>ERZ837910.1407-NODE-1407-length-33726-cov-11.486502_pt1 | contig 33726 bp, 29 predicted proteins | sample MGYA00519940_ERZ837910 | MGnify/ENA primary metagenome ERZ837910 (study PRJEB31850, sample SAMEA3708825) | human gut metagenome | biome: human gut; feature: human-associated habitat; material: faeces | place: China | collected 2014 ... | reverse complement strand
AAAGTCGGTATCATTCCGAATCCGTCATGTTTATAATAATTAATGGTTTGGAGAGAGTCACTTTGTCATAAATTCAAATCAACAAACCTTAATTTGACTGTTTCTTGAGGTTCTTCTGTGCAGTAGAGAGCATCAGCTTGATACGATTAAGCTGGTTAACCTCCGATGCACCCGGATCATAATCGATCGCTACGATATTGGCACCCGGATATTCGTGGCGAATCTCCTTGATAACACCTTTACCTACAATGTGGTTCGGCAGGCAGGCGAACGGCTGGGCGCAGACAATATTGGTAGCTCCCTGGTTGATGAGCTCAAGCATCTCGCCGGTTAAGAACCATCCCTCACCGGTCTGGTTACCGATGGATACAATGTGCTCGGCCTGCTTGGCGAGATCATCAATGTAAGCGGTCGGTTCAAAATGCTTACTCTTTGCAAGTTCATCGCGGGCATCCTTACGCAGCCACTCGAAGAAGCGGATCAGCATATTGTTGAGGCGTTTGGATTTCTTGGTTGCACCGAGATAATCCGCCTTAAAGTTTTGGTTGTAGCAACAGTACAGAAGGAAGTCCGTAAGATCCGGTACGACAGCTTCCGCACCTTCTGATTCGAGCAGGTCAACAATGTAATTGTTGGCAGCCGGAAGGAACTTGACAAGGATCTCTCCGACCACGCCGACACGCGGCTTTTTCTCATCCGTCATTGGAAGATTATCGAAGTCACGGATGATCTGACGACACATCTTCTTATACTTATTGTGGGAGAGGATCTTCGTGTTTTCAAGGAATTCGATGACACGTTTTTTCCACTTTTCATGTAATGCGTTTGCAGAACCTGGTACGGCTTCATAAGGGCGTACACGGTACAGACAACGCATAAAGATATCACCAAATTCAAGTGCGTACAGACCGTGCTGGATCAGACTTGGTGTCATCTTAAATCCAGGGTTCTTCTCTAAACCAACCATGTTGATGGAGATAACCGGAACATCCGGATAGCCGGCCTTAATGAGCGCACGGCGGATAAATCCGATGTAATTCGTTGCACGGCAGCCACCACCGGTCTGGGAGATTAAGATGGCAGTCTTGTTCATATCGTAGTTGCCTGACAATACTGCGCTCATAATCTGTCCGATGACGATCAGGGACGGATAGCAGGCATCGTTGTTTACATATTTGAGTCCTACATCGACACATTCTCTTGCAGGAATGTCCGGAATTACCAGATTGTAGCCTGCGGCACGGAATGCCGGAAGCAGCAATTCAAAATGGATCGGGGACATCTGCGGACAGATGATCGTGTAGTTTTTGCGCATCTCCTCTGTGAAGATCACACGCTCATAGTTTGCCGGCTTGATCGTGCGCTTCTCATGCTTTTTCTCCTTGACGCGGATCGCGGAGAGGAGAGAACGGATACGGATGCGGGCAGCACCGAGGTTGTTGACCTCATCGATTTTCAGGCAGGTGTAGATCTTGCCGGAACCGGTTAAGATGTCGTTTACGCAGTCGGTGGTTACGGCATCCAGTCCGCAGCCGAAGGAATTCAGCTGGATCAGATCGAGGTCATCTCTGGTCTTGACATAGTTCGCAGCAGAGTACAGACGACTGTGGTACATCCACTGGTCCATAACGATCAGCGGGCGCTCAAGATTGCCAAGGTGTGAGATCGAATCCTCAGTCAGAACGCAGATTCCGTAGGAGTTGATCAGCTCCGGAATACCGTGGTTGATCTCCGGATCCACATGGTACGGACGTCCTGCGAGCACGATACCGCGGCAGTTATGTTCCTCCATATATTTTAAGACTTCTTCGCCTTTTTGCTGCATCTCAAGGCGCGTAACTTCCAGTTCCTTCCAGCCTTCCGATACGGCGTCACGGACTTCGGATTCCGGAATGTTAAACTCGTCCTTGAAGCAGGCAACCAGCTGCTGGGAGAGTACTTCCTCGTTTGTAAAAGCCATGAACGGATTTAAAAATCGCACCTGACCGCTTGTAATCTCGTCGACATTGTTCTTGATGTTCTCCGAGTATGAAGTAACGATCGGGCAGTTGTAGTGGTTGTTCGCATCCGGGAACTCGTTACGCTCATAAGGGATTGCCGGATAGAAGATAAAGTCCACGTTCTGGTGAATCAGCCACGCAATATGACCATGCGCAAGCTTGGCCGGGTAACACTCGGACTCACTTGGAATGGAGTCGATACCAAGCTCGTAGATCTTACGAGTGGACTGCGGCGAGAGTACGACAGAGAAGCCGAGCTTCTTGAAAAATGTCGCCCAGAACGGATAGTTTTCATACATATTTAAGACTCTTGGAATACCAACGGTTCCGCGGGTCGCTTCCTCCGCAGTAAGCGGCGCATAGTCGAAAAGACGCTTGTTTTTGTATTCAAAGAGATTCGGAATATTCGCTTTATTCTTTTCCTTGCCGAGTCCGCGTTCGCAACGGTTTCCGGTGATGTACTGACGGTTGTCCGAGAACTTGTTGATCGTTAAGAGACAGTGGTTCGTACATCCCTGACAGCGGGCAAGCTTTGTTGTATAGGACAGTTCATTGATCTGTTCGATACTAAGCATTGTTGTCTTGTAATCTGCTTCGTGGCGTTCGCGCGCAATCAAAGCGGCACCGAATGCCCCCATGATTCCGGCAATATCCGGACGGGTAGCGTGTACCCCGGCAATCTTCTCGAAGCTTCGAAGTACAGCGTCGTTGTAGAAGGTTCCACCCTGTACAACGATATTCTCGCCGAGATCCTTGGCATCGGAGAGTTTAATAACCTTGAATAACGCATTTTTGATAACGGAATAAGCAAGTCCGGCAGAGATGTCGGCTACAGATGCGCCTTCCTTCTGTGCCTGCTTTACTTTGGAGTTCATAAATACGGTACAACGTGTTCCGAGATCAATCGGGTTCTGCGCAAAAAGCGCTTCCTTTGCGAAATCCTGTACGGTAAAGTTTAAGGATTTTGCAAATGTCTCGATGAAGGAACCGCATCCGGAAGAACAAGCTTCGTTGAGCTGCACAGAGTCAACGGTCTGGTTCTTGATCTTGATGCATTTCATGTCCTGTCCACCGATATCTAAGATACAGTCTACCTTTGGATCAAAGAATGCAGCAGCATAGTAATGCGCAACGGTCTCAACTTCGCCGTCATCCAGCATTAATGCAGCTTTTAAGAGTGCTTCACCGTATCCTGTCGAGCAGGAGTGTACAATGTGCGCCTTTTCCGGAAGGAGAGAGTAAATCTCCTGAATGGAGCCGATCGCTGTGGCAAGAGGGCTTCCGTTGTTGTTACTATAGAAAGAGTAGAGCAGATCTCCGTCTTCACTGACTAAGGCAATCTTGGTCGTTGTGGAACCGGCGTCGATTCCTAAGTAGCAGTTGCCTTCATAGGTTGCAAGATCTGCGGTATGTACATGATTGTTACCGTGGCGCTTTGTGAACGCATCATAGTCTGCCTGATCGGCAAAAAGCGGCTCCATACGGGCAACCTCAAACTCCATCTTGATACCGGAAGAGAGGCGGCTCATCAGTGACTCGAGTGTTGTCTGATTCTCTTCCTTATAGTTAAGTGCAGAACCGATTGCTGCGAACAGATGGGAATTCTCCGGTGTGATCGCATGCTCGTCGTCAAGGTTCAAGGTGCGGATGAACGCAGCCTTAAGCTCTGATAAGAAGTGGAGCGGTCCGCCAAGGAATGCAACATGTCCTCGGATCGGTTTACCGCAGGCAAGTCCGCTGATCGTCTGGTTGACAACCGCCTGGAAGATGGATGCAGACAGATCCTCTCTGGTCGCACCTTCATTGATCAGAGGCTGGATATCCGTCTTTGCAAATACACCGCATCTGGCTGCGATCGGGTAGATCGCCTTATAATTCTTGGCAAATTCATTTAATCCGGAAGCGTCTGTCTGGATGAGAGATGCCATCTGGTCGATGAAGGATCCGGTACCGCCGGCGCAGATTCCGTTCATACGCTGCTCCACGTTACCGCCTTCAAAGTAGATGATCTTGGCATCCTCGCCGCCGAGCTCGATTGCAACATCGGTCTGTGGTGCGTAATGCTCCAGGGCGGTTGATACAGAGATTACCTCCTGTACAAACGGTACTTCAAGATGCTTGGCGAGTGTCAGTCCGCCGGAACCTGTGATCATTGGGGATACAGACAGATCTCCAAGCTGGTCGTAAGCCTTCCTGATGAGAGACGCCAGAGTCTCCTGAATATTGGCAAAATGCCGTTCGTAATCGGAAAACAGGAGCTTATCCTGCGCATCGAGAACTGCGATCTTGACTGTTGTAGAACCGATGTCAATTCCGAGTTTATGTAGTGCTTTGTTTTCCATGATAAGTAACCTCCGCTTAGTTTCATATATAAATAAGTAGAAAAACATTCTTTTCGTAAACAATCAACATTATACGACAAGGATAGCCAAAAAACAATGAACTTTTTCTAAAATCTTCGCGTCGTAAGAAGACTGTTGATTGGACAAAATGCGCGTTGTATTAAAAATTTATGAACAATGGTTTGTCGCGTTGACAATGAAGTGGCGAAAAAAGTATAATGATAGCGTTACGGTGAAGAACAAGCTAATAACAGATTATGATAGAAATTAGGAGAATTATGACATGAACTGGATGGATAAACTGGAACGCAAGCTGGGACGTTATGCAGTGCCGAATCTGAGTCGTTATTTCGTGGGAGCAATTGTGCTTGGATATGTGTTGTCGATGCTTTCGCCGGGATTTACGGACTGGATTTCCTACGATGTGAGTGCAATCCTGCACGGACAGATATGGAGATTGTTTACATGGATTTTTATGCCGACGACTTCACTTGACTTCTTCGGGCTTTTATTCTTACTCTGCGTATTGATGTGGGGAAGTTCGCTGGAGTCGATGCTTGGAATCTTCCGCATGAACGTGTTTCTGTGGGGCGGCGTCATCTTAAGCGATGTCGGAGGAATCCTTATTTATGTGATCACAAAGTTAACACTTGGAACAGGTGCTTCGATCTATCTGTCCACCTATTACATTCTGATGTCGATGCTTCTTGCTTTGGCCATCTGTATGCCGGAGGGCGAAGTGCGTTTGTATTTCGTGCTCCCGATCAAGATGAAGTGGATGCTCGTATTTGAGTTATTGTACCTTGCTTATATCGTGTTCAATACCTTTAAGATGATGATCGCATATGCAAATGGAACCTGGCTCGGCTGGGTGCTTGGACTGGTACAGTCGTCACAGATTATTCTTGCGGTGGCGAATATGTTCCTGTTCTTCTGGGCGTCTAAGACGCATATTTCGCGCAAACAGAAGAAGAGACAAAGGGAATTCCGTGCGCAGTTTTCGAATCCGCGTCCGGGATCCGGAATTTCGCAGCACAAATGCGTGATCTGTGGAAGAACGGAGCTTACGAATCCGGAACTGCAGTTTCGTTACTGCAGCAAGTGTACCGGTAACAAAGAATATTGTCAGGACCATTTGTTTACGCATACGCATATGTGATGACGAATGTCTGACCCCGGAAAAGTGTCAGGCATAGCTGTTTTTGCATGACAGCCGATTTAAGTTACGAGAGGAAGAAGAAATACAATGAAGAAAATAGTAAGTGCACTGCTGGTCGCAGGCCTTTTGGCAATTCTGCTGATCGTGGGTGGAGCACACAGACATACGGTTGTGAAACCGGTCGCAGAACCGGAGCAGACGGCAGATGGACAGGATGAGGATGTGCCGGATGATATCGATGAGAATTTGGATGATACAGATGATGTGAGTAGGGATGATACGGATCAGAATGAAAACGATGCGGATCAGACCGAGGATGCAGACGGCATTAAGATCGGTGTAATCTTAATCGGAGATGAGACGGAGAATTACTCGAGATCACACATTGAAGCGATTGTTAAGGCAGCAGAAACCATCGGTATAGCTGCGGATGATATCGAGTGGAAGGAGCGCATTGACAATTCGGATGAGAGTTATGATGCAATCAGTGAACTTCTTGATGACGGATGCAATCTGTTGATCGCAAATGCACAGGTGCAGCAGGATGCACTCATGGATGCCGCGGAGGAAAATCCGGATGCATCGTTTGTTGTAATTGGTGGCGATAAGGCAGCAGTATCGGGACTTACCAATTATTATAATGCTTATACAGATATCTATGAGGCACGTTATCTTTCCGGTGTAGTTGCAGGAATGAAACTTGCGCAGTTACACAAGAAGGGAAAAATATCCAAATATGGATATAACCAATATCATAGAGTGCGTGTCGGATACATTGCAACGTATCCGAATGCGGAAGCAATATCGGGATACAGTGCTTTCTATCTTGGCATGAAGTCGGTGATGAAGAATGTGGCGCTTGAGGTGTATTACACGAATACCTGGATGGATATGGATGCGGAAGCGACTGCCGCGGACAAAATGATCCGGTCGGGATGCGTATTGATCGCGCAGCAGTCGGATTCTACCAGTGTTGCCGAGACGATTGAGAAAGCCTGGAAAAAGGGAAGACATGTCTATTATATCGGCAGTGGTGAAGCAGCGGATGTAGCCGCGGAGGACGCTGTGCTTACGAGTGCAATCAGCGACTGGAGTGTCTATTATACGCAGCTTTTTACGGCTTTATCGGAAGAAAAAGATTTCGCGCAGGACTGGTCACAGGGATTGAGCGAGGGCGCGGTATCCATTACGAAGCTCGGAAAACATGTAGCACCTAAGACGGCGGAGAAAGTAAAAAAGGTGCAAAAGAAGCTGACAAACGGAAAACTGTATGTGTTTGATATTACAAAATTCACAGTCGGTGGAATGAGAATCGGGGATGCGGATGCAAGTGTGGATCTTACGGCTCCGGATTCCACGGAAGAACCGGCGGAGGATGATATTGTGAAATCTGCGCTGACGTCCTATGACGGAGGCACTTATTTTGCAGAATCTGTGCTTCGCAGTGCACCGTATTTTGACCTACATATTGATGGAATTAAAGAAATGAATCTGACGGAGGAAGAGTAAAGAAGCCGTCAACACTTCATTGACAAAAATAGGGTTTGTCCCTATAATAAAAACATCGCAGAGAACGGGGGATGGCCACAAGCTCAGCCCCCGTTCTCGCTACATGGACATAAATTACGCAGGTGCTGACCTGAATAAGCCTGGAGGAGTACAAACATGGAAAATGAAACCGTTTCCAAGAATTTTATTGAACAGATTATTGAGAAGGACTTAAGTGAGGGCAAATGTGAGTTGATTATGACACGTTTCCCACCGGAACCGAACGGATATCTCCATATCGGTCATGCGAAGTCCATTCTTTTGAATTACGGACTGGCAAAGAAATACGGCGGCAAGTTTAATCTTCGTTTTGATGATACGAACCCGACGAAGGAGAAACTTGAGTTTGTGGAATCGATTAAAGCGGACGTAAAGTGGCTCGGTGCAGACTGGGAGGATCGTCTGTACTTTGCATCAAACTATTTTGACCAGATGTATGAAGCTGCGATCACTCTGATCAAGAAAGGCAAAGCCTACGTTTCAGATCTGACTGCTGATGAGATTCGTGAATATCGCGGAACGTTAACGGAGCCTGGCAAGGAAGATCCTTACGCATCAAGAAGCGTGGACGAGAACCTGGCGCTTTTTGAGGGGATGAAGAACGGAGAGTGCGAGGATGGAAGCAGAGTACTTCGTGCACGCATTGATATGTCTTCTTCCAATATCAATATGAGAGACCCGATCATCTACCGTGTGGCACATATGACACACCACAACACAGGTGACAAGTGGTGCATTTATCCGATGTACGATTTCGCGCATCCAATCGAGGATGCAATCGAAGGTGTCACCCATTCAATCTGTACACTTGAGTTTGAGGATCACAGACCGCTGTATGACTGGGTGGTAACGGAGCTTGGATATAAGAAGAGTGCGGATGGTACTCCGAAGCAGATTGAGTTTGCTAAGTTATATCTGACCAATGTGGTAACCGGTAAGAGATATATCAAGAAGCTGGTTGAGGAGAAGATCGTAGATGGATGGGATGATCCTCGACTTGTATCGATCGCTGCGCTCAGACGTAGAGGCTATACACCGGAGTCTATCCAGAAATTTGTTGAGTTATGTGGAATTTCCAAGGCAAACAGTTCTGTGGATTACGCAATGCTTGAGTACTGTATCCGTGAGGATCTGAAGATGAAGCGTCCGAGAATGATGGCTGTACTCGATCCGGTTAAGGTTGTGATCGACAATTATCCGGAAGGACAGGTGGAGTATCTTCCGGTTGACAATAATCTGGAGAATCCGGAGCTTGGAAGCAGAGAAGTTCCGTTCACCAGAGAATTATACATTGAGCGTGAAGATTTCATGGAGGAGCCTCCGAAGAAATACTTCCGTATGTTCCCAGGCAATGAAGTACGTCTGATGAACGCTTATTTTGTAAAATGCGTCGGATTTGAGAAGGATGCGAACGGAAAAGTGACAGAGATCCACTGTACATATGATCCGGCATCCAAGGGTGGTAACAGCCCGGATGGACGTAAGGTAAAAGGAACCATTCACTGGGTATCTGCAGAGTATGGTAAGAAAGCAACCGTTCGTCTGTACGAGAATATCGTGAATGAGGAACTTGGTGTATATAACGAGGATGGAAGCCTGAATCTGAATCCAAACTCACTGACAGTATTAAATGACTGTATCGTTGAGCCTGCACTAATGGAAGCAAAAGAGTATGAGAGTTTCCAGTTTGTAAGACAGGGATTCTTCTGTGCAGACTGCAAGGATTCCAAGCCTGGTGCACCGGTATTCAACCGTATCGTATCACTTAAGAGTTCGTTTAAGCTTCCAACGAATCCGGCATAGGATCTCATTACGGAGCGGATGTGAAAAGTAAGGGGTAGACATGAATTTATTAGATGGACTCGAGAAATTCGGGTTGGATAAGATGGACACGGAGCACATCTTTGAGGAGGAGAAGAAGGAAGAAGAGACTGCGCAGCCGAAGCCTGAGGTACAGGAAGTGGTTCACAGTGAGAAGGAATTCCTTCTGGAGAAATCCATAAGATGTCCGGTCTGTGATTTTGTATTTAAGACGAAGATGGTCAAGACGGGGCGCGTGAAGCGCCTCGAGCCTGACTTTGATCTGCGTCCGAGATTTCAGTACATTGATACGAATAAGTATGATGTATCTTCCTGTCCAAAGTGTGGATATACGGCGATGAACCGTTATTTTGCACATCTTTCTGCTGGACAGATCAAAATGATCAATGAGGGTGTGCGCCGCAAGTTCAAGCAGACGAATCTGGTAGAGCCGGGGGAGTATTCCTACGAGGAAGCAATTGAGCGCTATAAGCTCGCTTTATATAATACGATCGTCAAGAAGGGCAAGGCGAGCGAGAAGGCTTTCGAATGTTTGAAGATCTCCTGGTTGTACCGTGGCAAGGTGGAAGAACTGATGGCTTCTTCCGACAAGGATGCAAAGGCAATCGAGGAAAACCAAAAGAATGAACGGCTGTACTATGAGCAGGCATATGATGGCTTTTTAAAAGCAATCGCATCGGAGCCATTTCCAATGTGCGGTATGGAAGAGAGCACCATCAATCTTCTTGTGGGAAGTATTGCCTTTCAATTGGAAAAATATGATGTTGCATCACGTTTTGTCGCTATGGTGCTGACATCCCATGCGGCGGGACGTTCGGCAAAGGAACGAGCGATGGACTTAAAAGAGAGCATTATAAAGAAGCTGCATAATGCGTGACATCGGAGGAGAGTATGGCTGGCAAGTTTTATGCAGTACGTAAAGGCAAGATCCCGGGAATTTATAATTCCTGGGATGCATGCAAGCGGATGGTAGACGGTTATCCGGGCGCAATCTATAAGAGTTTTAAGAGTAAAAAAGAGGCGGAGGATTTTGTGGCAGGTGGCGCTTCTGTAGCGCAAAACACAGCGGAGACAGAATCCGTCACGGAGACAGCCACAGATTATGCGTTTGTGGACGGCTCTTTTAATATTGCAACAGGAGTCTACGGATTTGGTGGATTTCTTGTGGCTGGAGAGGAACGTTATGTTCTTCAGGGCGCGGGGCATGAAGCAGATATGTCATCGATGCGCAATGTTGCGGGAGAGATCCTGGGCAGTATGGCAGCGATGCAGAAGGCACTGGAACTGGGCTTAAGAGAGATTACGATTTACTACGATTATCTCGGTATCGAGATGTGGGCAACCGGAGGCTGGAAACGCAATAAGAGTGGTACGATCGCTTACTATGAATATGTACAGTCGATCAGAGACCGGTTAGCGATTCATTTTGTAAAAGTCAAAGGACATTCCGGAGTAGAGGGCAATGAAGAGGCAGATCGTCTTGCTAAGGAAGCGGTCGGCATAAATGAACCAATGAAGGGATAGGTGACAAAGTGAGTGTATTTAACGTAGAACTGAAAAAAGTGGTTGATGACAGTTACGATATCGAAATCGGCTACAATCTTATGGATAAGCTGGTACAGGATCTTGAGAGTGGACTTCTGGGTAATATTAAGAAGCTTGCGCTTATTACGGATACGAATGTGCGCGATCCGTATGCCAAGCCGATCGGGGAGAAGCTGATCGCAGCAGGATATAAGGTGGATCTGTTCGTGTTCCCGGCAGGAGAGAAAAGCAAGACCAGACAGACGAAGGAACGTATCGAGGATGCAATGCTTGAGAAAGGCTATCGCAGGGATTGTGCGATTATCGCAATCGGAGGAGGCGTTGTGACGGATCTGGCAGGATTTGTGGCAGGAACTTATGGACGCGGCGTACCTTTTATCAATTATGCAACCACCCTTCTGGCGGCTGCCGATGCATCGGTTGGCGGTAAGACAGCGGTTGATACACCGCTTGCAACGAATCTGATCGGTCTGTTCAATCAGCCGCAGAAGGTTTATATCGATATTGCAGCGTGGAAGACACTTGAGCAGCGTCAGGTGGCAAGCGGAATGTCGGAGACGATCAAGCATGCCTGTCTTGCAAGTTACGATATGTTCGAGTTCATCGAGGAAAACTTAGATGACATCTTAAGTTTTCAGAAGTTTGCGTGTGAATACATTGCGGAAAATAATTGCAAGATCAAATACAATGTTGTTATGAAGGATGAGCGGGAGAGTGGACTCCGCGAGGTGTTAAACCTCGGACATACGGTAGGACGCGCGATCGAGACGGTCAGCGATTATCGTCTGTTACACGGAGAAGCGCTTGCAATCGGTATGGCGGCAGAAGTTCTGCTTTCTGCAAGACTTGGATTTATGTCGGATGAGGAAGCGGAGCGCGTGATCGCATTATATGATCGCGTGGGACTTCCGACGAGAATTCCGGATTATATTGATCGTGAGGCTTTGGTCAAGAAGCTGTACACGGATAAGAAGGTGCGTGACGGAAAGCTCCGTTTCGTATTGCAGAAGGGCATCGGAGATGTGGTTGAGTTCGCACCGGGGGTTTATGCGAAGCCGATCGAGGAGAGCCTGGCGCGCGAGATTATCATGGAACTCTAGGAATGCTTGTGACTCCTCATATGATTGGGTATATGTATGAGGAGTAGTGCATATAATTACAGGATTATGAGTGGCTGCGTAAATTCGTTCGGTTCTGTCTGACCGAGTCGTATCGAGCGGATGCTGCGGTACAGATCGGCTGCAGCAATATCAAGGCGAAGAAGTTCAGCAGCCTGTGTAGAGAGAATATGGGAGGCATCTGCCATCTTGGTAACAAGAGGGAGGGATGCTTCCTTTTTGATTGCAGATAACAGTTCCGACGATTCTCTACGAAAGCCGAGAATCCGAAGGTAAGCGGTGTCTGGTGCATAGGCAGCATAGTCATCCTGCCTGATGTCTAACAGGATGTGTATTAAGACACGGCATACGCGGGTGTATGTGACTTCACGCGTTTTGAGGAGCATCGCAAATTCAGTAAAAGAAGTAAATTGATCCAGATGATTTATGATCTTGTTGGAAAGCTCCGTGCTGCAGTCTGCAAACTGTGTGTAACCCATCTTGCGGTATGTCCACAGGCGGGCGTAGAGTGCAGCAGAAAAATCATTGGTATCCATAAGTGATCCCTTCGCAGCGTCTTCGATCAGCTGCTCGTAAACGAAAGGCGGAACCTGGGAGTGGAGATCGTCGGTAGCAGCTTTGTCAGAATCCAGTAGGAGATTGCGGATAGCGGTAGCGGAAGAGTATTCCTGATGAAGGGTCTCATCGTGATAGCCACCGCCGATGCGCTTGATTCCGTAGCCTTCAATCTGATGTGTATGGGTTGCATTCCATCCTGCGATCGCTTTCTCGTATTCTAAGGCAAGAATATTGTTTGGCGCGCTTAGAAAGGCAAGCACTTCTGCCTCGTCGTAATCAGGAAGAAGCAGACTGAGTGCGCGTGCACGTGAGGCAGGAAAGGTAAGTCCCTGCTTCTGGAATGCAAGAAGCGCCTCATTATAGGAAGAATGAGAACTAAGGATCCGGACAATCTTCTGCATGAGTGCAGAGTCCGGCTGTTCGGCTCCGTAGCAGATGGTATCTACTATGTGAGTGGAAGCAAGGAGACTGACCCCTGCGTTGGCAAAACGTTCTGCGGATGCACTTGCCCAGAGTGTTGGCAGCTCAAGCACAAGATCTGCCCCGCATTGGAGCGCCATACGGCTTCTGCTGTATTTATCTGTGATCGCAGGAACGCCGCGTTCCAGGAAGTTACCGCTCATGATTACGACAACGTAATCGGCACCGGTCTCTTTGCGGATCTGTTTGATCTGATATTGGTGTCCGTTGTGAAACGGATTGTATTCGGCGATGATTCCTGCAACTTTCATAGAGTACTCCTTTTGGCATCAAGATTAGTACATATGATACCACAGATTTTACGCCTTTTCCACTTGTAGGAATTGGCAAATGTGTTTATAATAGGAATAGACTGTTGTGTAAAAACACAAATTAAATTGACAAGGGAGAATACAAATGAACGTATTAGTTATCAATTGTGGAAGCTCTTCCCTTAAGTACCAGCTGATCAATTCTGATTCAGAAGAAGTACTTGCCAAGGGCTTATGTGAGAGAATCGGTATCGACGGAAGACTCGTATACCAGAAGGAAGGTATGGATAAGGAGATTACGGAAGCTCCGATGCCAACTCATAAAGAAGCCATTCAGATGGTTCTCGATGCACTGCACAATCTTAAGAGCGGTGCTGTCAAAGACTTAAGCGAAATTGATGCAGTCGGACATCGTGTTGTACATGGTGGCGAGAAATTTGCTGCATCTGTTATCTTAAACGAAGAAGTACTTGCCAAGGTAGAAGAGTGCAACGATCTTGCCCCTCTTCACAACCCTGCAAACTTAATCGGTATCCGTGCCTGCCAGGAACTGATGCCGAACGTACCGATGGTTGGTGTATTTGATACCGCTTTCCATCAGACTATGCCTCGCAAGGCATATTTATACGGACTTCCATATGAGTATTATGAGAAGTACAAAGTAAGAAGATATGGTTTCCACGGAACCAGCCACAGTTTCGTATCCAAGAGATGTGCCCAGTTTTTAAATATGGATCTCAAGAATTCCAAGATCATCGTAGCACATTTAGGAAACGGAGCATCCATTTCCGCTGTATTAAATGGAGAGTGTGTGGATACTTCCATGGGACTGACTCCACTTGAGGGACTTGTTATGGGAACCCGTTCCGGTGACATTGATCCGGCAATCATGGAGTTTATCGCAAAGAAGGAGAATCTGGATATCGAAGGCATCATGAACGTGCTGAACAAGAAGTCCGGTGTGGAAGGATTATCCGGAGTGTCCAGTGACTTCCGTGATCTTGAGGCTGCCTACAATGAGGGCAATCCTCGTGCGATTGATGCATGTGAGGTATTTGCTTACCGCGTAGCAAAATATATCGGATCTTATGTTGCTGCAATGAACGGTGTAGACGCAATCGCATTTACAGCCGGAATCGGTGAGAACACTTCCTTCATCCGTGAGAAAATCTTAGCTTACCTTGGATACCTTGGAATCACAATGGATGCTGAGAAGAACAATGTCCGTGGTGTTGAAGAAATTATTTCAACTCCGGATTCAAAAGTTACCGTATGTGTCATTCCTACGAATGAGGAGCTTGCGATCTGCCGAGAGACCGTTGCGTTGGTAAAATAACAAGATGTTGATGTGGTGCATGGATGTCGGGCACAAGCCTGGTGATTTACTGTCAAGGAAAAATACTTGCAAATACTTGTAAAATTTTGTTGACAAATAGGGACACCATATGTATAATTGGTTAGGTGTGAATAGGAGATTACTGTGAATATTGATATTTCAATGATTGCAAAATCCATAAACCAGGAGATGACAACGACAGCGGAGATTACGCTGGATATGTTTTCTTCACGATTAGGAGATTTTCCTATTAGCCGCAAGGCACCGGTGAAACTTCATATCTGTAATCAGGAGAATGCAGCAGTGCTGATCACTGGTACGGTGGATATTGAGGTGATGATTCCGTGTGCAAGATGTCTGGAAGAAGTTCCGACATCAATCCGTTTTGACATTGACAAGAAGCTTCGCATTGAAGAAGATGGTCTTGTGGATGACGAGATGGAACAACCGGACTACCTGATTGGGTTTGAATTGGATGTAGATAAACTTGTCTACGCCGAGATTTTGGTGAACTGGCCAATGAGAGTTCTGTGCAAGGACGATTGCAAAGGAATTTGTAAAGTCTGCGGGATGAACTTGAATAAGGGAGCCTGCAGTTGCCAGAGAACAGAACTTGATCCAAGAATGGCAGCAATCCAAGATATATTTAACAAGTTTAAGGAGGTGTAAACAAATGTCAATTTGTCCAAAGAATAAATCTTCTAAGGGAAGAAGAGATAAGAGAAGAGCAAACTGGAAAATGTCTGCTCCGACCTTAGTAAAGTGCAGCAAGTGCGGCGAATTAATGATGCCACACCGTGTATGCAAGAACTGCGGATCTTATAACAAAAAAGAGATTATCGCGCAGGACTAATAAGGATAGGTCTTTAAAAATCAAGAGTTGGCGGTTTTGCTGACTCTTGATTTTTTTGTGTCTGAAAGAGCCAATTTATCGTTGATTTATGGAATGATATATAGTATATTTTCTAGTAGATGCATAAGGAGGAACAGACCATGCAGACAATCACGAAAGTAGCTCTTGATGCAATGGGCGGTGATAATGCACCGGCAGAAATTGTTAAGGGAGCAGTTGATGCGGTCTCTTCCCGTGAAGATATCAAAGTTTTTCTGGTTGGACAGGAAGATGTGGTAAGGGAAGAATTGCAGAAGTATCCATATCCGCAGGAGCGTATTGAGGTTGTGGATGCGCCTGAAGTAATTGAGATGGCAGAGCCACCCGTTCAGGCAATTCGAAAGAAAAAACAGTCATCCCTCGTTGTAGGTATGAATATGGTAAAACAAAGAGAAGCGGATGCATTTGTTTCCGCAGGAAGTTCCGGAGCGGTTCTGGTTGGCGGACAGACGATTGTCGGACGTATCCGTGGAATCAAGCGCCCGCCGCTGGCACCGATCATTCCGACAGAGACCGGAATTTCGCTGTTGATTGACTGTGGTGCAAATGTGGATGCACGACCGGAACATTTATTACAGTTTGCAAAGATGGGTTCCATTTATATGGAAAACGTTGTGGGGATCAAGAATCCGAGAGTGGCGATTGTAAATATCGGTGCGGAAGAGGAGAAGGGAAATGCCCTGGTAAAAGAAACATTTCCGCTGTTGAAAGAATGTGAGGATATCAATTTTGTCGGAAGTATCGAGGCAAGAGAGATTCCGCATGGTGGTGCAGATGTCATTGTGTGTGAGGCATTTGTCGGAAATGTCATTTTAAAATTATACGAAGGTCTCAGTTCAACACTGGTCGGTGTGATCAAAGCGGGACTGATGAGCAATTTAAAGAGCAAGATCGGTGCGGCACTGGCATTGCCATCACTGAAGAAGACACTCAAAGCATTTGATGCGAGCCAGTATGGCGGAGCACCGCTTCTGGGACTGAATGGTCTTGTGGTAAAGACCCATGGAAGTTCCAAGGCAAAGGAAATTACCAATTCCATTTACCAGTGTGTGACATTCCGTGAAGAGAATATTAACGAAATTATCAAAGAAAGAGTTGCAGATTCCAAAAATAATGAAGAAGAATAAGAAAGGAAATGAAGTATTATGGAATTCGAAAAATTAAAGAAGATTATTGTGGACGTATTAAACGTGGATGAAAATGAGATTACGATGGATACCACATTCATTGATGATCTGGGAGCGGATTCCCTGGATGTATTCCAGATCATTATGGGACTTGAGGAAGAATTTGATATCGAGATTCCAAACGAGCAGGCAGAAAAGATTGTTACAGTAGGGGATGCGGTAGAACAGATCAAAGCTGCAATGAACGAAAACTAAACACAGATACGAAAGGAGTCCGGTGGCGGACTCCTTTATTTCAGAAAGGGGAAAGAAGTGACAGATATTAAAAAATTTCAGGAAGTGATCGGATATCACTTTCATGATGAGAAATTGCTTCGTCAGGCACTGACGCATAGTTCATTTGCCAATGAGAAGCACTTAAAGAAACATTCGGACAATGAGAGACTGGAGTTTTTGGGCGATGCCGTGCTTGAGATTATTTCCAGTGAATTTTTGTACAAAGAATACCCAGATAAGCCGGAAGGAGAACTGACAAAACTTCGTGCAAGCATTGTCTGTGAGCCGACACTGGCACTCTGTACCAAGGATATTGCTTTAGGAGAGTATCTTTTACTCGGGAAAGGAGAAGACCAGACCGGAGGAAGAGGCCGCAAATCTATTTTGTCTGATGCACTGGAAGCTGTGATCGGGGCAATTTATTTGGATGGTGGTTTTGCTAATGCAAAAGAGTTTATTCATAAATATATTCTGACAGATATTGAACACAAACAGCTCTTTTATGATAGCAAGACTATCCTGCAGGAGGTTGTGCAGGGAGAACATGAACAGCTTACTTATGTGCTGACTGATGAGTCTGGTCCGGATCATAATAAGAGTTTTACGGTTCGTGCATGTATTGGAGAGCGTGTCATTGGCAGCGGAACCGGACATACCAAAAAAGCAGCGGAACAGGAGGCTGCGTATCAGGCACTTCTGATGCTTAAAAACCAGCAAAGGGGATAGTACATGTATTTAAAAAGTATTGAGGTGCAGGGATTTAAATCATTTGCAAACAAAATTGTATTTGAATTCCACCAGGGAATCACGGGCATTGTAGGACCGAACGGAAGTGGAAAAAGTAACGTTGCGGATGCGGTGCGCTGGGTACTTGGAGAGCAGTCGGTCAAGCAGCTGCGTGGGTCTTCCATGCAGGATGTTATTTTTGCGGGTACGGAGAACCGGAAACCGCTCAGCTATGCGTATGTAGCGATTACACTGGATAATTCCGACCATAAACTGGCAATCGACTATGAGGAAGTCACCGTTGCCAGACGTCTGTATCGTTCCGGAGAGAGTGAATATCTGATCAATGGCAGTCCGTGCCGACTGAAAGAAGTTTCAGAATTGTTTTATGATACCGGTATCGGAAAAGAAGGATATTCGATCATTGGACAGGGACAGATTGACCGGATCTTAAGCGGCAAACCGGAAGAACGGCGTGAACTTTTTGATGAGGCGGCAGGAATAGTAAAATTCAAAAAACGAAAAGCGACTGCACAAAAAAAGTTAGAAAATGAGAGGGATAACCTGATTCGTGTAAACGATATTTTGTCCGAACTGGAACGCCAGGTGGAACCGTTACAGCTGCAGTCGGAAAAGGCAAAAACCTATTTAAAAAAGAAGAATGAGCTGAAAGATTATGATGTCAACATGTTTCTCATGGAAACAGAGAGAATCGCATCCGAGCAGCGTGAAGTAGAGGAAAAATTCAAAATTGCAGATGAACAGCTGAAAGAAAGCACGGATGCAAGGGAAAAGATCCGCCAGGAATATGACCGTTTGGGCGAAAGCATCACGGAAATGGACGAAAAGATCAATGCAATCCGGGAAAATATCAGCAATACGTCTGTGATGAAGGAAAAACTCGAAAGCCAGATCCAGATACTGGCAGAGCAGATCCATACGGCAGAGATGACAGATGAACATCTGCAGAGCCGTCTGGATGCCATTGCGCGGGAGCAGAAGGAAAAGGAGGAGGCAAAAGCTTCCTACGAGAAAGAAAAACATTCCGGTGATGAACAGCTTGCACAGGTACGGAAACGACAGGAAGAAGCAGCACAGACACTGGCAGAGATACAGAAACAGATTGCATCCTGTAATGAGGGAATGGAACAGGGGCAGAAAGAATTGTTTGCGCTGTTAAACCGCAGAGCAGATATTCAGGCCAAACAGCAGCGTTCCGATACCATGGTGGAGCAGATCAATATACGAAAAGCAGAGCTTGGAAAGCGTCTGCTGGACAGAAAAACGCAGGAAACGGATCTGGATTCGGTTCTTGCAGACTGCAAAAAAGATCTCGAAGAGGTCAGTGCGCATATCGGTGAACTTTCGGAGCAGGAAAAAGAATTAAGTGCAAAGGAAAAAGAATGGAGAACTAAGGCAAAGGAAAATGACCGTGCACTGGAAGAAAAGCAAAACGAATTTCACAGGCAGCAGTCTCGTCTGGAGTCGCTTAAAAATATTGCGGAGCGCTATGACGGATACGGAAACAGTATCCGCAAAGTGATGGAACAGAAAGAACATAATCCGGGATTACTCGGGGTTGTGTCAGATCTGATGCAGGTGGATAAGAAATATGAGATTGCGATTGAGACCGCTCTGGGTGGAAACATTCAGAATATTGTGACGGAAGACGAAGCAACGGCAAAGAAAATGATTGCATTTCTGAAGCAGAACCGTTTCGGACGTGCAACATTTCTTCCGCTGACCAGTGTAAGCGCAAGAAAAAATCCGAAGAATGAAGCGGCACTGAAGGAGCCCGGAGTCATTGGAATTGCCAGTCAGCTGGTAAAGTGTGAGCAAAAGTATGAGGAAGTGGCGGCGTATCTGCTGGGGCGTGTGCTTGTGGCAGATTCGATTGATCATGCGATTGCACTTGCAAAGAAGAATCATTACAGTTTACATATTGTAACTCTCGAGGGAGAATATTTAAGCCCCGGTGGTTCCATGACGGGTGGAGCATTTAAAAATTCATCCAATCTGCTGGCAAGACGCCGCGAAGTGGAGGAACTGGAAACGAAAACGAATCGTCTGCTTCAGGAGATTGCGCAGATAAAAAACCGCAGGGAGGATCTTCTTACGGCCATTGAGCTGAATGAGGAAGAGCTGGAACAGGTGAAAGAAACCCTGCAGAAAGAATTTATTCGTCAGAATACTGCAAAGATCAATGTGGATCGCGCAATGCAGCAGAAAAATGAGAGTGAAGAAGTATTTTCAAGTCTCATGAAGGAACGGCAGCAGATGGATCGGCAGGTAGAAGAAATCCGTGCAGATCAGACAGGCATTAAGGAGGAACTGGAACATTCCAGACAACGGGAAACGGAAATCCAGCATGCAAATGAAGCGTTTCAGAAGACGGTTGAAGAACAGAAAGAACTGGAAAATAAAGCGGAATCGGAACTTTCCAGAATTCAGCTTGAGGAAGCGAATATCCGGCAGAAAGTAGAATTTGCCCAGACAAACGTGGAACGTATCAATGGAGATCTGGAAAAATTTGAGACGGAAAAGACCGGGCTTCTGGAGAATGCGAAAAATTCCAAAGAAGATGTGGAAAAGAAACAGCACGACATTGCAGAAATCCAAAAGACGATCCTTGCTTCTTCGGATTCCCATGGGGAACTGGAACAGAAACTTCGTGAAAGCGTAGAACAAAAAGAACAGATGTCTGCGGAATACCGGGGATTTTTCCGGAAACAGGAGGAAATTTCCGAGCGGTGTAACGGATTGGATAAAGAAGTGTTCCGTCTGAACAACCAGCGGGAAAAGCTGAATGAATCTGCAGAACAACAGACAAATTATCTGTGGGAAGAATATGAACTGACACCGCATGCGGCAGCAGAATTAAGAAACAGTGAATACGAAGATCCGCTTGCTTTAAAGAAACTGATCGCAGCAGTAAAGGATGAGATCCGGAAGCTGGGAACAGTCAACGTCAATGCCATTGAAGAATACAAAGAAGTTTCGGAACGTTATACGTTCCTGAAAGGGCAGCATGATGATCTGGTTGAGGCAGAGCAGACACTGCTCGGCATCATAGAAGATCTCGACAGCGGCATGAGAAAACAGTTTCTGGAAAAGTTTGCGGAAATCCAGAAAGAATTCAATGCATCATTCAAGCACCTGTTCGGTGGCGGACATGGAGCTTTGGAACTGGTGGAGGATGAGGATATTCTCGAATGTGGCATCCGCATCATCGCGCAGCCGCCGGGAAAGAAGCTGCAGAATATGATGCAGATGTCCGGTGGTGAGAAAGCACTGACGGCGATTGCACTGCTGTTTGCGATTCAGGCACTGAAACCTTCACCGTTTTGTCTTCTGGATGAGATTGAAGCAGCACTTGATGATTCTAACGTCTCAAGGTTTGCAAGTTACTTAAATAAGCTGACAAAAAATACACAGTTTATTGTTATTACACACAGGCGTGGTACAATGACAGCAGCGGACCGGTTGTATGGAATTACCATGCAGGAAAAAGGTGTATCGACACTTGTGTCGGTAGATCTGATTGAACATGATTTGAACTGATTGATTATGTAAAAAGAAAGAAGCGATAAGAAAGGAAACTGATATGGGAGAAAAGAAAGGTTTTTTCAGCCGGCTTGTCGAAGGACTGACCAAGACAAGAGATAATATTGTATCCGGAATTGATTCGGTATTTCACGGTTTTTCTAAAATTGATGATGAATTTTACGAGGAACTGGAAGAAATTCTGATTATGGGTGATCTGGGCGTTAAGGCTACCGAGGCGATTCTGGATGATCTGCGTGAAAAAGTAAAGGCAAACCATGTGAAAGAGCCTGCAGAATGCAAACAGCTTCTGATCGACAGCATCAAACAGCAGATGCAGGTCGGTGAGACGGCATACCGCTTTGAAGAAGAGACATCCGTTGTCCTTGTGATCGGAGTCAATGGTGTGGGAAAGACCACAACCGTCGGAAAACTTGCAGGTAAACTGAAGGAGCAGGGAAAAAAGGTTGTGATTGCCGGTGCGGATACGTTCCGTGCAGCAGCAGGAGATCAGCTCAAAGAGTGGGCGGACCGTTCGGGAGTTGACATGATTGGCGGAACGGAAGGCGCAGATCCGGGATCTGTGGTTTATGATGCAACGGCTGCAGCAAAGGCCAGAAATGCAGATGTGCTTCTGGTCGATACGGCAGGACGTCTGCACAACAAGAAAAATCTGATGAATGAGCTTGGAAAAATTAACAAGATTCTCGAAAAAGAGTATCCACAGGCGTATCGGGAGACGCTGGTTGTGCTGGATGCGACAACCGGACAGAATGCGCTGGTTCAGGCAAAGGAATTTTCCGATGTGGCAAAGATTTCCGGAATTGTGCTGACAAAGATGGATGGAACAGCCAAGGGAGGAATTGCGGTGGCAATTCAGGCGGAACTTGGAGTGCCGGTCAAATATATCGGCGTGGGAGAGACCATTGATGACCTCCAGAAATTTGACCCGGATGAATTTGTGAATGCATTGTTTGACGTAAAAAATAAGGAGGACAACGATGAAGATGCTGACGCTAGATAAATTTGAAGAAGCAAGTGAAAAAGTAAAAGAGGTTACTCTGGAGACAAAACTTGTATACAGTGATTACTTAAGTGACCAGACAGGCAATAAAGTATATTTAAAGCCGGAGAATATGCAGTTTACCGGTGCATACAAAGTAAGAGGTGCTTATTATAAAATCAGCACGCTCTCAGAGGAAGAACGTCAGAGAGGACTGATTACAGCATCTGCCGGAAACCATGCGCAGGGAGTGGCATATGCCGCAAAGTGCTACGGCTGTAAGGCGGTAATTGTAATGCCAACCACCACGCCTCTGATCAAGGTGAATCGTACCAAGAGTTACGGTGCGGAAGTTGTGTTGTACGGAGATGTATATGATGAGGCATGTGCACATGCACTGGAGCTGGCAGAAAAAAAAGGATATACCTTTATTCATCCGTTCGATGATCTGGCAGTGGCAACCGGTCAGGGAACCATTGCAATGGAGATCTTTAAGGAACTTCCACTGGTGGAGTACATTCTTGTTCCGATTGGGGGAGGCGGACTGGCAACCGGTGTATCCACACTTGCAAAGCTGCTCAATCCAAAGATTAAGGTGATCGGTGTGGAGCCGGCTGGTGCAAACTGTATGCAGGCTTCATTTGCAGCCGGAAAAGTGACAACGCTTCCGACAGTAAATACAATCGCCGACGGTACTGCCGTAAAGACACCGGGAAGCAAAATTTTCCCATATATCCAGAAAAATCTGGATGACATTATCACGGTAACGGATGATGAACTGATCGTAAGCTTTCTGGATATGGTGGAAAACCATAAGATGATTGTAGAAAATTCCGGACTGCTTACAGTAGCTGCATTAAAGCATTTAAATGTCAAGGACAAGCGTGTGGTATCCATCTTAAGCGGTGGAAACATGGATGTGATTACGATGTCCTCTGTGGTACAGCAGGGACTGATTTTCCGTGACCGTATCTTTACCGTTTCGGTATTGCTTCCGGATAAGCCGGGAGAATTGGCGAAAGTTTCCGAGACACTGGCAAAAGAGCAGGGAAATGTCATCAAACTCGAACACAATCAGTTTGTTTCCACGAACCGGAATGCCGCAGTTGAACTTCGGATTACATTGGAGTGTTTTGGTACCGATCACAAGAAGCGGATTATCAAGGCGCTGGAAAAGGCCGGATATAAGCCAAAGATCGTAAGAACCATGATTTAAAAATAAATTACAAGGTGTCAAGAAAAAATACTTGACACCTTGTTTTCTTTATGGTAAAGTATCCAAGGTGATTGATGTGGAAGAAAAGATACAACAGGCTTATTTATATGATTTTTATGGCGAGTTACTGAATGAACATCAGCGCCGGATCTATGAGGACTTCGTGTTCAATGATCTTTCTCTCGGTGAGATTGCCGGGGAGGAGGGGATTACCAGACAGGGCGTGGCAGATATGATCAAACGCTGTGGAAAGAAGCTTTCGGATTATGAAAAGAAACTTCATCTGGTAGAGAAGTTCTTATCTGTGAAGCAGGATGTGGAGGAAATTCACAGACTGGCAGAACAGTTTCATCAAACAAAAGATGAACAGATCGTAGAACAGATCGCAACGATTTCAAATCAGATTTTGGAGGAGCTGTAGTATGGCATTTGACAGTCTTTCTGAAAAATTGCAGAATGTATTTAAGAATCTTCGCAGCAAGGGCAGACTGACAGAGGACGATGTCAAGACAGCACTGAAAGAAGTCAAGATGGCACTGCTTGAGGCAGATGTAAATTTCCGTGTGGTCAAGAAGTTTGTAAAAGATGTGCAGGAACGGGCAATCGGACAGGATGTGATGAGCGGTCTCAATCCGGGACAGATGGTCATCAAGATCGTAAACGAAGAGATGGTTAAGCTCATGGGCTCCGAGACAACCGAGATTGCGTTCCGGCCGGGAAAAGAACTGACCGTCATTATGATGGTAGGTCTGCAGGGTGCCGGTAAAACAACTACCACGGCAAAGATCGCAGGCAAATTAAAGACCAAAGGGAAAAAGACACTGCTGGCAGCCTGTGATGTGTATCGTCCGGCTGCAATCGAACAGTTGCAGATCAATGGAGAAAAGCAGGGCGTGGAAGTATTTTCCATGGGAAATAAAAACAAACCTGCGGATATCGCCAAAGCGGCCGTGGAACATGCAAAGAAAGAAGACTGCAATGTTCTGATCATTGATACGGCAGGTCGTCTGCATGTCGATGAAGAGATGATGGATGAGCTTGTGGAGATCAAAGAAGCGGTGGATGTATTCCAGACCATTCTCGTTGTTGATGCAATGACCGGTCAGGATGCGGTAAATGTTGCTTCGACATTTAATGACAAGATAGGAATCGATGGTGTTGTTCTGACAAAGCTCGATGGAGATACCCGGGGCGGTGCAGCTCTTTCCATCCGCGCAGTGACAGGAAAACCGATTCTGTACGTAGGTATGGGGGAGAAACTTTCGGATCTGGAACAGTTTTATCCGGATCGTATGGCATCCCGAATCCTTGGTATGGGTGATGTGCTTACCATGATTGAGAAAGCACAGGAGAATCTCGACGAGGAAAAAGCCAAAGAACTTGAGCAGAAGATGCGCAAGAATGAATTTGACTTTGAAATGTATTTAGAGTCCATGAGTCAGATGAAAAAGATGGGCGGTTTGTCCAGTCTGATGGGCATGATGCCGGGACTTGGACTCGGCGGTGGAAAGATGCCGGAGATTGATACGGACGAAGCGGAGAAAAACATGCGGAGAATAGAGGCAATTATTCATTCCATGACACCGCAGGAACGTAAAAATCCGAATCTGCTCAATCCAAGCAGAAAGAACCGCATTGCAAGAGGTGCGGGTGTACAGGTGGCAGAAGTCAACCGTCTGGTCAAGCAGTTTGAGCAGACAAAGAAAATGATGAAACAGATGCCCGGCATGATGGGCGGCAAACGTGGTAAAAGAGGAATGTTCAAAGGACTTCCCTTTTAAATAAAAAACAAAACCTATGAGGAGGTGAAATCATGGCAGTAAAGATCAGATTAAGAAGAATGGGACAGAAGAAGGCTCCTTTCTATAGAATCGTAGTTGCAGATTCCCGCTCTCCAAGAGACGGAAGATGCATCGAAGAGATCGGAACATATGATCCAACAAAGGATCCTAGCGAGTATCACGTAGATGCTGAGCTGGCTAAGAAGTGGTTATCTACAGGCGCACAGCCAACAGAGACCGTTAACAGAATCTTCAAGGCAGCTGGTATCGAGAAATAATTCCGAAGGGTGGATGTAATTAATGAAAGAATTAGTTGAAGTAATTGCAAAGTCACTCGTTGATTTCCCGGATGAAGTTGTTGTGACGGAGTCTGAGAATGAAAAAGGAACTCTGCTGGAACTTAGGGTTGCACAGTCCGATATGGGCAAAGTAATCGGAAAGCAGGGACGCATTGCGAAAGCAATCCGTGCGGTTGTGAAAGCAGCGGCATCCAAAGAAGACAAAAAAGTTATTGTGGAAATCATGCAATAACATAACGGTAGGATATACCGTAAATGAAAGCGGTACATCTCTGATGTACCACAGGCGATACATCGAAGATGTACCGCAGGCGATACATCAGAGATGTACCGCATTAAGCACCCCGCAGCTGCGAGGTGCTTGTTTTTCTATGAAACAAATTCGTGAGAGAATCTGCACAATAGGAGATTTTATGGAAGATTTATTTCAGGTGGGAGTGATTACGGCTCCTCACGGGGTACGTGGAGAGGTGAAAGTGTTTCCTACCACGGATGATAATGCCCGGTTTAAAAATTTGAAAACAGTCCTCCTTGATCAGGGTCGGGGAACCAGAGAACTTGAAATCGAAGGTGTTAAGTTCTTTAAAAATATGGTGATCCTGAAATTCAAGGGGATAGATGATAGAAATGACGTGGAGAGAATGCGGCAGGCAAAGCTGCTTGTTACCAGGGAAAATGCAGTGGAATTAGGAAAAGACGAGTATTTTATTGCAGATCTGATCGGAATACAGGTGGTTTCGGATGAAGGAGAAGAACTTGGAACAATCTCCGATGTATTGCAGACCGGTGCCAATGATGTCTATGTTGTGAGTAAAGACGGCGCAAAAGATCTGCTCATTCCGGCAATCCATGCGTGTATCCAGAACGTGGATGTGGCTGCGGGACAGATGGAAGTACATCTGCTGCCGGGACTGCGTTAAACGGAGGGTGGACAATGAAGTTTCATGTTTTGACGCTTTTTCCGGATATGGTGATGCAGGGGCTTATGACAAGCATCACAGGGAGAGCCGTGCAACAGAAAAAAATAGATATTGATGCGGTGAATATCCGTGATTATACGCAGGATAAGCATGGCAGGGTGGATGATTATCCTTACGGCGGCGGTGCAGGGATGCTCATGCAGGCACAGCCGGTATATGATGCATGTCAGAGTGTTATGGAAAAGATACCGCAGAATAAGAAAAAGCGGGTGATTTATGTAACCCCGCAGGGAATTCCTTTTACACAGGCAAAAGCACGGGAACTGGCGGCACAGGATGAGCTGCTTTTGTTATGCGGGCATTACGAGGGCATTGATGAGCGCGTGCTTGAGGAAGTGGTCACAGATTACATTTCCATCGGTGATTATGTACTGACGGGCGGCGAGCTGGCAGCCATGGTGATTGTCGATGCAGTGGCACGCCTGGTTCCGGGAGTGCTTGGAAATGAACAGTCGGCCCTGACCGAATCTTTCCACGGAGAGCTTTTGGAACATCCGCAATATTCCAGACCGGATGTGTGGCACGGGAAAAAGGTGCCGGAGGTGCTGCTTTCCGGAAACCAGAAACACATAGATGCATGGAAAAAGGAACAGTCCATCCTGCGTACAAAGGAACGCAGGCCGGATCTGTATGCCCGCTATGTGCGGCTGCAGGAATGCAGACAACTGCTTATGAAACAGAAACTGTTGCACATCGATATGATTGAACTGATCAATCGTGGACGCGCACAACTGTTGTATTTCGGGCAGGGACAGATATTGCTCAAAGATATGGAATACGAGATCTATTTTCATGCGTGTGTGGATCCGTCAAGACTTCCGGATATCCGTACATGGACGCTTCCGGTTGAAAAAATACCGCTGGCGGTTTTGCATCAGGAGGAAATGATTCCTTATTTTCAAAAGAGATACGGACTTAATCAGGAGTGCGAATGTTATCAGGCTGTGTACACCAGACATGAAAAGCTTCCGGTGCGCGGGTTATACCGGCCGGATCTGACGCGTGAGGATGGATTGTCGATGCGCAGATTACAAAGAGAAGATTTTCCACAGGTGGTTTCCTTTTATCACGGCTGCTGTGATGAGGACTACCTGCGGTCGAGGATACAGGATGGTATGCTTGTGGGGGCTTTTTATGACGAAAAGCTTGCCGGATTTATCGGGCAGCATTGTGAGGGAAGTATCGGAATGCTTATGGTAGCACCAAAATTTCAGCGCAGACACATTGCCATGACGCTCGAAACGTATGCAGCAAACTGTATGCTCGAACAGGGAAAAATTCCGTTTGCACAGATTATCACGGACAACGAAAAATCCAAGAGATTGCAGGAAAAAGAGGGATTTTGCCTGTCGCGTGACAAAATTTTCTGGATGTGCGAAAAATGATGAAAAAGGACTTGATTTTTCGGAATGAGTATGCTAAAGTTTATAATTGTTGCGGTGTAATTATTCGGTAATATTACGGAACGGATAGTTACAAATGTGAATAGAAGTGACGGTCCTCTGGCACCGATAGATGGAGTTTAAGAACGTCAAAATAATCAGGAGGTCACAAAATGAACGCGAGTGAAATTATCAAGAACATTGAGGCAGAGCAGTTAAAGGCTGAAGCACCACAGTTTTCCGTAGGTGATACTGTAAAGGTATACGGAAAGATCAAAGAGGGAAACCGTGAGCGTATTCAGGTATTCGAAGGAACTGTTATTAAGAAGCAGGGTGGAAGCAACCGTACCACTTTCACTGTAAGAAAGATTTCAAACGGTGTAGGTGTTGAGAAGACATGGCCTTTACATTCTCCAAACGTTGAGAAGGTAGAGATCGTTCGTAAAGGTAAAGTACGTCGTGCAAAACTTTACTACTTAAGAGACCGTGTCGGCAAAGCTGCAAAGGTAAAAGAGTTAGTAAAATAATTTGCTTCATGGAAGGGATGCCACAGAATGCGGCATCCCTTTTTTCTGACTTGAATTAAAGAGGTGGAAAAGTGAAAAGAAGAAGCGGACTGAATTTCAGCAGAAGAAGAAAAAAGTTTAATGTGCCCCTGTTTAAAGAAATTATGACCTGGGTATTAGAATGTGCCATTGTAATTGCCATTGCATATGCACTGGTCAGTTCTTTTGGTTTTCGGACGACAGTTGTGGGAAATGCCATGCAGGATACCTTACAGAGCGAGGAACAGATTTTTGTCAATCGCTTTGTCTATATGGTACGCGCGCCAAAGCAGGGCGATGTCGTCGTTTTTTTGCCGAATGGAAATGAAAAATCCCATTATTATGTCCGGAGGGTAATTGCCTGTCCGGGGGATACGGTACAGATCAAAAATGGGAAAGTATATATTAATGGAGAACTTTACAAGGAAGATATTGTTTCTGCTTCCATCGAAGATCCCGGTGTGGCAGCAGATGAAGTGAAACTTGGGGATGACGAATATTTTGTTCTCGGGGATAATCGAAACAGCAGTGAGGACAGCCGTATGGCAAATATCGGAAATGTGAAAAAAGATTATATAATTGGAAAAGCGTGGTTCCATTTTAAGGGATTTGGAAAGATGGGACTGATCGATTAAGCGGGCTGATTTAGGAAATGAGGAAAAAGAGATGAATTTTCAATGGTATCCCGGTCATATGACCAAAGCAAAACGACAGATGCAGGAAGACATCAAACTGATAGATCTGGTGATCGAACTGGTAGATGCCCGGATCCCGCTCAGCAGCAGAAATCCGGATATTGACGAACTTGGAAAAAACAAATATCGTCTGATTTTAATGAATAAAGCGGACCTGGCGGACCGCAAGGCAACCGAGCAGTGGTCTGCTTTTTTCAAAAAGAAAGGATATTATGTGGTAAGCCTTGACGCGCGAAGCAAAAACGGAATGAAATCCATTACCGATATTATTATGGAAGCCTGTAAGGAAAAAATGGAGAGGGACCGTAAGCGCGGAATCAAAAACCGGCCGGTCCGTGCCATGGTTGTTGGAATTCCGAATGTCGGAAAATCCACATTTATCAATTCGTATGCGGGAAAAGCGTGTGCAAAGACCGGAAACAAGCCGGGTGTAACGAAGGGAAAACAGTGGATACGTCTGAGCAAAAGTGTAGAGCTTTTGGATACTCCGGGAATTCTCTGGCCGAAATTTGAGGATCAGAAAGTTGGACTTCGTCTGGCACTGATCGGTTCCATCCGGGATGAGATCTTAAATACGGATGAACTTGCGGTAGAGCTGATCCGTTTCCTGAAAACACAGTATCCGGGAATCCTGACAGAACGTTATGAAGTCGAAGAAACACAAAAGGAGACCGAACTTTTATGCGGGATTGCAGAAAACAGGAAATGTATCACGAAAGGCGGGGAACTCGATTACAGCAAAGCGGCAGCACTTCTGATTGATGAATTCCGGAGCGGAAAACTCGGAAAAGTTACGCTGGAGTGGCCAAAGGAGCAGGAAAATGGCTGAAAAAATTGATGCGATTAAAGAGGAACTGACAGCAACACCGACGGAAGCACTGGAGGCGTTTGTGGAAAAATATGCGTCGGATTCCCGCACCGGTGTGCAGAAACTGGTGGATACCGCAAAAAAACGCATGGATAAGCTACAGAAGGAAATGATCCGCACGGAAAATTTAAAGAAATATGAAAAAGAGTACGATACATATACATATATCTGTGGGATCGATGAGGTAGGACGGGGACCGCTTGCGGGACCGGTCGTGGCAGGAGCTGTGATTCTGCCGAAGGATTGTGGTATATTATATATTAATGATTCCAAAAAACTTTCAGCGGCAAAAAGAGAAGAACTGTATGATGTGATTATGAGGGAAGCGGTTTCAGTAGGAATCGGTATGCGCAGCCCGGAGCGTATTGATGAGATCAATATCCTTCAGGCTACTTATGAGGCAATGCGGGAGGCGGTAAGTAAACTGGAAGTGGTTCCTCAGCTTCTTCTCAATGATGCAGTCACGATTCCTCAGATCACCATTCCGCAGGTTCCCATTATTAAGGGAGATGCAAAGAGTGTTTCCATTGCAGCAGCAAGTATTGTTGCAAAAGTGACAAGGGACAGAATGATGGAAAAATATGATAAAGTGTTCCCGGAATATGGCTTTGCATCAAATAAGGGATATGGTTCTGCCGATCATATTGCGGCACTGAAAAAATACGGAGAAACCCCGATCCACAGAAAGACCTTTATTACACATTTCATATAAACAGTCGCAAAAGGGTTACTATCCTTCAGTACACAGCAATACACTGAGTGATGCACAGTAACAACAAAAGATGCCTACATATAATATAAAAAGAAATGGATGGAAGAATTTGCATAAAAATACCCGGTCTACCGGAAGCTGTTACGAACGAAAAGCTGCTGATTATCTGAAACAGCAGGGATTATTTATTCTGAGATATAATTACAGATGCAGATTTGGAGAAATCGATCTGATTGCCAGAGATGGAGAATATCTTGTTTTTGTTGAGGTAAAATACAGGAAAGACAATAGTTCCGGTTATTCGCTGGCTGCAGTAAATCCTGCTAAACAGAAAACCATATGTAAGGTGGCAAGGTATTTTCTTACAGTGGAATATCACAATGTGGATATCCCATGCCGTTTCGATGTGGCAGGAATTGACGGGGATGAAATACACTGGGTTAAGAATGCGTTTGAATATATTGCAATCCTCTAATAATTATAGAAACTGCTTTGATGAATAATCTGCCATACAGCAGGAAGGGAATAATGAAATATGAAGATAAAATGGAACAGTGAACAGATTCCAAAGATGAATGTAAAAAACAATAAAGATGTTACATTTCTTACATATCCCGCATATGAAGAAATGAACTGGCTTGTTCATGGATTCAGCACCCGCTTTGGCGGAGTGAGCAGAGGAATCTACAGTTCTATGAACCTGAGTTTTACAAGAGGTGATGAGGAGTCCTGCGTGAAAGAAAATTACAGAAGGATTTCTGATGCTATGGGATTTGATATGAACAGCATCGTTACATCTGATCAGACTCATACCAACAATGTGCGGAAAGTAACAGAGAAAGACCGCGGAAAGGGAATTGTGATCCCGCGTGATTATACAGATACAGATGGAATGATCACAAATGTTCCGGGGCTGGTTCTCGCAACCTTTTATGCGGATTGCGTTCCACTGTATTTTGCTGATCCGGTGAATCACGCGATCGGACTGTCTCATTCGGGGTGGAGAGGTACGGTTCAGAAAATCGGTGCAGTTACCATAGAAAAGATGTCTGAAGAGTATGGAAGTAATCCGAAAGATCTGAAAGTGGCCATCGGACCGTCTATCTGTCAGACGTGTTATGAAGTAAGCGAGGATGTCATTGATGCGTTTCGACAAAATTTTCACCAACAGTACTGGGAAAAACTGTTTTATAGGAAAACAAATGGCAAATATCAACTGAATCTTTGGAAAGCAAACGAGCTGATATTGAAGGAAGCCGGGATTTTGAAAACACATTTGGCTGTGACAAATTTGTGCACATGCTGCAATCATGAACTGCTGTTTTCACATCGGGCATCCAATGGAAAGAGGGGAAATTTAGCAGCGTTTTTGGCATTGAAATAGGAGGTATATATGATATTACTGGCAGATACAGTAGGAGATGGGGCAGTTACAAAAGAGGTGACGGAAGCTACATCGGAGGCAGTACAAGAAGTCGGAAAGTTTGCACAATATGTGAATGATAATATTCCGGAACTGATTGGTTTTGGAATTCGTGTGTTTCTTGCACTGATTGTATTTTTTATTGGAACAAAAATTAACTTACTAGCTGCTTCTGATAATTTACTGATGGCAATAGATCTTGCAGATGGCATTACTTTCCACAGCACTCCACAATGGCCTTTTCCACATCTTCTATCTGGAATGGTTTTGCCAGATGTGCGGTCATGCCGGCTGCGAGACATCTTTTTGCATCTTCCTCAAATGCATTTGCAGTCATTGCAATGATCGGAATTGTTTTTGCATCTGCCCTGTCCATGGCACGTATGGCTTTTGTTGCTGCAATACCATCCATAACAGGCATCATGACATCCATCAATATGGCATCAAAGGTTCCCGGAGAATTACTTTCGAAGTACTCCACCGCCTGTCTGCCGTTTTTTGCAACTGTAACCTTCGCACCGTCATCTGTCAGCAGCATTTCTATGATTTCAGCATTAAGCTCATTATCCTCGGCTGCCAGCAGATGCAATCCACGAATATCATATTTCTCAGCAATTTCCTCATCCTTTTTCTGTTCCTGGGCAATTTCAAAGGGAATGGTAATGACAAACACAGATCCAACTCCCACCTGACTTGTCACTTCAATACTTCCATGCATCTGCTCAATCAATCCCCTGGCAATCGCCATTCCCAGACCAGTTCCCTGATAAACACTACGGGCATCTGTTTTTTCCTGTGAGAACGGATCAAAAATGCGGCTCAGGAACTCTGCACTCATCCCTATACCTGTATCAGAAATCGTCCATCTGTATGTACAGATTCCATCATGTACATCTGCAGCCTCCATTACCGTAGTGATCTTTCCTCCCGGCCGGTTATACTTAATACAGTTTCCATAGATGTTCAGAAAAATCTGGCGAAGATGCAGTGAGCTTCCATAGACATAAGGATAAGGGATATTCTCCTTATTTTTCTCATAAATCCACTGAATATCCTCATCTGCTGCCTTGTGAGTGATAATACTCTCAATCTCATAGACCAGATCTTTGAGACAGATATATTCATGAGTCAGAACAATATGACCTTCCTCTATTTTACTCATCTGCAGAACATCATTGATAAGGGAAAGCAAATAATCCGCTGCTATCTTCATCTTTTTATGATTTTCCTGTATCAGTTCCTTATCCTCAAAATGAGTCTCGTCAATCTTTAACAGACCAATAATACCATTCAGAGGTGTCCTGATATCATGGCTCATACGGCTGAGGAAATTCGTTTTTGCCCTGCTTTCAGCACGCATCTCATTGAAGGCGGCCTGAAGGCGTGCCTGTTCCTGCTCATCCCGTTCATGTCTCTGTGTGGTATCCTGCAACAGAATGATTGCATAAATCATAGGGATCTCAGCAAGAATTTCTGTATCAAACACCACCATTCTGGTCATAAGAACTGTTTTCTGTACCCAGCGGATACTTCCATCATCTTCGCGGGCACAATATTCCACAGACATATTTGTTTCTCCGTTCTCAAACCTCTTACGAAGCTTTTCACAATTATCTGTCATGCAGTAACCGGCAATTGTTTCCTGGGTGATTTTTTTCTCATATTCCCAGCAGTAATCCTGATAAGAACATGGAAGTGAATAATCCATAAAAAGTTCCCGGCTCTTCTGTTCTTTTCCATTCAGTACAATCCTTCTTTCCAGAACATCCTTTGTCAGATTTACTGTATAGATCACATCTGACAATTCCAGAAGCGCATCCACATAGCTGTCATTTTCCAGGATAGACTGTTTCAGCTGTTCATAATAAAGCTGCAGCTGCTCTTTTGCCCCTGTCTGGCCTTCAGAAGTCTTTCGGATGGTTTCAAATGCCAGAAGAAAATGATGCAGCTTTTTGTCCTCATCCCAGTCCACCGGAATCAGTGTCAGGCGGTTATATGCCCCCTGTTTTCCGATATTATACTCATATTCCAGCACATCTTCCTTCGTATGCATCTTCTTTTGAAGCTCCGAAATCTGCAGTCCTTCACGGATATCTGCCT
>ERZ837910.1393-NODE-1393-length-33954-cov-29.442314_pt1 | contig 33954 bp, 26 predicted proteins | sample MGYA00519940_ERZ837910 | MGnify/ENA primary metagenome ERZ837910 (study PRJEB31850, sample SAMEA3708825) | human gut metagenome | biome: human gut; feature: human-associated habitat; material: faeces | place: China | collected 2014 ... | reverse complement strand
CCAACCCCGACAAGATCAAGGAGCAGCTGACCAAGTACGACCTGATCCCCGAGGAATGGGGCGGCGACACCGTTATCTGCCCCATCTCCGCAAAGACCGGCATGGGCCTGGACAACCTGCTGGAAATGGTCATCCTGACCGCCGAGATGCAGGAGCTGAAGGCCAACCCCAACCGCCGGGGCAAGGGCACCGTCATCGAGGCCCGTCTGGACAAGACCCGTGGCCCCATTGCCACGCTGCTGGTGCAGAACGGTACTTTGAGACAGGGCGATATCATCATCGCCGGTACTGCCGTGGGCCGTGTCCGTGTCATGACCAACGATAAGGGCCGCACGGTGAAGACCGCCGGACCTTCTCAGCCTGTGGAAATCACCGGCCTTGCCGATGTGCCCACTCCCGGCGACGAGTTCGATGCCGTCACCGATGAGCGCATGGCCCGTGAGCTGGTGGAGCAGCGCCGCCAGGCCGCCAAGGATGCAGCCGCCAAGCTGCAGCAGAAGGTCACCCTGGACAATCTGTTCGCCCGGATGCAGGAGGGCGAGATGAAGGAGCTGCCTCTGATCGTCAAGGCCGATGTGCAGGGCTCCGCCGAGGCTGTGAAGGCCTCTCTGGAGAAGATCTCCAACGAAGAGGTCCGGGTCCGGGTCATCCACACCGGCGTGGGCGCCATCAACGAGAGCGATGTGCTGCTGGCCTCCACCTCCGGAGCCATCATCGTGGGCTTCAACGTCCGGGCCGATGCAGGCGCACAGGCCTCCATTGCCCGGTCCAACGTGGATATCCGCTACTACCGGGTCATCTACGATGCCATCGATGAGATCGAGTCCGCCATGAAGGGCATGCTGGCACCCAAGTATGAGGAAGTGGTCATCGGCCATGCCGAGGTCCGCATGACCTATAAGGTCAGCGCCATCGGCACCATTGCAGGCTGCATGGTCAAGGACGGCAAGGTCACGAGAGACGCCCAGGTTCGGGTGCTTCGGGACAATATCGTCATCCACGAAGGCGAGATCGGCTCTTTGCAGCGGTTTAAGGACGCTGTCAAAGAGGTCACTGCCGGCTATGAGTGCGGCATGAGCGTGGTTAAGTTCAACGATATCAAGGAAGGCGACATTTTCGAGTGCTTCGCCATGCAGGAGATCAAGCGGTAAATAAAATAGCCTTCCCTTGGGGGAAGGTGGCCCGCCGATAGGCGGGGCGGATGAGGGGCGGCAACGGACTGGACTGCGGGAAATGCAAGCAGTTGCTGTCCCTCTCCGAAGAAAGAAGTTTTGCTGAGAGGTACCATATTTCAGTTGGTACCGCCCCTCATCCGCCGCCTGCGGGCGGCACCTTCCCCCAGGGGAAGGCAAGAAAAGGAGGATGTAACATGGCATCCAATCGGATCAATAGAATCAACGAAGAGATCATGAAGGAGCTGTCCTCCCTTCTGCGGACCGTCAAGGACCCCAGAGTGCAGGACACCATGATCTCCATCACCCGGGTAGAAACAACCCCGGATCTGCGCTATACCAAGGTGTATGTCAGCTTTTTGCAGCGGGAAAATGCCAAGCAGGCCTTGACGGGCCTGAAATCCGCCGGCGGATATCTCCGCCGGGAGCTGGGCCATGCTCTGCAGCTGCGCTATGCCCCGGAAATTGTCTGGGCGGAGGACGACAGCATCGAGTACGGCGCAAAAATGCTGAAGCTCATCAACTCTCTGGAGGTAAACCATGACGAAGAGCCTGACGAGGGTTGAGACGGCGGCTTTCCTGAGCGACCATGACAACTATGTGATTCTCACCCATATCCGCCCCGACGGGGATACCCTGGGCAGCGCCTCGGCGCTGTGCCTGGGGCTGCGGAGTCTGGGCAAGACCGCCCATGTGCTGGTGAATACCGGCGTTGGCGGCCGGTTCCGCTGGATGCTGGAGGGCCTTACCGTGGAGGAGGCCGGGAAGGACGATACCGTCATCTCCACCGATGTGGCCTCTCCCGGGATGCTGCCGGACAACGCCCAGGGGTATCTCGGCCGGGTGCGGCTGCGCATTGACCACCACGGCTCTGCCACCTCCTTTTCCGACCTGGAGCTGGTGGACCCGGACAGCGCCTCCTGCGCCGAGGTGGTCTATGACGTGCTGGAGCTTATGGAAGCGCCCCGGCAGGCAGAGGTGCTGGACCGCATCTATGTGGGCCTGAGCACGGATACCGGCTGCTTCCGCTTTGCCAACACCACCGCCCATACCTTCCGGGTGGCGGCGGCCTGCGCCGAAGGGGGAGCCCGGGTGTACCAGCTGAACCAGGAGCTTTTCGAGACCAACACCCTGGGCAAGCTGCGGATGCAGGGCTGGATCGTGGAACATATGCGCCTGCTGCACTGCGGCACCATGGCCATCTGCGCCATTCCCCGCAGCGTAGAACTGGAGCTGGGGGTCACCAGCGATGATATGGACAATATCTCCAATTTCCCCCGCACCGTGGCCGGTGTGAACGTGGCGGCCACCATCCGGGAGACCGAGGACGGTCTGGCGAAAATCTCCGTCCGGGCAGTGCCGGGGTATGATGCCACGGTCATTGCTGAGAAGTTCGGCGGCGGCGGCCACAAGGGCGCTGCCGGTGCCAGCCTCCGCCTGCCTATGGCCCAGGTGGAGCAAATCGTGGAGCAGGCCATGCTGGAGACCTGCCAATGAACGGAATCGTGATTGTCGATAAACCCCAGGGCTGGACAAGCCAGGATGTGACTGCAAGACTGCGCCGGGTATTTTCTACCCGGCGCATTGGCCATGGCGGGACATTGGACCCCATGGCTACCGGCGTGCTGCCGGTGTTCGTCGGCAGGGCCACCCGGGCTGTGGAATTTTTTGAGCACGCGGAGAAGACCTATGAGGCCACGCTGCGGCTTGGAATGAAAACCGATACCCAGGATATCACAGGCACAGTGCTGGAAGAGCGGCCCGTAACGGTGACGGAGCAGGATATTCTGAATGTTTTGCCCGCTTTTCGGGGAGAGATCCTGCAAATTCCGCCTATGTACTCTGCTTTGAAGGTCAACGGCCAGAAGCTCTACGACCTGGCCCGGAAGGGCAAGGAGGTGGAGCGTCAGTCCCGGCCCATTACCATCCACGAGCTGGAGCTGCTGCACTTTGACGGGCAGGATGCCCGCATTCGGGTCCGCTGCTCCAAGGGAACCTATATCCGTACCCTCTGTGAGGACATGGGCGAGAAGCTGGGGTGCCTTGGCACCATGGCCGCTCTGCGCCGGACCCGGGCGGGGGAGTACACCATCGAAAAGGCCGTGCCCTTGCAGACGCTCCTGGATGCGGAAAATCCGGAGCAGTATCTTCTGAGCATGGACAGCCCGTTCCTGGGCTATCCCGCCGTTACCCTCAGCGAAAATCAGGAAAAACGCTGCCGCAACGGCAACGCCTTCACCCTCCGGGTCCCCGACGGTACCTACCGTGCCTACGGAAAAAACGGAGAGTTCCTCATGCTGGCCAGAGTGGAGAACGGTGTTATGTCGACCATAAAGAGCTTCTTTGAAGTGTGAAAGGCCTTCCCCTTCGGGGAAGGTGGCAGGGCGAAGCCCTGACGGATGAGGGGCGGGAAGCAGAACCGGTGATAAGAAACCTTTGTAATTTTGTTCCGGGAAATGGGCAGAAAACTGCTTAAATTGGTTCCGCAACGGTTCTGTCTGCCGCCCCTCATCAGTCACGGCCCAAAGGGCCGCGACAGCTTCCCCCAGGGGAAGCCACTCTTTCCAATCATCGATTAAAGGACAAAACCATGACTACCTACATCTACGCCCTGGGATTTTTTGACGGGGTGCATCTTGGACATCAGGCGCTGCTTCGCGCCGTGAAGACTCTGGCGTCGGAAGGCTGCCGGGGTGTCGTCACCTTTTCCGGTCACCCGGATACCCTGGTGCTGGGCACCACCCCGGCGCTGATCAATACGGCCGAGGATCGGGAAAACTTACTTCGAAATTACGGCATGGATCGGGTTGTGACCCTGCCTTTTGATAAAAAAATGCAGTCCACCCCCTGGGAGGACTTTCTGGAGGAGCTGCGCAGGGACTTCGGCGCCGGGGGCTTTGTCTGCGGAGAAGACTTTCGGTTCGGGGCCAAGGGCGCCGGAACGGCCTCCCTTTTGCAGGATTACTGCGAGAAGGAGGGCCTGCCCTGCGCCGTGGTGCCGGAACAGGAAATGTCCGGCGTTCGTATTTCCTCCACCTATATCCGGGAATTGCTGACCCAGGGGCGCATGGCCGAAGCGGATACCTTTCTGGGCCACCCCCATGTGCTCTCCGGCAACGTGGTCTCCGGCCGTCATCTGGGCCGGACCCTGGGCATTCCCACTGCCAATCTGCACCTGCCGGAGGGGGTCATCGTCCCCCGGTTTGGCGTCTATGCCTGCCGGGCACTGGCCGAGGGAAGGGCCTACCCAGCCGTTACCAATGTGGGCACCCGCCCCACCGTAGGCGGCCACCATATCACTGTGGAGCCCTGGCTGCTGGATTATGACGGAGACCTGTACGGTAAGAAAATCACCCTGGAATTTCTGGATTTTCTCCGCCCGGAGCAGAAATTCGATTCCCTGGAGGACTTGAAGGCCGCGATCCTGAAAAATGCGGAACAGACAAGGGAGATTGTAAAGCTTAAAGCTTCCCCTCCGGGGGAGCTGGCAGGGCGCGGCCCTGACTGAGGAGGGGCGCAACGGGCGAGAGCGGTAACTAAAAAAGCGCACAAGCTACAAACCGCTCTCTTCCGTGGGACCCCTCTTCCACCGCTGCGGCGGTCCCCCTTCCCCGTGGGGGAAGGTTAGGGGGGAAAATCGCACTCTTAAAGAAGAATTCAAAATTGGAAACTTGTTTTATCCCTGAAAATCCGTTATAATAGCAGAAACAACTCACGAAAGGGGTGACGGCTGTGGCACTGGATCGGGAAGATATGGAGAGGCGGCGGAAGAAGCGGGAAGCGGCCAGGAGGATGCAGCAGCGGCGGCGCAGAAGAATGCTTCTGTTGACGGCTTGTGCGCTGGTGGTTCTGGTGGGCTGTGGTGTGGCAATTTTCAAGCTGGCCTCCGGCGACAAGACAACGCCGGTGTCCTCCATCAGCGAAACAGCGGCCACCACCGCGGCCACTACCGAGGCGGCCACCGAGCCCGGCCGCAGGACCAAGGACCCCATTACCACCATCCACATTCGGGCCGTAGGCGACCTGAATGTCACCAATTCCGTGGTGGACTCCGGCATCGGCCCCACGGGCTATGATTTCAGCCGGGCATTCATGGATGTGGCTGCCGAGCTGGCGGTGGGGGATGTGACGGTTATGAACGTGGAGGGCAACTTCTGCGGGGAGCCCTACGGCTCCGAAACCGCTTCCGCCCCCACGGAATTGCTGACCTATCTGAAAAGTGTAGGCGTGGACCTGGTTCAGATGGCGAACTCCTATTCCGTCTATAATGGCCTCATCGGCCTGAACTCCACCCTGAATAATATCCGCGCTGCGGGCATGGAGCCTCTGGGAGCCTACGCCACCTCCTCGGACTTCAACAAAACCGGCGGCTATACCATCTGCGATGTCCAGGGCATTAAGGTGGCCTTTGTGGCCTTTACCAAGGGCCTGGGCGGCATGGGCCTTCCGGCGGGCAGTGAGGACTGCGTGAACCTATTGTATACCGACTACGATTCCAACTATAAGCAGGTGGACAAGAAGGGCATTACCGGCATTCTCAGTAAGGTTGCCGCCGAGAAGCCGGATATCACCGTGGCTATGCTCCACTGGGGCAGCGTCAACAGCGACGAGATCAGCAAAACCCAGACCCAGATTGTGGATTTGATGCAGAAGAACGGTGTGGATGTGATCATCGGCTCCCACCCCCATCTGCTGCAAAAAATAGAGCTCAACGAGAAGACCGGCAAGCTGGTGGCCTATTCCCTGGGCGATTTTTATGGCGATGCCCAGCTGGGCGGCTCCAACTATTCCGTCATCCTGGACATTGAGATCACCAAGGATGCAGACCTGAAAACCACCAAGGTCACGAATTTCAGCTACATCCCCATCTACACCGAGAAGGAAACGGAGTGCGATGGCTATCGCCGGGTGGTCCGCATTGAGCAGGCCATGTATGCCTATGAAAATAACTATGTGGACAAGGTGACGGCGGACAGCTATACCGCCATGCAGAAGGCCATGAAGCGGATCCCCGAGCGCATCACGGGCACTAAGGCGGATTCCACCACCACTTCTACCACGGCCGCCACCACAGAGGCTGCCACCGAGGCCACAACGGAAGAAACCACGGAAGAAACCACGGAAGAGACAACCGCCGAGACGACGGCGGCGGTCACGGACGCAACAGCGTAAGGAGTGAGAAAGTATGAATAAGGATTCTCTGCGGGAGTATATCTTTGCAGCCCAGCGGGGGGACCGGAAGGCCCTTGTAGAGCTGCTGACCTATTCCTGGGGCATTGTCCACTATCAGTGCGGCAAGCTGCTGCCCTCCCGGCAGTCGGCGGAAAAGATGACCACCGTGGTCCTGAAAACCGTGGCGGAAAAGCTGGATTCTCTCCAGGAGCCGGAGCGGTTCTATAACTGGATGGGCCATCTGACAGCCATGCGCTGTATGCGGGTCCGGGCCACCCTGCTGGAAAACGGCCAGGCCGACGCGTCGGAGGACAAGAAGAGCTTTTCCTTCCCCGGCATGGACCTGAACAAGGCGGAAACCGCCCAGGTGGCCGTCATGCTGGCGGATATGCTGGAGGACCGGCAGCGCCTGAACCTCTATCTCTACAGCCTCAGCGGCCTCAGCGCCAAGGCCATCTCTCAGCTCACTGGCTATACCGAGGCGGCCATCCAGGCAGACCTGCAGGATGCCCAGACCGCCATCCAGAAGCAGATGCACTACTACGCTTCCCAGGGCGTCCATTTTACCCAGGCCGAAAGCCTGCCCGCCCTGCTGCGCACGGATATGCTGCTGCACCAGGACCCCGAGCGGGCGGCACAGGTGGTCTATGAGATGCTGCCCTCTCTGACCCTGCCCGCAGCCAAGCGGCCCGCGGCCAAGACGGCGGGAAGACCCGCTGCCCCCCGGCCTCAGCAGCCCAGCCGCCCCCAGCAGAGTCAGCGCCCTCAGCAGAGCCCCCGTCCCCAGCAGCCCCAGCCCAGGGCAAAGAATAAGGATGCAGGCCTTGTTAAGGCCCTGGCCCTCATCGCTGCCCTTCTGGCGGTGGTGCTCATTGTCTCCGTGGTGATCCTGGTGGTCCGTACCCGGGGCGGCAGTGCGGCTGCCGCAGCCTATGCAGCCGGAAGCCAGACTGCACGGCGCCTATTGGGTCTGCGGACTGCATTCGGCAATGCGCTGATATGGTAATGACACACGCCCCGGAGCAATTTCCCGGGGCGTGTTTTGGCATCATTTCTTCTCAGTTTAGAATCGTGGAGTATCTTGAAAGAAAAAAGAAAGGCGGAACCACTATGCAGAAAAAGACGGCGGCGGCCATCGCCCTGGGGGCTCTGGCCGGTGTGGGCGTGGGCGCTGCGGCGGTGAGCTGCGGGGTCAGCAAGGCTTTGACCGATCTGGCTATGGATCGGAAGATCCCCGGCTACAGCAAGTATTTTAACGTGGCGGGCAAAAAGGCGGACGGCAGCTTCAATGCCAGGCGTAAGGCGGCCCAGGAAGCACTGGAGAGCTACCCGCGGCAGGATGTAACCATTCGCTCCTCTGACGGCCTGACCCTGAAGGGCCACCTGCTGAAAAGCAAGTACCCCCGGCGGCTGATCATTGCCTTCCATGGCTGGCGCTCCTCCTGGGCCCGGGATTTCGGAGCCGCAGCGGCCTTCTGGTTGGAGAACCACTGCAACGTGCTGCTGGTGGAGCAGCGGGCCCACGGGGACAGCCAGGGGGATTACCTGGGCTTCGGCCTTTTGGAGCGCAGCGACTGCCGCCAGTGGGCGCAATGGGCGGACGGGCAGAATTTCGGCCTGCCCATCTATCTGGCAGGGGTTTCCATGGGCTCCACCACGGTGCTCATGGCGGCGGGCATGGAGATGCCGGAAAGCGTCCGGGGCGTGATTGCCGATTGCGGCTTCACATCCCCCCGGGACATCATGATGCACGTGAGCAAAAAGAACCTGCATATGAACTATACCTGGCTGAGGGGCTGGGTGACGGACAAAATTTTCCGTGAAAAGATCCACACTGCCTCCGACAGCTATTCGACCCTCACGGCGATGAAGCAGACGAAGCTGCCTATTCTCTTCATCCACGGCACCGAGGATCGCTTTGTACCCATTGAGATGACCTACCGGAACTATCGCGCTTGCACCGCCCAAAAGCGGCTGGTGGTGGTCCCCGGCGCAGGCCATGCCATGTCCTATTACGTAGACCCCGCCGCCTGCCAGCGGGCCATGAAGGCCTTTTGGAAGGACTTTGATTTGACGGAGTAGGGCGGCCCAAACCTTCCCCTTCGGGGAAGGTGGCTCGCCGTAGGCGAGGCGGAAGAGGGGCGTTGCGGGAGAGAGCGGCTGGAAATATGCGCGTTCTTTGGTTTCCCTGAAAGGGGAGTCCAGGTACGCATTTTCCCACAGCTCTCGCTCATTATGCCCCTCTTCAGTCTCGCTGCGCGAGCCAGCTTCCCCGCGGGGGAAGCTTTTTTGTTTATGTACTCTCCCGCTCTACCAGGGTATGGGGAAACGAGATATGCACCGGGCTGTTGGGCTTTCCGGCGGCGGCTGCGTCGATGTCGGAGATCAGCATCTGGGCGGCCTTTTCGCCCATTTGCCTTGCGGGTATTTCCAGGGAGGTCATGGAGGTTTGCAGCATCCCGCCCAGGTGGTGACCGGTCAGACTCATGACCTTGATCTGCCCGGGCATTTCTATGCCCCGGTCCTTTAGAGCCCGGATGACCCCCAGGCCATGAATATCCAGGGCGGCAATGATGGCATCCAGCTCCGGATTCTCGTCCAGCAGCTGCATAGTGCACTCGTAGCCGTACTGGAAAGTATTCACCTGCTTGTCCGACTCGCTGAAAATCTCCTCCAGGCCGTACCGGGCCACCCCCTCGCAGTAGCCCTTCCGCCGCCCGGCATAGGGGCTCAGGTGCAGGGCCCCGGCTACCAGGCCGATGTGGCGGCAGCCCCGGCCATAGAGATATTTCACGGCGTTGTAACCGCAGGATTCATAGTCGCCCACTACGCTGCTGATCTTCGGATCCTGGCAGCGGATCATCTGTACCAGGGGAATGCCGCTGGCCTTGATGTCCGTAATGAGCCGATTGTTACGGCCTGTGGAGTTCACCACAATGCCGTCCACCAGGCCATTGCGCATCCGGGTCAGGCATTCCTTTTCAATTTTCGGGTCGTCGTCCGTCACGGAGATGATGGTGCTGTAGCCAAGAGACAGGGCCTCGTGCTCAAAGCCCTGCAAAATCTCCGCGAATATGGCCAGATCCAGCCGGGGGACCACCATGCCCAGGGTGTGCCGCCGCCCCTGCCGCAGGGCCTGGGCCATGATGTTGGGATGGTAGCCAAGCTCCTTGGCGGCGGCGTAGACCCGGGCCTTGGTGTCCGGGTGGACATAGGATGTATTGTTCAGGGCCCGGGAGACGGTGCTCACATCCACACAGGCAAGCTTTGCCACATCCTTTAAGGTTGCCATTGCAGTCACTCCTTTGTGCAATCGTTTGTTTACACGGCGGAAAAACCGCCGCTTTTTCTTCTGAATAGAATTGTAGCACTTCCGGCGCGTCAATGCAAGTCCCTCCCAAAGAAAAAGGAAGCGGCGTGGAAAAAGCAGGCGGAGTCCTTCAAAATATACAAATGCAAAGGTTTGTATATGTGCAAAATGACATTTTGCGCAAAAATTTGCAGCCCATATGCAAGACGTTGCAGAGCAGGCCAAATCGGTTGACAGGGGGGAATTGCCGTGATATAACTAAGGCACAGCAAAGCAAACGATTGCACAAGGAAATGCAAAACCCCGGCGCGCGAGGGGAGATGCAGAGCCGCGTGCATACAAACGAAAATCCATTTACAGAATTAGATTTTAAAGGAGATATTTATCATGGCTAAGGTTAAGACTTTCAAGACCATTTTCCCCGCTGTTTCCGTCCCCCTGAACGATGACTACTCCATCAACGAGCCCGAGTTCCGCGCTTACCTGCGTTGGATCAAGAGCTTCTACGGCAAGGGAATCGAGGGCCTGGTTTGCAACGGCCACACCGGCGAGATCACCGGCCTGACCCGTGCAGAGCGCAAGCGCGTCGTTGAGATCTGCGCCGAAGAGTGCGGCGACAAGATGACCATCATCTCCGGTGTCAACTGCGAGAACACCGCCGAGTCCATCGAGATGGCCAAGGAAGCCAAGGAAGCCGGCGCTGACGGCATCCTGCTGATGCCCCCCCACATGTGGCTGCGCTTCGGCATGAACCCCAACGCTCCTTTTGAGTACGTCAAGGACGTTGCCGAGGGTGCCGACATCGACATCATCATCCACCTGTACCCCGCTACCTCCAAGGCCTTCTATCCTGTTGAGACCCTGATCAAGATGTGCAAGGAGATCGACCATGTCAAGTGCATCAAGATGGGCACCCGTGTGACCTCCATCTACGAGCACGACGTCCGTCTGCTGCGGCAGGAGTGCCCCGATATCTCCCTGATCACCTGCCACGACGAGACCCTGTGCGTCAGCTGGTTCCCCGGCATGGACGGCGCTCTGATCGGCTTCGCCGGCTGCGTGCCCGAGCTGATCTGCCCGGCATGGGACGTGTTCTCTCATCCCGAGAAGCACACCCTGAAGGAAGCTCAGGATTGGTCCAACCGGATCTACCACATTTCCCAGGCTATCTACGGCGGCGGCCAGCCCTCCGGTGAGGCCCATGCCCGTCTGAAGGAAGCCCTGTACCAGAGAGGCATCTTCACCTCCGCTCTGATGCGCAAGCCCGTTCTGCCCCTGAACCAGGAGGAGAAGGCCTGGGTCTCTCTGGGCCTGGAGCGCAGCCAGCTGCCCAAGGTCGACATGGAGCAGTACAAGTAAGCATCCGTTTGAGTTCCCATTGATTTGTCGGGGGCGCTGCCGAAACGCGCAGCGCCCCCTTTTTTTCTGATTTAAATAGAATGGAGAATAAAAATGAGCGAACAGAATAATACCCAGGTCATCGGCGCCGACGTCAAGCGGCTGCCCTTTAAGGACCTGATCAAGCGCATCGGCCCCGGCCTGATCGCCACCGGTATTGTCATCGGTCCCGGCGCCGTTACCACCGCCGCCATGCTGGGCTCCAGCTATGGCTACAGCCTGATGTGGCTGGTATGGCCCATTATCTTCATGGGTATGACCTTCATGATGGTCACCAACCGTCTGGCCATTGTCACCGGTATGCCCACCATCCACGCCATCCGCAAGTATTATGGCCCCGTGGCCTCCGGCATTGTGTCCATTGCCACGTTCCTGGCCTGCCTGTTCTTCACCATGGGCAATATTTCCGGCACCGGTGCCGGCATGAACCTGATCTTCGGCATCAACTGGAAGGTTGGTTCCGTGATCCTGATCGCGGTCGTCCTGTACTGCTATTTCGCAAAGAACGTCTATTCCAAGGTTGAAAAGCTGATCACCGCCTGCATTCTGGTCATGATCGTCTCCTTCTATGCCACCCTGGTTGGCGTGGGCGGTCCCGAGTGGGGCGAGTTCGGCAAGGGCCTGGTAGGCTTCCAGCTGCCTGAGGGCAGCCTGGGCACCGCGCTGGCCTTCATCTCCACCAACGCTGCCATCACCGCCGGTATTTACAATACCTACCTGGGCAAGGAGAAGAAGTGGAAGAAGGATGACCTGTTCAACGGCGTTATGTTTACCGACGCTCTGGTCCACATCCTCAGCGTGGTGCTGATCTCCGGCGCCATCATGGTTGTGGGTGCCGTGGTGCTGCATCCCGAGGGAAAGACCATCAAGGCCCCTGCCCAGCTGGCTGAACTGCTGGTGCCCATTATGGGCGGTGCAGCCAAGTACATTATGGGCTTTGCCCTGGTTGGCGCCGGTTTCTCCTCATTGCTTGCCAATACCCAGCGCGGCATGGTGCTGCTGGGCGCGGGCTTCAACAAGGACGTGTCCCTGGAGAGCAAGTTTATCAAGTGGGGCTGCCTGGCCTGCCTGATCTTCGCCATGGTCGTCTGCTACAGCTACGGCGGTTCTCCCACGCAGCTGATCCTCATGGCCAACATTGCCACCTCCGTGGCCACTCCCTTCGGCGGCCTGTTCGTTCTGCTGCTGCTGTGGCGGAAGGACGTCAACGAGGGCTACAAGAAGCCCACCGCTCTGCGGATCTGCATGACCATCAGCTATATCTTTGTGCTGTTCATGACCTTCTCCGCTCTGAGCACCTCCATCCCCAAGTTCCTGGCCTCCATCGGCCTGGGCTAAGGCAAATATCGAAAAGGGGCTGTTAGAAAACGCTCTGTCATTGCGAACCAGCGCGCACGCTGGTGTGGCAATCCCCCGGATTTTCAAACATCTTGGCCGTAAAACCAAGCTGTTTCCATCCAACGGGGGGGCTGCCACACCAGTGACGTCGGTCACTGGTTCGCAGCGACATACTTTCCTAACAGCCCCTTTTTTCGAACCTTCCCAATCCGGGAAGCTCTTTTGTACAAAAACCGGGCCGCCCCATTGCGGGGCGGCCCGGTTGGCGTTTATAGACTTTACTTCCGGATCTCCGGCAGGCTGGCTGCGGCCACGGACTGGCCCACCCGGCGGGTCTTCTCGTCGGGCAGCATGACCTGGCAGTGCTTGGCAAGCTCGGGATGCTCGGCGGCAAGAACCTTCTGGCACACGTCCAGAATGATGTCGCCGCCCTTGCCGGACATGACCCGGCCCATGAGCATCAGGTGCTCAATGTCGTAGAAGTGGGAGTACAGAACGACGGCATTTGCCAGATATACGCCGATGTCGTGGTAGATTTTGGCGGCTCTGGGATCGTCCTCAGCCATGAGGGCCTGAACGACCTTCAGCTTCTCGGCGGGGGACAGGGCGGGATCCAGTTCGATGCCCGCTCTGGGGGCCAGCTTGATAACGGCGTCCTGGGAGAAATACTTGCAGCCCACGCCGAAGTCGGTGGACCACTCGTCCTGCATGGCGTCCTCTGCCAGGTCCACGGGGGCAAAGGCCAGCTCGGTGATCCAGCCCAGCACGTTCTTGTCGGCGTCCACATAGCCCACGGCCTCGGAGGTGCCCATGGCCAGGCCCATGATGTTGCCGGTGTTCAGACCCATAGCGCCGGCCAGAGCGGACACGTCGCCGTCGTTGGCAACAACGATGGGCACATCGCCGATTGCGGCAGCGGCCCGGTCGAAGCAGGTCTTTACCTCGTCCCAGCGGCTGCGGGGAACCTTATAGAAGATGCTGGAGATCATGGGCGCATTGCCGATGAAGGTACCGGCGGAGGAAACGCCGATGGCGTCTACCCGGGGCATCTTGGAGGCGGCGGTGCGGAAGGCGGTGAGGATCTCATTGTACTGATAGTTGGGGTCCTCGTTCAGCTTGGGGAACCAGACGACCTCTTCGGAATAGACGCACTCGCCGTCGATGACTGCGGAGACCTTCCGGTCGGAGCCGCCTGCGTCGAAGCCGATGCGGCAGCCGTCCATGTGGCCGCCCAGAGGACGGGTAGACTCATTGGGGGCGGGGCACTTGTCCAGAGGCAGGCCGATGATCTCCAGATTTACTTCATACAGCTTGTGGAAGAAGTCGTAGTCGAAGGCCCGCTTGCCGTTCTCGGAATAGTCGGCCTGGAGCTGCTTGGCGATATGGTCGCAGCCGCAGACATAGACCTTGAAGCCGCCGATGGACCACAGCAGGAACTTGACCAGCCGCTCCACATAGCGGTAGTCTGCCTTGGCCATGTCAGGGGTGCCGTGGATGAAGGTCTTGCGGACGGAGACCTGGCCCCGGTCCCGCTCAATGGCGATGGCGATGGGCTTTTTGGCATCCTTCAGATAGGCGTCCATCCACACGCCGAAGGGAATGAAGCCGGGGTCCAGCTCGGGTTTGGCCCCGATGGAATAGGTAACGCCGAGATAATTCATGTTCGATTCCTCCAAAAGTGCATTGATTGCAGAAATGAAATAAAGTTGGCCTTTCCCAAAAGCTGGAATTATGGATAAACAAAGAATTCAAAATGATAAAAATAGGCCAAATTCCCAGCTTTTTCATGAAAATTATACCATAGATACGGGGCGGTAGCAAGGAAAGAATGATGTAAATATTGCACAAAAACAGTGTTGCATAATTGTCGTTATCTTACAAACTTGTGCATGAATAGGCAAAAATGCCAAAAATGAGCAAAAAATCATTTGACATTGTTGTGATAGCTGATATAATTTATTTGTGCAAAGCAAACCCGCCGTGTATCGGGTCTGCGCAAATGCTGAAAAACTAGGAGGAGAAAACCAAATGAAAAAGCTTGTTTCCCTGCTGCTGGTTCTGACCATGGTTCTGGCTCTGGCCGCCTGTGGTTCTTCCGGCTCCACCGCCACAACTGCCGCCCCCACTGCCGAGACCACCAAGGCAGCCGAGACCGAGGCCCCCGCCGCTGCCGGCGAGAAGGTCACCGTCACCATGATCACCGCCCAGTACGGCAAGCAGACCACCCAGTGGTGGGCTGACTTCGCATCCAAGTTCAACGCTGAGCACGACGACATCGAGGTCGTTGTGGACTGCGTGTCCTGGAACGACATCTACACCGTGGTCAACACCCGTGTTGCCAACGGCGAAGCTCCCGACCTGCTGAACATCGACGTGTTCGCCGACTTCCAGGCTGACGGCCTGCTGCTGCCCGCCTCCGACTGGGTTTCCGAGGAGACCTACGCCAAGTTCTACCCCTCCTTCCTGGAGCAGTCCGTTGTTGACGGCACCGTTTGGGCTGTGCCCGATCTGGCTTCCGCCCGCGCTCTGTACTACAACAAGGACATCCTGGACGCTGCCAACGTAGACGTTCCCACCACCTGGGAAGAGCTGAAGGCTGCCTGCGAGGCCATCAAGGCTTCCAACCCCGATGTCTACCCCTGGGGCGTTGACATGACCACCGACGAAGGCCAGGCCTGCTTCGCTTACTATGCCTGGAACAACGGCGGCGGCTTCGTGGATGCCGACAACAACTGGGCTCTGAATTCCGCTGAGAACGTGGAAGCTGTCAACTTCGTTGTCGACCTGATCAAGTCCGGCCTGACCAACACCGATCCCACCAACGAGACCCGCTACGACCTGCAGGAGATGTTCGCCTCCGGCAAGCTGGCTATGATGATCGGACCCAACCAGATCTCCAAGTACTGCGAGGAGAACGGCGGCATCAACTTCGGTGTTGCTTCTCTGCCCACCAACGGCGATAAGGCCGGTGCTTCCGTCGGCGTTATGGACCGCTTCATGTGCTTCGACAACGGCTACACCGATGCCGAGCTGGCCGCGATCTCCACTGTGATCGATGCCTTCTATGATGACGAGCCCTATGCTGACTGGGTTCTGATGGAAGACTTCCTGCCCGCTACCTCCACCGGCGCTGAGCTGTGTGCCAAGGCCAACCCCGGCATGACTGCCTGGATCGACGTTGTCGGTTCCTCCAAGTTCTATCCCACCGCCAAGGCTGAGTGGGCAGACGTGAAGCAGGGCGTCATCGATGTGGAGCAGCAGGTGCTCCTGGGCGGCGACGCACAGCAGCTGCTGGACGAGCTGCAGTCTGAAGTCGCAGGCTAAGCGCTCTATTTCTACGTAAACCCAGAGCGGGCCGAGCTGCGAGGCTCGGCCCGCTTTTCACGTCCGCTGTTTCCGGGACGTGCATCCCCGGGAAGCATCGGCAGACCCTTGTTTTTTGAAATGCTTTCAGGCAGGGCATTTGAGGGGACAAGGAACCAAACAGAAGGAGGTTGCTTCGTGAAGAAGAACACACCCCGTCGCCTGGGCAGCACGATTGAGCCCTATATCTGGATTTTGCCCAGCGTGATCCTCATGGCGATTTTCATCATTGTCCCCATCGGATTCGTATTCCGCATGGCCTTCAGCCAGGTGACCAAGGCGGGCCTCATCAAGGGCTTTGCGGGCTTTGACAATTTCAGCAAGGTCCTTGGCAGCAGCAAATTTACCATGGTGCTGAAAAATACCGTTGTCTGGACGGTCCTGGTGGTCGTCCTGTCCACGGTGCTTGGCTTTATTCTGGCCCTGATCCTGAACAACCAGTTCAAGGGCCGCAAGGTCGCCCGGGCCATTGTGGTGTTCCCCTGGGCCACCACCCTGGTCATTCAGGCCAGCGCCTGGAAGTTCATCATCAATACGGACTACGGCGCACTGAATACCCTGCTGAAAACCCTGGGCATCATCCAGACCAATGTCAACTGGACTCCCACTCCCGGTGCGTTTTTCGCCTGGGAAATTGCCTGCGGTATTTTCGTAACCATTCCCTTCGTGTGCTTCACGGCGCTGTCCGGCTTGCAGAGCATCGACAGCAGCCTCTATGAGGCCGCCATTGTGGACGGCGCCAGCTACTGGCAGAAGCTGTTCCACATCACCCTGCCCCTGGTAAAGCCCAGCCTGACCGTGGCCACGGTGCTGAACATCATCTACGTGTTCAATTCCTTCCCCATCGTCTGGACCATCACCAAGGGCGACCCCGCCAGCCGTACCGATACCCTGGTTACCTACCTCTACAAGCTGGCCTTCTACAATGGCAAGCAGGGCGAGGCCGCCGCGGTTTCCGTCATCGGCTTCCTGATTCTGCTGGTCTGCGCCAGCTGCTACATGGTCTCCACACTGAAGAAAGGAGAGGATTAAGCTATGAAGGACGATGTTCGTGTTAACTGGAAAAAGCTCCTGAGCCGGATCCTCCTCTACTTTGTGGTGGTGCTCATCTGCCTGTTTATTCTCTACCCCTATTTTGTTATGTTCTGCACGGCTCTGAAAAGCCGTGAGGAGATTTTCAGCATCAACGGTACCGTGTTCCCCATTAAATATATGTGGTCGAACTTTGTGGACATCTGGTCCAGAGCGCCCATGGCCAAATACATGCTGAACTCCATCCTCATTGCAGGCGGCTCCACCGTCATCGCCATGCTCTGCGGTATTCCGGCGGCCTACGCCCTGGCCCGCATGAAGTTCAAAGGTCAGACGGCCTTCCTGGGCTTCATCATCGTGTCCCAGATGTTCGCCCCGGTGGTTCTGCTGATCGGTATCTACAAGGTCATGCAGATCCTGAACCTGACGAACTCCATTCTTGGCCTGATTTTCATCAATGCGGCCTTTAACCAGGCCTTTACCATCTGGCTCCTGCGGGGTACCTTTATGAGCATCTCCGCGGAGATGGAGCAGGCGGCCACCATTGACGGCTGCAACCGTGTCCAGGCCATGCTCCGGATCCTGCTGCCCGTGGCAGCCCCCGGCATTGTCACCACCCTGATTTTCATTTTCATCAACGCCTGGAATGAATACACCGTGGCCCTGTGCCTGATCTCCACCGATACCTTTAAGCCGCTGACCGTTGGCATCAACATTTTCAACGGCTACAATATGATCGAGTGGCAGTATCTCTTCGCAGCCTCCATCTTTGCAATCATCCCCGTGGTGATATTGTTCATGTCCATCGAAAAGAACCTGACCAGCGGCCTCACCGCAGGCGGCGTAAAGGGCTAAGTGAAAGGGGCTGTTAGAAAACGCTCTGTCATTGCGAACCAGCGCGCACGCTGGTGTGGCAATCCCCCGGATTTTCAAACATCTTGGCCGTAAAACCAAGCTGTTTCCATCCAACCGGGGGGCTGCCACACCAGTGACGTCGGTCACTGGTTCGCAGCGACATACTTTTCTAACAGCCCCTTTTTTAAAATTAGAAGATTGGCACGTGCAGAGTTCAAAATGGTAAAGCATGCACAGGCAGAGGCTTTTTTGATAAACGGAACATTCCGGACCTTCGGCAGAGCGAACCCAAGAATGAAATGATTAATGTACAAAATACACGCCAAGAAATTGTATCTATTTAACAAATTTGCGCAACAGCAGGCAAAATTACCCAAAAACAGCAAAATTTAATTTGACATTGAAAGTATGCTTGATATAATTGATTTATGCAAAGCAAGCCTGCCGTAACCGTTTGCCGCCTCATTGCAGGCAGCGTAAAAGGCAAACCGAAAGCCACCTGCTTGCACAGGTGGCTTTTTCAAAAAGAAAATGGAGCTTTACACACTACGCACTTGCTGATATACTGTTCAGCGGAAAAGGAGAAAAGAAATGGAACCAAGTTTGAAAGAAGTGCTCTCCCATTTTCAGACCCAGGGAGAGGTCGTTTCCTGTGAACGCTATGGCTGCGGGCACATCAACGAGACATACCTGGCCGTGACGGATACCGGGCGGCGGTATATTCTGCAGAAGCTCAGCAACCGGGCTTTCCCGGATATTGCCGGTCTGCAGGAGAATGTTGAGGCCGTCACAAAGCATCTGCACAGCAAGTCCTCGGATCCCCGGGCAGCTCTGACGCTGATCCCCACGGACGAAGGCAAGAGCTGGGTACATATGGGCGAAAACAGCGACTGGCGGATGTACGACTTTGTGGAGGACAGCCTGTGCCTCCAGGCCCCGGAGTGCCCCGAGGACTTCTACCAGAGCGCCATTGCCTTCGGCACCTTCCAGCAGCAGCTTACGGATTTTCCTGCTGAAACCCTGCACGAGACCATCCACAACTTTCACAATACCCCGGACCGCTACCGTCTGTTCCGGGAGGCCCTGGACAAGGACACCATGGGCCGGGCCGCTTCCGTGCAGCCGGAGGTCGACTTTGTACTGGCCCACGAGGCCGTGGGCGGCAAGCTGGCGGCCATGCTTCGTGCCGGAGAGCTGCCTCTGCGGGTCACCCACAACGATACCAAGCTGAACAATGTCATGCTGGACGCAGCGACCCGGGCACCCCTGTGCGTCATCGACCTGGACACCACCATGCCCGGCCTCAGCGCCTATGACTTCGGCGACTCCATCCGCTTCGGCGCAGCTACCGCTGCCGAGGACGAAAAGGACCTGAGCAAGATGACCATCGATCTGGAGCTGTACCGGATCTTTACCCGGGGCTTCCTGACTGCCTGCCCGGGTCTCACCGAGAACGAGCGGAAGGCCCTGCCTCTGGGCGCGCTGACCATGACCCTGGAATGCGGCGTCCGCTTCCTGACGGACTACTTAGACGGCGACCACTATTTCGGTATCCATTATCCCGACCACAATCTGGACCGCGCCCGCACCCAGTTCAAGCTGGTCTCCGAAATGGAGAAGCACTGGGATGAGATGGCGAAGATCGTAGAAGAAGAGACAAAGTAAAAGGAGAAACAGAAAATGAAGAAACCCATTCTGGTTGTGATGGCTGCGGGTATGGGCAGCCGCTATGGCGGACTGAAGCAGATCGATCCCGTAGGCTGCGAGGGTGAGGCCATCCTGGACTACTCCCTGTTCGATGCCCACGAGGCCGGCTTTGACACCGCCGTGATCATTATCAAGGAAGCCATTAAAAAGGACTTCATGGAGACCGTAGGGGCCAGGCTGGAGAAGGCTCCCCTGGAGATCCGCTATGCCTATCAGGAGCTGGACAAGCTCCCCGCTGGCTACGCCGTCCCCGAAGGACGCACCAAGCCCTGGGGCACCTGCCACGCGGTGGTCTGCGCCCGGGAGGCCATTGGCGATGCCCCCTTCGCCGTCATCAACGCCGACGATTACTACGGCAAGGCCGCTTTCAAGGAGATCTACAATTACCTCTCCGCCCATGCCGATGACGGCAAGTACCGCTATTGCATGGTGGGCTATGAGCTGGGCAAGACCGTGACGGACAATGGCTCCGTGGCCCGGGGCGTGTGCCAGGTGAATGAGGAAGGCTATCTGGATAGCGTCGTAGAGCGCACCAAGATCGAGAAGCAGGCCGACGGCGTGATCCGCTTCACCGAGGACGGCAGCACCTGGGCAGAGCTGCCCGAGAAGACCACCGTCTCCATGAATATGTGGGGCTTCACCCCCAGCTTCGCCGCCGAGAGCGAGGCCCGGTTCCCCGCATTCCTGGACAGGGCCCTGGCGGAGAATCCCATGAAGGGCGAATATTTCCTGCCCTCCACCGTCTCTGCCCTGCTGGCTGAGGATAAGGCAACGGTAAAGATGCTCTACTCCCCGGATAAGTGGTACGGCGTCACCTATGCCGCCGACAAGCCCGTGGTCGTAGCCGCTCTGAAGGCCATGACCGAAGCGGGTCTGTATCCGGACGGACTGTGGAAATAAGAATTTGACAACGGGGGGCTGCCGCAAGGCAGCCCCCCTGTTAGCTTTCGTTCACTTTTGATGTATCCCGGCACAGCAGTTCCGGAAGCTGGGAAAGGGCTTCTATCTCGTAGTCCGGCGTCAGCCCCTCCGGCGCAGACTTGTGGTCGGGATTCACCCAGCAGGTCCGGATCCCTGCATTTTTCCCGCCGCGGATATCCGAGGACAGGCTGTCGCCCACCATCATGGCTTTTTCCGGAGCATAGCCCGGAATTTGGGCGGCGCAGGCATCGAAAAATTCCCTGGCCGGTTTGTTAAAGCCCAGCTCCTGGGAGACGAAGACCCGCTCAAACACCGGATACAGCCCCGCGCTTTCCAGGCGGCTGTGCTGCACCGAGGCGGTGCCGTTGCTGGCCAGGAACAGCCGGTACTTTCCCCGGAGCTCTTCCAGAGCTTCCCGGGCCCCGGGCAGATAGTAGTGGCCAATGCCGAGGTTGTGCTCGTAGCTCCGGGCGACGCTTTCCGGGTCTACCGCATGGCCCAGCTCGTTGAAAAGGACCTGGAATCGGCCGGTAAGCACCTGCTCCCGGGTGATCTCCCCGGTTTCCAGACGCTGCCAGTGCTGCTTATTGATCTCGTGATACCGGGTCAGCACCGCGTCCGTAGGCTCCAGGCCGAAGGCCCGGAAGGTCTTTGCCACAGCAAGGCGCTCCGCCTTGTGAAAATCCAGGATGGTATCATCCAGGTCGAGAAACAGAATTTCGGTCATTTTGCTTCCCTCCGCCGGACGATCTCATTGGCGATCAACGCAAATTCCGGAATGCCCAGGGTCTCGCCCCGGACGTTTTCAGGGAAGCCGCACACCCGCAGCACATCCTCAGCCCCCTGCTTGCCCAGCTCCGGGAAGCCGGAGGCCAGGCCGTTGGAGAGCTTCTTCCGCCGCATGGCGAAGCTGGACCGGACCACCCGGAAGAAAATATCCTGATCCGCCACATCCCAGGGCCTTTCCGCACGGCGGCGCAGGGTGACCACTGCAGAGGTCACCTTGGGCTGGGGCAGGAAACAGCTGGGGGGCACGTCAAAGAGCAGCTCCGGCTCGGTGTAATACTGGCAGAACACGGAGAATGCGCCATAGTCCCCGGTGCCCGGGGCGGCGGCGATGCGCTGGGCAACCTCCTTCTGCACCATGACCGTCACGGCATCGAAGCAGTCCGCCTCCAGGAGGGCGGAGAGGATGGGGGTAGTGATATAATAGGGCAGGTTGGCGCAGGCCATGGGCCGAAGGCCGGGGAATTTCTCTGCCACCAGGGCCCGGATGTCCTGCTTGAGTACATCTCCCCATAGGATCTCCACATTGGGAAATTCTCCCACGGTCTTGCCCAGAATGGGGGCAAGCCGGGTGTCCACCTCCACGGCGCAGACCTTTGCCGCCCGGAGCCCAAGCTGCTGGGTCAGCGGGCCGATGCCGGGGCCGATCTCCAGCACGCCGGTGTGTTCATCCACCCCGGATTCCTGGGCAATGGAGGCAGGCACCCAGGAGGCAATGAGAAAATTCTGCCCCTTGGCCTTGGAAAAATGGAACCCGTGCTCAGCAAGCAGCGGCTTCATGACCTGAATGTCGCAAACGTTTATCATATGGTCTCCTCTGTTTTGTCAGGCTGTGTGTTTCTTTTTGGATTATCATACCACATATCCGCCCCTTTTGGCAACCGTTAACCCTCCTGAATTTCGTCCGGCCAAGCCCCGAAAGTTAGCCGCAAGCGAAAATCCGGCTGCGTATAAAACAGGGAATGTTCAATAAAAATCCTGCCGTTCTTTTGCTTCGGATAACAGGCTTGGCCCCGGGATGCCTATGAACGCCTGATAATTGAATTTTTATCGGCTCAAATACTGCTATTTTTCCAAGAATAAGGGAAAAATCCTCAAAAGTCACAAATAGTCTATGCTCCGTTCACAAAAGTTTCAAAGAAAAATTAGCACTCTACACTTGTCAGTGCTAAAAAGTGTGGTATAGTATAGCTGTTCCTGAAAGAGGAACGGAAGATACAGATCCGGTAACAAAAGAACGCCAACGTTGGCATCTCCAGCGCCCGCGAAACATTTGAATTGGAGGAATGACTTATGTTGCCTAGCATTTTTGGTGAGAACCTGTTTGATGATTTCTTTAACGATCCCTTCGGTATGGTTGCATCCAGAGCCGAGAATCCCCTGTACGGCAAGCACACACGGAATCTGATGAAGACCGATGTGCGGGAAACCGAGGACACCTATGAGCTGGATATTGACCTGCCCGGCTTCAAGAAGGACGAGATCAATGTGGAGCTGAAGGACGGCTATGTGACCATCTCCGCAGCCAAGGGCCTGGATAAGGACGAGACCGATAAGAACGGTAAGTACATCCGCCAGGAGCGCTACACCGGCGCCTGCAGCCGCAGCTTCTATGTAGGCACCAACATCCAGCCCGAGGACATCAGCGCCAAATACGAAGGCGGTGTCCTGCGCCTGAGCGTTCCCAAGAACGTGAAGAAGCAGCTGCCTGAGAAGAAGATCATCGCGATCGAGTAACATCATAGGAAACGGCATCCCGAGAAATCGGGGTGCTGTTTTTTTGCCTTTCCTTTTGAAGAGAAATGTGGTATTCTTTTCTTAAATCCAAACTATAAAATGTCAAAGGAAGCAGAAAAGGAGCAGATTATATGGAATACCGCGTTGAACACGACTCTATGGGCGAGGTCCGGGTGCCTGGGGACAAATACTGGGGGGCGCAGACGGAGCGGAGCCGGAACAATTTTCCCATTGGCGTAGGGCTGGAGACTATGCCCCGGGAGATCATCCATGCTTTCGGCATTCTGAAAAAGGCGGCGGCCATGGCAAACCATGTCCTGAAACCGGAGAAAATGACCGAGGAAAAGCTGACCGTTATCTCCCAGGCGGCGGATGAGGTGATCTCCGGGGCACTGGCGGATAACTTCCCCCTGGTGGTCTGGCAGACCGGCTCCGGCACCCAATCCAACATGAATGCCAACGAGGTCATTGCGGGCCGGGGAAACGCTCTGGCAGGGAAACGCCTGCTGCACCCCAACGACGACATCAATATGTCCCAGTCCTCCAACGACACCTTCCCCACCGCCATGCACATTGCGGCGGTGCTGGCTATGGAGGACAAGCTCCTGCCCGCCCTGGACACCCTGATTGAGACCTTCCGGGTTTTGGAAGCGAAAAACGAGGGCATCGTCAAGTCCGGCCGCACCCATTTGCAGGATGCCACCCCCATCAAATTCTCCCAGGAGATTTCCGGCTGGCGAAGTAGCCTCCAGCGGGACCGGCAGCTGCTTGTGTCCGCTCTGCCTTACCTCAAGGAGCTGGCCCTGGGGGGCACCGCCGTGGGCACGGGACTGAACGCCCCCAGGGGCTTCGACAGCGCCGTGGCCAAAGCCGTTTCGGAGCTGACCGGGAAGGACTTCGTCACCGCCCCCAACAAGTTCCACGCCCTGACCTCCAAGGATGAGCTGGTATTTGCCCACGGGGCGCTGAAGGCCTTGGCGGCGGACATGATGAAGATCGCCAACGATGTGCGCTGGCTGGCCTCCGGCCCCCGGGACGGCCTGGGGGAGATCCGTATCCCCGAAAACGAGCCCGGCTCCTCCATCATGCCCGGTAAGGTGAACCCCACCCAGTGCGAGCAGGTGACCATGGTGGCCGTGCAGGTCTTTGGCAACGATGCAGCGGTAGGCTTCGCCGCCAGCCAGGGCAACTTTGAGCTGAACGTGTTCATGCCGGTGCTGGCCTATAATTTCCTGCAGTCCGTCCGGCTGCTCAGCGACTCCATTCGCTCCTTCAACGACCACTGTGCCGTGGGCATCACCGCCGACCGGGAGAAAATGCGCCACAATCTCCACAACTCTCTCATGCTGGTCACTGCCCTGAATCCCTACATCGGCTACGAAAATGCAGCCAAGACCGCCAAGACTGCCTTCGCCGAAAACATCTCCCTGAAAGAAGCCTGCGTCAAGCTGGGCTTCCTGACCGCGGAACGCTTTGACCAGGTTTTCCATCCGGAAGAAATGGTGTGAGCGGCCGCATCGGCAGCCGTTAGATCGGATGCGGGAATCATATCGCCTACAAGCGTGGGGCTGCCTCAACGAGACAGCCCCACGCTTGTTTTACACGTTCTCCGATGTTCCGTAATAGGCGTTCAGGTACATCTGCTTGATTTCCCGCATCAGCGGATACCGGGGATTCGCACCGGTGCACTGGTCGTCGAAGGCCTGCTCCACCATGGCATCCAGCCGGTTCAGGAAGTCCTGCTCCTCAATGCCATAGTTCCGGATGGTCTTCTTGATGCCCACCCGCTCTTTCAGAGCGTCAATGGCCCGGATCAGATTTTCCAGCTTTTCTTCGTCGGTATTGCCGCCCAGCTTCAGATAGTCCGCCACCTCGGCGTAGCGGGCCAGGGTGTGGGGATGGTCATACTGGGGGAAGGTGCCCATCTTTGTGGGGACCTCGGCGGCGTTAAAGCGCAGGACCTCGTCGATCATCAGGGCATTGGCAATGCCATGGGGCAGATGGTGGAAAGCCCCCAGCTTGTGGGCCATGGAATGGCACACGCCCAAAAATGCATTGGCGAAGGCCATACCGGCCATGCAGGCCGCGTGGGCCATATTTTCTCTGGCCCGGGGCTCCTTGGGGCCGTTGTCATAGGCCTTGGGCAGGTTTTCGAAAATCAGCTTCAGGCTGCGCAGAGCCAGGCCGTCGGTATAGTCCGTGGCCATAACGGAGGCGTAGGCCTCCAGGGCGTGGGTCACGGCATCGATGCCGGAGGCCGCCGTCAGGCCCCGGGGGGCGTTCATCATCATGTCCGCATCCACAATGGCCATCTTGGGCAGCAGCTCATAGTCCGCCAGGGGGTACTTGACCCCGCTGCGCTCGTCGGTGATCACCGCAAAGGGGGTCACCTCGGAGCCGGTACCGGCGGAGGTGGGGATGGCGACGAAATAGGCCTTGACGCCCATCTTGGGGAAGGTATATACACGCTTGCGGATATCGCAGAAGCGCATGGCCATATCCTGGAAGTCCGCCTCCGGGTGCTCATACAGCACCCACATGATCTTACCGGCATCCATGGCGGAGCCGCCGCCGATGGCAAGAATCAGGTCCGGCTGGAAGGCCGCCATCTGGGCAGCACCTTCCCGGGCGCAGGCCAGGGTGGGGTCGGGGGCCACATTGTAGAAGGTGGTATGGCTGATGCCCATTTCGTCCAGCTTCTGCTCGATGGGCTTGGTGTAGCCGTTGTTGTACAGGAAGGAGTCCGTAACGATGAAGGCCTTCTTGTGCGCCTTCAGCTCAGCCAAAGCCACCGGCAGGCAGCCCTTTTTGAAATAAACCTTTTCAGGTGCACGGAACCAAAGCATATTCTCCCTCCGAATGGCAACGGTTTTGATATTCAGCAGATGCTTAATGCCCACATTCTCCGAAACGGAGTTGCCGCCCCAGCTGCCGCAGCCCAGGGTCAGGGAGGGGGCCAGCTTGAAATTGTACAGGTCGCCAATGCCGCCCTGGGAAGAGGGGGTATTGACCAGGATCCGGCAGGCCTTCATGGTGTGGGCAAAGGCATCCAGCTTTTCCCTGTGATTCACCTCATCTAAGTAGATGGAGGCGGTGTGTCCAAATCCGCCGTCCCGCACCAGGGTATCCGCCTTGTTCAGTGCGTCTTCAAAGTCCGCCGCCCGATACATGGCCAGCACCGGAGACAGCTTTTCGTGGGCAAAGGCCTCGCTGAGGTCTGTAGACTCCACTTCACCGATCAGGATCTTGGTGCTTTCCGGCACCTCTACCCCGGCCATGGCGGCGATCCGGGCCGCAGGCTGACCCACGATCTTGGCGTTCAGGGCACCGTTCACCAAAATGGTCTCCCGGACCTTCCGGGCTTCCTCTTCCGTCAGAATATGGCAGCCCCGGCGGACGAACTCTGCCTTGACTTCCTCGTACACCCCGTCCAGCACCACAACGCTTTGCTCGGAGGCACAGATCATACCGTTGTCAAAGGTCTTGGAGTGGATCACCGAGGAAACCGCCAGCAGGATATCCGCGGTGTCGTCAATGACGGCGGGGGTATTGCCGGGGCCCACGCCCAGGGCGGGCTTTCCGGAGGAATAAGCGGCCTTCACCATGCCGGGGCCGCCGGTAGCCAGGATCAGGTCGGATTCCCGCATCAACTGGTTCGTCATCTCCAGGCTGGGCTGGTCGATCCAGCCGATGATGTCCTCCGGCGCGCCGGCCGCCACGGCAGCCTCCAGCACCACCCGGGCCGCGGCAATGGTGCAGCCCTTGGCTCTGGGGTGGGGGCTGATGATGATGCCGTTCCGGGTCTTCAGACAAATCAGTGTCTTAAAAATGGCCGTAGAGGTGGGATTGGTTGTGGGAATCACCGCAGCGATCACACCGATGGGCTCCGCAATGCGCTGGGTGCCAAAGGCGGTGTCCTCCTCAAGGACGCCGCAGGTCTTGGCGTCCTTATAGGCATTGTAGATATATTCCGAAGCAAAGTGGTTCTTGATGACCTTGTCCTCCACTACGCCCATGCCGGTCTCCTCTACGGCCAATTTTGCCAGAGGGATCCGCATCTGGTTGGCAGCGGTGGCAGCAGCCAGGAAAATCCTGTCCACCTGCTCCTGGGTATATTCGGCAAACTTCTTCTGGGCCGCCCGGCACCGGACCATAGCCTCGGTCAGCTCCTGGGGGTTGGTAACGGGAAGATACTGTTTTTCCATAATAAACCATCCTTTGCTCTCTATCGGTAATTAATTACCGATATTCATTTATCGATAATATAATATAAATAGAAAGAAAAGTCAACCCCAATTTCCTGTTCCATGTACCGAAAATCCAATACCGCCCCTTTTTCTCATGATGCCGCTGCCTATGTCTTATCCCGGGCAGCCCAAAAAGTATACGGTGCATCTTCTTCTGCCGAAGGCTATGCAGGCCTCGTAGGTAGGCATATACAGGTCCATCCGGTCTCCCTTGATGTCGCCGCCGCAGTCCTCGGCCCGGGCGATGCCGTAGACATAGCTTCCGTCACTGGCCACGATGAACATCCTTGTTCCGTAGGGGATATAGCGGGGGTCCACCGCCACGGTGCCGGGGCTGACGGTGGTCCCCGTGGCCGTTGTGGTGGTGCAGCCCTCGTCCGTATGGGTGTAGGCCGTGGCCCGGACGTGATCCACCCGGGTATAGGTGAGCTTTTCCCCGGTGGGCAGGGTGATGATCCCGTCGCCGATCTGCAGGGTCTGCTGCGTTTTCTCCACAGCCGGGCCGGAGCCCCGGGCAATGAGGCAGTCCACCGCCGGAACCGTCTGCCGCTGCTCCAGAACCTCCCGCTGGGTCTCCTGGCCGTTGACGTAGGTGACCCAAGCTCTGCATTCCAGGGCTCCGTCCTGCCCCGGGTTCAATACCTCCTCAACTCCCTGGGGCAGCTCGGGGGCCCAGAGGGTTCTGGTCTGCCGTGGGATCTCCCGGGTGAACACCTCCTCCCGGCTCTCCACCCGGTCGATCCGCAGCTCCATGCCCCGCTGCAAAACCGTATAGGCAGGCAGGGACAGCACATCGTCCTGCGCCAATTGGATGCCCAGCCGGTCCAGCAGCTGCCGGACGGTCTCCTCCTCACTGACCACGGTGCTGCTCTTTCCGTGGTAGGTAAGTGTCACCGTAGGGGCCCGGCGGACATAGATGGTGTCCGCCTCCCGGGTGTATACATCCGCCTCTGTCAGCTCCACCCCGGCGGCGCTGAGGGCCTCCCGGGTGGAGGCGGTGTAGAGGGTGCAGGAAAAGGTCCGGCCGCCGTCATTGATCACATAGGTGGTGGCAAACACACTCTGCACCAGCACCGCCCCCAGGAACAGCGCCGGCAGCCCCGCCAAAAACCGCCGAATCCGCACACAGACCACTCCTCATTTTCACCGCAGTCTATGTATCTCCCGGCAGGCAGCGCATCCGGGCGGTTTTGTCAATTGATGGGAATATTATAAGTTATTTCAAAGAAAAGTCAAGAAAAAATATTGTTTTCAAAAGAAATCGAAACATTTTGCGTTCTGTCGAGAACGCTGACTTCCCGTCAGATTTGCTTCTCCTCCCGGGCACTTTTCGGCGGAAGAAGGAGAAAAAAGGGGAGGGTTCAGGAAAAAAGCTTTCCATTGTCTTCTGCGGACATTTTCTCCAAGCCTGTCCTTTATATGCGCACATTTTTCCCTGACCGGTGAAAAATTTTTAGAACACCCCTTGACAAACCCGGATTTTCGTAGTACCATGCACTCACAGTTTCACATCCCACCAAATGTGTTGAATCAGAAGAGTAAGGTCCCGATCCTGTGTCCAGAGAGCTGCCGGATGGTGCGAGGCAGTCATAGACCCGATCTGAAAATCCCTGAGGAGCAGCCGGCTGAAAGAATGCGAGTAAGCCCGGACGCATGGCAAGCGTTACAGTGCCGCACGTTTAACTGACAAAGGCGACGTGACAGAGGGGCCGGATTTCCGGCAAATTGAGTGGTACCGCGGAGCATATGGATTTTTCTACAGCTTCGTCTCAAGTTTTCTTGGGACGCGGCTGTTTTTTTATTTCATTTTCGGAAAAGGAGCTTTTGATCATGAACACCTACACCAATTGCCTGCCCGCCTGGAGCGTGGGTCCCGACTGCTACAAGGAAGTTTTCTCCGTCGTCCGCCGCTATGGACGCACCGCCGCCGTGGTGGGCGGTAAGACGGCTCTGAGCAAGGCCTATGACAAGCTGGCCGCAGCCGTAGCGGGCACCGGACTGACCCTGACGCAGCCTATCTGGTACGGCGGCAACTCCACCTATGAAAACGGCGACATGGTGGCCGCTCTGGAAGAGGTGAAGAATGCGGATATGGTCTTCGCCGTAGGCGGCGGCCGGGCGGTGGACACCTGCAAATATGTGGCCGAGAAGCTGGACAAGCCCCTGTTCACCTTCCCAACCATTGCCTCCAACTGTGCCCCCGTCACCGCCATAGGCGTGTTCTACAACCCGGACGACAGCTTCAAGGACTACTTCTATCCCACCCGCTGCCCCCTGCACACCTTCATCGACACCCAGGTCATCGCCGAGGCCCCGGAAAAGCTGCTGTGGGCCGGCATCGGCGATGCCCTGAGCAAGGAGTGCGAGGTGGAGCTGTGCACCCGGGGTCGGGACCTGCCCCACACCCCCCTGATGGGCCGGACTATGGCAGCCTGCTGCACGGACCCCCTGGTATCCTATGGCAAGCAGGCTCTGGAGCAGTGCCGGGCCAATGTGGCGGGAGATGCTCTGGCCCAGGTGGCCCTGTGCATCATCGTGTCCACAGGCATCGTCTCCAACTTCACCACCACTGCCAGCGACTATTACTACAATAGCTCCCTGGCCCACTGTGTCTACTACGGCGCCACCCTGGTGCCCGCCTCCGGCCACAACCACCTCCACGGCGAGATCGTCTCCTTCGGCGTGCTGACCCTGCTGACCTATGACAAGAATTTTGCCCGCCGGGACGAGCTGCTGGCCTTCAATGCCTCCGTAGGCCTGCCCGTGACCCTGGCGCAGATCGAGCTGACCGAAAACGATCTGCAAACCGTGGCCGACAAAGCCGCCACTGTGCTGGAATGGAGATGCTCTTTGCAGACCTTTACCAAAGAGGCCTTTGTGCAGGCCATGCGTGACGCAGACGCAGCAGGCAAAAAATATCTGGCAAACCAGTAAAAGAAGAGAAAAGAGAAGGAGCTAACCGTTATGAACAAGACCAAATCCTCCTGGGCTGCGGCCCTGAGCATCGGCTTCACCGCCTTTGCCGCCCACGCCGGCGGCGGCTTCGCCACCGGCAACCAGGCCAATACCAACTTCGTCTCTCTGGGCTGGGTGGGCATTTTCAGTGCCCTGCTTGCCATGGTTCTGCTGGCCCTGTCCACCCGGGAAGCCCAACTGCTGTGGAACACCCGGGGCTGCAAGAGCTACAAGGATCTGTTTTCCGCCCTCTATCACCCCTATGACAGGCTGCACCTGACCTTTGACATCTTCTACGACATCATGATCCTCATGGTGGTGGCCTCCTGCATCGCCGGTGCGGCCAGTGCCCTGAACCAGTACCTGGGGGTGAACTACTATCTGGGGGCCCTGGCTGTGGGCGTTGTGATCCTGCTGCTGTCCATCTTCGGGGCCGACCTGGTCCGCATGGGCTCCTCCTATATGGGTCTGGCCATCCTGGGCCTCTCCCTGGTCATCTACTTCTACGGCCTTGTAAAGGGCGTGAACCTCTTCGACAGCATGAAGTCCAGCTTCGCCTCCACAGGCTTTTCCAACGTGTCCAAGGCCATTTTTAACGGCATCAACTACGCCGCCTTCCAGTGGGTCACCATTCCCGGCGTTCTGGCCTGCGGCACCATCCTGAAAACCAAGAAGGACTGCACCCGGGGCATGGGCTGCATGCTGCTGTTCAATGCGCTGGGTCTGGGCCTATCCGTTCTGATGCTCACTGCCTGGAGCGGCTACTTCACCACCGTCACCGGCGGCACCACCCTGCCCACGCTGACGGTACTCATGAGCCTGGACATGAACTGGCTGGTGGTGCTGTACTGCCTGGTGCTGTTCCTGTGCATGATCTCCTCCGGCGTTGTGGTGGTCTTCGGCTTCATCAATCGGTTTGAGAACGCCAAATACCTGAGCTTTATGAAGAACACCCAGCTTCGCCGGGGCGCCATCGCCACCGCCATCATGGCTGTGTCCATGTTTATCTCCTTTGCGGGCCTGACCAACATCGTCAAGTATGGCTACGGCTACTGCGGCTACTGGGCCATCGTCTTCGTCATCGTCCCCCTGCTGACCGTGGGCTATAAGAAGAACCGGGACTACCTGAAGGGCCGCCGGGAAGTGGACGAGGAGCAGGTGAGTACGCCGGAAGTGACGGCATAAAAGCAATGCAAAAAACCACCCGCAAGCCGGTTTTTACCGGTTCGCGGGTGGTTTTCATTCTGCAATGATCCGTCAAAACAGCTTGTCGAAGAAGCTTCTGCCCTTGGGGGAATTGTTCTTTTCCAGGGAACCGTCCAGCTTGCGCAGCAGCTCCTTCTGCTCCCGGGTGAGCTTGGTGGGGGTTTCTACCACCACGGTGAAGCGGAGATCGCCTCTGCGGCGGGAATTGCCGATTTCGGGGATACCCTTATCCCGGATGACGAACTCCTTGCCGGTCTGGGTGCCTTCGGGGATGGTATAGGGCACGTTGCCCTCCAGAGTGGGCACCTGGATCTCCGCGCCCAGGGCTGCCTGGGTGAAGCTGATGGGCACGGCGCAGCGGATGTCGTTGCCGTCCCGGACGAAGGTATCATGGGGTTTCACACGGATCTCCACCAGCAAATCGCCGTTGGGGCCGCCGTTGGCGCCTACGCAGCCCTCGCCGCGAACGCGGACGGACTGGCCGTTATCCACGCCTGCGGGGATCTTGACCTTGACCTTGTTGTTCTTGCGGACCTTGCCCTTGCCCTTACAGGTGGAGCAGGGATTTTTGATGATCTTGCCACGGCCGCCGCACTGAGAGCAGGTGGTGGTGGACTGCATCTGCATACCCATGAAGCTCTGGGTGACCCGCTCCTGACCGGTGCCATGGCAGCGGGAACAGGTTTCCACCCGGCCGTCTGCACTGCCGGTGCCCTTGCAGGTAGGACAATTCTCGATTCTGGGGGCCGTGATCTCCTTTTCGGTGCCGAAGGCGGCCTCCTCAAAGGTCAGCTCCAGCCGGGACATGACGTTCTCGCCCCGGCGAGGGGAATTCTGAGAAGCACCCCGGGTGCTGCCGCCGCCGAAGAAATCGCTGAAAATATCCCCGAAGCCGCCGAAGCCACTAAAATCTCCGCCGAAGCCGCCGCCAAAACCACCGGCATTGGGGTTGAAGTTGGGGTCCACACCGGCAAAGCCGTAGGAATCGTAGCGGGAGCGCTTGTCCGCATCGGACAGCACCTCATAGGCCTCGCCTACCTCCTTGAACTTCTCCTCGGCAGTTTTGTCGCCGGGGTTCCGGTCAGGGTGGTATTTCATGGCCAGCTTTCTGTATGCTTTCTTTATATCATCGGCGCTGGCGCTCTTATCCACGCCCAGCACCTCGTAGTAATCTCGTTTATTTTCTGCCATAACACATTCACCTCAAGCGATTCCAGTTGACAATTGACAGTTGACAGTTGACGTTTATGGAAATCCAACCGGAAAACAAAAATTTCGAAACGGATTCCTTTTTTGACCGGCATTGAAGATTTTCCTCTCACATTCCGGTTTCTGGCAACTTTTAACTGTCAACTGTCAACTCTCCTGCTGTATCGAAACAAGGGGCGGCGTATTTTCTGCCGCCCCTTGTGAAGTTTTTCTTAGTCCACGGTCTCGTAGTCGGCGTCAACCACGCCGTCGTCGCCGGGCTTATTGCCGGTCTGGCCGTCCTGAGGCTGGCCCTGCTGAGCGCCTGCCTGCTGGTACAGCTTCTCGGACACGGCATAGAAGGCCTTCTGGACCTCCTCGGTAGCGGCCTTGATGGCCTCCACATCGGTGCCCTTGTTGACTTCCTTCAGGTGGTCAACAGCGGCCTGGATCTTGCTCTTCTCGGAAGCGTCGATCTTGTCGCCCAGCTCGCCCAGAGTCTTCTCGGTCTGGTAGGCAACCTGGTCAGCGGCGTTGTGGGCATCCACCTCGTCCTTCCGGGCCTTGTCCTCGGCGGCGTACTGCTCAGCCTCGTGAACAGCCTTGTCGATGTCTTCCTTGCTCAGGTTGGTGGAAGCGGTGATGGAGATCTGCTGCTCCTTGCCGGTGCCCAGGTCCTTGGCGGAGACCTTCACAATGCCGTTGGCATCGATATCAAAGGTAACCTCGATCTGAGGCACGCCGCGGGGTGCGGGAGCAATGCCGGTGAGCTGGAAGCGGCCCAGGGTCTTGTTGTAAGCAGCCATTTCCCGCTCGCCCTGGAGCACATGGACCTCAACGGAGGTCTGGCCGTCAGCAGCGGTGGAGAAGATCTGGCTCTTGTGGGTAGGAATGGTGGTGTTCCGGTCGATCAGACGGGTGAACACGCCGCCCATGGTCTCAATGCCCAGGGACAGGGGGGTGACATCCAGCAGCAGGATATCCTGCACATCGCCGGTGAGCACGCCGCCCTGAATGGCAGCGCCAACGGCCACGCACTCATCGGGGTTGATGCCCTTGAAGCCTTCCTTGCCGGTGATCTGCTTCACGGCTTCCTGAACGGCGGGGATACGGGTAGAACCGCCAACCAGCAGGACCTTGTGCAGATCGGAAGCGCTGAGGCCCGCATCGGACATAGCCTGACGGACGGGCTTCATGGTGCGCTCTACCAGGTCGGCAGTCAGCTCATTGAACTTTGCACGGCTCAGGGTCACATCCAGGTGCTTGGGGCCGGTGGCGTCGGCGGTGATATAGGGCAGGTTGACGTTGGTGGAGGTCACGCCGGACAGCTCGATCTTAGCCTTCTCGGCAGCTTCCTTCAGACGCTGCATAGCAACCTTATCGCCGGACAGATCAATGCCCTCGGCCTTCTTAAACTCGGCAACCAGGTAATCCATGATTCTCTGGTCGAAGTCATCGCCGCCCAGATGGGTGTCACCGGCAGTAGCCAGAACCTCAATGACGCCGTCGCCGATGTCCAGGATGGACACATCGAAGGTGCCGCCGCCCAGGTCGTAGACCATGATCT
>ERZ837910.1392-NODE-1392-length-33964-cov-6.732313_pt1 | contig 33964 bp, 28 predicted proteins | sample MGYA00519940_ERZ837910 | MGnify/ENA primary metagenome ERZ837910 (study PRJEB31850, sample SAMEA3708825) | human gut metagenome | biome: human gut; feature: human-associated habitat; material: faeces | place: China | collected 2014 ... | reverse complement strand
CGGCGGTGCGGTTTTCAGCAATTCGGAAACAGCTTTCTTACCGAGAGTGTCTGTTACAAGTCCGTTCTCCGAAAGCCACAGCTTCATCTGCTGAACGGAGTTCGGGTTTTCGAGAGAGGTGAGTTCCTGCATTTTTGACGAGAGCAGCGCCTTTGACCGCTCGTCAAACTGTATTGCATTATCCACAACAGCCATGTCGAGGGCAATTCCGCGGTCGTTTATCAGTTGGTCGATAATGTATTCTTCCCACACAAAATTCGGCACGGGGAACTTCCGCAATTTGTCCTGAATAGACATTTCAACCTCTACATCGCGCTTGTTGTACGCCTTGAACTGCTCCCATTTCTCGGGAGCGTGTTCGGGAAAATTTCTTGTTCTGCCGCCGTTCGCTTTGGTAGCGGCGCAAGGAACACAGAAATACTTGATGAGCTCTTTACCCTCTTTGAGTTTCTGTTCCGATAAGCCCAGAACTGCGCCTGCGCCGGCAAGCGACAACGGAAGTCCCATGTACGCCGCCCACACCATCGAACATCTCCACGAAGCTGGGTCGAGATACTCTCCGGACGGCAAACCGAGATATTTTGACAGGCACACTCTTTCAAAGGTCGCGTTGAACGCCCATTTGGTAACGCTGCTGTCGGTCAGCGCAGCGAGGATTTCATTAGAAATTTTCTCGCCCTGTGCAAGGTCGTACACCACAACATCGCCGCCGTTCACTGAAACTCCGAAAAGGAGTATCTCAAATTCGGGTGATTCAACATATCTGTACACACCGCATTTTGCAAGGTCAACATCACTGAATGTTTCAAGGTCAATTGACAGTGTTTTGATTTTTTCCATAGTTCACCTCAAAAAGGGCGGTAAAGTTTATATACCGCCCTATTAGTTCTCAGATGCACAGCAATCTGAATGTTTCCTTGCCCTTTGGAGTTATCATAGTCTGAGTATCTGTGTATCCGGTCTTGTCGTTAACGAACTCCTTCATTTCAAACAAACCGCTGTCAACGTATGTAGCATACGGCCTTAGCTTGCCTTTCTTGGTGCGGAAAAGATACCCCTTGTCAAGCAGAAAACGTACAAAATCATTCTGCCTTACACCGAGTTCCTTTGCCGTGTCACGAATACCTGTGAGCAGGTTTCTGTCGACGAGCATATCAAAATAGTCTGCTTTTGGCTGCATGATTTGATTGGAAACGGTAAGCTGTGCATTTTTCGCCTTTTCTGTTTTCAGTCTGGTAGCAAGTTCAATAAGGAAATCCGGAGAAGCAAGTGCCTGTTCCAGAACATCTTCCGTCAGATACGCGCCATGCTTGCGGATAGAGGGCAGGACCTCATCAAACACCCATTTTTCAAAGCGTTCCGCGCCGGGTAGCTTGCTGTGCGCGATAAGTCGGTAAACATCACCTTCCGTGATGAACTTAGTATTCTGAACCCCTCCGGCAGAAGGGGTCGGTAAAACGCAGACCCCTTTGCAATGTGCTGAGATTGCGTCTGCAGGTCTTGCGTAACCAAGCGCCCTTGCGACATCGGAGCCACAGAAAAGTATCCCGCTGTCATTCTGAATTGTACGGATTTCTCCGAATTCCGAGTTGTTAAAAGTTGAAATATCCATAAAAACCTCCATAAGAAACCTACCCACCCGCCCGACAGTAAGACTGCCAATATTACTTGTGATTAGTCTCGCGGTGACGCTTGATTACCTCTATCAGTGAGCCAATCATGGAGATGAGATTGCCAATGACCGCTCCCACCGAAATTCCGAAGCAAGCGGCAAGCATACTGCTTTCAAACTCTGTCATGCTGCACCTCACGAAAGAAAATCATCATCGTCGTCAGTGGCAAAGTCGGACTCTGCGCTTGCCTTGCCGCCAAGCGGCTCTCCGGCGCGGATAAGCTGCAGGTTATTCAGACCGCAGGCGATACCCTTGTTGCCATTGCTGTTAAAAGCATACAGATTGATGCTTGCACGACCATACACACCGGAGTAGACCTCAGAGCGGGTCAGCACGGGATTGCAGTCGGCATCGACAATGCCTGGAGCCGTAGCAGAATTGGCGTTGATAAAGTAAGCGTTGGCATAAGCAGGATCATCCGGACGCTCAACGTCTCCGTCACGGAGAGGGGTCTTGATGGCTGCGAGTGACGGTACGCTCTTGCCGTTGCCCTTCAGCTTACCCTGACCCTCCTGGTAGGCAGCTTCGATGGCAGCCTTAATCTTGGCTACGGTCTTGGTGTCGGACTTGGGGATGATGAGGCTGACGCTGTACTTAGGAGTGCCGCCGTTAATGCTCTTAGGCTCCCAGACATTAGCGAAAGACCAGCGGGTGTCGGGACCGGTGATGACCTTCGTAGGGTTGTTGACTTTGATTGCGTTGTTAGACATATTAAAATTCCTCCATAAAATCATTTTTTGCTGTATTCATTGCCGGACGTTTATCGCTCTCCGGCACGAGTGTAGGTTTGCCTTGCGGCTTTTCAATGTAGGGTGCGAGAAGTTCCTCAAAGCGGGTCTTGCCGAGCAGCTTTTGCATGGCGGTGACACCGAGGACTTTCCGCTCGTATGGGTCGAAGCCTGCGCTCTCCACAGTGGTGGCAACGGCATCTTCGTTTGTGTACTTGCGGTTGGAGCGTCCCTCGACCAGTTTCCAGCCGGTCCAGTCCTTGCCGCTGATAGCTTGCTGAAGGGCATATTCCTTCACATCGGAAGCCCAGGCGGTCAAAGCATCGACCTTACCGAGGATGTCAGCAATCTCCGCATCATCAAGGAGTGCAGGAGCCTGGAAATCATATCGGGCAAGAGCCATATTCGCTTCGGCGCGTTCTCGGCATTCAGCCTTTGCTTTGCAGAAACGGCACCATTCGCCACAACTGAACTCACCTTGACCCTCATAGGCAAGCTGTGCCTTTTCGGTTAGTTCGGTATCTGCCCATTCCAGAAGCTCGTCCTTTGCCATCTCGTATACACTGATATTGGACTTCCGTGGCTGATAGATGGTCATACGGACGGTATCGATGTCATAGATGCCGTCGAAGATTTCCAAAGCACCCAGAGCATAAAGCATCATTTGCGGATTCTGCTCCGCACTGACCTCGACGCCTTTGCCATGCTTGTAGTCGCAGATGTTAAGCGTACCGTCAGCAATGAGGATACAGTCTGCCGTTCCGAAGCCGTCCTGCACCCAGCGGGAGAAGTCTACTCGCTGTTCAATCATGACCACAGGGTCGGAGCAGGTCTGCTTTGCGGCTTCCAAAAGCTCCACCACATAGACGGCATACCCGGCGGCGCAATCTTCCATCTCTTCACTGCACCAGGAGAGATTTTCGATGGGGTTATCAGCCGAAATGCCAAGCGCCTGTTTGAGCCGAAACTCGCAGAGTGCATGGGCATCTGTACCTTCGGCGGCATAGTCGCTGCCCTTGTCTTCGTATGCTTCGCACAGCCTTGCGGATGGCGGGCAGTTGAGCCATCGTTCCGAGGACGACGCCGAGAGAATAGCGTGTCCTTTAGGTGGCATCAGTCAACACCTCCGCATCTGCAAGCAGCGCCTTGTAGTTAGCGGGGTCAATGCCTGACAGCTTCGCTGCACCATACTTCTGGAGTAGGGCGCGAACCTCGGCAGTGTGACCTTTGCGGGACTTGTCCGCAAGAACGGCTCTGACCTGTTCCAGCGTCAATTCCGGTTCATGAGGAGAAGCAGGAGTGTCCTCTGCCTGTGATTCTCTGCTGAATATCTTCGTCAGCCAGTCAGCGGCATCCGAAATAGCAGCGGCAGCACTGCGGAGTTCTTCGATGGTCTGTGCCATATCGCTCATTCTGCTCATGTGATTTCCCTCCTTCCTTTGATTGGCTCTGCTGGCGTGCGGCGGTCAGGTTGCTCGCCAGCCTCCTCGACACCACGCTGATTGCGGTCAGGACATCAACAATGTCCTCGTCGGCACGGGCGTCGTAATAGTTTGCGTTGTAGCTCATATCGGCGGTTCCTCCTTTCCCAAGGTGTATTGTGTTACCTTTCATCAATCCATCTGGACAGGAAAGGAGAAAATGGCCGAAAGAAAATATAAATTTTTTTAGAAATTTTCGCGGATACGCTTCAACAGCTGATTGCGCTTGTACACAAAGGTGTTTCGAGGCATATGCAGCTTTTCGGCACCGGCGCGTTCAGAAAGCCCGTCCGCCAGAGCCATAAGAATCTGATAGCTTTCCGGGTCAGAATCCCGCAACTCGGAAAGAAGGCAGTTCAGGATTATGCTGTCGATGCTGATTTCCGTGGTCAGTCTGTTATCTGCAAGAAAGCTGGTGCGGGAGACACCATTCTCATAGGCGTTCTCCAATTCATTGTCGATGGAGAGCTGCTGAACCGCATCCTTGGGAATGCAGCGATATTCGCATTCTTCACACAGCCCATCGCATTTGTAGCTTTTTTTGTAAGGAATGCAGCAGGCACCAGCTCTCTGTTTGGCTTTGCGGGTCGTTCCGACAAAGCGTTCCCAATTCTGTTTTTCCTCCGGGGTGACTTCGAGCCACTTACGGAGAGGGCGGTAGTAGATCTTCGGTGTGGTCTGATTGTCGTTGTTTTGCATAAAAATGGGCTCCTTTCAGATTTGCTTTGCAATCCGCAAGGAGCCGTGAAATCCGCTTATAGAAACGAAAAGACGGCAGAACGATACCTTTGATTTAGGTATCCGTACTGTCGTCTAGCGCTCTCACGGATTTCTATTTGATTTTCGTATTAGGATTTACTTTATGTACTCGTGTGTAATCTTGAGTGTTTTGTCTGCATTAGCTGTAATGCGGGTAATGCAGTTTCTCTTTCGGATGATGATGACCTTACCGTCTTTGCTTTTATCGCAGATACGCTTATCATCAAGATTTTTCACTTGTTCCATCGTTCTTCACTTCTTTCTCGGAAACTATAAGTTCCACTCAATCCAAAAAAAATAGGTCTTTTAGGTCGGCATCGGGGAACGCCTTGATAAGACCGCCGATGCATTTTTTGCCACCGACACGTTTCTCACGCAAAAGTCGACTTACTTCCATTCGAGAAACGCCCATTTTTATGGCAAGCTGACTGCCTGTCCACTTATGCTGTTCCATTTTCTGTTTGATGTATTCGATATTTGGCTTCATTACCTTACTCCTTTTCTGAACCTAAAGGTTCCAAAACAATCAAAAGATAAACCGCCTGGAGCGGTTGAAAATTATAGAACCTTAAGGTTCCACTTTTTATATTGTACACCTTTCGGTTACAAAAAGCAAGACTTTTTCAAAAAAACTGTTGCTTTTAGGTTACAAACATGGTATAATAATAGATATTCAAGAGAGGAGGACTGTATCATGAACGAACTCGGAACTTTTATTAAGAAAAAAAGAACAGAGAAAGGGATGTCTATTCGACGGCTTGCTGAATTATCAGATATCAGCCATACAGAAGTAAAACGCATAGAGGATGGTTTGCGGAAACAGACTTCTCCGCAGGTGCTTCGATCTATTGCCTCTGCCATCGGCGTTCCCTATGAGGAATTAATGGCTGCTGCAGGGTACATTGATGAACCTGTAGTCAAAACAGAAAACAGCACCATTTCTGCTGGTATCAAGGATACGGAAGATTTAAATCAGGAAGAGATAGATCAAGTTAATAAATATATAGCGTTTCTAAAAAGTCAGCGCAAAAGCTAAAGAAGAGCAAGGTAAATCTCGTTGAAGAGAGTATACCTCGCTCTCTTTTTTATGTACGTGCAGGAAGACGTACAAGCTGAACTGCTGGAAATCGGTCCTGCGCTTCATTTACAATGGCATTATATAACTGCAATGATTTGGTCAAATCTTCGATTGTTATAGCGAGGGCGTAGTCAATTTCTTGGTTATCCTCAACATCATATCTTGTATGAAGTTCAAGCCAAACTTCCCAATCACCACTGTGGAAACTCGAAAAATCCTGCTCAAAATGGAAACAAGTATCCCAGTCCTTACGTCCGTCTGATTCGGAAGGATTGTTTGTAACAAGCTTATCTTTGCTGTTTCTCGAATGAAGAGATACATTAACATAAGCTCCAAGATATTCTGCACCCTTGGTTTTATCAACAGGGGGCTGTGTTACGCAGGTCACCGTCACACGCATCTTTTTATCTCTCTTGCTCATGTCCATTGCTTTATCGCAAACACTCGGCATAAGAAACTTGGCGTGCTGCTTAAATTTCTTGTTCATCGTCCCTCTGTGGAGAAAGGTGACGCGATGAGGCGTAGAAAACATACTCCCAAGTGGATTTGCTATGCCTCTGCCATAAAGATTTCCGTAGAAAGCATTATCATCCCTTGTGATTTTCTTCTTTGTAACCTCGCTGATAGGCATTTCAGCACCGTGATAAAGAAGTGCCTCCGACATGAGGATATCCTGATCCGGTACTGACTGTGAAATCTCCGCCAAGTCACCCGCAACTGTAGGAGCTGTGAAACTTGTACCTGCCTCGAAAGCCGACTGACCGCCGCTTGCAATCATCATAGCAAACTCATCTGGCGGTACGAAATCAGCCTTGGTCATCGTGCCTGCAAGAGATACTATATCCGGCTTACGGAATCCTCTGAAGCCCGGACCAATCCTCGAATATGGGGCCACATCATACTGTCGACTCAAACCTTCCTTGTGTTCTGCCCCGACAATTGCTCCAACAGCTATATTCAGCATGGAATCTGCTGGTGCCGCTATTCGATTGTCATCATCCTGAAGGATATCTTCAAGGGAGTCCTCGCTACGGTATAGATAGTGGTTACCAGCAGATATTGTAAACTTTACACCGTACTGAATTGAAAGGACATCCAACTCATATCCGAGTATACTGATTTCATCACCCTGGATAGGGGTCTCTTCGCTAGATGATAAGTTAAAGATTTTAGTTATGTCTTTATATTGCAGTACAGCTTCTTTGATTCTTGCAATCATAGTGCTGTTACAAATTAGGTCAGGACGATCTGGCTTGTTTGAAACCGGATCAAGCCCACGGATATTGCAGTCAATTATCCTTGCCCTAGGTGTCAGAACGCCTGATGAAAGTTGCTCTCCGAGATTTTCAAACGCAACTTTACTCGCCACATTGGTGCCGTGCTTTTTATCGCCAGGAGTGGCTCCCGTAGGTACCCAATGCTCCACTATCAGTGGTTCAAGTTCCGGTGGAAAATTCACACCAGTATCAAGAACTGCTACAATGGGAAGTTTGTCTATCAAGACATTGGGGTTAAGTGTCATAGGAGTAGCAGCTTGTACTGTATACATTGGTGAAGTGGCATAGAAGCCTGTCGGCGCAACATGGCTGACTATTGTGTCCCCTGAAATCTCCTCAAGTTTTCCGAGTGGAATCTCCGCACGGACGATTGGTGTTCCGTCAGAAAGTTTATATGGCTGCGCCTGTATTTTTCCCTGGTTCTGTTCGATAAGTGCAATAAGCCTCTCTTCAGCACGAGCCTGTACCTGAGGATCTGTTCCTTTTGGGAGCAGCTGCTCCATGATTTCCACATCGAGTGGGAAAGTAGCCTCTCGCTCAATAAGCTCTTTTATTGATGGAGCTTGTTTTTCCATACCATCCGGAAAGTGGAAATCGTCTATGTACTGAAATTTTTTATTGCTGCGCCTGTTGTCCCGATAAGCACCGACTCTTTGCTGAAGAGAATCAAACTTTGATTTAGACGAGGACACAATAGCATGGCGAGAGTCTTTTACTTTGGCGATGGTCATTCCTTGCTGCTCAAGAAATTCACGAAGTGTTTTGTTTGAAAATTTTTCACCTTCCTGCAGCACAACTTCAAACAGACGGATATCCTCATCACGAAGAGAATCCGTCCCTTGCATACGGGTATAGGCAGACACAATTTCCTGCAAGCCTGTGGAAAGTTTCGTTCCATGTTCCATCCGATCCAATCCCAGATCTTTGCTTCTCGCCTGTTTTATATTCTCAACACTCTCTACATCATCCTCAGTAATAAGGAGATGAGGTCTGAAATCATCTGCCATACCTATTCATCCACCTCTTTGCCATTAGTTAACTTATTGATCTGATAGCTCAGTGTATTATGTGGCATCCCGATTGCCTTCGCGAGAGTACGTACACTCACACCCTTAGCCTTCAGTTCGGCAGCGGTGTCCACCACGCCTGCTCCATTTGAATTGTTCGTCATCTGTTGAATAAGCAGTTCTATCATGTCTTCCATCGTAACTGGCTTATCCGTAGTCACGTAGCGTTTGGCGGCAGAGATAACAAGTTCCTTAATTTGTGCCACGCTGCGGTTAGCAGTAAGGTCGGTCAGTTTCTTGATATCCACCTCGGTTTCCACGGTATAGTCCTTGAACCACCGCTGAATTAACTCGCTACGTTGGTCTGCATCCGGGTATCCTATATTGATTATGTAGTTGAAGCGTCTGAAGATTGCAGGATCAAGAAGATGCTCATGATTGGTAGCCGCAATCAGAAACACATTAGGCGGCATATTGTCAAAGTTCTGAAGCAAAGCTGTAACGACACGTTTCAGTTCTCCCATCTCGTGACCGTCATCACGCTTCTTAGCAATGGCATCGAACTCGTCCAAAAAAAGGACAATGTTCTGATTACCAACGCTTGAGAATATTTTTCTAAGATTCACGCTTGTCTGCCCAAGATATGAGGACACAAGACCATCTATCCTCACATAAGCCATAGAGAGATTTAGTTCGTGTGCGATGGCGTATGCCGTCATCGTCTTTCCACATCCTGGAGGGCCACAAAGGAGCAGACGGTTTGCGGGAGGGAGGTTATGTTTTGCCAGCTTACTGTTGTTCGTGCGTTCCTCTAAAATCTGAATGAGAAGTTTCCTTTGGTTTTTCGGTAAAACAACATCAGAAAGCGATGTGCCCGAATGAACGATATCGTATAGCTCCAGAAGACTGTCTTTATCACGGGGCGTGACTGAACCACCTCCAGCCGACTGCACTGCAAAGCAGCCCCCCATGGGTTGTACAACCTCCGGCTTTTTCATAAGTGTTATATTTTTTCCTTTATAGGCATCAAGGAGCATACTGGAAACACGGCTGTTTCCCTTATTATCCTCATCTTTCGCCAAATCCTCCACTGCAGTTTTGAAGGACTTCTCGTCCCCAGAGCAATGTGCGGCGATTATATTTACAATCAATTCGGCTTTCATAATCTATCTATTCCTCTTTCTCAGTCATAATGGTAGACTGTAACCTTAAGTTTACACTATTTTGGTTCAAATGTCAATAGGTAATACTAAAATCTTTGAACACATTTGAACACCATCAAGTGCTTTTAAAGATTTTTAACATCTCAATCCAGAATAAAAAATTTGCTTTCTCGCACTTAATCCTTGATTTTTGAAATCAAATGTGCTATAATTATAAATAATTATCGAGTTATCTAAAATAGACAGCCCCCTAATCGGAAGCAAAGGGTTACAAATTTAAGGAGCATATGCATGGTTATCAGCTATAAAAAATTATGGAAATTACTAATTGATAAGGACATGAAGAAGCAAGACCTAAGAGAAGCGGCGAAACTCAGTTCATCCACCGTGGCGAAACTCACGCACGGAGAGAATGTCAGCACGGCGGTTCTCCTTAAGATATGCACCGCTCTTCAGTGTGACATAGCTGATATCATGGAAGTCGTGCCGGACGGGAGTCCCGCATACGAGGAATAGCCGCAAGAAAGGATAAGGTACTCATATGTTTGATTTTGGAAATGCGAACGAGGGACAGCGAAAGGCAATAGCTTCTGCAGATGGCCCTGTCCTCATTACGGCAGGACCTGGAACTGGCAAAACCTATACGCTCGTTCAACGCACAATCTATCTTATAGAAGAATGCAGTGTAAAGCCTGAAAGTATCTTCATCGCTACTTTCACAGAGAAGGCCGCAAAGGAACTTATTACAAGAATAACGAATGAGCTGTCTAGTCGAGGAATCGTAGCGAACATCAATGAGATGTATATCGGCACATTCCATTCGCTCTGCCTTCGCATCCTGAAAGAGCACCTTGAATTTACAAAACTTCGCAGGAACTACCGCCTCCTTGACGCATTCGACCAGCAATACATGGTATTCCAGAACATCTACCGATTTCGTAATATTCCGGAGGTGGAGATTGCTCTCCCGAACACTGGTGCATGGAAACAGGCAGAGACTATCTGCAACTATGTGAATAACCTCTCAGAGGAATTGGTGACTCCAGAAGAGCTCATATCCGACTCCGACCTTTCGATTGCCGCTCTCGGACGAATGCTAAAGGAATACCGAGATCTTCTGACTGAATCAAATCTGGTGGACTTCTCGTCTATCCAGATCGAAGCATATCACCTCTTAAAGGATAATTCGGAAATTCTTGATGAACTCCGTTCCAAAGTCACTCATATTATGGTTGACGAGTACCAAGACACGAACTTCATTCAGGAGCAACTTGTTTTTCTTCTTGCCGGATATAGAAAGAACATCTGCGTAGTTGGGGATGATGACCAAGGCTTGTATCGTTTCAGAGGTGCGACCATCCGAAATATCCTGGAATTTCCGCAAAAGTTTGCAGACGGCGAGTGCCGCATCATTCCTCTTGTCATAAACTACCGCTCCAACAGCGACATCGTTGATTTCTATAATGAATGGATGGCTACTACAGACGGTACGAAGTTCAAGTTCCGTTGGGATAACTTCCGCTACAATAAAAAAATTGAGCCGCACGAAAAGACCACTCTCCACAGTCCTGCGGTCGTGAAACTTGTGGGTGTGGACGATACGGACGAGTGGCACGAGAAAATCCTGCGGTTCATTAATGACCTGAAAGCATCTGGCAAACTCACGGATTATAACCAGATAGCTTTTCTCTTCAATTCGGTGAAGCATCCCAGAGTAACGGCTCTTGCCCGCTTCTTGGAAGAGAATCATATAAATGTTTATTCGCCGCGTTCGGATATGTTCTTCCAGCGCGACGAGATACGGCTCGCTCTTGGCTGCCTTATGCTCATGTTTCCGCGTTATATTCAGGGTTTGGAGGATGGAGACTATACCTTCCTACAGCCGGAACATATAACCTATTACCGGAGCTGCATCATGATGGCAAATGAATATCTTACGAAGCCGGAGAATGCAGAACTTTTAAAGTGGATACGCCACCGTGGAAAAGTCCATGTAGGTCTGACCAATGCAACGGACTACGCTTACTGCGGTCTCATGTATCAGCTTTTTGAATACCGGCCTTTTGCAGGGATTCTCGATACGGAAATGGACGTTGGTGTGGTTGATATCCGCCCTGCGCGAAACCTCGCGAAACTGACACAGATTATCGGTAAGTTTGAATATCTTCATAGAGTAGATGTCTTGGACGCAAGAGAATACAAGGGTAAACGCCGTATCGATCAGAACACGGAATTGCTCTTCAATTTATACCTCCGTCTGCTATTTGACGGCGGGATTACCGAGTATGAGGATGATTCGGAGTATGCCCCGAGTGGATGTGTTTCATTCCTCACCATACACCAGTCAAAGGGCATGGAGTTTCCGATTGTCCTCGTCGATTCGCTTTCCAATGTGCCGAGGAAGAACACAAACGACCTGATGATGAAGATAGAGGCTCGTTACTTCAAGCGACCAGCCTTTGAGCCGTATGATGTCACAAAGTACTTTGACTTCTGGAGACTATACTACACAGCTTTTTCGCGTGCGCAGGATTTGTTGATACTGACTTGCTGTGAGAATAAGCGAACGCCCAGCAACTACTTTAAAGATATCTACGGGGAACTGCAATATGTGGACAGTCCTGGATTTGACATAAGTGAATTTGACTTCAAGCCGATAAAGGATGTGAACATTAAGAACACCTACTCGTTCACATCGCACATCACGGTTTACGAGACCTGTGCATTACAATACAAGTTCTATAAAGAACTGGAATTTCAGCCGGTCCGTGCAAACGCTATGTTGTTCGGTACCCTCGTCCATGAGACTATCGAGGATATACACCGCGCCGCAATCAGGCACGAGGAACAGACCATCACTGAGGAGAATGTCAGTCGGTGGTTTTACTCTAATTATGTTTCTCTCACTAAGTCTGAGCACACATACCTTGCTAGTCCCCAGCGTGAGGCGGCCCTGAAACAAGTTCTGCGCTATATGGAACGACAGCACGGCGACTGGTCGCATATTCAACAGGCCGAAGTTGATGTTTCCTTAGTAAAGCCGGACTACATCATCGAAGGCAAAATTGACCTTATTCGCGGCGATGGAGATACAGTCGAGATTGTAGACTTTAAAGCCGAGCGCAAGCCCGATATGGAGAAGATGCATGAGAGGCTTGAGCGGTATAGGCGGCAACTCAATATCTATGCTCACCTTGTAGAGGAACGCACAGGACAGAAGGTCAGTAAGATGCATCTCTACTATACTGGTGAAGATGACGGAGTGCCAACCATCACATACCCATACACAAAGACTGCTGTGGAAGGAACGATGGCGGTATTTGATGATACAGTCAAGAAAATCATGAATAAGGATTTCCACCGCTGTGCCGATGACACGAAAGTCTGCAACGAGTGTGACTTCCGATTCTACTGCAAAAACAAGTAAGGGAGCGATGAAATGGCTGAACACAGAGTCAGAAAAGACAACATCATATATATCATTCCCGATGATGAGCTTTTTGCGAAATGGAAACGGGACGAGGCTTTTATTGATGAATACGGACGGCTCATGAATCGCAAGCCCCACAGGGTTCTGAGGGAACTGAAATACTATGCAGAAAACACACCTATGGTTCAGCGGAGAACTTCATCACCGCCCTCCGCTCCCGCCAGAAAAAGCTCTCCTGTTAAGGATTACATCAAAGACACCGTCCGGGATAAGGCGATGGAAGCCACCGAAATCATCGTTGATAGAGCCGTTGACATCTTCTTTTATGAGGTGCTTCCGAATGTATGGCACGAGCATATCGTTCCATTCTATCGCCGCACAAAAGAAGCTCTGACATCAAAAGGACTGAAAGCTGATGCTGTTCTTGCACATAAAAGAGCAAGCGTACCGGCAACAACTAAACCAAAAGCCACTATGAAAATGACACAGGAAGAGGCAGATGCTGAAAAGAGAAAAGTCCTGTATCATTGGCTCGGAATGTTGAGTAGTCTCAAGAAACTTCATGATGCAGGCGAGATTGACATATGCTCTACTATGGCACAACTGACTGACCCTGCAATGCTAGAGCGTGTAAACGGTTTTTTGAGTGAGAATCCTAACTTGCTTGAAACGGATAAGTACATCCTGCTTCACAGCCTGCTTAGAAGGGATTTATATGAGGAACAGCAGCTCATTCCTATCAGAGCTGCAGAAATAACAACTATAGCTGTGAAATACGGATATGGCGCAAGAAATGACAAAACGGAGGATAATCACAATGGATGAACAGCTTACTTTTGAATTTGAACAGAGACCCACTATCAAGGGTTTCCCTGAACTTCGCTGGACGGGCAAGCGCCCCTACCGCTCCACGCAGTATTATCCTGCACAGTTGCGAGAATCGTACGGTGAGGAACAGAGCGGATGGATCAACAAGATTTTCTGGGGAGATAATCTTCAAGTTATGAGTCATCTGCTGAAGGAATTCCGTGGCAAAATCAAGCTGATTTATATTGATCCTCCTTTCGATAGCAAGGCCGACTACAAGAAAAAAATCGAGATTAAAGGCGTGGGCAAAGCAACATCTGACAGTTCCTCTTTTGAGGAAAAACAGTACGGCGATATCTGGACGAACGATGAGTACCTCCAGTTTATGTATGAAAGACTTATGCTCATGCGTGAACTGCTTTCTGATGACGGTAGTATCTATGTTCATCTGGACGAAAAGCGTTCTCACTATATCCGCCTTATCCTCGATGAGGTCTTTGGACAGAATTCCTTCCGTAGAGAAATCATCTGGGATATCACGGTGCTTTCAGGCTTTAAGGTTCAGGCAAAGAACTGGATTCGCGGTCATGATACAGTTTTGTACTATTCCAAGACCACAGCACCGTTGTTCAACAAACTCCGTCAGCCGCATTCACAGGACTATATTGATATGTTCAATAAGGTTGATGAGAATGGTGACCGTTATATGGTTGCTCATGGAAGCACACGCTATTTGAAAGATGTCCTTGATAAGGGAAAGCCTTATGGTGATGTGTGGGATGACCTGCTCTCGTATCAGATACTTCGCAAACAGTTATCCGATGTCCGTGATGTTGATAGACTACAAGAAATACTATCCGACTCAAAAGAGGTGCAGAATATTTCTAATGTATGGGACAATGTGATGTCTTTCCAACAGCAGCCTACATCTGCAGAAAACTGCGGATATCCCACGCAAAAGCCGGAGAGTTTGCTTGAGCGCATTATTCAAGCATCTTCCAATCCTGGTGATATCGTATTCGACTGCTTTATGGGTAGTGGAACAACTGCTGCTGTCGCTATGCGACTTGGCAGAAGATTCATCGGTGCAGACATCAACCTCGGTGCCATTCAAACCACTACCAAGCGTCTGCTCTCTATAGCTGCAGAACTGAAGCCTGTTCACAAGCCCGTGACCTATGAGATGATTCAGCCGCAGCTTTCGATGGTTGCAGAAGAGCCTGCTCCATATCTTGCCGTAGCAAGCACAGATGGCAATAACGAGCTAAGCGCCGAAGACCGCAGCAAGGTCATTGACTTCTTTAAGGCGAAGGGACTGGATACATCTGCTTTAGAAAAGGATGTTAAGTACACAGGATTTGAAGTCTACAATGTAAATAATTATGATTTCTTCCGAAATCCTGTGGAAGCTCGTGATCTCCTGATTGCAGCATTGGAAATCCAGCCGTTCCCACAGAGTGATGTCTGGGATGGTGAGCTTGACGGCAGAATGGTAAAGATTATGCCCGTCAACCGCATCGCTACCAAGGCAGACCTGAAAGAACTTATCGCTAACCTTCCGTATAAAACCTACGAGAAGCGCAAGGAGGAGAACCCGAATCAGCCCGTGGAGCGCATAACTATTGTCTGCATGGGACACGAGCCTGACCTGAAAGGCGCACTGGAACAGGAACTGTCTGAGTACAAGGTAGACATCCAGATCATGGACATTCTTCGTGACAAAGCAGACCTTCAGTTGAAGCGCGATTCTGAGGCAGAGATTGTCCGCGAAGGAGACAAGCTCGTTATCCGTGCATTCTACCCAATGAACCTGATGCAGAAACTCTCTCTTCAGAAAGAGTATGTAGAGGATTGGCGTCAGCTTGTTGACTCCATCATGATTGATTGGAATTACGATGGTGTAGTTATGCAACCCACCGTGACCGATGTACCCAGCAAGAACGAAATGGTTAAGGGAATCTACGACATTCCGGAGGACTGCGGAACAATCAAAGTAAAAATCACCGACCTGCTCTCAGAGTCGTTGGAAGTGGAGGTACATTAAATGGCTGCAGGATTTGATCTGAATTTTTCCTTCAACGAGCAACTTTGGTATTACTACTCTATGAACCGAGGAAAGATTCGCTCCCGCTACAATGACCTCACGAGAAAATTCCTTGCCTACAACGACAGCACAGAAAATTCCCATGCTTTTCTGCGAAAGCCACAGTTTGAGGCATTGGAAATGTATGTCTTTGTAAAGGAGTTTATGAATAACAAGCAGGTCTATGAAATGTTCGACGACTGGCGTCACAGACGAGACCGTTTCTCCGATGCATCATATTATTCCGTTGGCAAGGGAGGTCAGATTCGTCTCTTTGATGCTCCAACAGAAAAGCAGACCGATACGCTCTTCAAGCAGATGAAGAAGTATCGAGAGGGCTACCCGAACTACATATATGCCCTTACAATGGGTCTCGGTAAAACGATTCTTATGGCCACCTGCATCTTCTACGAGTTTCTACTTGCAAAGAAATATCCGAGGGACAAGCGTTTCTGCCATAATGCACTTGTTTTTGCACCAGATAAGACGGTTCTCCAGTCACTTCGTGAAATTATGACATTTGATAAGACAAATGTCGTGCCACCGGAGTATGCCCGTGTTCTTGATTCAAATATAAAGTTTCATTTCCTTGACGAGGCTGGAACGATCCTGCATACCATCGATGACTCTGATTTCAATATTATCATCTCCAACACTCAGAAGATCATAGTAAAGAAAAAGCGCAAGGAGGCCACGCCTACGGAGATGTTTTTCAATGATGCTGGATCCTTGCTTTCGGCAGTATACGGTTCGGACAACGATGATGATGCATGGGATGACACAACGCTGATGGACAACCAGCGTTTCAAGAAACTCTGCCGTCTGCCGCAACTCGGTGTTTATGTCGACGAGGCTCATCATCTTTTCGGTGCTGACTTGGAAAAGCAGATCCGTTCGAGCGGAGCCAATAAGACCAGTCTGCGCGATACCATCAATCATCTTGCGGAAAACACCTCCATTGTGGCTTGCTACAACTACACAGGTACGCCTTATGTCAAGAACCAGCTCCTGCCGGAAGTGGTCTACGCATACGGTCTGCGTGAATCCATCTGGAACGGCTTCTTGAAGGATGCAGACCCAATCGGATTTGATAATGTCAAGAGCGATGAATTCCTCAAGGCCGTAGTAACCACATTCTGGGAGAGATACGGCGGCAAGACCTACGAGGGTCTGAATCCGAAACTCGCCATATATGCGGCAGGTGTAGAGGAGGCTGCTATAGAGGTCAAACCCGCACTTGAGAAGATTCTTGCAAGTCTTGGTATCCCGACATCGAAAATTCTTATGAATGTTGGTGATGCAAAATACACAAAGAACGATGACATCAGGGATTTCAATAATCTCGATGTTCTCGGAACGGAAGGCAATGACAAGCAGTTCATTATTCTCGTTGAGAAAGGCAAGGAAGGCTGGAACTGCCGTTCTCTGTTTGGCGTGGCACTTTTCCGCAGCCCGAAATCCAAAATATTCGTTCTCCAGGCTACGATGCGCTGTCTTCGTGGAATCACGGATGAGCGGCTGACTGCCACAGTGTTCCTCTCTAAAGAAAACTACGATACTCTGGATGATGAACTCCATAAGAACTTCAATATGGAAATCAAGGACATCAAGAATCCGTCCAATGCTGACCGCAACAAGTACCAGGTGCGTGTTCTGCCACCGCCGAGGACAATCACCCTCAAGCGTGTGTGGCACGAGTATACCCTACACGAGAAGGAATACTCCGAGCCTGTCGATTTCAAGCTGGTAGATGCTGACCTTTCAAAGTACGCCAGCATCATGTACGAGCGTGACAGCCTTGCCCGAGATACCACGGTCAAGGAGAAGAACATCGACTACCTCCAGGAAAACATGAAATTCAGCGAATTCTCACTCGCAGGAGAAGTGGCGCGATACTTGAATATTTCCTGCATCCTTGCCGCCAGGATCATGCGTGAATCCGTCGATGGAATAGATGTGGTTCTTGAAGCTGTCAATCGCTATAACGCAGTCTTGGACGACTACATCATACCGACTGTCTTCCATGCGCTCTTTGACATCACTTCGGAACTGAAGACCGAGGACAAGGAACTAGTTCTGTTGCGTGAGCCGAAAGACGCTGGTTACTATGAATTCACCGCAAAGGACGACCATGTCATCACAAACAAGTATAAGGGTTTCACGCCAGAGCAGATTAAGAAGAGCTTCCACGCTGATACTTACTGTTTTGATTCTATCCCCGAAAAGGAATGCTTCATGCAGTATATTACGAGCGGCAAGGTCGCAGAGGTGTATTTCACAGGTATGTTTACATCGAATCAGGGCGATCTGTCTGTCCACTATTACGATCCTGAATCTGGCAGAATCCGTCAGTACTATCCTGACTTCCTTGCGAAAATGGTAGACGGATCATATCAGCTTATCGAGGTCAAGGGCGACAACATGATTGATGACACCGTGGTTAAAGCAAAGCAGGCAGCTGCTGAAGAGATGGCTGTGGCAAGCGGTGTGAAATATATTATGTATGCAGGAAGCGACATAGTAAATTCACATATCTTAGACGACAGGCAGTTTCCTTTACAGGACAGTGCTTTCAATCAGAATTCAAATTGATATATTTCCAAATGGTGAATACAAAACTTTTTAATTTTGCTACACATTTTAATTAGTCCAAAATCCATACACCGCAAGGCTCACAAGCCACAGCACCGCCGGACTTTTGAACGGCAGAAATCCACAACTAAACAAAGCAAACAAGGGCTTCCGAAGTCAGTATTTGACCTCGAAAGCCCTTATTTTATGCCTTTTTCGGTGGTTTCGACCCTGGAGAAGGCTTTTTCTATTGTATCAAAATCAGCATGAACATTGACCCGGCAATGGGAACGGGTAACTTCTTCGGGAATTTTCCGGCAGAGATGGCGGAGAACAGCCGTTTATACGGAGTTGAACTCGACAGCCTGACTGCCCGTATCGCAAAGGAACTCTACCCGGAAGCGAAAATACAGAACCGTGGATTTGAGCGCACCAAGTTCGAAAACGGAACATTCGATGTTATCGTTGGAAACGTTCCGTTCGGGGATTTCAAGCCCTACGACCCGGAATACGACGAATACCTTATCCACGATTATTTCTTCGCCAAATCCATCGACAAGCTGAAGCCCGGCGGAATAATGGCGCTTATCACCTCCGCCGGAACTATGGATAAGTACGATGATTCATTCCGGCGTGAGCTGTCCGGAAAGGCGGATTTCCTCGGTGGTGTAAGGCTCCCGGAGGACGCATTCCGCACAGCCGGAACGCAGACAGTCACGGATATTCTTTTCTTTCAGAAGCTCGAATTTGAGCATGAGAATGACCGAAATCTGGACTGGGTGCGTTCCGAGCGAGTTTACGGCGAAGCAAGCGTATTTCAGGAAAACAGGTACTTCCGGCAGAACCCCGAAATGGTTCTTGGAACTCCGGAAATCGTGTCGGGAAGATTCGGAAATACACGCACGATAAAGTCTGACGGAAACACCGACAAACGGCTTTCCGAAGCCATTGGCAGACTTGACGGGCATTTCTCCGCCGAGCCGACCATAGACGATGAATTACCGAAAGAGGAATACGGAGATATCCCGGACGGCGTGACTCCGTACACATATTACGTCAGCGGAGGTTCGCTGTACTATGCGGAAAACCGCAGTGCAGTGCCGTTTACGGGCGGTTCAGAGCCGCGCATAAAAGCCATGTGCGGCATACTCGACCGTCTGAACGAAGTGACCGCCGCGCAGAAGAAAGGGTGTTACGACGATGAGCTGAAAATGCTTCAAAGCCGCCTTAACAACACATATGACGGTTTTGTAAAGAAATACGGACACCTCAACAGCCGCACAAATATCAGCACATTTGCAGACGATATCCGCGCGCCGCGGCTGACCTCGATTGAAAATATCGAGGAACTTCCGGACGGAAAACAGCGGTTTACTAAAGCGGATATCTTTACTCAGCGGACGATAAACGTTGACCGCGTTCCGGCGCACGTTGATACAGCACTTGAAGCGCTCCACCTCTCGATAAACTTAAAGCAGACGGTAGACCTGGAATACATTTCACAGCTCTGCGGAAAGGACAAGGACGCGGTAATTTCGGAGCTTGGCGAGCATATTTACTGCAATCCGGCGAAGAACACCGGCGGCAGATATTCCGGCTGGGAAACAGCAGAGGAATACCTCTCCGGACACGTCCGCACTAAGCTGGCTCTGGCTCAGGAAGCCGCCAAAACCGGCCCGGATTATGAGCGCAACGTAGCCGCACTTCTGGACAATCAGCCGCCGAGAATAGGGATCGAAGATATCGGTTTCCGCGTGGGAACTATCTACATCGAACCGGAGATGTTCCAGGACTTCGTGTACGAAACGTTCCAGACGCCGGAATGGCAGAGGCACCGTCCGAATATGCGCGGCTATTCAAAGGAGATAACCGTTAATTATTCGCCGGAGATGAACCAGTGGAAAGTGACCAATTCAAGCGGAATGACGGATGTGCTTTCCACGGAAACCTACGGCACAAAACGGCTCAACGCCTACGAGCTGACGGAGTTTCTTCTGAACCAGAAACGCGCTGTCGTGAATGATTACCGGGAGCTTCCGGACGGCAGAACGGAAAGGGTATTCAACGCAAAGGAAACCATTCTGGCGCGTGAATGCCAGGACAAAATCGAGCAGGCGTTCCACGACTGGGTAATGGCGGATAAAGACCGCATACAGATTATCGAGGACCGCTTCAACGCGCTGTTCAACAATATCAAGCCGAGGACTTACAACGGCGATTATATCACGATTCCCGGCATGAATCCGAACCTTTCCCTGCGTCCTCACCAGAAAAATGTCATCGCGAGAATTGCCGCCACCGGAACCTGCATGATGGCGCACGAAGTCGGCGCAGGAAAGACGGCGGCGATGGGTGCGGCCGGAATGTACCTCAAATCAATAGGAGCCTGCACCAAGCCGATGTATGTCGTGCCGAATGCAGTCGTGGCACAGTTTGGCGAGGAATTACAGCGGTTCTTCCCGGAAGCAAAAATACTTGTAGCCACGTCGAAAGACATGGAAAAATCACAGCGGCGGCGTTTCCTTTCAAAGATATCCGTCGGGAATTTCGACGCGATTGTCATTCCGCAGTCGCAGTTTGAAAAAATGCCGCTGTCCCTTGAACGTCAGGAGGCAATGTATGATGAGAAGCTGACCGAAATTTCCAATGCTATACAGGCGGCGAAAGCAGACAAGGGCGAGCGTTTCACGGTCAAAGCGCTGGAACGCCAGCGCAAGCAGATCGAGAAGAAAATCGAGAAAATGCGCGCCGCATTCAAGAAAGACGATTTCATCACATTCGAGGAACTCGGGTGTGATTTTCTTTTTGTGGACGAAGCGCATAACTACAAGAACCTCGCTGTTTTCTCCAAGATGAACAACGTTGCCGGCGTGAACGCGAATGCCAACTCGCAGAAAGCGTTCGATATGGAGATGAAGTGCCGCTATTTGCAGGAGCTTCATAACGGCGGCGGTGTGGTTTTCGCCACGGGAACGCCGATCAGCAATTCCATAACCGAGCTGTTTGTGTGGCAGTACCTCCTCCAGAAGCAGACACTGGACGATATGAATATCGGCTACTTTGACAACTGGGCTTCCGTTTTCGGCGTGATTACCCAGTCTATCGAGGTCAAACCCAGCGGCGATGGATTCCGTCCGCGGACGAGATTTTCTAATTTCGTCAATCTGAACGAGCTTTGCAACCTGTTCGGCGAGGTGTTCGACATCGCCAAAACTGCGGATATGAACCTCAAACTGCCGGCGATCCAGAACGGAAAGCCGGAGATGATAATCTGCGAAAAGTCCCCCGAGCAGGAATTGCAGACCGATGCTGGAATCGAGCGCGCACGGAGAATCGAAGCGAAAATGGTACAGCCGGACGAGGATAATATGCTCGCCGTCTGCACTTACATGACCAAGGTCGCACTTGACGCCCGCATTATCGACCCGGAAGCCGAGGAATATGACGGCGGAAAGGTCGCCCTATGCGCCGAAAAGATAATCGAGATAAACAGGGCAAATCCTGGCACGGCGCAGGCGGTTTTCTGCGACACGAATACGCCGAAAAAGGACGCATTTTCAGTATATCAGGCGCTTCGGGAAAGGCTGGTGAGGTCGGGCGAATTCACCGAAAATGAAATAGCTTTCGTGCATGATGCTGCCAACGACAAACAGCGCCTTGCCATGTTCGAAAAGGTCAACAATGCCGAAATAAAAATCATTATCGGCTCGACCGGAAAGCTCGGAACCGGCGTGAATATTCAGCGTAAGCTCTCTGCCCTGCACCACCTTGACGCCCCATACCGTCCCTCAGAAGTTGAACCCATTCAACGGAACTTTCTGTAAAAATTCATCATCAAAATCATCAATCAAGCCTGCCGACGAACTTATAGTAAACATCAAGTTTCTGAATACGCTCGCCGTTGATTTCTTCGGGTTCGTGAACCTCAATCCGCTCTATAAGCGTGTTCAGGAGTGCCTGTGTCAGTTCGTCAATGTCTGCGTATTGCTTGATTAAATCCACGAAATTCTCGGCATTTTCGCCGTATTCACGGTTTGCCTTAATCGTTTCATTCAGTTCGGCGATTTTGCTTTCCAATTCTGTCTGCTCGGCTTCGTAGGTTGCCGAAAGCGCATTGTAATTGCGTTCGCTCACCTTTCCGTTGATGTGTTCCTCGTAGAGTTTTGCGAAAAGTTTGTCGAGTTCCACAAGGCGTTTGGCTGCCTTTTTCAGCTCACGTTCCGCCTGCCGAACGCTGTCTTTTTCGTCCTTTCCGAGCCGTTCTGCGATTGAGGAAATCATCTGCCTGTCATCATCAAGTGCCTCGTTCGCAAGCCGCCTGATGTCCTCTAAAACCGCATTGTAAAGGCTCAAAGCAGATATCCTGTGCTGCGTGCAGACGGCTTTTCCTTCCATACGATAGTTGTTGCACTGATAATCGTAATTCGCAATAATGTTGTCCGAGTTCCAAGTGCGGTTTGCCTTTGAAACCGAGAGCGCATAGCCGCAGTCGGCGCATTTCACCAGTCCCGAAAAGATGTTGTCATAAGGTCTGTCGGTTTTTCTCGCCTTTTTGCGGCTTGTAATCAAATGCTGCACAAGCTCCCATTCTTCGGGCGGAATTATCGGCTCGTGCATATTTTCTACCACAAATGTACCTGCATTTGCCGTAGGCTTCCGTTTGTGACTTTTCAGCGATATTGTCGGGCGTTTCTGCCCACGAACTGCGCCCTTGTAAACAGGGTTGCGAAGTATTTCCCGAACCGAACCCATTGACCATTTGTATGCGCTCTCGTCGGTGGTAATATACCTGTCATAGCACTCGAATTTTTCAGCGGCAGCAACCACGGGACGGGGGATTTTTTCAGCCGTAAGCCGCCTTGCAATATGCACCATTCCCACGCCGTCCTTTGCCATTTGGAAAATGTACCGAACGGTCGGCGCAAAGCGTTCATCAATCAGCAAGTGATTTTTGTCGGCAGGGTCTTTCACATAGCCGTAAGGCGCTTTTACGCCGATAAACTTGCCCTGTTTCTGCCGTATCAACAATGATGATTTTATCTTTTTTGAGATGTCCTGTGCGTACATATCGTTGAGCAGATTTTTGAACGGAGTGATGTCCATTGTAGAGCCTTTTGCCGTGTCTACACCGTCCGTAACGGCTATGTAACGCACATTGTGTTCGGGGAAATAAACCTCCGTGTAGCCGCCTGTTTCAAGGTAATTTCGCCCAAGTCGGGACAGGTCTTTTGTGATAACGCAGTTGATTTTCCCGTCCTCAATGTCCGAGAGCATACGCTGAAAACTCGGTCGGTTGCTGTTCGTTCCGCTCCATCCGTCATCAACGTAGATTTCGCTGATTGCAAAGCCGTTTTCACGGCAGTAGCGGGTGAGCATTTCTTTCTGCGTCTGAATTGACGAGCTTTCGCTGTCCGTACCGTCGTCCTTGGATAAACGAAGATATAATGCTGTGTTGTATCGGGTCTGTCCGTTTTCCATTGTAACCTCCTTTAATGCACGGACAACCGATTTCGACTATCATCATTATACATCAATTATCCGTTTATTTCAAGTGCTTTTTGGGTGTAATTTCTCTTAATTTGCGGCATTGTTTGGCTTGTTTTCATTCTTGTTCAATTTCTTCTCGATTTGGTCCGTGATTACTCGTTTGAAAACCTCGGAGGGTTTCTGAGAGCCGCTGTAATGCGGAATTACTACGATTTTGGTATTCTGTTTCTTCAAAATTATCCTCCTTATCTTCTGTGCATTTTACGGTTTATTGTCTGCTTAATCGGCTGTTCGGGAGTGTTTTCTTTTTTCTGCTCTGCCTCGGTTCGCTCACGCTCGGCTTTTAGGAGATTGTCGATATAGTTTCCGTCAACAATTTCCTCATAAGTCCGAATTGTCGCAGAGATTTTTGCATACTGAATTTTCAAATCAACACGCTCGCCCTCAACGGTGCAATTCTCAATCTGCTCCTGCAAACGCTCGGAAGCCTTGTAAAGCTCGCTTCGGCTGTTGATGTTGAACTCCGATAGCGTTCCCAAGCAGCTTGTCAGCCATTCAATCGTGCAGTCATTTGTGAAACTGTACGGGTATTGATTGTCCTGCTTTGTGGGCGTAATGCGAAAATTCCGCACAAGTGATATATTTGTGTTAATTGCATAATAGAAAGGCTGTTGCAGTTCGCTTGCATATCGTTCTTGCATACGTTTGAACTCGTTGGGGATTTCGTTGCGTTCCTTTATTCTCTTTTTAAGAGCAGCCTCGGTGTAGTCCCCGCCCAAAGAACGCAGTCGCAAAAATCTTTGCGCATACGGCGGCTTAACTACGGTGTACTTGTTCCGCTTGATTGCGTAGCCTTGCTTTTCCAGCAAGGATAACAATTCATCAAAGCTGTTCGCCGAGTAAACCAGCCTGTCAATATAGAATTTCAGCCTATCACGCACCGTCTGATTGTTCATAGGCTTAAAAGCGGCGGCAGCTTTCAGCACGGATTTCTCGTAATAATCGGGAACATAAATCGTGGTGTCTTCTTCAACAAACGGGCAGTTAATGTTTGTGAGCTGTTCGATTATATACTGCCGTTTTTCATCGTTGTAAATCTCCACGGGCAGGAACTGCGCCAGACTCCTGTTGCGATACTTCACCATTTCGCCGTTCGTTTCCGTAACCATTGTCCGCAGTCGGTCGTTCTGATTTATGATTTCGCCGACATCTTCATTAGATAAATTATCGGGCGGTTGTGCTCTCAGCGCATTCACACGAGCGTTGGCAGCACCCAAAATATCAGCATAACGCTTGTATTCTTCAACGGTCTTGTGGTCGTGAAATACGCCGACAATCTTTCGTGCAATGTGGTGGTTATTCAGAACATCGGTGAGTGCATTTCGCTCGGAGTTTCCCCACAAAATGATTTCGGTTTCTCTCTTGCCGTTCGCCGAAAATCCCATTTGCTGAATTGCACGTTTCATCGAAACACGAGTTGACAGACCTTGCTTTTGTCCGTAGCACACGGGGACAAAATTAATGTGTAGATGTGGAGTTGTCTCGTCAAGGTGCATTACCGCATTGAAAACTTTCAAGTTCGGATTGCGATTTTCAAATTCACGCATATATTCGTCGAGCAGTTGTTTCGCCATTTCCCAATTCTCCGAAGCAACGCCGCAGTTCTCCGAATTACCGAACATCACGATAATTTCTTGAAAGAGTTTCTCTTTTTTTCCGAGCCTGATGTGTTCATAGTAGTCGGGAATTTTCCTGTCCGAGCGGATTTGCCGAGAATTGTATTCGGCTAATGCTTCGTCAAAAAGTTCGTGATAGAGTTCACGCAAATCACGGCGAACGTAAGTTATGTTGTCGGGAGTTCGGTTTTTATCCACGTTGTCCGAGAAGAAATTTCGGTTGTTGTGTTCAACGCACCCGTTGTCCACTCGGAAAGAAACCGATAAATGCTTGGGTGTTTCGCTCATAATAAATTCTCCTTTCTGCAACTTTCATTAGTGTGGTGTTTCTGCAATCATCACCATAATTATGGGTTTGTTTATGTCCAATCATCTTCATTAAATTCACCTTTTCAAGTGTTTGCAAAACGGGTAAAACGCATTACCTATTTTGTCAATCTTCGATTTACAAAATAGTCTGCGTTAGGGGAAATATTCCCCTAAAACCCCTTATCATTGCCGCAATCATCATCTTTGTTTGCAGGGTATTGAAAACACTCCTGCAAAGAGTTTGAGCAGAATGCTCACGAACCGAAACGGTTTTGTTGATTGATAATCAGCCGTATAGTCGCTGTGTCAACTACGCCAATTTCTCGCTCCTGTCAAGTGGATAGTCGCTCTACCGAGTACGCACTTTTCAGTTTTTGTCGGGAGCATAGTCGTTTCAACGAGTTTGCACTATTTCGGTGTTGGCGTGGTGCGTAGTCGTTATGCGGAGCATTGCCGTGCGCCGCCTTTAGTCGTTCGCTGTTTCTGCCTGATGTTCGAGTTTTACCTGCTCAATCGCAGAATAGAATTTTGCCTTTTGGCTGTCGGGCATTTCCTTGCGAAGCCATCTGTTCAACGTAGGCTCTGATACTCCGAGTTTATCCGCAATCTCCCACAGAAACACGCCGCTGTCCTTTGCGGCTTTACGAACATCTACGTTCTTCTTAATCATTCTTTCACCTCCCCATTATTTGAAATATCCACTTGACAAATCATCATTATTGTGGTATTATGATAATAAAGATTGATTTCGTGGTTGTGATACTGATTATAGCATTTCAAAATCACATTGTCAAGGCATTTGTGGGATATTTTCTGTAATTCCACAAATATAGTCTTTTTATATTCAAAAGAGGAGGACTTTTAGCGTTATGGAGAGCAAAAACACCTGTGTTGAGGTATTCGGAAAACGGCTGAAAGAATTACGAAAGGCGAACGGCTACACGATTGAGCAGTTCGCCGAGGCAGTCGGGATTTCCAAAAGCACGGTAGGTTACTATGAGAATAATAACCGTATGCCTGATATTGAAATTCTCTCAAGGATTGCCGACGTGTTGAATGTATCGGCGGACTACCTTATCGGCAAGACGAACACGACCGCAACGAAAGGCAAAACGAAAACAGTCTGCGACTTCACGGGTTTGTCCGATACGGCTGTTGAGTATTTAGCCGAGCTTGTGAAAAACAAACGGTTTGACAGAATTGCGGTTATCAACCATCTGTTCTCCGAACTCAAGCAGGACTACGCCTTTTACTGCCACGAGGAGAACGACGATGGCGAACTTGCGGAGAGTATTCTCGGAGCGTTGTTCTTATACTTCGACAAGGTGCAACTCACCAAAGACGAATGGGCGGAGATTATCCACACAGGCGACGAGAAAAAGGACGAGGTACTTGTGTCTGCGTATATGCAGTTTTTGCTTAATCAGGTGACGGAGAATACAAGGTCGAGTGCGAAGTATTTTGATGATTGCAACAAGCAGTACGAGTGATTGCAGAGTTGAAAAAGAAAATGCCCTCTCGGTGTTTGGGTGAACATCGGGAGGGCAAAATTCAGTTTCAGAGAGTATTTCTTGCAGTGCATACTAAACAGCTAAGGTAGTAGCACCGAGAGATATTATCGCTAGGACAATCTAATAATCAATAAATAGTGTAAAGCAATCACAACGATTTTGCTTGACATTTGACTCGTTGTGTGATAATATGGTATCAAAAAAACGCAAATTGAATGGAGTGATTATATGATTTCCGCCGCTTTGGCTGTTCTGGAAAGCGAGGAACAGCGCAACGAATTATCCGAGATTTATGAACAAAATGTATCAAACTTTTATAACATTGCCTTTCAGCACCTTCACAACAAGCAGGACGCCGAGGACACAATACAGGAAGCATTTCTGGCTATCGCAAAAAATCCCGGACCATTCTTTGATGTTGCCGTGAATAAACGAATATCATACATAAATGTTATAATTAGAAATACCGCATACAAAATGCGGGACAAAAAACATAAGGTTTCCGAGAATGAAATTGTTCTTGATGATACAATCATTGATGAGCAAATATCGGTTGAAGATATGATGTTAAGCAACTATTCTTGTGACAAATTGTTGGAATTTATCGGAACTCTTCCCGAAGCAACAAAAGCTGCTGTTTACCTGAAAATGCACCTTGGCTTGAAGAACGGAGATATTGCCAAAACACTTGGAATATCACAAGACGCTGCAAAGAAAAGAGTGGCAAGGGGAATGAAACAAATCAGAGAGTATATGGAGGGTTTGAATGATGAATAAGTGTTATTCTATCGGCGATTTAATGTCTATGTACTATGAGAGAGAATTTGCTGCTGTTGAACAAATGCCCATTCCCAAGTTGTCTTCAAAGCATAACAGAAAAATGAAAAAAGCGTTCCGCATTTTTGCCGAAAACAGAATGTCAATAAATAATCAACCAATGAAAACCGTGACCGGCAGACAGATAAGTTTAAGAATTTTGGCGGTAATTATTGTTGTTCTTCTGGCTTTTGTTACAGGTAGCGTTATTGTTTTCGTTTCAAGCGGATTTAGAGGTACGGTTTACAACGATAATACACGGATTTTTGCCTTCGATGTCGGAGGCAGTCCGTCTGTAATTGAAGAACAATATATGCTTTCAGTTGTGCCGGAAGGATTTGAATTGTGTGAGTATGAGGCAAATGATATCTATGTGTATTCTTTGTACAAAAACTCCGAAAATCAAACACTGGCTTTCCAGCAAACTGTAAAAAGCAAATTTCATCCACATATCAACACGGAAGGATATGATTTACAAGAAACGAAAGTTAATAGCTGCAATGCTATTTATATAGAATATATTAACGCATATGGAGTTAGTTCAACGGTAATTTGGGATAATGAGGATTACATACTTGAACTATTTGGCGATTTTGATAATAATGAACTGCGAGATTTGGCTATTTCTAACGAAATTGATGGATTTTAAAACTTTTTTGTAAAAATATGTCCCCTTTTCACTTTAAAAAGGAACGTAGTATATAGAAGGATAAAAACTTCGAGTACTTGTGAAGGGGGGAATACCAATGCAGATAAGAAAAATGCTTGCCGCATTTATATCGTTTATGATGATATATCCTGTTGTAAGTGTTTCTGCTTTTGCTGTTGATGAAACTCAAATTGTAACAGATTTAGTTTCGCCGGCTTATGAATATGCAGCGAAAACAGAAAACTATTTAACAATTACATCATCAACTGCTGACTGCAAAAGTTTGTGCAATGGAATGGCGGGCGTTACTCAAATCACAGTAGAGCATACGCTTGAAAAGCACTGGGGTCTGTGGATATGGAATGAAGTTGACGGCGCAAGTTGGACAAAGACTGTATATTCAGACACCATAAGATTGTCCAACACAAAATCCGGGCTTGACAGCGGTACATATCGGCTGAAATCCGTTTTCACGCTGACAAACTCAAGCGGCAAGAGCGAAACTATCACTATTTACAGCGAAGAAGAAACAATTTGAACATTCTTATCGTGGCAAAAACGACATGATAAGACAACAACTTTTTGGAGGTAAAAACAATGTTTGATTTAAAAAAAGGTTTAGCAGCTTCTTTAGCATCATTGATTATGGTGTTAAATACGGTTACGGTTTCCGCATCGGATATCAATGAAGAATATGATATGTGTGTATCTACATATTCCGATGATAGTCAGGATAGCGAAATGTACCTGATTAGTGAAACTCAAACCGTATTGGAGGACGGAGTAATTGAAACCACAAGACTATACTCCAGTGTCAATCCCAAACTGAGAGCTGCGTCAGGCAGTGGCACTTTTAAAAATGAGAAGGAACTTGAATTTTCCAATGAGGGTTCTACTCCGCTTAAGTACTGGGTTCAGGGAGATTTCACATGGAATTCTTCTAAGGATACTGCCGTGGTATCAAATGTGAAATATAAACACGGCACGATTCCCGCCAATTGTGAGATATTAAATGAAAAAAAGGATAGCAAAAGTAATCAGGGTGCAACTGTCCTTTTCGGGAAAAAATATGCGTATATTCGATACTCGTTCACGTTCAAGAGTTGGGCAGGATTTGAACGCCAAGCAAGCGTATACCTTGATGTCAATGTATGCGGTGAAGCCAATTACGGATAAGGTTTGGACTAAATTCGGTTCGGAACCTTAATTGTTTATTGCATGACAGCACGGTAAAAAGCCGGAATGCAATTTGATAATTCTTGCTTCCGGTTTTTGCCTGTATAAAGGTAATTCTCAAATCAACCATTTTAATACCGAAAGGAGCGTTTTCCATGAATAAAACCTACATCTCGCCAAAACTAATAATATTATGCATGGTGTTTTGCCTATCTTCCGTATATTTGATTTTGACAAATGGTCTTCTCCCACTGAACGGCAAAATCGATGCACAGGATTTGATTTCATGCATAATTGTACCGATTATTCAGGTCGTGTCGTTCAGGCTGCTTATCACCAGGCATGACAAAATCACGGAGAAATTCGGTGCGGTATTAACAGCTGCTTTGTGCATTATGGTAGGGTTGAAGTTTGCTTATATGTCGTTAGCCTTTTCCTCCTCAAGCTGGTTTGGAATTACCGACGTAGCCTCCGCCATTTTAATCTGTGCAGCTGTACATTTGGCGTATGCTGCGGTGTTATTTGCTGTTTCCATTCCGTTTTATCATTTATTTCAAAGGTTAACTTCAAAAAAATAAGCGGCACATACCGGCTGAAATCCGTTTTCACGCTGACAAACTCAAGCGGAAAATCGGAAACCATTACTGTTTATAGTGATGAGGAGATGGTAGGGTAATATACTGCTATCACATTATTTTATGGAGGTTATTTATTATGGCTTGTATGTCAAAAAACTCTTGGGCAAAAGTTTCTTGTTTAATTCTCGCACTTTGTGTCACTCCTACTGTTGCGTCTAGAGCTGAAACTGATACATCAATTGAAAGCATTGAACAATTAGTCAGTAATTATGCCAACTCTTGGACAGATGTAATGTATGACGGGAACGTTTTTCCTCAAAATTATATTAAAGTGGTAAACTCTTCAAACGAAATAGTTGCTTACGAAGTAAGTTTTTGTGACCGGTTTACGCTTGAACCTATGGGTTATGTTGTGTTGTCAACTGACCTTTCGTTAGAAAACCCCGTAATAGAGTATACACTTGATGGCAATGACATCTATTCACAATAATCTGTAAACAATCCTTCCGAATTATCAATAAATCATTTCGAAGATATGTATTCCTCGTATGACAATATTTTGATTAGTGATAATATGATTACCTATTCAACCGCTGAGGCGGGAAGTAATGCTGTATATAGTATTCCCTGCTATCCTTCAGCTAATAGTGGTCCTACAATAACAGGTGGATTAACCAGTGGTACGGTTGGAACAGTAAAAAAGACTTATTGCATTGAGGGCTCAAGCGAACTATCATTTTATAGAGGTATTGACTTTGAAAACTCAGGTGTTAATTGTGCACCTACAGCCTTGACAAACCTAGTCTTTTATTATGATTCATTACCCGAAATAAATGGTTTAATATATAACAATCCGCTGTGGACATACTCTCGAATTTGCTCGTTAGCCGGTTTTGATGGAACTCGTGGACTGTATAACGATGAAATGATTGATGCCCTTGAAGAATATGTGAATGAAAGGAATTTCAATATTTCTATTGATGACTATTGGAAAGATTGGTGGAGTGATTTTACGCGCGATATCAATAATGACCAACCTGTACTTGTCAGTATTCAAGGTAATAACAGCTCACAGGAATGGGTAGCTCATGCAGTTGTTGCTTTGGGATATGTTGAAACAGATGGTGATAAATACCTTAGGGTTGCAGACGGCTTAACTACTTCACAACGTTATTTGAATTACGATTATTATGGTGTTCATGAGGGGTTTCGCGTAAGAATAAGCTAATAGTTCAAACGTTGCATTCTCACAAGAAAGGAAAAGCGTATGAAAAGAACAAAGATAAAAATCTTGATAACACTTGTGGTTGGTGTGGTTGTTCTGTTCTTGATATTTTTCATGGTTTTCAACAAACCGGAGTCTGTACCTAATGGGAGTGCAAGTATTTGGACATATACTCCGTATATTGAATTGGACGGGAATAAGTATTTGTTTGAAGACCCGTTGGGAAAAAGTAACCTATTTTTCGAGGTGCAGGATAATTGGGAAGAATTAGAGGATTGCTCTGTGCAATACGTCAATTTTTCCTGTGAAGATAATCTTGCAGAAGATGCCATTTACTGCGATATTTCACAAGTATGTACTTATGATTTGTATCTTAAGGTCAGCGAAGAATGGTTGATGTCGCAATGCAATATAAATGGACATTCACAGGGATTTATTCGTCTGCATATTTACTCCCCTCTCCCATAAAACATACAGGAGGAATTGTCCGAATGAAGCGAATAGCAGGCATATTGCTGTTAATGGCTGTAACGCAGGTTCCCCTTACATTGTTTTGGTAAAACAGTTTACTGGAGCTTACTACTCCGTACTAAAGCATACAGCTATCCTAAAAGCGGAAGCAGTGTTGTTTATACATTTCCGCAGCCAACTTCCAGCACCAGGTACACCATCAATTCAATAGTCTTTTGCTGTAACTGCTATTGGGCAAAGTATAATAACTAGCCTTAGTAGATGGTTATGTAAAGTGTCGTGACATAAGCCTGGGCTATAACCTCTATGCTGACCCGCATAATACATACCCCGCCGGAGCTTTTCGGCAGCAGTTTTATTGATTGCTTTTGACAGAGGAGGCTTAACATTATTTATGAATAATATCAGAAGTATACTTTTAGTGATATCAATGTTATTTCTTGCCGGCTGTGCAGCATCATGGAACAGCATAGGCAATACCGCAAACTCCCCGGCTTCATCTGAACAGGAATATCAAGAAGAAACTGTCCAGGAATGCGCCGCGACAACTGAAGAACATAGCAAAACTCAACAGACCGGCGATAATGTTTTTGTTAAAACAAAGAGCAGTGATAAGTACAGTGTTTCCTTGTCATTTACTGTGTTTGACAATTCCGGTGACACAATGATAATTTCACCTGCCGAGCTTGAAATTATTCTTAAAAGCACCGGAGATATCATTACTCCCGATTCGGATTTGTTACTTGGCGTCGCACAGCCAAATGACGAATTGGTTATAGACGGCTCGCCGCAACTTGATATTCTGGAGTTTTCTGATTGGAATATTGCAGCAGTCAGAGTGCCGAGTCAAAACAATGGTGAAAAATTGCACGAAACATCATTTTATTATTTCAATGACAGCATTGTTCAGCTCCTTGGCAATAACCTGTTCAAACCCATGCTACCTGCCGGCAGCATTATTGAAGCAGATACTGAAAATAACTGCTTTTCATTTGTGGACTCTGAAGGTAATAGTGAGCGATACACCGTTGTATACGATGATTATTACGAAGCATATTATCTGCGTTTAGCGGATTATTCGGCAGAAACCTTCAAAGAGGAGTACAGCACACACAATGGTGAGCTTAACTTTTCGTATACTGTATATAAATACAGCGAAAACAAGCAAAAAATATCCGCACATAACTTTGTTGAATACACTGACTCTCAGGGGAAAAAACATTCCTGCGAAGTGCTGAGTCCTGTCTATCAGCCTGCCATGAGCTTTGACGGTCTTGCCGAAATTGAAGCACCAATAGAATTTGAAGTGTTAGATTTTGCAGAATGGGGTATTGCAGCAGTCAGAGTACCGAAGACAAACTCTCTTTCCGGGCTTAAATCTCACGTTGTATCTCTTTTTTATTTTGATAATACGACACTTCAGATGTTAGGAGATGGATATTTTTATCCCGAAATTCCTGCTGACAGCAGAATAGGAGTTGATACTGACAATAATTGTTTCTCAATCACAGATATAGAAGGTAATACAAAAAAGTACACAACTCTCTGCGACCCTGATGATGAGCGACATTTTATACTCCATTGCATAGACGGATAATTTAGAAGACCTTTTGCAAATGAGTTAGGTTGGTCAATTATCAATAAATGTTGTTGAGAGATTACTATAAATAATATATACACTATTAATGCTATCCGTGAAGACTAGGTACAGATGTAAAAACCTAATATTCTAACACATTAGTCTCCAATAACGATATCTGGATTATCATCGATTTTGACAACGGTAGGCGTGTATTACATAATTTCCATGTCATAGGGAAAGGTAACTGAATATAGCAATCCCGCCGTTTATGCATCTGCGGCGGGGTTACTGTTTGTCGAAATATCGGTTGTCCCTATGTTCCGTTGAGTAAGTTCAACAGACATCGAACAGCGCAACGGTCGCGGAATACGCCAGGGCAACGAAAATTCCGAGGTTTACATCGGATACTATTCCACAAAGGGTACGT
>ERZ837910.1391-NODE-1391-length-33976-cov-8.646738_pt1 | contig 33976 bp, 28 predicted proteins | sample MGYA00519940_ERZ837910 | MGnify/ENA primary metagenome ERZ837910 (study PRJEB31850, sample SAMEA3708825) | human gut metagenome | biome: human gut; feature: human-associated habitat; material: faeces | place: China | collected 2014 ... | reverse complement strand
AAGGCTCAACCTGCTCAAATCGAACGCTGCAATAAGGGGATGGCTGACAGTCTTTGTTACGGACATAGAAGCCCAAGGAGGCATTGGTCAGCCAGTTGCTCCCCTTATTGTAGCTTAGGCATGAGATGGAAAGAAAGCCGGACTGGCTGCCCGGCTTTCCTGTCCAAATTTATTGTAATAGGAGGCATTGCATGACGGAAGCACAGCTCAGCAATGCCATGGATGCTTATGGCTCCACGGTTTACAGGCTGGCCCTGACCCGGATGCAGAATATCGCCGACGCGGAGGACGTGTATCAGGAGGTGTTCCTCCGGCTGTGGAAGCAGGCGGCGGAGGACTGGGACGGAGACCGCGCCAAGGCATGGCTTATCCGCACAACGCTGAACCGCTGCGCGGATCTGCACCGGTTCCATCTGCGGCGGCCGGTACTTTCTTTCGCGGAGATACCGGATCTGGCGCAGCCGGAGGACGAGAGCCGGGAACTGTGGGAAGCGGTGAGCCGCCTGCCGGAAAAGGCCCGGACAGCGGTGCATCTTTATTACGCTGAGGGGTATTCGGCGGAGGAGATCAGCCAACTGATGCACATTCCCGCCGCCACGGTCCGAACCCGGCTCCACCGGGCCCGCAAGCAGCTGAAAGAACTTCTGGGAGGTATTGACGATGAAACGTGCGTATCACGATCTGATGGAACAAATTTCGGTCCCCAGCGGGCTGAATGACCGGGTGCTGCAAATGATCCGGCAGGAGGCGGCCGGTGTCGGAACGCGGTGGAAACGGACGGCGCTGCGGGCGGCGGTGTGCGCTGCCTGCGCCCTGGCTCTGGTGCTGGGGACAGTGCGGCTGGCGCCCCGTTCGGCAGAGGAACCCGGACTGCCCCAGCTTACCTACAGCTTTGGCCTGACGGCCTATGCCGCCGATATCGGGGAGACCATCGTCCCCAATGCCAACGGCGGGTTGGCTCTGCGCAGCGGCACCGGGATCTGGGACCCGCTGCAGGGGTATTTTACCGGCTGCCTGTTTCAGGTGACCGGAGAAAATCTTCAAAAGGTGACTTTATCTGTGGACCGGGGTGGACTGTACCGCAGCGAGACCCGAAAGGCTTTGTCTAATGATGAGGTGCAGGTGCTCTGGCAGGCGGAGGAGAACGGGGAACTGGTGTGCAGCGTCTATGGCGCAGACGAGGGCGCCCCCATGAATGCCGATGTCATGACGGCTTTGGGCAGCGATGTGACCGTGGACTATGATCCTTCGGCCAGCTATGGCTTCTGGGTGCCCCCGGAGGAGCTGCCAACGGCGAGCGGTGACATGAAGCAGGATACGTGGGACAGCATCGACACCTTTGACGGAGCGCATCTGACGGTGGAGGCCACTTTTCTGGACGGCAAAACAGAAAGTCGGACCTACACCCTCTCCACCGGCCGTCTGCGGCTGGACCGGTATGAAAACGGAACATGGACGGTCCTGCCCCAGCTGGCCGGGGACGAGGAGGCGTGTGTTTACGGCATTTATGCCGTCAGCGAAGCTGAAAGCCGCTGGCTTCAATGGCCGGTGGAAGGCAGCAATACCATCAGCCTCAGCAACCCCTTTGGAGCCAGATGGAATCCCGGCGGACAGGGGAAAACCGTCCACAATGGGATCGACATTCCGGCCGAACGGGGAACCCCGGTACTGGCGGCGGCAGACGGTACGGTAACGGAGACCGGCTTTGACACGGAACGCGGGAATTACCTGATGATCGACCACGGCGATGGACTCGCCACACTGTACGCCGCGTGCAGCAAGGTGGATGTGAACGAGGGCGATCCTGTAAAGGCGGGGACGCCGATCGCCGCTGTGGGCAGCGCAGGAAGGTCCACCGGTCCGCACCTTCATTTTGAGGTCCGGCAGGACGGTGTTCCTCAGAATCCCACGGCCTATTTCGACGCGGACGTTCGAGCGACCCTGCGGATGGGATAAATGAACAGTGCCCACGGCGAAAGCCGTGGGCGCTGATGCTTTTATTTGGTTTCCGCGTAGATCCCGCCTTCACCAGCCCACCACATGGCATCATACAACTGCTCAAGATCGGCGCAGGAGCCGGCGTAATCCTTCACATCGTCATAGAGGGGACAGGGCTTGCCGTGGGAAAATCGCTCATTGTAGTCGGCGACGATCTGAGGCAGGTCTTGGTTCAATTCCTCCACCGTCAGCACACGGGACCAGGGCTGGCCGTTTTCGTCCCGGAACGCACATTCTATCTCGTCCAGATTGCCGATGATTGCCAGCACCGCCGCCATGTCCTGATAGAGGCCCGTTTCAGATAGCCTTATTCCACCAGGTGTGTGGGGAGCGGAGAAATTCAGCGTCAGGCGGTAGGGCTGGGTAGAGGTTTGCAATTCTATAGTGTAATCACCGATCCAGTCGAATCGCCCGGCACTGAGTACCTGTCCCACGGCGGGGGCGTTCCCCACATAGAGGGTTTGGGCCTGATAGATTCTGTCGATCTGCGGCGAGATCTCAACACCACCCTGCCAGATCAGCTGATCGGCCACCCAAACTTCCCGTACACCATCCAGCGAAATATGCTCCCAATGGTCGGAAGTGTCATGAAGGAATGACGGCAGGGTCTGCCTTGCGCTGACATGAACGATGCCGTTTTTGTTTTCCACCATCCAGTGACTGTAGGCAATGGCAGACCATTCGGAATAGAAATGCAGATCCAACTGTCCCGGCACATTTGTGTGAGCCGTCCAGTTGAGATTCTCCTGGTAGTCCCAGTTGGCAGGCTCCCCGATGACAAACAGCTTTGCCGCGACGCCCGCCGTGAACAGCAGCACCGTGACGGCAACTGCCGCCGCCACACGCCGCCAGCCCCGGCGCTTTACTTTTTTCAGATAGTCTACCTCTTTTGCGTCCTCCGGGGCCGCCTGCTCCGGCGCGCCTGCCAGCGCCGTCCGAAGCTGGGCGCAGTCCGGGCACCCGGACAGATGACGCTCCACCGCTGTATTGCTCTCTGGGGAGGTGAGGCCCTCCACATAGGAGGGGAGCAAATCCCGCACCACACCGCAGGTCAGATCATTTTTCATCGTCGCAACCTCCTTGCTTCAATCGTTCCTTGCCCCGGTAAAAGGTCACTCTGGCCCAGGTCTCCGTTTTGCCTAAAACGTCTCCAATCTCCCGGAAGGACAGTCCACCGAAGGCCCGGAGGTAGACCACCTCCCGCCCCGGCTCCGGCAGCTCGTGGATCTGCCGCAGTAGATCCAGATGCCCGGAGCGGCTGACGGCCTCCTCCTCGGCGGAGGGCACCAGCGGCAGCTCTGCTTCCTCAGGAAGCTCCGTTTCCCGGTTGGCCTTCCGCAAATGCTGATACCACAGGTGCTTGGCGATCTGGCACAGCCAGACGGACACCTTGCAGCTGCCGTCAAACCGGTCGATGGACCGCACTGCCTGATAAAAAGTCTCTTGGGTCAGTTCCTCCGCCGTCTGGGGGTCCCGGCATTGGGAGAGCAGAAATTTATAGACCGTCTGCGCGTGCTGGCGGTAGACGGCATCCAGATCCTTCACGGAGTTTCTCCCCCTTTCAGCGGTGTTTTCATCTGCTATATCCGTTTGGGGCGCGGTTCGTTACAGCGAAGGAAAAAGATTTTGAAAAAAAGGAGCCATACGGCTCCTTTTGCGATGCTCAGAAGGTTTCAGACTGGACCAGTTCCTCGTAGGAACGGATGTAATAGTCGCACAGACGCTGAATCTCCGGTTGATCCTGCTTCGCCGTGGCCTCATAGACCCCGGCCACCCGGAAGCCTGCTGCCTTGGCGGTGCGGATGGCGTGGAGGGCGTCCTCAAATACCACGGTGTCCCGCTTGTTGGACTGGAGCCGCCGCATGGCCATCTCGTAGATGTCGGCGCTTTCAGATTTGTGATTTCCCGCGTCGGCGGAGGTGACGATCCCCCGGAAATAGTGGTCGATGCCTGCCGTTTTCAGGGCCTTTTCCGTCAGCCGCCGATGGGTGGCGGTGGCCACATACATCCATACGCCCTCCATTTTCAAAATGGAGAGAAATTTTTCCAGACCCGGCTTGGGCCGGACCTGGCTGGAATAAAACGTCTCCATTCGCTGAATGATCTGGTCGATGATCTCCTGCTGGGACCACGGCAGACCGCAGACCTCCCGCAGATAGGGGATCACGTCGCAGTCCGCTAAGATGTGGAGCATCCGGTCCTGCTCCGGTGTGGCGGAAATACCCGCCTCCTTTAAGAACGTGGGCCCCAGCTCCCGCCAGGTGGGCATGGAGTCCAGCAGGGTCCCGTCCATATCAAAAATCGCGCTTTGTAACCGCATTGATGACCTCGATCTCCGTAAATTTTGAAACTTACAGCATATGCGCCGATAGAGCGCAGATGAAAAAACTGGTATTTTATTGTTCGTTACTGCCGATCCAATAGCACCCTGCACCTATGATAGCAGCTAAAAATTCAATTGCCTTGAGATACATATCATAGCTATGCCAACCAATGATAAAACCAGATAATATATAAATCACTGCAAATACAACTACCGAAATAACCGCCCGCTTTATTTTGTTTTTCATCAAAGAGATCTCCTTTAAAATTCAGATTATGTTTGTCGAGGCATCCCTGGGGGACTTCCCTTGCCCGCGCGGGGCAAGGGACTTTTTTGCCTGACGAATGATACTCTGATGAAGATACTTTGTGTCCCGCATGGAAAAATTGAAATCATTTTTGTCAGGACATGTGCCTGACAAAAATACTTTGATCTAAGTGCCTTGGGCACGTTCACCAGTCCGCAGACTGGTGGGAGGTGGTTAGGAGGGGGACAAGTCCCCCTCCTAAGTAATCAGCACAGTTTGGAACCCGCCGGGATCTTGTCATCCAGCATGATGAGGTTCAGCTTCTCCTCGCCCTTTTCCGTGTGGACGGCGGAGAGGAGCATGCCGTTGCTCTCAAAGCCCATCATCTTCCGGGGCGGCAGATTCACGATGGCGGCCAGGGTCTTGCCCACCAGTTCCTCCGGCTCATAGAACTTGTGGACACCGGAGAGGATCTGCCGGTCGGTGCCGGTGCCGTCATCCAGCGTGAAGCGCAGCAGCTTATCGGACTTTTTCACGGCTTCGCAGGCCTTGACCTTCACCACCCGGAAATCGGACTTGCAGAAGGTGTCGAAGTCCACCGTTTCGGTGAGCTGAGGCTCCACCTCCACGTCAGGCTGCTCTGCCTTCTTAGCGGCGGCTTCGGCGGCTTCCAGGTCCGCAAGAGCCTTGTCCAGATCCAGACGGGGGAACAGGTTTTCACCCTTGACCACGGCAGCGGTCTCAGGCAGTTCGCCCCAGAGGTCCGCAGACTCCCAGGTCCGGGCCTCCGCGCCCACACCGATCTGGGCGAAGAGCTTTTCCATGCTCTCGGGCATGAAGGGGGTCAGCAGGATACCGCAGATGCGGGTGGCTTCCAGCAGGTTATAGAGCACATGGGCCAGCCGGGCGCCGTTGGCTTCCATATCCTTGGCCAGCGCCCAAGGGGCGTTCTCGTCGATATATTTGTTAGCCCGCTGGATCAGCTTGAAGGTCTCGGACAGGGCGTTGTGAGGGGCGAAGGTGTCCATCTCATGAGCGTAAGCCTTCTTCAGACCGGCGGCCTGTGCCACCAGCTGGGCATCGTACAGCACGGGGTCCACAGTGTCGCCGTTGGCGGCCAGCTCCACGCTGCTGCCCATGCGGACCATGGCGGCCAGACGCTGCTCGTCCTCCGTGGCACCGCAGCCTGCGGGGAGGGAGCCGCCGAAGTACTTGTTCACCATGGCGGTGGTGCGGCTGAGAAGGTTGCCCAGATCGTTGGCAAGGTCGGTGTTGATGGTCTGGATCAGCAGCTCATTGGAGAAGTTGCCGTCAGAGCCGAAGGGGAAGGTCCGCATCAGGAAGAAGCGGAGGGCATCCACGCCGAACTGCTCCGCCAGCAGGTAGGGGTCCACCACGTTGCCCTTGGATTTGGACATTTTGCCGCCGTCCAGCAGCAGCCAGCCGTGGCCGAAAACGTGCTTGGGCAGAGGCTCCTCCAGACTCATCAGCATGGCGGGCCAGATAATAGAGTGGAATCGCACAATTTCCTTGCCGACGATGTTGATGCCGGGCCAGTATTTCTTGTAGTCATTATAGCGGTCATTCTCATAGCCCAGCGCGGTGATATAGTTGCTCAGAGCGTCCACCCACACATAGACCACGTGCTTGGGGTCAAAGTCCACGGGGATGCCCCAGGAGAAGCTGGTACGGGAAACGCACAGATCCTCCAGACCGGGGTCGATGAAGTTTTTCACCATCTCGTTGACACGGGAACGGGGCTGGAGGAAGTCGGTGTTTTCCAGCAGATCCCGGATGCGGTCGGCATATTTGCTCAGACGGAAGAAGTAGGCTTCCTCCTCGGCGTCCACAACGGGGCGGCCGCAGTCGGGGCAGCAGCCGTCCTTCAGCTGGCTCTCCGTCCAGAAGGACTCGCAGGGAGTGCAGTATTTGCCCTTGTAGGTGCCCTTGTAGATGTCGCCCTTGTCATACATCCGCTTGAAGATCCGCTGGATGGCCTTCACATGGTAATCGTCGGTGGTGCGGATGAAGCGGTCATTGGAGATGTTCATCAGCTTCCACAGATCCCGGACGCCCCGGGGGCCTTCCACGATGCGGTCCACGAACTCCTGGGGAGTGACGCCGGCCTCGTCAGCCTTCTGCTCGATCTTCTGACCGTGCTCGTCGGTGCCGGTGAGGAACATGACGTCCTCGCCCTTCAGCCGGTGATACCGGGCCAGAGTGTCGGTGGCCACGGTGCAGTAGGTGTGGCCGATGTGCAGCTTATCTGAGGGGTAGTAGATGGGGGTTGTGATATAAAAAGTGTCCTTTTCCATATCCGGTTCCTCTTTTCTTCTTTATGATAAATTTTGAGTGATCGCAAATAAAAACGCCGTCCCTGAGCATACGCTCAAGGACGACGAAGAAAGCCGTGTTACCACCTTGATTCACCCACACCTCGCGGCGTGAGCCTCTGCGGGTACAAGCCTGCCGAAACCGGCACGCGATACCCTGACGCTGTAATGGGCGCACCCATCGCAGCCTGCGCCAAAGCGCTGAGCTGCGCGGCTCCGGGGCCATGTTCTGCCCACCGCATGGGTCCCTTTTCAGCTGCCGGGACTCTCTGAACCATGCCGCGAGGACGTACTCTCCCCTTCATTGCCTTCTCGATTGCACTCACTTATACCATATTTTAAACGATTAGTCAATCATCCGGTCAAAATATTTCCGATTTCCGCTGTTTTTATTCGCTGCGGTACTTTCCCCGCCATTTTCCGGCAGCATAATGATAGACGGACAGAGCGCAGGCCACGGCCCAGCCGATGCCGTAGCTCCAATACATCACGTCCGGGCCGAAGCGGTTTGCCAGCAGGTACAGGAAGGGGACCCGCAGCAGAATCACAGAGGCCACCACGTTCACCATGGGATACAGGCTGTCGCCCGCGCCCCGCATGGCGGAGTTCAGTACGAACAGAATGGCAAACAGCACGTAGGGCGGCATCACACATTGCAGATACCGGGCGCTGGCGGCGATGACCGCCGGGTCCGGGGAGAAGATCCGGGACAGAGGGACGGACAGCCACACCACAAGGGCGGAACTGAGAACCGTCCACACAACGGCCATGGTCACGGTGATTTTGACGCCCTGACGGACCCGGTCCTCCCGGCTTGCCCCCATATTCTGCCCCACAAAGGAGATCACAGCGGCGGCCAGGCTTTGGACCGGCAGAAAGGACAGGGTATCCAGTTTATTGCCCACGTTGAAGCCGGCAGTGAAGGCCTTTCCGTAGCTGTTGACCTTGGAGAGTACGCCCATGGCGCCCAGAGCCACCAGAGACATCTGGATGCCGGTGGGCAGGCCAATACGGATGATCTCCAAAAACAGTCTGCGGTCAAAGAACCCATTGAAGGGATGGATGGCCAGCTGCGGATACCTGCGGTTGATATACCAGATACCGAACAGCCAGCTGCATAATTGGGCGATGACGGTGCCCAGCGCCACGCCCAGCACCCCCAGCGGTACCGCCAGCACCAGCGCCAGATCCAGAAAGATGTTCAAAATCGTGGACACCGCCAGAAACAGCAGCGTGGTGGAGCTGTTGCCCATGCCCCCTAAAATACCGGCGTTGAGATTATAGCCGATGCTGCCGACAAGCCCCGCACAGACCACCAGCAGATAGGTCCGGGTCTCTGCCCAGGCGGCGGGGTCCACCCGTAAAACGGTCATCAAGGGATGCACCAGCAGCAGCGCGGCGGCGGTGATGGGCAGAATACTGCGGATAAAGGCGGTATACAGGCTGTCGATGGCGCTTCGGACTCGGTCCGGTCTCCCGCCGCCGAAGGACTGGGCGATGACCACGGTGCCGCCGGTGGCGATGCCGGAGAACAGGGATGTGAACAGGAAGATTACCGGAAAGCCGACGCCCACGGCGGCCAAGGCTCCGTCGCTGACAAAGTTGCCCACCACCCAGCTATCCACCATATTGTAGAACTGCTGCAAAAAATTCCCCGCCAGCAGCGGCAGGGTAAACATCAGAATATGGCGGAAGGGACTGCCCGCCGTCATATTCCGGATTCCGCTTTCCGTCCCCACGATACACCTCTAATCATTTTTATTTTACTGTACTCCTTTTCGCCGAAAAGGGCAAGTTGATTTCCCGGCGAAAACCGGGTAAAATGGGGGAAAACCGTCAAAAACCGCCGCCGGGACCGGACGGCGGGGAAGGAGCCTCTATGAAACTGGTATCTTGGAACGTCAACGGCCTGCGGGCCTGTCTCGGCAAGGGCTTTCTGGACTTCTGCGCCTTTGCGGACGCAGATGTGATCTGCCTGCAGGAGACGAAGATGCGCCCGGAACAGGCGGAATTCGACCTGCCGGGCTATGAGCGCTACTGGAACAGCGCCGACAAGGCGGGCTATTCCGGCACCGCCGTGTTTACCCGGCAGACGCCCCTCTCTGTTACCTATGACTTCGGCAAGGAGGTCCACCGTCACGAGGGACGGGTCATTACGGCGGAATACCCGGAATTCTATCTGGTGTGCTGCTACACGCCCAACTCCAAGGACCAGCTTTCCCGGCTGGACTACCGCATGGAGTGGGAGGACGATCTGCGGGACTATCTGATGGAGCTGGATCAAACGAAGCCGGTGGTCTACTGCGGCGATCTCAATGTGGCCCATCAGGAGATCGACCTGAAAAATCCCAAGTCCAACCGCATGAACCCCGGCTTTTCTGACGAGGAGCGGGCTAAAATGACCCAGCTGTTAGAAAACGGCTTTACGGACACCTTCCGATATCTTTACCCGGACAAGACCGGCGCGTACTCCTGGTGGAGCTATCGCTTCAATGCCCGGAAGAACAACGCTGGATGGCGTATCGACTATTTTATCGTCTCCGACCGGCTGAAGGACAAGATCAAAAGCGCCGACATCTGGAGCGAGGTCACGGGCAGCGACCACTGTCCCGTGGTGCTGGAGCTGGACCTCTGACCCTATGACAGCAGGGCGTTGATCTCCTCGATCTCCAGATCCTGCAAGGCCCAGTTGATGCTGTAGCCGATGACCTTACCCAGGTCCCGCACCTGCTGGTCGATGTCCCTTGGCGTGACCATAAGGTTTTCAGGGCGGCTCCGCAGCGTTTCCATATCCGGCTCGGGAAGCCCGGATTCCTCCAATAGATCCGCCGCTAACGTGGCGGCGTCCACCACCGTGGGAACGCCCACGGCCAGCACCGGTACCCCCAGCGTTTCCCGGTTCAGGGCGGAGCGGTGATTGCCTACGCCGCTGCCGGGGATGATGCCGGTGTCGCTGAACTGGACGGTACAGCACACCCGCCCCACCCGGCGGGAGGCCAGCGCGTCCACGGCGATGACCGCCGACGGATGGAGCCGGTCCACCAGCCCCCGCACCGCTTCTGCAGATTCCACGCCGGTGGTCCCCAACACCCCCGGCCGCAGGGCCGCCACCGGGCGGAACCCGGAAAAGTGCTGGGGCATAGCGTCGATGAGATGGCGGGTGATGAGGACACTGTCCGCCGCCAGCGGGCCAATGGCGTCCGGTGTCATGGCCCGGTTTCCAAGGCCCACCACCAGCACCGGACCGCTGTCCGGGGTCAGCTCCTTGACTTGCTGCCCCACGGCCCGCACCGCCCGGTCGAAAAACCCATCCCCCCTCTGCCAGAAGGCGGTGAGGTCAAGGGTGCGGTAACTGCCCGCAGGCTTTCCCAGTGCGGCCTCCCCCTCCCGGTCCAGAATATCCACCTGTGCGACCGGATATCCCTGTATTTTCTTCTCCGTGGCCTTTACGCCTGCCAGCCGGGTGGTTTTCCCGGCGGATTCCTGCCACAGCTCGTGGGCCTCGATTGCCAGATCCGTCCGTTTTGTAAACATTTTGCCCTCCTGACACAAAATCTTGTGGTATTAAGGGTAGCTTTTGCGGAGATATTCGCGCTATACAAAAAAATATAGAAATATTAAAAAAAGGCTTGCTTTTTCTGAACTTCTCTGCTAAAATATCATTCTGCACGGTGGAAATTATGAAACCGCGCCAAGAAATGCCAGGAGGAGGTGTTTGGTTTGCCGAATATCAAGTCTGCCAAGAAGCGTGTCCTCATCGGTGAGGTCCGCAACGCGCGCAATAAGGCTACGAAGTCCGATCTGAAGACTGCCATCAAGAAGTTCGAGGCGGCTGCCGCTGAAGGCAATCGCACCGAGGCCGATGGCGCTTACAAGGTCGCGGTCAAGAAGGTCGATCAGGCTGTCGCTAAGGGCGTTCTGCACAAGAACACGGCTGCTCACCGCAAGAGCGCTATGACCCTGAAGCTCAACAAGATCGGTTAATAGGCCAAACAAAAGGACATCCGTCAGGATGTCCTTTTTTGTTTTGCCTTAAACTGACCTTATAAAATTTTGCAATTCTGAATATTGAGATAGTATCAAGCTGGGATATAATGAATGCAAGAACAGGCGGTAAACGCCGGAACAGGTGAAGTGCAATGGAAAATCAGAAGGTAAGAAAGTTAGTTCTCAGTGCTTTGATGGCCGCCCTTGTCTATGTGGCTACCAGCATCATTCAGATCCCGTCCCCCGTCAACGGCTATGTGAATCTGGGCGACTGCTTCGTGCTGCTCTCCGGTTGGCTGTTGGGGCCCTGGTACGGTGCGGCGGCGGCCGGTATCGGCTCCATGCTGGTGGATCTGCTCAGCGGCTACGGACACTATGTTCCCGGCACCCTGATCATTAAGGGTCTTGACGCCTTGGCAGCGGCGCTGATCTTCCGGGCCTTGGGCCGCGGGAAGACTGCCATGCTGATCAGCGGCATCGTGGGGGAGACCATCATGGTCCTGGGCTATTTTGCCTACGCTTCCATGATCTTGGGCAAGGGTCTGGCGGCGGCCGCCAGTATTCCCGGCAATATCGTTCAGGGGATCGCCGGTATCGCCATCGGTCTTGCGCTGGCTGTGCTGCTGCAAAAGGCAAAGGCGCCTGCGCTGAGCGGTCTGGAACTGTAAACGAAAAAATAAGGCGGCCGTGTGAGAAAAATTCTCACACGGCGCCTTGTGCGTAAAACAAAAGGGAGGCTTATATATGGCAGGAACTACGGTACATACGTTGGAGAATCAGCAGCTTTTGGAACAGGTAGAGCGGGAGTCCGCCGCTGCGGCCCGCCAACTGGCGGAGACTGCCCATCTGCGGAAGGGACAGCTCGTGGTCATCGGATGCAGTACCAGTGAGGTGGTAGGGCATCAGGTGGGAAGCTGGTCTACACCGGAGGTGGCGGATGCCATTTTCCGGGGCCTTGACAGTGTGTTCGGCCCCATGGGCGTCTACATGGCCGCCCAATGCTGCGAGCATCTGAACCGGGCTTTGATCGTGGAATACGAGGCGGTCCCCGGCGGGGAGATCGTCAATGTGGTGCCCCAGCCCAAGGCGGGCAGCTCCTTCGCTACCGCCGCTTACAAGGCATTTCGGCATCCTGTGGCGCTGGAGGAGATCCGGGCAGACGCAGGACTGGACATCGGCGGCACCCTCATCGGGATGCACTTGAAAAAGGTGGCGGTGCCGGTGCGGCTGGAGCAGGATCACATCGGTCAGGCCATTGTGCTGGCGGCCCGGGTACGGCCCAAGTTCATCGGCGGTGACCGCGCCGTTTATGATGAGACCATGAAGGAGGGCTATCCTGATTTTACGGATTGATCGGATATCTGCTTTCCTTACGCGCAATTATTTTATGGGAAAGAGGCCCCGGGAGAAAGCGGTTTCTCCCGGGGCTTTTCATGCAGTTCCGCTTTGAGATCGTATCCAATGGCGTCAGGTCCCCCTGTACTTTCGGGGGAGCAAAGTGCAGATTGGAACTTGCTGCAGCAAAAAACAGCTCCGGTCCGTACTGGACCGGAGCTGTTTGCTCACATTTTAAAGCTGCTTGACCGTGTAGTAGACAGCCAGTGCGAAGACCACCGCTGCCAGTGCCCACATGGCGTAGTAGGAGATGCCACCGCCCAGCAGAGAGGCCAGCAGAGCCAGCGCGGAAAGACCGCAGGATGCATATACCGGCAGCTTGTCTGCCTTGGGGGGCAGAAGCTTATTCAGCTTGCCGTTCTTGGTCAGCACGGCGAGAGCTGCCAGCAGGACCAGATAGATCACAACGCAGATCTTGACGGTGGTGCCCACATACATGCTGGAGCCGTACCGACGCACGCCCCACAGAACAAAGAGAGAGGCACCCAGCACCGTCAGAGCCAGTGCACATTCCCGGTCATACAGCGCCCAGAGGATCCCCAGCAGCATGATGACCGGCACAACGATTGTCATAAAAGAGAGGGTGGCCATATTTAAGCGGACCAGAGCCGTAGCCGCACCCACAAAAGCGCCTGCCGCAGCAAGGATCCAAGCGGACTTCTGCTTCTTGGCGCTGCCCCGCAAAACCAGAGCGGCGATCACGCCCACTGCCAACACACCCGCGCCGATCCCGGCCAGAGTCCAGAGGTAGTGATCATACCAGGCGATCCGGGTCAGTTCAGAGTCAGCATTGATATAAAAACGACGCAGGATCAGTAAATACAGTTCTGCTACGCAGCCAGCCAGAAAAAATTTCATTGCTCCATTCATGGGTTCGTCCTTCGGAGCGACCTTTTTATTCGGATTTTTTGCCATCTATTAAAACCTCCAGGGTTATATTTCCCAAAATGCGGGCAGTCCATTCCAGACCGGTTCCCGCCGACACACGTTCATAGTATACCAGCCTCTTTTCCAATTTGCAAGGAAAACCTTCATTGCTTTTTTACAATATTCGCGGTATACTGAAAAAATCGAATCAAATTCTAACGGAGGACGCCATGAAACGGTTCTCAATTCTGATAGCAGCCTTGTGCCTGTGCCTGACAGGCTGCGGAAAACAAACAACGGAGGCTACTGCCCAGATCTTCGCCATGGACACGGTGATGGAGGTCGCGGCCTATGGTGAACATGCGGAGCAAGCGGTAAAATACACAGAGAAAAGGATCGAAGAGTTGGAAAATCGGCTCTCCCGTACAAAGGCGCACAGTCTGGTATCCGGGCTGAATCGGGACGGCAGCATCCGGCACTTGACTTACGATTACTGGAATCTCATCGCCCGTGCGAAGGAGTATCGGGACGCCACAAACGGCGCGTTTGATATTACCATTGCTCCCGTCATGGATGCCTGGGGCTTCACCGGAGACAGCTTCCGGGTACCGGAGCAGTCCGAACTGGACACACTGTTGAAAAAGGTGAACAGCGATGCGATTCAGATGTTGGGGTCGCCCTCTGATTCTGTGACGCTGGGGGAAGGACAAGCCATCGACTTAGGGGGCATCGCCAAGGGCTATACCTCCGATTGTGTAGAGGCTGTTTTCTATGACCATGAGATCGAAAACGGTAAAATCTCTCTGGGCGGCAACGTGTTCGTGCTGGGGACCAAGCCCGACGGCTCCGACTGGCGGGTGGGGATCAAGAATCCCCGGAATGAGAGTGGCCTTGCGGCGATCCTGTCCCTGCGGGACGCCTACGCCATCACCTCCGGCGGCTACGAGCGGTACTTTGAGGAAAACGGAAAAACCTACCACCATATTATTGATCCCGCCACCGGCTATCCTGCGGACAGCGGTCTGCTGTCAGTGACGGTGGTGGCGGATGCCAACGGGCCGGATCAGGAATGGGTTCTGCCCGGAAACGGCACTATGTGCGACGCTTTTTCCACGGCGTTGTTCGTCATGGGAGAGGAGCAGGCGCTGGACTTCTGGCGAAATGGCGGGTATGACTTCGATCTGGTGCTGGTGACGGAGGATGGCCGGGTGGTCATCACTGCCGGACTGGCGGACCGGTTTGAGGAAGTGAAGGACAGTGGGTACACCTATGAAACGGTTTCCTGAGCTGAAGCCCAATTTCTGGGATGTGATCGTGGTCTTGGCGGTCATTGCGCTGGCGGCTCTCTCGGCCATGACGGTCTGGCGTGGCGGAACCGAAACCGGTGCTCTGACGGCGGTGGTCACCGCTGACGGGCAGGAGATTGACCGCTTTGCCCCGGCGGACCTGCTGGACGCGCCACGCACCTATTCTTATAACGGCGTGACGCTGACGGTGGCGGCGGAGGACGGAAACGGCCTTCGGGTCAGTTCCTCCGACTGTCCCACCCAGGACTGCGTCCATACCGGGACCATCTCCCGCAGCGGGCAGAGCATCGTGTGTCTTCCGGCCCGGATCGTCATTCAGCTCACCGGCGGCGCGGCAGACAGCAGCGGCGTGGACATTGTAATCGGTTAGGAGGGGAACTGTGAAACTGACAACGAAGCAGTTGACCCTCTGTGCCGTGCTGACAGCGCTGGCACTAGCGTTCAGCTATCTGGAGAACTTTTTCCCATTATCCCTGGCCATTCCCATCCCCGGCATCAAACTGGGCCTTGCTAATATTGTGACGGTATTCGCCCTGTACGCCCTTGGCCCCGCTCAGGCGCTGCTGATTTTGACAGGCCGGTGTCTGCTGGGGGCGGTGTTTGCCGGGAACATGAACGCCCTGATCTTCTCCCTGCTGGGGGGCTTTTCCGCCATGCTGGTGATGATTTTGCTGTCCCGATCCCGGCATCTGTCTATCTACGGCGTGTCCATCGGCGGCGCGGCGGCCCACAACTGCGGCCAGATCGCCGCAGCCTGCCTGACGCTGGGCTCGATGGCCCCGCTGTACTATCTGCCGATCCTGCTGGGCGCTTCCCTGATCACCGGAGCGGTGACGGGCGTGGCGGCAGCTTGTCTGTTCCGGGCGCTGGTCCATACAAACCTTTTGCGGTAACAAACCGGCCTATTTTCCCATAGAATGGAAAAATGGTTGACTTTCCAACAGAGAGGTGCTACACTGATTTTGCTATGAGAAATGAATTTGTAAAAACCTGTTGTTGTAAGACATAGGGCGGCTGAACTGCTGATCGCAGATACAGGCGTCCGTTTTAGCGTGCCTGTGTCTTGCATGAAGAGCTTTCAGCGATGTGCAAGCGCACATCGCTCCTTTTGTTTTGCGTAGCCGCATTTCCCGGAGATGGAACGATTTAACATGAATTATATTGATGAGGAGGACACAGTTATGAACTTCACACATTTGGTAGGGAACACCCCCATGATCCGCATCCGCTACAAGCTGGACGGCCGGGAAGGCTTTGTCTGGGCAAAGCTGGAGGCATACAACCTCTCCGGCAGCATCAAGGACCGTCTGGCGGCCCACGTCATTACCAAGTCCACCGCCAACGGCACCCTGAAGCCCGGCCAGCCCATCGTGGAGATGACCAGCGGAAACACCGGCATCGCCTTCTCCGCACTGGGCACGTTCACCGGCCATCCCGTCCACATCTTTATGCCGGACTGGGCCAGTGAGGAGCGGAAAAAGCTGATGGCTATGTACGGTGCCACCCTGCACCTGATCTCACGGGAAGCCGGCGGCTTCAACGCAGCCCTTCAGGGGGCCAGAGATCTGGCGGAGGAGATTGGCGGCTTCCAGCCCAAGCAGTTTGAAAATCAGGATAACCCAGAGGCCCACTACCTTACTACCGGCGTTGAGATCCTGCGCCAGCTTCCGGATGTGACGGACTTCGTGGCCGGCGTCGGTTCCGGCGGCACCCTCATGGGCACCGCCCGCCGTCTGAAGGCGGATCACGCCGTCCGGGCTGTGGCTGTGGAGCCGGATGCAGTGCCTCTGCTTTCCGGCGGAGCTATCAAGGGTGCTCACCACATTGAGGGCATCGGCGACGACTTTATCCCTGCTGTGGTGGACCAGACTCTGGTGGATGGCGTAATGGACATCAACGATCTGGACGCCATTGCCATGGCGGCAAAATTCGGCCGTGTGCTGGGCCTGGGCGTGGGTATCTCCTCCGGCGCTAACTTCCTTGGCTCTGTGATTCAGAATCTGGAGCCGGGCCGGAAGGTGGCTACCGTCTTTGCCGATGACAGCAAGAAGTATCTCACCACCATGCTATCCAATCCCCCGGCAGAAACGGCGGATATGTGGAGCTCCCGCATTGAACTGCTGGATTACGAGCCGGTGGAAACTCTGTAATTTGCGATTTTTGTGCAGCTTTTCCTTGCGGAGCCTTTGAATTCATGTTAGAATCGTCTGTAAAGGGACAAAACAGTCGGCGAAGCCGGGCTTGTTGGCCCGGCTTTGTTTTGCTTACAGAAGGGAGAGACCAGATGTTTCACACGATATTATTTGATCTGGACGGTACATTGACGGATTCGCGGGAGGGGATCGTCAACTCCGTGAAATACACCATTGAAAAGCTGGGCGGGACCATGCCGGATGCCCAGACCCTTTTGAAATTCATCGGTCCGCCGCTGCAGGAATCCTTCATGGAGCACTGCGGCTACAGCCGGGAGAAGGCGGTGGAGGGCGTTCGGGTGTTCCGGGAGCACTATGTGCCGGTGGGACAGTATGAAAACGAGGCGGCCCCCGGTATTCGGGACGTTCTGGAACGGCTGAAGGCCAAGGGATACACTCTGGCGTTGGCCTCCTCCAAGCCGGAGGAGCTGTGCGTGAGCATCTGTCGGCGTTTTGGCTTTACACCCTTTCTGTCCGCTGTGACCGGCAGCCCTGCGGGGGCCGACTGGGAAAAGGCGGATGTCATTCGGGAAGCCATGCGCCGCCTGCGCCTGACCGATGCTGATAAGCCCACCATTTTGATGGTCGGTGACCGGAAGTATGACGTGCTGGGCGCGCGGGAATGCGGCCTTGCCTGCGTGGGCGTGGAGTTTTTCGGGTACGCCGCACCCGGCGAGCTGGCGGAGGCCGGGGCTGCCGCGGTGGTGCGGACGGCAGAGGAGCTGGAACAGTTTATCCTGAATCATTGAGCGTGAGAGACGGACTTTGTCCGTCTCTTTTTTCATCTGTTTTCCGCAAACGTGCGCTGAATTTTTGAAAATCGTCATTTTTGTGCATATTTCCCTTTACAAAATCGGGAAACTCCTATATAATATCATGGCTAAAGTAATCTATATGGAAATTGGAGAATCAGTATGGCTTTGATCGAATATGACGTTTAAAAGCAGAAGCTGCGGGACCTGGAACCGGAGCTGAAGAAGCTGGGGGACGCCCTTGACATCGACGCTGTGGCTCAGGAGGCCGCCCGTCTGGAGGATGAGACCACTCAGGACGGCTTCTGGAACAATCTGGAGCGCTCTCAGAAGGTGCAGACCCGCCTGAAGCAGCTTCAAAACAAGCTCCACCGCTTCAAGAAACTCATGAGCACCTGGGAGGATCTGACCACCGTGTGCGAGATGGGCCAGGAGGCGGAGGATGAAGAGATCCTGGAAGAGTTGAAAACAGAGTTCCCCGCGCTGGAAACCGAGATCGAAGAGATCCGTATGACCACGCTGCTCTCCGGTGAGTATGACGCAAACAACGTTATTCTCCAGCTCCACTCCGGTGCCGGCGGCACCGAGGCCCAGGACTGGTGCCAGATGCTCTATCGGATGTATACCCGCTGGGCGGAGCGTCACGGCTACGCTTGGAAAACGCTGGACTACGAGGAATGTGACGAGGCCGGTATCAAATCTGCCGTTATTTCCATCGAGGGCGAGAATGCCTACGGCCTGCTGAAGAGCGAACACGGCGTCCACCGTCTGGTCCGCGTGTCCCCCTTCGATGCCAACGCCCGCCGTCAGACCAGCTTTGCCGCTGTGGAGGTCATGCCGGAGCTTCCCGATGACGTAGAGGTGGAGATCCGCCCGGAGGACATCGAAATGCAGGTCTACCGCTCCTCCGGTGCCGGCGGCCAGCACATCAACAAGACCTCTTCCGCTGTCCGTCTGATCCACAAGCCCACCGGCGTCGTGGTCAGCTGCCAGACCCAGCGCAGCCAGTTCCAGAACCGTGACTACGCCATGGAAATGCTGAAGGCAAAGCTGTATCAGATCGCAAAGCAGCAGCATATGGATAAGATCGACGACATCAAGGGCGTGCAGAACGAGATCGCATGGGGCCACCAGATCCGCAGCTATGTGTTCATGCCCTACACCATGGTCAAGGATCACCGCACCAACTACGAGACCGGCAATGTCGATGCCGTGATGGATGGTGATCTGGACGGCTTCATCTTTGCTTACCTCAAGGCCGCCAGCCGCGGGGAACTGCAGGATACCTAAAATTTGTTATAAAATGTCAGAGGGACCTCGCCGTTGGGCGGGGTCCCTCTTTTGATTACAGGTGCAGATATTTTCCGGTGATGCTGGCGGGATCGGCGGCCACCTGCTCCGGTGTACCGCAGGCCACGATGCGTCCGCCGCTCTCACCGCCGCCGGGGCCAAGGTCCACGAGATAGTCGGCGTTGCGGATCACATCCAGATCGTGCTCAATGACCACCACAGTGGCCCCGCTGTCAATGAGACGCTGGAACACGCCCAGCAGGGTGCGCACGTCCAGCGGGTGCAGGCCGATGGTGGGCTCGTCGAATACAAACACGGTGTCAGCCTGCCCTTTGCCCATCTCGCTGGCGAGCTTGAGCCGCTGGGCCTCCCCGCCCGAAAGGCTGGGCGTGGCCTCGCCCAAGGTCAGGTAGCCCAGCCCCAGGTTGGAAAGGGTCTGCAGCCGGCTGGCCACCAGCTTGAGGTCGGCACAGGCGGCAAGGGCTTCGTCCACGCTCATCTCCATCAGGCGGGGCAGGCTCTCGGCCTGGGTGCCGTCCTTCCGGATGCGGTAGAGGGCGGCAGCATCCTTCTGGTAGCGGGAGCCGCCGCAGTCCGGGCAGGTGATCTCCACATCCGGCAGGAACTGGATGTCCAGGCTGATGGTGCCGGTACCGTCGCAGCCGGGGCAGCGCAGGCGGCCCGTGTTGTAGGAAAAATCGCCCGCCTTGTAGCCCTTCTCCCTGGCAAGGGGGGAGCGGGCGTAGATCTTGCGCAGCTCATCGTGGACATTGGCGTAGGTGGCCACCGTGGACCGAACATTGATGCCGATGGGCGTTGCGTCAATGAGCTTGACCTGCGCAATGCCCGGTGCAGTGATGCTTTCCACATGGGCGGGCAGAGCTTCGCCCTTGGCGGCGGCCTCCAGCGCGGGGATCAGGCTTTCCAGCACCAGCGTGGTCTTGCCGGAACCGGACACGCCGGTCACCGCGATGAGCCGCCCCTTGGGCAGCCGGACTTCCAATGGCTTGACGGTGTGGATGGCCCGGGTGCGCAGGGTGATGGTGCCCAGCGCAAAGAGCTCCGCTTCCGGGGTGCGGGTGCGGGCTGAGAGGGTGTGCAGGTCGGCAAGGAAGGGCCCGATGCGGGAGGCCGGGCTTTGGGCCACCTGCTCCACGGTGCCCTGTGTCAGGATGGTGCCGCCGTTTTCACCGGCACCGGGGCCCATCTCAATGAGCCAGTCGGCATCCCGCAGGATCTCGGTGTCGTGATCCACCAGCACGATGGAGTTGCCGTCGGCGATCAGGTCGTGCATCACGCCCTGCAGGCCCTCGATGTTGGAGGGATGCAGGCCGATGGAGGGCTCGTCCAGCACATAGAGCACGCCGGTGGTGCGGTTGCGCACCGAGCGGGCCAGCTGCACCCGCTGGCGCTCCCCTGTGGAAAGGGTGGCGGCTTCCCGGTCAAGAGAGAGGTAGCCCAGCCCCAGATCCAGCAGGCGGGCGGCGGTGGCCTGAAAGGACTCGCAGATGCTCTCAGCCATGGGGCGCATCTCCACGGGCAGGGAGGCGGGCACCCCCTCCACCCACTGCACCAGCGTGTCCAGCGTCATGCGGCAGGCATCGGCTAGCCCGATGCCCCGCAGCCGGGGAGCCCGGGCCGCGGCGTTCAGGCGGGAGCCGCCGCAGGCGGGGCAGGGGCCCTGCTTCAGAAATCGCTCCACCCGCTTCATGCCCTTTTCGTCCGTCACCTTGGCAAGGGCGTTCTCCACGGTATAAACGGCGTTGAAGTAGGTGAAATCCATTTCACCGGCCGCGCCGGTCTTGCTGTTCTGGTAGAGCAGGTGTACCTTTTTGGCAGGGCCGTGGAACACCATGTCGCGCTCTTCCGGGGTCAGCTCCCGGAAGGGGACGTTGGTGCGCACGCCCATCTTTTCGGCGATCTCCTTCATCAGCGACCACATCAGGGTCTGCCAGGGCAGCACTGCGCCTTCGTTGATGGAAAGGCTCTCGTCCGGCACCAGAGTGGATTCGTCCACCACCCGCACGATGCCGGTGCCCTCGCAGCTGGGGCAGGCCCCGGTGCTGTTAAAGGCGAACTGCTCCGCGCCCAGCACCGGCACCTGCGCGCCGCACCGGGGGCAGTAGAGCGGGATCTCGGCCGCAATGTTCAGGTTGGGCGGCACCATGCAGCCGCAGGCGGGGCAGGGGTAGTGGGACAGCCGGGAGAACATCAGGCGCAGGCTGTTCAAAAGCTCGGTCATGGTGCCAAAGGTGGAACGCATTCCGGGCACGCCGGGCCGCTGGTGGAGGGCCAGTGCGGCGGGAACATAGCGGATCTCGTCCACCTGCGCCTTTTCGGCCTGGGTCATCCGGCGGCGGGTATAGGTGGAAAGGGCCTCCAGATAACGGCGGGAGCCCTCGGCGTAGAGGACACCCAGCGCCAGCGAGGACTTGCCGGAACCGGACACGCCCGCAATGCCGACGATCTTGTGGAGCGGCACATCTACGTCGATGTTCTTCAGGTTGTGCACCCGCGCGCCCCGCACCCGGATGGCGGCGGGGAGAGCGGAACTGGATTCGTGGTTCATCGTGTCTCCTTTCTCTGAATGGGATCACAAAAGGCTCCCCCACAGGGGAGCCGGAAAGATCATAAACCGAGAGGATCAAACCGCTGGTGTTCGAGCTGGTCGATCACCGCCTGCGCTGCCGGTGCAATGGGGGCGGGCACTGCGGCGGGGCGGCTGAGGTAGTAGCCCTGCAGCAGGTCCACGCCCAGACCGATGACGGTGCGCAGCTGGGCCTCAGTCTCAATGCCCTCGGCGATGAGCTGCATACTGCGGGCGTGGGCGTAAGCCACAATATTGGAGACAATCTGCTGCTTATCACGGTCGGTGTCGATCCCGCGCACAATGGAAATGTCGATCTTGATATACCGGGGCGAGAGCTCCAGCAGGTTCAGCTCGTTGCTGTAGCCGCTGCCGTAGTCATCCAGCGCAAAGGAGCCGGAGAAGCCCGGAACGTTCCGCTTCCGCTCCAGACATGCGTGGTCCAGATCCTCCTGTTCAGTGATCTCCACCACCAGCCGCTTGAGCAGCTCGGGGTAGCGCTGGGTATATTCCTCCACATCCTCATTCGTCAGGCTGACATTGGCGATGGAGTTGATGAAGAGCAGGGCATCGCTTTGGAACAGGCCCTGTGCCTGCATGCGCTGGAAGATCGCGCTGGAATGGAACACAGTGATCCGTTCGATCTCATACAGGCGGCCCGTCTCATGGGCCAGCTGCATGACCTGAGCGGGGGAGTGCAGGGTGGGCAGATCCACCCGCATGAGGGCTTCGTAGGCTGCGATCCGGCCGCTGCGGGCAGAGCAGATGGGCTGGAAGTGGTAGGACACCAGCTCTTCCTGCAGCAGGCGCTCAAAGTCCTGCTGGGTCTGGGCGGCGTATGCCTCCTGATGGTAGCTGCCGATATCAAAATCACACATGCGGCCCTTGTGGGAATGCTTGACCTGATACATGGCAAAGTCGGCATATTTTTTCAGGGTGAGCAGGTCGTGGCCGTCCGTGGGGTACCAGGCAATGCCGCCCGAGATGCTGATGTGCAGCTGCTTGCCGTTGGGCAGGATGGACACGCTGCGCTGCAGGGCGGCACTCAGCAGCTCCAGCTGGGCGCGGAGCTGTGCCTGATCCTGGTAGCCATAGAAGAAGATCAGGAACTCATCGCCCGAAAGGCGGGAGCAGATGGTGTTGGCGGGCGTATTGGCCGCAAAGCACTGGCCGGTCTGGCGGATGTACTGGTCGCCCCAGTCGTGGCCGTAGGTGTCGTTGATCTGCTTGAGGTTGTCCAGATCCATCATCAGCAGGGCGGCACAGCCCAGCTTTTCGGGCTGCTGGAACAGCGCTTCACAGGCACGGTCAAAGGCACGGCGGCGGTACAGGCCGGTCAGGGTATCGTAATCGCGCTCGTGCTCAATGCGCTGCTGCTCCAGCACCGTGGTGGTCATATCCTCAGCCAGACCCACCTCGGAGGCGCTTTCGCCCAGGATATGGGTGACACGCAGGGTGATGTAGTGGGTGCTGCCGTCGGGCTGGGGGATGGCAAAGACCTTGTTGTTGGCCGGGGACAGGCGGTAGAACCACCGCTGCTCCAGTGTGCCCATCAGGGCGCGGAAAGCCTTTGGCGTGAGCGGATCGGGCTGCTCCTGTGCAAGGCCCAGCATGGAGAAGAAGTTGTCGGTCACATAAACGCTGTCATCGCGCAGCTCATAGCCGCCCAGCTCCGCACTGGCCAATTTCATAATGCGCAAAAAGCGGGTGGAGGAGTCCAGCACGTCCTTGCTCAGCTGGGTAAAGGCAGAGGAAAACTGATCCAGCTCCCTGATGCCGGTGGCGGACAGATGCGGGATGGCGGAGGAATCCGCTTCGGCAGCGGCTACCTCAGCCGAGAGCTTGGCTACGGGCCGGGCCAGCCGCCTGCTGATCAGCCAGCTGCAAACAAAGCCAACGGCCAGCGTGATCAGAATGATGAAGGAGAGCAGCTGCTGCAGCCGCTGGGCAAAAGCAAAGAGCTGCACCGCGGGAACAGAGCCCACGAGAAGCCAGTGCTCGCCCGAGAAAGGAGCATTCCGGCTGTAGAGGTTCAAGGGGGAGACCGAGGCAATGTAGAGGGCATCGCTGAAGAGGTAGCGGCGGGTCTGGGCACTGTGGAGGCGCAGCGTAAGGCTTTCGTCCGCAGAACCCGGCTGCCCGTCGCAGTGGGAACGGAGCACCGGACGCAGCTGCAGTTCAGAGGCAGAGAGCTCCTCCGTACCGGTTACGGCAAGGAAATAGGTGCCGTTGTTTTGCAGCTCAGAGCAGGGCAGATTCTCCCACAGGTAGTCGGCCAGCAGCTCCACGCCGATCACGCCGTAAACGGTGCCGTCCGGCAGGATCAGGGGCTGGCTGTAGGCAATGGCCTCGTGGGTGTCTCCGGGAATCGGATAGGATTGTGAGGTCCAGTGGCCATAATCGGAGGCGGCAAGGCTGGCTCCGTCTTTATAGGCGGCCTGAAAAGGGGGATAAAGGAAGCCACGGTTTCCCAGTGCCCGGTAGCGGATGGTGGGGGACCAGCTGTTGTCCGTGGCAATGGAGAGGGACTGCACCAGCTGGGCCGGTGCCCGCACGAAGGTCAGGTCGGCGTTGCGCTGGGAGGGAGCGGCATCCGGGTCAAGATCCCGCAGGTAGATGGCGGGCAGCCGACTGTCCTGCTTCTGCTTGTCCAGATCATGGGTGTTCAGGATAAGAAACACGCCGGTCACCGACTTGATGCGCAGGGTGCTGATGAGCTCCGGCGCGGCGGCTTCCAGCAGGGGATAGGCCGCGTCGCTGCTGCTGTCCAGCGTGCTCAGGCTGATCTCTCCCTCGTCCAGAAGCTGCTGGGTCAGGCCATTGATGGTATCGGAAAGGCTGGTCAGCTCCTGTGCATCGTGGAAGATGGACTGAAGATACCGGCTGCGGTTGTCCACCTGCATGGCAAGGATATCCTCGGCGTTCTGGTTCAGCTGGGGGCCAAGCCGGGTGGCGTGGACGGTAAAGGTCAGCAGCAGGATCTCCACCGCCAGCACAGCCAGCAGGGAGAAAAGGATGGTGCCGAAGATAGAATGGCCCGTCTGAGGGGCCTTTTGTCTGTGCGGCTTGCGGTTCTGCATCTGAGGGTCTCTCCTTTTGTGGTTGTTCCAAGGGCATCTCAGCCCGCAAAGGCGCTGAGAGCGGCCAGAGTCTGGTCGTACCAGGCATCAAAATAGGCATCGGTCAGGAACTCGGCTTCGGCTTCCTCGGGGGTCTGCCCGGCAGCCAGCCGCTCCAGCACCGTGGCACGGTCTGCAGTGACACGGTCCTCCAGCGCGTACTGCAGGGTATTGCGGGCGCTCAGGGCAGCCGGGAAGGCATGAGTGGTGTAGAGCTTGCTGCGATCGATGGCATCAATGGACAGGCTCAGCACCTTGTGGATGCGCTCGGAGACCGTCAGGCCGCTGTTCTCAAGGGCGGACATGCTGTTGGCGGCATAGGTCACGGGCATATAGCCGGACTGCACCGAGAACTGCAGGTTGTTTTCCGGCTGGGTGAACCATTTCAGGAAGGCAACGCAGGCGCTGATCTCGTCCTCGGTGCCCGGGATGACTACCATGCCGGCCCCCTGCTGGACGGCCACCGGCTCACAGCCTGCAAAGCTGGGGCAGGGCAGCGCGGCCATCTCGATGCCGTGGCTCTCGGTGTCGCTGGTCAGCACCTGGGTGGGGAAGAAGGAAGCGCTGGAGGAGGAACCGACATAGGCCAGCAGGCTGCCGATCTTGATATCGTCGCTGCGGAACTTGCCGCTGGCACTGCACCAGCCCTTGATGTAGGGGACATAGTAGTTATCCCACAGCTTGCGGAGGGTCGGCTTGTCAAAGTGCAGGGTCATCACGCCGTTCTCGGCATCAAAGATGGTCGTACCCAGTTCCTGTGCGCCGCAGAGCAGGTAATTGGTCAGCGCGTCGCGGCCATACAGGGCCTTGCCGTCGTGGGGCGCAGCCGTCTGGGCATCGGTCCAGTCGTAGTATTTGTGTGCGGCCTCGTTCAGCCCCTCCACAGTGGAAAGATCCGCATAGGTCACGCCTGTGGCCTCGGCAAAGGGGGCAAAATCGGTGACGTTCAGGTAGAGCAGCTCAGTGGATTTTGCTATGGGAAAGACCTTGAGCTCCCCGTTGTTCATCAGGTCGCCCTCCTCGAGAAATCCGGCGATATAGGCGGACTTCTCTTTTTCGGTCAGGTAGGGGCTCAGGTCAACGGCAAGGCCCATCTGATCCAGCGTAAAGGCGGTGTCTGCGTAGGAGGAGACGATGTTGGGGAGCTTCTCGGCACCCACCTTGCCCTCGGCGGCGGCCAGCACGCTGGTCTCCAGGTCGTTCACGCTGCCCTGACTGGAGCTTTCGACCCGGATGTTCTTCTCTTTGCCCACGGTGGAATTGAACTGCTCCACCAGCTGGTTGAAGCATTCCAGCTGATCGCCGTTGTAATAGGTCCAGATCGTGATGGTGGTGGGCAGCTTGCTTCGGCCGCAGGCAGTGCCGCCCAGCGCCACGGCGGCGCACAGCAGCAGACTGACGGCAGAACGAAGGATTCGTTTCATTACCTTATCTCTCCCATTCCGACAAAACGGCTCACGGAAAAACGGCGCGTCCTGTCGTTTCTGAAATGATACCAGACGAAAATATTGTAACACTTTTTCGGGGCGGGGGCTACTGATTTTTGAAAAAACACCCGAAAGCAGACGAAAAAAGAAAGAATCTCTGGCCAGCGCTTCCATTTTTCGTAAAGTCCGGATATAATACAAGCGTAAAATACAATGAAAAGAATGGGAGAGCTTATGGCGCAGAAGAAGGACGAGGGCCTGAACGGCAACGAGAAGATCGAACAGGCGGTTTACCAGTTACAGCAGGAGCCCACACAGGAGCAGCTGGCGCATACCCTGACCGTGATCCGGCGGCGGATGCGGGAAAACGGACAGGTCGTGGTGGCGGTGGAGCCGAACCCGGCCAGTGAGCAGATGCAGCTGCGGGCCCTCCGCACGGCCGATGGGGCCAGCTGGTGGTATGCCTTTACCAGCTTTGAAGAGGAGATGAAGGGTGCGGAAGCGGTGCAGTCCACCTTTCTGGTGGAGCTTGAAAAGCTGTTGGATGCCGCACTGCAGGTGCCGGAGATCCAGGGCATTATCCTGAACCCCTGGAACCGCACCATCCAGCTGGACAAGACCCTGCTCCGGATCATCAAGGGATAAGCACGAAAGGACCCGTCTGCCGCATTTTGGTGCGCGCAGACGGGCCCTTTTTATATGGTAAAGGAAGAAGGAGAATGACAGATCAGGCAGCGTCGGTGCGGTTCTTCTTGAGCAGGCTCAGGATCACGGCACCCACCACGCTGCCAGCGGCCAGAGCCACGCAGTAGAGCAGGGCATGATCGACCACGGGGAACACGAAGATGCCGCCGTGGGGAGCGCGCAGGGCGCAGCCGAAGGTCATGGAGAGGGCACCGGCCAGCGCGGCACCGGCCACACAGCTGGGCAGGACGCGCAGCGGGTCGGCGGCGGCGTAGGGGATGGCACCCTCGGTGACGAAGCACAGGCCCATGACGTAGTTCACGATGCCGTTGCGGCGCTCATCGGGAGTCCACTTCCTGGGGCAGAAGGTGGTGGAGAGGGCGATCGCGATGGGAGGAACCATGCCGCCCACCATGACAGCAGCCATGACCTCGTAGTTGCCGGAGGCCAGTGCGGCAGTGCCAAAGACGTAGGCTGCCTTGTTGAAGGGGCCGCCCATGTCAATGCTCATCATACCGGCAACGATGGCACCCAGCAGGACTTTGGAGGTGCCGCCCATGGCGTTGAGGCAGTTGGTCATGGCGGTGTTGATCATGCCCATGACCGGGTTGATGCCGCACATCACGGCACCGATGATGAGGATGCCGCCCAGCGGATAGATCAGCATGGGGCGGATGCCGTTCAGGCTGGCGGGGAGCTTTTCGGTGATCTTTTTCAGGAACTCGACCACATAACCGGCCACGAAACCGGCCAGCAGAGCGGCCAGGAAGCCGCCGGAGATGCCGGTGGTCTCACCATTGGCAAGGCCTGCAAAGTTGGTGCCGTTCATGGCCAGCACGCCGCCCGCAAAGCCCACGGCCAGGCCGGGACGGTCGGCGATGGACATGGCGATGAAGCCTGCCAGAATGGGAAGCATGTAGCCAAAGGCGGCGCTGCCCACCGTCTTGAAGAAGGCGGCGATGGGGGTGTTCATGCCGAAGTTGGAGGGGGCGATGGTGTAATCGTCCAGCAGGAAGGCCAGCGCGATCATAATGCCGCCGCCCACCACAAAGGGCAGCATGTGAGACACGCCGTTCATCAGATCCTTGTACACCTTGCGGCCAAAGCTGTCGCCGGAGGTCTCCTCCTCGGCAGCGGCGGCACCGCCCTTGGCGTGATACACGGGAACTTCGCCGTGGGCTACCTTTTTCAGCAGCTCCTCGGGCTTGTGGATGCCGTCATCCACCCGGGCAAACAGCACGGGCTTGCCGTCAAAGCGGGCAGTCTCCACATTTTTGTCCGCTGCCACGATGATGCCGTCACAGGCTGCGATCTCGGCGCGGGTCAGCACGTTCTTGGCACCATCGGAGCCGTTGGTCTCCACCTTGGTGGGCAGGCCCAGCTTGTCACCGGCCTTGGCCAGCGCCTCGGCGGCCATGTAGGTGTGGGCAATGCCGTTGGGGCAGGCGGTCACGGCCAGAATGCGGTAGCCGCTCTGGGGGATGGCCTGCTGGGTGAAGCTCTCCTCACCGAACTGGGCCTCCTCCTGTGCGTCGATGAGGGCAAGGAATTCAGCGGGGGTCTTTGCAGCCTTCAGCTTTTCCACAAAGTCCTCGTTCATCAGCATCTGCATCATGCGGGCCAGCATATCCACATGCAGGCTGCCGTTTTCGGGGGCTGCAATGGCAAAGAGCAGGTCGGTCTTGCCGTCATCCTCGGCGTTGTACTGCACCGGGGTGCTCAGACGCAGGGCGGCCAGGCTGGGCCGGGTGACCACATTCGTCTTGGCGTGGGGAACGGTGATGCCGTTGTCCACATAAGTGGAGGCCTCATCCTCCCGGGCGTAGAGAGCCTTCTTGTAGGCTTCTGTGTCGGTGATATTGCCGTGGGTGGCCTGCAGCTCTACCAGCCGGGAGAGGATCTCGTCCCGGTTGGAGGCCGCGGAATCCAGCTCGATGGACTTTGCGGTGAATAATTCCGTAATGCGCATAAGGGTTCTCCTTTCTCTCTCTGTGCAGCCCTCTCAGCTGCGGTCTGCGCCGCAGACCGCAAAGAGGGCTCTGCTTCAAATTTCCTGCATCAGTTCGGCAATCTTTTCTTTCGTTGCCAGCCCAAGGCTGAACGCGGTGGCACTGCCGCAGGCGGTGCCCAGCCGGAGGGCCTGCTCATAGCTGCCGCTTTGCAGATAACCTGCCACAAAACCGGCCACCATGCTGTCGCCTGCGCCTACGCTGTTCACGACCTTGCCCTTGGGGCAGCCGATGCGGTGCACCTCGCCGTGCTCATCCACCAGCAGGGCACCGTTCCCGGCCATGCTCACCAGCACGTTCCGGGCACCCTTTTCCTGCAGGGCGCGGGCAGCGGCGGTGATCTCTGCGTCCGTTTTCAGCTCCCGGCCCACGATCTCGCCCAGCTCGTGATTGTTGGGCTTGATCAGGAAGGGGTGATAGGGGAGGACGTTGACCAGCAGATCCTGGGTGGCATCCACCACGGCCCGCACGCCGTGGCCCTCCAGCCCTGCCAGCAGCCGCTCGTAGGTGCTCTGGGAAAGGCTTTTGGGGATGCTGCCCGCCAGAATGAGGATGTCGTCAGGCTGCAGGGTGTCCAGCTGGGCTTCCAGCTGCTGCATGGCACTTTCCGGGATGCTGGGGCCTGCGCCGTTCAGCTCGGTCTCGGTGCCTGCCTTGATCTTGACGTTGATGCGGGTCATGCCCTCGGCCAGATGGATGAAGTCGGTCCGGAGCCCCTGCGCGGCCAGACCACGTTCCAGCCAGGCACCGGTCTCACCGGCCACAAAGCCCAGAGCCACGCTCTCACAGCCCAGCTCCCGGAGCACGCCGGAAACATTGATGCCCTTGCCGCCCAGCACGCAGTCCTCCCCGGCGGCGCGGTTCACCTCGCCCACCTCAAGGGGCCTGTCGAGACGGACGACATAATCAATGGCAGGATTGAACGTTACAGTGTAGATCATACCTCGGTCTCCTTTATCAGAGTGTATTGCCGGTATTTGGGGTTGGGGCACCGGTTCGTCAGGATGGCACCGCTGTGCAGATCACAGATGACGGCGGGGTAGACCTGCGCGAATTTGGTGTCGTCCACCAGGAACCACGTCTCCCGCGCTCGGCGGATGACCGCAGCCTTGACGGCGGCCTCCTCGGGGTCTGGGGTGGTAAAGCCGGAACCCAGTGCCACGCCATTGGCTCCCATGAAGGCTTTGGTGAAATTGTACTGTTGGATGGCAGTCAGCGCAGCCGCCCCGATGATGGCCTCGGTCTGGGGCCGCAGCAGCCCGCCGGGCAGGAACACCCGGCAGCCTTTCTGGGCCAGCAGGCGGGCGTGGGCCACGCCGTTGGTCACATAGCTGGCGTTCAGGGCCGGGCCGCTCAGCGCCCGTGCCAGAGCCAGTGTGCTGGAGCCTGCATCCAGATAGATGAAATCTTCCGGCAGGATCAGTTCTGCCGCCGCCTGGGCGATGCTCTGTTTCTGACTGACGGCCAGCTCTTCCTTGGCGGCCATGGTGGGCTCATCGGTGCGGAAGGGGCTGTCCGGCAGGGTGGCCCCGCCGTGCACCTTGTTCAGTTTGCCCTGCTTGTCCAGCTCGTTCAGGTCGCGCCGGATGGTGGATTCGCTTGCGTTCAACGCCTCGCACAACTCCTGCACGGTGGCGGTGCGCTGCCGCGCCAGCAGATCCAGAATCAGGCTGAATCGTTCTTCTGCCAGCATCGGGAACATTCCCCCTTGTTCGATTTATATGATTGATTTTGATTGACGTTGGCGGATTCTGACCGCCTTGCCCCCTTATTATAGCAAAATCTCAGTCAAAATCAATCAGGTTCCGCCAAGTTTGAGTGACGAAATATTGCTCTGTTTTTTGGGCAGGATGCATAAAGAGTGGGATACCTTTGAAAAAACGCCCCCTTCGTGCTATAATTTTCCCATAAAACAGCTGGAACCCAGAGGATAAGCCCTGGCTGTCCGGCAACCGGAGGGAAGGCATATGAATAAACCGAAGATCATCTTTTTTGATGTGGATGGAACACTGGTGCCGCTGAAGGGTGCTGCCCGGCCCCGCACGCTGGAAGCCTTACGGCGGCTGCACCAGAACGGCATCCGTCTCTGCATCGCCACCGGGCGGGCTCCTATGGAGGTGCCGAAGTTTGAGGGGGTGTCCTTTGATGCTTTCCTGACCTACAACGGCTCCTATTGCTTCACTCCAGAGCAGGATATTTTCAAGAACACCATCCCTACGGAGGAGGTTGCTACCCTCATCCGGAACGCAGCGGCGTTGGGACGGCCCGTTGCCCTGGCCAACACGACCCGGCTGGCGGCCAACGGCTCCGAACCGGATCTGGAAGAGTATTTTGCCATCGGCGGCGTGGAGTTGAAGATCGCTGAGGATTTTGAGGAGATGGCAAAGGGAGAAATTTTCCAGGTGCTCATGGGTGGCCGGGAAGAGGAGTACCCAGCTATTTTGAAGGACGTAACCCATGCAAAGATCGCGGCGTGGTGGAATCGGGCTGTGGACATCATTCCGGCCAACGGCGGCAAGGGGATTGCCGTGGAAAAGGTGTTGGAGTTCTATGGCATCTCCAAAGCCGATAGCATGGCGTTCGGAGATGGCAACAATGATTTGGAGATGTTTGGGGCTGTGGGCACCGGTGTGGCTATGGGCAATGCCTCTGAGAAGCTGAAGGCTGCTGCTGCCGCACACTGCCGTACCGTGATGGAGGATGGCATCTATTGGTACTGTCTGGAACAGGGCCTCATAACGACTTAAAAATATAGAGATGCGCAAAAAAAGCAGGTGCACCGTTCAGGTGCACCTGTTTTTTATGGAGAAGGGAAGTGTTCCTTACTTATTCTGGATGTACTCGTCCATGGCCTTGGCGGCTGCCTTACCGGCACCCATGGCCTTGATGACGGTGGCGGCACCGGTCACGGCATCGCCGCCGGCGTACACGCCCTCACGGCTGGTCTTGCCCTCGTCGCCCTCGGTGACGATGCAGCCGTGCTTGTTGGTCTCCAGGCCGGGAGTGGTGGAGCGGATCAGGGGGTTGGGGCTGGTGCCCAGGCTCATGATCACGGTATCCACATCCAGCTCAAACTCGCTGCCCTTCTTTTCAATGGGACGGCGGCGGCCGGAAGCATCGGGCTCACCCAGCTCCATCTCAATGCAGGTGATGGACTTGACGAAGCCCTCGTCGTTGGCATGGATCTCCACGGGGTTGCACAGGGTCTTGAAGATGATGCCCTCTTCCTCGGCGTGTTCGACTTCCTCCTTACGGGCAGGCAGCTCGGCCATGCCGCGGCGGTAGACGATGTACACAGTCTCGGCACCCAGACGCAGGGCGCTGCGGGCAGCATCCATGGCCACGTTGCCGCCGCCCACAACGGCCACCTTTTTGCCGGTGCGGATGGGGGTCTTGCTGGTGGGCAGGTAGGCCTTCATCAGGTTGGAGCGGGTCAGGAACTCGTTGGCAGAGTACACACCCTTCAGGCTCTCGCCGGGGATGCCCATAAAGCGGGGCAGACCGGCACCGGAGCCAACGAACACGGCCTCGTAGCCGTACTCGTCCATCAGCTCGTCGATGGTCAGCACCTTGCCGATGACCATGTTGCACTCAAAATCCACGCCCATCTTCTTCAGGCCGTCGATCTCCTGCTGCACGATGGCCTTGGGCAGACGGAACTCAGGGATGCCGTACATCAGCACGCCGCCGGCCACATGCAGGGCCTCGTAAACGGTGACCTTATAGCCCAGCTTGGCCAGGTCGCCTGCGGCGGTCAGACCGGCAGGGCCTGCACCGATGATGGCGACCTTGTGGCCGTTCCATGCGGGCACGATGGGGGCGGTGTGGACGTTTTCACGGTGCCAGTCGGCCACAAAGCGCTCCAGGCGGCCGATGCCCACGGGCTCGTTCTTGATGCCGCGGGTGCACTTGCCCTCGCACTGGCTTTCCTGGGGGCAGACACGGCCGCAGACGGCGGGCAGGGAAGAGGAGCGGGCAATGACCTGATAGGCGGCTTCAAAGTCGCCCTCTGCCACATGACCGATGAACTCGGGGATATCGATGCCCACGGGGCAGCCGGTCTGGCAGGGCTTGTTCTTGCAGTGGATGCAGCGCTTTGCCTCGTTCACGGCCATCTCTTCGGTATAGCCCAGTGCAACTTCCTCAAAGTTCTTGTTGCGGACGTTGGGGTCCTGGGTGGGCATGGGGCACTTTTTGGGATCCATATTGAAAGCCATCTTACTTTGCCTCCTCAGTCTTGAACAGATTGCAGGCCTTCTCGCGGGCCTTTGCCTCAAAGGGGCGGTACATGGTGCCGCGGGCCATGGCTTCGTCGAAATCGACGAGGTCGCCGTCAAAGTCAGGGCCGTCCACGCAGGCAAACTTGGTCTCGCCGCCCACGGTCAGGCGGCAGCCGCCGCACATGCCGGTGCCGTCGATCATAATGGGGTTCATGGAGACGATGCTCTTCAGCCCGTGCTTCTGGCAGGTCTTGACGACGAATTTCATCATGATCAGCGGGCCGATGGTGATGACCAGATCATACTGGTTGCCGGCGGCCACCAGCTCGTCCAGAGCGGCAGTGACCACACCCTTGGTGCCGTAGCTGCCGTCATCGGTCATAATGCGCAGCTCGTCACTGCAGGCGTTGAACTCGTCCTCGAGGATGAGCAGATCCTTATTGCGGAAGCCGATGACGCTGTGGACGGTGCAGCCCTGGTTGTGCAGCTCCTTGGCAATGGGCAGGGCGATGGCGCAGCCCACGCCGCCGCCCACAACACAGACCTTTTTCAGGCCCTCGGTCTCGGTGGCGCGGCCCAAGGGGCCCACAAAGTCATGGACGCTGTCGCCTGCGTTCAGGCTGTTCAGCTCCATGGTGGTGCCGCCCACGATCTGGAAAATGATATCCACAGTGCCCTTTTCGCGGTCGTAACCGGCCACGGTCAGGGGGATGCGCTCGCTGTCCTCAAACGGGCGCACAATGATAAACTGGCCCGGCTTTGCCTTTTTGGCGATCAGCGGGGCTTCAATGACCATCTTCGTCACGGTGGGATTCAGCGCGACTTTTTCAGTGATCTTATACATTGTGTTTGCTCCTTTATGCTGGCTTTTCCTATTTCTGCGCACGAAAACGCGCCTGTATGCCCTCAGCGGCATAACAGACGCAGCTCTTACAGGCGACAAAATGACACTTTCCATTATAATAGTTTACAAAAGGGAAAGCAAATCAATTTTCTTCGTGTATGTCGTGGCAAACTTGAATGATGACACAGGTAAAGCCCGCAAAAGTGAAGTCTTTTGAATACAGACAGGCGGGTTTCCAACTTTTTTGCAGAAAATGCAAATTTGTGGTTGACAATTTCCGGGCGGTACGGTATAATAATCAGCGTCGCCGGTAAACAGTCCGGCACAAACACATGGAATGTGCGGCCGTAGCTCATCTGGTAGAGCGCCACCTTGCCAAGGTGGAGGTAGCGAGT
>ERZ837910.1375-NODE-1375-length-34269-cov-4.964459_pt1 | contig 34269 bp, 36 predicted proteins | sample MGYA00519940_ERZ837910 | MGnify/ENA primary metagenome ERZ837910 (study PRJEB31850, sample SAMEA3708825) | human gut metagenome | biome: human gut; feature: human-associated habitat; material: faeces | place: China | collected 2014 ... | reverse complement strand
GGAGCAGTCTGGTAGCTCGTCGGGCTCATAACCCGAAGGTCGTTGGTTCAAATCCTTCTCCCGCAACCAAAATGGTCTGGTAGTTCAGTTGGTTAGAATGCCGCCCTGTCACGGCGGAGGTCGCGGGTTCGAGTCCCGTCCAGACCGCCAAATGATGGTTCCGTAGCTCAGTCGGTAGAGCAGAGGACTGAAAATCCTCGTGTCGGTGGTTCGATTCCGCCCGGAACCACCATTTTTTTATTTGATTTTACGTATACAAAAAAAGCATCATTTTGATGCCTTTTTTTATAATCTTTTTTCAAACCCTCCATGAACCATTGGACCTTGTGCTAATGTAACAAAGGCTTTAGGATCTAATGAAGAAACAATTTTATTAAGTTGTTGAATTTCATATTTATTGATTGCCACATAAAGAATTTCTTGATCTGTTTCCGTATAAGCGCCTTTACCCATCCAATAGGTAACTCCTCTACCCATTTGTTTCATAATCGCTTCTTTAATTTCTTTATTCTTTGTAAATATTAAGACCGCTACATTGATATTTTGTAGATGGAACTTATCTGCTGTTGTATAAAGAATTGCTACAAAGACAATTGAATACATAATAATTTTAATATCATAAATAAATAAACATATTCCAAACAAAACAACATTAAATATTATAGAAAGCTGCCCTGCTTTAAAATCTGGATTTTTCTTAACTAAACAAACTGTCGCAATATCAATACCCCCACAGCATCCACTGCTTCGAAGTGCAAGTCCTACTCCTATTCCACAAATAATGGCCGCAAAGGCAACATTTAATAAAGCATCTTCAACAATCGGTTCTTTGATTGTTGGAAGAATGGATAGTAATACCGTTTGGATAATTAAAGAAATAATTGTTTTAAAACAAAATTCTTTATTCATTATTTTATATCCAAAAATAAATAATGGAATATTCATTAATAAGTTGATCATTCCTAATGTATTCAATGATTTTGGTAAAACTAAAAACTTATGTATAAAATAATCAATTAATTGAGCTAAACCAATCATTCCCCCAAAGTTGATTTGATTTGGTGTCACAAACAACCAAATACCTAGTGTCAACAATGTTGAACCTAAAACTAAATAAAAATATTGTTCTAATCTTTTACTCATATACTCCCCTCACCCATGAAAAGTATAATCTACTTTGCTTATTTCTACAATAAAAAAGAGTCAATTTAATGACCCTTCAAAAATTATTTTTTAATATATTCTGGATAAGCTTCACATCCATGTTCTTCTAAATCAAGACCAATGATTTCTTCTCTTTCAGATACACGTAATCCAAAGATTTTTTTGATGATAAAGAAAGTAATTGTAATAGTAATCGCTGTCCAAATACCTACTGATAAAACACCTGTTAATTGTTTAATTAATAAATCAAATCCACCACCGTAGAATAAACCTGTTAAAGTACTTTTTGGTGCAGAAGTTGTCGCAAATAAACCAACAGCAATTGTTCCCCAAATACCATTGCAACAATGTACAGCAACAGCACCTACAGGATCATCAATGTGTAATTTATAATCTAAGAACCAAACTCCAAAGCAAACAAGTAATCCAGCAACAGTACCAATAATAATCGATCCTAAAACATCTGTGACGTCGCATCCAGCAGTGATTGCTACTAAACCTGCAAGTGAAGCATTTAAACACATACCAACATCAGGTTTACCATATTTGATCCAAGTAAAGATCAAACAAGAAACAGTTGCAATGGCTGGTGCCACTGTTGTTGTTACGAAAATTGAACCAAGTTGTGGAACAGTTGTAGCCGCTGCCCCATTGAATCCATACCATCCAAGCCAAAGAATAAAGACACCTAAAGCTCCAGCAGTAATGTTATGTCCTGGAATCGCGTTAACTTTAACGACTTTTCCATTTTTATCTGTATCAAATTTACCAATACGAGGTCCTAAGATTTTAGCACCAATTAATGCAGAGATACCACCAACCATATGAATTGCACATGATCCAGCAAAATCATGGAATCCAAGTTGTGATAACCATCCACCACCCCAAATCCAATGAGCTTCAATTGGATAAATAAGTGCTGAAATAACTCCTGAATAAACACAATAAGATAAGAATTTTGTTCTTTCTGCCATTGCTCCTGAAACAATGGTAGCAGTTGTTGCACAGAACACTAAGTTAAAAACAAAGTTTGAAAAATCAAAGTTTGCATAACTTGTAAATATATCAAATCCTGGTTTACCAATAAAACCAAGTAAATCTTCTCCTAATAATAAACTAAAACCAATTAAAATAAATGTACATGTCCCAATACAGAAATCCATTAAGTTTTTCATAATAATGTTCCCTGTATTTTTTGATCTTGTAAATCCTGCTTCTACCATGGCGAATCCAGCTTGCATCCAAAATACTAGTGCGGCGTCAATTAGAAACCATACGCTAAATGTTTCACTCATAATAAATCCCCCTCAATTTTTATAATGCGTTTTCCCCTTTTTCTCCAGTACGAATACGAATCGCTTCTTCAACTGAATAAATAAAGATTTTTCCATCTCCTACATTTCCACTTGATAAAGTTTCAGTAACTTTATCAACAATTTCTTGAACGATTTCATCTTTAACAACTGTTTCAACTCTTAATTTTGAAACAAGATTAACAGAATATGTGACACCTCGATATTGATGTGTATAACCCATTTGATTTCCAAACCCCATAATATTGGAAATCATCATACCTGTTACACCAGAAACTGTTAAAACATCTTTTAAATCTTCTAACTTCTCTGGTCTAATAATGATTTCAAGTTTTTTCATTTGATTTCCCCCTTATATTTTTTGATTTCCGTTCCCCAACAGAAACCTTGACAAAAATATATCATGATGATAATTTACTGTCAATATAATTTTATTAATTTAATATTTTTTTTATTACAATAATAAATAAAAAAAAGGAGTCTTGCTCCTAATAGTAATCCCTTATTACATTGACCATATCTTCAATATAAAGTCTTGCATTATCAATAATTGTTGGATTAATTTCTTTTCTTTGCTCAAAAGACATTTTAAATGTATATTGTTCTCTCATTAAAGGGAGTTGTTTGTTTTGACACAAATGAATAACCTTCATTAATCTTTTATTATTTGTAAAAAAACAATTGATTAATGCAACATTTTTTACATTTTGCCGACTTAATGATTGAATAAATTCAAACAGTTGTTTATCTTCAAACAGAGTATCATCAAAACCAATCACAAGTAAGTCAACAACATGATCACTATGATAATAATTTAAATCTTGTGCATGTGTTTTAACCCATCTTGCCATTTCATCAGCGACACACTTTATATATTTAGATTTTGTTGTATAAACAATATCGATTTTCATTTCTATCACCTAATTTATTTTAATACAGAAATATGAACTAAAAATGTATTTAACTGTTAATAATTATAACAAAACCTATTGTTTATTTGGAGGATTCTATGAAAAAAATACTAAAAATTTGTATAATTTTATCTTTTACTTTTTTACTTACTGGCTGTGTAGACTGTTTAGTTTCTTTAAATTATTCTAAAATAAAAAAACCTACTCTTTATGGTGAACTTACAATAGAGCCTCAAATTTTAGAAAAATATAGCATGTCTATTTCACAAATAAAAAAACAATTATTGGATCATGATTTTTTTAAAGATTGGACAATAAAAAAACAAACTGATTCTTCGCTTTCGATAGAATCTCCTACTTCTTTTATTAAAGAAATTTCTACGCTTACAAAACAAAATAATAAATATATTTTATCTATTGATATTCCTAAAAATATGCTCGATACTTCAGAATTGAATCATTATAAAAATACTTTACAACTTTTAAATTCCAGTAATGCTACCTGCTCTTTTAAAATTACTATGCCAGGTACAATTATTTCCAGCAATGTTGGCAAATATCAACAAAATGTAGTAACAATTAATCTCTTTGAACTTTTTATTGAAGAAAAAGCTTTATCTTTTCATATCATTTCAAAAAAAGAAAAAAATCATTTATTACTTTATTTTATAACTCTCATCATTTTACTTGTTTTAATCATTACCCTTATTTTCATCAAAAAAAGACAAAAAGACTAGAAGATTACTTTTCTTTAATGCGGGTATTTGATAGAATAAAGGCGTTAAAGGAGACAAGAAGAATATGAAAAGAAACTGTATTATTGGACAATCTGGAGGACCCACAATCGCAATTAATGCTAGTCTTGCTGGGATTATTCATCGTGCTAAAGCATCTCAAGAATTTGAAAATGTTTATGGGATGATCAATGGTATCAAAGGTCTACTCGAAGGTAGATATATGGATTTATTAGAAGAATTTGATGATGGTGATAAAATCAATGCTTTAAAACAAACACCTGCCATGTATTTAGGTTCTTGCCGTTATAAATTACCTACTTTTCAAGATGACGAAGATACTTATGTTAAATTGTTTAGAATTTTAAAAGAATTAGAAATCACTGATTTTTTCTATATTGGTGGTAATGACTCAATGGATACTGTTATGAAATTAGATGATTACGCTAAATATATTAATAGTGATATTCATTTTATTGGTATTCCTAAAACCATTGATAATGACTTAATGGGAACAGATCATACACCAGGATTTGGTTCTGCCGCTAAATATGTTGCTGCTTCTATCTTAGAAGTTGTACATGATAGTTTAATTTATCAATTACAATCCGTTACAATCATTGAAATCATGGGAAGAAATGCAGGGTGGTTAACTGCCGCTGCTGCTCTTGCGAGAAATGAATATAATGTAGCTCCTGATCTTATTTATTTACCAGAAGTTGTTTTTGATAAAGATAAGTTTTTAGCAGATATTCATGAAGTCATGAAAAGAAAAAGATGTGTTGTCATTGCTGTATCTGAAGGTATCAGAGATCAAAACGGTCACTTCTTAGATGATGATAGTAAATACGCTAAAAAAGATGCTTTTGGACACGTCTTACATTCAGGAACAGGAAAATTACTTGAATCTCTTGTATTTAAAGAATTTGGATGTAAAGTTAGAAGTATTGAATTAAACGTTTTACAAAGATGTGCTATGCACATTGCTAGTAAAACAGATTTAAATGAATCATTTGTTATTGGTTCTAAAGCTATCGATAAAGCTTTAGAAAACGTTTCTGGTCATGTAATGGGATTTAAGCGTCTTTCTAATCATCCTTATGAAATTGATTATATTTCTACTGATGTAAGAGAAGTTGCTAACTATGAACAAAAAATTCCTGTAGAATGGATCAATGAAGAAGGAAATGATATTACTCAAGAACTATATGAATATTTATATCCACTTATTCAAGGTGAAGTACATGTTACTTATAAAGATGGTATTCCTTCTTATTACAGTTGTAAACATTTAGAAAAATAAAAAGAACTGCTACAAATAAACGTAGCAGTTTTTTAATGCTTTGCTTTAATATAATAATAACCAAAAATCGTTAGATCAATAGTCAAGGCAATAATAGAAATTGTGACTAGTGGTGAAACGTTAATCATTTGTATTATATTCATAATACACCTCCGCTAAAGATCTATTGTAAGAGTTACAGGACAATGATCACTTCCCATAATCTCTGTTTCAATTGTTGCATCAATAATCTTATCCTTTAAGCTATCACTAACAATAAAATAATCAATACGCCATCCCGCATTTTTTTCTCTTGCTTTAAAACGATAAGACCACCAAGAATAAACACCTTCTTGTAAAGGATAAAGATAACGATACGTATCGATAAAACCGTGATTTAATAACTGAGTCATTTTTTCTCTTTCTTCATCAGAAAAACCTGCATTTTTACGATTTGATTTAGGATTTTTCAAATCTATTTCTTGATGAGCAACATTTAAATCACCACATAAAATAATTGGTTTATCTAAACTTTCAAGATACGTTAAAAAATCATCTTCCCATTTCATACGATAAGATAGACGTTTGAGTTCATTTTGACTATTAGGAGTGTAACAAGTAATGACATAATAATTTTCAAATTCCAAAGTAATTAATCTACCTTCTTGATCATGTTCTTCTTTATTCATTCCATAAAAAACATTCAATGGTTTTTCTTTACTATAAATAAGTGTTCCACTATACCCTTTTTTAACAGCACTGTTTAAATAATAATGATACCCTTCAATCTCTAAATCTGCTTGACCACTTTGCATTTTAGTTTCTTGGACACAAAAAATATCTGCATCTAATTGATGAAAGCTATTTAAAAAACCTTTTTGTAAACATGCTCTTATTCCATTTACATTCCAACTTACTAATTTCATAATTACCTCTTTCTCCAATATATTCTATTATATAACATCTCATTCATGATTTGAACGTATATTTTTAAATAAATTGGGATATACTAAACTAGGTGAACATTATGAAAAAAAGAACATTCATTATTAGTTTGATTATTCCTTTATTAGTAGGTGCTATAAGCGCTTTTATCACAAATAATCAAATGGAAACATATAGCAATTTAAATACCCCCTTATTGGCTCCTCCAGGATGGTTATTTCCTATTGTCTGGACCCTTCTTTATATTTTGATGGGAATTTCTAGTTATTTTATTTATATCAGTCATGATCCTAAACGTGAAAACGCCTTAATTATCTACTCTTTTCAATTATTTATTAATTTTTGTTGGCCACTTTTCTTTTTTAATCTTCATAATTATTTTCTTTCATTAATGATTTTAATAGCTCTGATTCTTACTGTTATTTATATGTTGATCATTTTTAAAAAAATTAATCCAAAAAGTTTTTATCTAAATATTCCTTATATTCTTTGGTTATTCTTTGCTTTATATTTAAACTTTATGATTTTTATAAACAACTAAAATAGAACAAAGTTTCTTCCATGGCCCTTGTTTTAAGACGATAGTATGTACTTCGAGAATAATAATCGATCCACCAATCTTTACCAACTCTCTCTATAAATTCTTTTTCAATAATAACTTTACTCTCCATCGATAAACAATCTAAAATAAATTCAAATGTTGCAATAACTTTCTCTAATTCTTCTTTTAACACCAATTGATCATTCAATTGACTTCCTTTATCTTGATAATACGTCTTCTTTTCTTTAACGGTATCAAATTGAATCGATGGATAAAAATTCCTTTCTTCTAAACATTTAAGTTGTAAAACAGCACGGTGATACTTTTTAAATAGATCTTCTAAAACATCTTGTTTTTCTTTAAACGTTAATGCCTTCATAAAAAAAACCTCCTATGTTTATATATGACAATAGGAGGCCTTTTTTCTTTTAAATTATGAAATTTTCTTTAATTTCTTCAATTTCTTCATCACTAAAACCAATATTTAATAAATATCCTTTAGTACTACCATAATTTTCTCTTAAATACGCAATAAATTTCATCATCACTCTTGGATCAGAACCTAAGAATTTTTCATCTTCACTTGGCATCATTTCTTCCAATTGTTTGATCATTGCCATATTATTTTCATAAGATTCTGAATAATCTTTAACAATATCATATTCATGACATCCCGCTAGATCTAATAACATACATGCAATAACACCTGTACGATCTTTACCTGCAGAACAATTAAATAATGTACAGTCATAAGGATGATTTAAAAAGATATTAAATACTTTTTTAAATTGTTTTTTATTCGCTTCGATCATAAAAATATAAAAACCACTTAAATCTTGATAGTCTTTAATATCATTTGGTAATACTGACATATTTTCATTTTGTAGTAAATTAATATGATAATACTCTATATCTTTATACCCTTTTAAACTATGTGGTTGATGAACTAATTCATAATCACTCCTTAAATCAATGACAGTGCGAATACCATATTGATAAAATTGTTCTTTTAAATCATCACTGATCCCACTTGGACATGTACTTCTAACATATTTATGTGATTTTGTATAATATCCTTCTTGTGTTTCATAACCACCTAAATCTCTTACATTGGTCATTTTTCCTATATGAAGTAATCTTTCTTCACGAGATAATTGCATCATTTTTTCTTTCCTCACTAATCTTCAAATGGTCTTATTCTTAAAGTTACCCCAATATTTTGAGCAATCTGTTTACAAATTTCTACATCTTTTTCAGGAATTGTTGTATCAACAATCGTTAAAACAACATGAGGCACATAGGCTTTACATTTTTTAGCAAAATCTAATAATTCATCAAATGAATCAATTCCATATTGGCTTCTTGTAAGTTTTAAATAATCTTCTTTATTACTTGTATTTAAACTAATAGAAACAGTATCTAACAATCCTTTAAATTCAGGCGTAATATCTCTTTTATTATATAAAGAAGATAACCCATTGGTATTCACTCTTGTAGGTAGATCAGGTCTTCTTTCTTTTAAATACTTAGCAACTTTCATTAAATCATCATGTCTTATAAGTGGTTCACCAAAACCACAAAAAACAACTTCTTTAAAATCATTTAAATCATATTTTTCAAATTCTTGAATAATTTCATCAACCGTTGGTTCTTCTTTTAACCATAAAGAATTATTTTCAATCATTTCCTTTGTTTGTCTTAAACAAAATGTACATGAACATGTACAACGATTTGTCGAATTAACATAACATGTAATCCCTTTAGTACTTTCTAAATGTGCAATATCAATATAACTATTTTTATATAATGTATATAATATCATCTTAATCCCCCAATTCTTTTAATAATGGTTCAAAACATAATCCCATATGTGGATGAGCATCAATATCTACAGAATGTTGAATGCATTTAGAAGCAAAATCTGTTGATTTTTTAACAGCTTCTAAAAAATTTTGCTCTTTCAAATAGCTTCCTGCAATTACTGCAGAAATAACATCTCCTGTACCACTACGATCTTCTCCAATACGTTTCACATAGATTTTTTCAACTTTTCCAAAATCATAAACAAAATTTAAAATTTGATGACCAATAGAAATACCTGTTACTACAATCATTTTTGGACCCATTTGACTTAATTTTTCACACATGCGCTTAAGTTCTTGCTCATTGCTTGTTTCATGATAAGCTTCATCAATCAAAGCACACAATTCTGTTAAATTAGGTGTAACAATTGTCGCATAAGGCATGAGTTCTCTCATTTTTTCTTGCATTTCTTGCGTATAAGTCGGATAAAGTTTTCCGTGATCACCCATGACTGGATCTACTAAAATAAAGTTTTTTTTTGTTTTAAAATCTTTAAAAAATTCTTTTACTATTTCTATTTGTTTCGCAGATCCTAAAAAGCCACTGCATATTCCATCAAAATCAATATTCATTTTTTTATATGTTTCAATATAATCATTCATCTTTGATGTATAGTCATCAAAAAAGAAATCTTTATGATATGTATTGATAGATAAAATTGCTGTTGGTACAAAAGCTGTTTCAATTCCCATAGCTGAAATAATTGGCAATTGACAGGCTACTGAACATCTTGATAATCCTGTTACATCATTTACTAATACAATTCTTTTTTCTCTCATCTTTAAAACCTCTTTCATGTATTTTAGCACAATCAAGTCTTATTGAGTATCTTTTTTTCATAATTCATATTTGTTATAATATTGAAAGAGGTGAAATGAATGAAAAAATTGCTAAAAGTACTTTTAGTTTTAATGACTGTTGTTTCCATTGCTGGATGTTCTTCTAAAACAACAACAGAAAAAGCAACTAAAAAAACAAAAACTTTATCAGGAAATTATCAAGTTGAAATTAAAGTTAAGGATTATGGAACAATTTATGCTGAAATTGATGCTGATACAGCACCAATTACAGTAACAAACTTTGTAAAGTTAAGTAAAGAAAAATTTTATGATGATTTAACTTTTCATCGTATTATTGATGGTTTCATGATTCAAGGTGGAGATCCTAAAGGAGATGGCACTGGTGGAAGTAAAGAAACAATTAAGGGAGAATTTTCAGATAATGGGGTAAAAAATCCTTTAAGTCATACACGTGGAGCTCTTTCTATGGCAAGAAGTCAAGATAATGATAGTGCTTCTTCACAATTCTTTATTGTTCAAAGTGATTCTACTTATTTGGATGGTCAATATGCTGTTTTTGGTTATGTTTATGAAGGCATGGACATTGTTGATCAAATTTGTAAAGATGTAAAGGTAGAAGATAATAATGGAACTGTAAAAAAAGAAAATCAACCTGTTATTGAATCGATTCGTTGTAAAAAGATATAATTAAAAAGAAGCTCAGGCTTCTTTTTTTAAGGCATTTTTTAATAATAAAACAGTAATAATAAACGCTGATAGATCCGCAACAGGGACAGCTATAAAAATACCATCTAAACCTATAATCGATGAAAAAATTATGATACAAGGAATTAAAATAATAATTTGTCTCAATAAATTTAAAACACTTGATATTTTTATCTTACCAATCGCTTGAAAATAGTTTGCACACATTACTTGTGCACCAATAAGCGGTAAACACATAAACCAAATATGTAAAGCATGGCTACATAATTTTACAACATCTGCTTCATCATTAAACATATAGACAATACTTTTTGTAAAAAATTGTACTGCGATAAAACCAATCAGAGCAATCATTGTAGCACCTATAATTGCATATTTTAATGTTTCTTTAACACGATTCATTTTTAAAGCACCATAATTATATGAAATCAATGGTTGTTGACCTTGCATCAAACCAGTAATTGGCATCAAAATAAGTGTTTGAATGCTTGTAACAATACCAATAGCACTTAACGCTAAATCTCCACCATATTTAACAAGAGACGCATTCAAAATAATATTTAAAACACTATTCGATATTTGCATTAAAAATGCAGGTATTCCTGTTTGAATAATTTGTTTTGAAATATTCAACTGTAATTTCAATAAAGTTGCATTTAAAGGAATAATCGTTCTTTTTCCAAATAAAAATGCAAGTTGCCATAAAGCACTTAAAAACTGTCCACCAATCGTTGCAAAAGCAGCTCCTTGCATTCCCATATGGAAAATACAAATTAAAATATAGTCAAATAAAATATTAAACCCTGCTCCGATCAATTGTGAAATCATGGCATTTTTAGGATTTCCTTGAGCTCTAGAAAAATTATTTCCTGCCATTGCAATACATTGAAAAACAGCACCATATAAAATAATACTTAAATAATTTTCAGCATAAGGCAAAACAGTTTTTGAAGCACCTAATAAACGTAACATTGGTGCTAAAAAAACATTTCCTAAAATCATAAAGACTAGGCCTAAAATAATTGTTAAAGTTAGACCATTTCCCATATACTTTCCAGCTTCTTCCTTTTTACCTTGACCTAATGCTATTGAAAAACGAGTGGCTCCACCCATTCCAATCATTAAAGAAATGGCCATTAAAACAAGAGTTACAGGATAACAAATACTAATTCCTGCTAAACCAATTGCCCCCAATTCTGGAGCATTTCCAATAAACATACGATCAACGATATTGTAAATTGCATTAACAAGCATTCCGATAATAGCTGGAATTGAAAATTCTACTAATAAAGGTAATATATTTTTAGTCCCCATCTTATCCTCATTTTTCATACGTATCCTCCAAATTCATTTTCATTTTTAATAAAAGTTCTTCTAAAAGAATAAGCTCATTTTGATCAATATCTTTAATCATCATCTCTGTTGTCTCTTTAATGACATCTTTAATTTTAGGATATAATTCTTTTCCCTTAGAAGTTAAAGACAAAACATGATTTCTTTTATCTTCTTTTGAAGTTTTTTTAATAATAAATCCCTTATCTTCTAATGTTTTTAAAATTCTCGTAACTGCACTTTTATCAATTTGTAATCTTTTATTTAAATATTCTTGTTTGATATTATTTTCTTCATAAATAATTTTTAAAGTAATCGCTTGTCCATGGGATAAACCAAACTCTTTAAGTTGGACATTCATATAACTATTTTTTTGATTATGAAGAATAGAAATTAAGCGTGATAAATTCATATTCCCTCCTATAGTTGACACATCAACTATAGGGTATTTTATATTTATTGTCAATAAAAAAAGAAATATATATCGAATATATACTTCTTTTATATTGTGTTATTTAAGAATTGAAAGAAGAACTTTTTCTATCTTATTAACATCTATTGGTTTTGATATATGTCCATTCATCCCTTGAGCAACCGCCTTTTTTCTATCTTCCTCAAAGGCATTAGCTGTTAAAGCAATGATAGGAATCGTGGCTTTGTCTTTATTTGACAATTGACGAATAGTTTGTGTTGCCTTATAACCATCCATATGAGGCTTTGAATATCCATTAAAATCAAATCATAGCTTTTAGCAGGCATTTGTTCCATTTTAGCCACACATTGAATCCCATCTTCAACACGCTCAACTATTAATCCCATATCTTCTAAAAGAGTAATCGTAATTTCAGCATTCAAATCATTATCCTCTGCAAGTAAAATATGTTTCCCCCCGAATATTTTTATTTGCATTCAACAAAGACAAATCTTCATTTACTTGCGCGTAATATTTTTCATCAGCAAGGTGATGTTTTAAAACAACTGTAAACTTACTTCCCTTTCCTAATTCACTTTCTACATCGATCGTACCACCCATCACATCAACGAGTTTTTTACAATCGGCATTCCTAAACCCGTTCCTGCAACAGCTTGTTCATATTCATATCCATAACCACTACGCTTCCCTTTTTTCCCTGTAATATGATAAGAATCTTCCTACCACCCTACACGTATTTTTCCTTCATTTGCTCGTACAGGAATTGAAAATAATGAAAAAACCAGGATAAAACCTATAAAAATGCATCCACATTTATTTAAAATATGGTTTATTTTTTCATCATTTCTCCCTCTTTTCATGATTAAAATATTTTGTAAATACATCTTTTAATTTTTCTATATCAACTGGTTTAGCAAGATGTTCATTCATTCCAAGTTGTAAAGCATGTTTTCTATCTTCTTCAAAAGCATTTGCTGTCATCGCAATAATTGGAATTTGAGCATTTTTATTATTAAAACTTCTAATTATTTTTGTTGCTTCATAACCATCCATAATTGGCATTTGAATATCCATTAAAATAAGATCATAATATCCTTCTGGCATCTTTTCTAATATTTTTATACATTCTTCTCCATTTTTAGCTAAATCTATAATTACTTTAAAAGTATTTAAAAGTTCTATTCCAATTTCCGCATTTAATTCATTATCTTCTACAAGAAGAATATGTTTTCCTGAAAAATCAAGTGTTGATGTATTTCTTTCATTGACATTTTCAACTTGTAAAGAAGTTAAAAACGAAAGTTCTACAGTAAACTTTGTTCCTTTATTTAACTTACTTTCTACTTGAATTGTTCCATTCATCATATCTATAAGAGATTTAACAATAGGAAGTCCTAATCCTACTCCAGGTACTTTACTTTCTGTACTTGTTTTTTCTCTAGCAAATTCTTCAAAAATATGTGGTAAAAAATCTTCTTTCATTCCTATTCCATTATCTATAATTATAAAATGATATTTTACTTTATTATTTTCAAATGAAATTTCTTGGATCAATAATTCAATATTTCCACCTTCTGGCGTATATTTAATCGCATTAGAAAGAATATTTAAAACAATCTCTCTTAATTTAGTTTTATCACAAATAATATGATGATGTTTAATCTCCAAATGATAGGAATAATGCAATTTTTTCTCTTTAATTAGCGGTTCAACTACAACATTTATATTTTTAACTAAATCATCTAAATCTCCTATTTCCTTTTTTAAATCTAATTTACCACTTTCTATTTGTGTCATTTCAAGAATATAATTAATCAAAGAAAGTAAAATCGTACTTGATGATTTAAGTTTCGAAATATAATCCAATGCCTGTTTTTTATTATCTAAATTATTTTCTAATAATTGTGTATAGCCAATAATTGCATTCATTGGTGTACGAATATCATGAGACATATTAAATAAAAATCTTGTCTTTGCCTGATTGGCATGTTGTGCTTCAGTAGCCACTTTTTCAATTTGTTTTGCATAAACAGCTTCTTTTTCACGTCTTAAAATAATTTGCCAATAACCCATTGATAACAAAATAGCTACCAAAACACTTACAATACTTCCAAATATCTTATAAGACATTGGTATCCAACCTTGAAAAGGAACAATTTCAAAATACCATGTATCATTAGGTACTTCACAAGCAACACTTAATGTATGATTTAAAGAACTATGACCACATGACATAATTGTCACATGTTTTCCTTTGTTGCCCTCTTTCCAAACTTTAAAATGATAAGTGGCATCTTCTAATTTATCTACTTCTAATTCTTCTAAAAAAGCATCCCAATTTAAAACAAGAATAGAAAATCCCCAAAATTTCTTTTCATTTCCATCATTTATATAAATAGGGTCAAACAATAAAGCCCCTGTACCACCTTGTTTTAATTCATATGGACCAGCAATTGTATATTCTCCACTTTTTCTAGCAATATTCGCTTCTTTTTGACGTTCAGGAAGTTCCAACGTATTCATACCTATCACTTTTTCATTTCCTTTTAATGGATAGGCCTTTTCAATAATCCCATTAGGTGCTAATTCATATGCTTCAATAACATTTTTATTTTTTTTCATATAACTTGCAAGCTGATTAAACTGTTCATCACTGATTGTATGTTTTGAAGATATAATATTTTTAAACATTTCAGAATTTTCTAAATATCTTCCAAGCTGTGTTTCTATTTTTCGAACAGTATCTTCTGCAGTATAACTTGCACTTATTTTTTCTTTATTTACTTCAAATTGAATTAAAAAATTAAAACAAATCAACATGACACCCATCACTATAATAAAAAATAGGCCTGTTTTTCTTTTTAATTTATTTAATTGAACAACTTCTTCTTTATTCATTACTTCTACCTATCTACTCAAATGATTCTTATGAGTCCATTATACACATTTATGTAAATTTTCTCTATAAAAAGCTTGATAAAATAAAAAAGAGCAATCTTAACGATTACTCCTTTATACAAATTAATAAGCTTTTGCAAAGTAAACAACTTTTTTAGCTGGTTTACCACAAATTGGACAAACATCACCAAATGCTTCTTCGTCTTCTTTGATACATCTAGATGTAGCCCCTGTTTCTTCTTTAATTTGAGATTCGCAAGCTTCATCTCCACACCACATCATACGAATATATCCAGCTTTTGTATCTAAGATTTCTTTGAATTCATCATATGTTTTTGCAGTTCTAATATTTTCATTTCTAAATTTTAATGCTTTTGCATACATTTCATCATGAATTTGGTCTAATAATTGATGAATTGTATTTGGTAATTCTTCATTTAAAGCATATGTTTCTTTTGTACCATCTAATCTTTTAGCTAAGACACATTGTCCTTTTTCAATATCTTTAGGACCAATTTCTAATCTTAATGGAATACCTCTCATTTCAGCATCTGCAAATTTATATCCTGGTGTTTTATCACTCGCATCTACTTTAACACGTAATCCTGCTGCTTTTAATTGTTTTTCAATTTCATAAGCTTTATCTAAAACACCTTCTTTATGTTGCATAACTGGAACGATCATCACTTGAATTGGTGCCACTCTTGGTGGTAAGACTAAACCATTATCATCACCATGTACCATAATAATTGCTCCAAGTAAACGTGTTGATACTCCCCAAGAAGTTTGATAAACATATTCTTGTTTATTATCTTTATTTAAGAATTTAACATCGAAAGCTTTTGCAAAACCTTGACCGAAATAATGAGATGTTCCTGATTGTAAAGCTTTTCCATCATGCATTAAAGCTTCAATTGTATAAGTTTCTTCAGCTCCAGCAAATTTTTCACTTTCAGTTTTACGTCCAGTAACCATTGGAATTGCAAGTAAATCTTGTGCAGTAGAACGATAAATTTCTAACATTTGTAAAGTTTCTTTTCTTGCTTCTTCTTCACTGGCATGAATTGTATGTCCTTCTTGCCATAAAAATTCAGACCCACGTAAAAATGGTCTTGTTGTTTTTTCCCAACGTACTACTGAACACCATTGATTATATAATTTTGGTAAATCACGATAAGAATTAACAATTTTTGCATAATGTTCACAGAACAATGTTTCAGAAGTAGGTCTAATAATTAAATTTTCTTCTAATTCATTTAAACCACCTTTTGTTACAACGGCACATTCTGGTGCAAAACCTTCTACGTGATCAGCTTCTTTTTGTAATAAAGATTGAGGGATCAACATCGGCATATAAACATTTTCATGTCCTGTTTCTTTAAATTTTTTATCCATATGATTTTGAATTTGTTCCCATAAAGCATATCCATAAGGGCGATAAATAATAAACCCTTTCACACCACTATAATCCATTAATTCAGCTTTACGACATACATCTGTATACCATTTAGCAAAATCAACATCTCTAGCAGTAATAGCTTCATTTTTCTTGTTATTTGCCATCTTTTTTCCTCCTCTAAAATGCTCCTCTATTTTACTATAGAAATGATAAACAAGCAAGATTAGATCATCTGAATCACACTTTGTTTTTGTTTTCTTTCAACTACAAGTTGTCGTTCAATACGATCTTTTAAATCACTAACATGTGAGATAATTCCAATTAATTTATTTTCATGATGCAATTCCATTAAACAATTCATTGCTTGATCTAATGATTGACTATCTAGAGAACCAAACCCTTCATCAATAAAAAGCGTATTTAATTCAATTCCTCCAGCATAATCTTGAACCATTCTTGAAAGTCCTAAAGCAAGAGATAAAGCCGCTTTAAAGGATTCCCCACCAGAAAGTGTCTTAATACTTCTAATATTTCCACTTTCTTGATCAAAAACATCTAATTCTAACCCTTGCTGACTTCTTCCTTTACCTGCATCATCTTTCCTTAATAATTGATATCTTCCTTGACTCAATTGTTTCATGATCACATTGGCATAAATCAACATATTTTCAAAATAAGTTGCTAGTACATATCTTTCAATCGACACTCTTGCATTATTTTTACCACTTGCTAGATTATAAAGATCTAAATATCTTTGATAAGTATCTTCATCTTTTTCTAATTGTTGATTGATTTTTTGAATATCTTTGATCATTTTTTCTTTTAATGAATAATCTATTTTTAATTTTTCTAAATCATCATTTTTTTCTCTCAATTGTTGATTTACTTCTTTAATTGTTTCACTTAAAGAAGATAAATCAACATATGTTGAATCTTTGACTTCATTTTCTAATGAAATAATCTGTTCATTTAAACTCTTTAAAGAAATTAAATAATCTTGATATTTCTTTTCCAAGATACTGATTTGATTGATTTGTGTTTTTAAATTTAAAAATTCTTCTTCATTTATAAATGCATCTAAAGCAGTATGATATTTATTATCTAATTCATCATATATTTCTTGTTCTTGAATAATTTGTTGATTCAATGACGAAATTTTTGTTTTTATTTCAAGATATTTATTTTTGACCTTTTCATAATCCTGTTGAATAGTTTCTATTTCTAACGAAAGTTGACGATATTCTTTTTGAACTTGTTGATAATTTTTATTAACTTCTCCAATTTCATATTGTCGCAGTGAATCATCTAATTTACCAGATAATTGATGAATTTGTACTTGAATATTCTCTAGACTTTGTGCTTGTTTTAATTCTTTACTTTCATAAGTAGACATATCTTTCAATGAAAGAGCCACACTCTTTTTAAGCTTTTGAATATATTTAAGTTCATCTTGTAATTCAAGATATTCTTTTTTCATTCTTTTTTCATCTTTTGATAAATGATCTAATTCTTTAATAAAGATTTCTTTAGATATCTCTTCTTGAATATTAAGTTCACTTGAAAGTTGTTTTGTTTGTTTAACAAGCATTTCCTTTTTTTGATTAGACAAGAGTATTTTTTGTAAGATATCTTGTAACCTATGTTCTTGTTGTTTTACTTTTTTAGCTTGTTGATCTAATTTTTCTTTTGTTATATCTTCTTTTTCAATTTGTGCCGGATGAGGATGATGTAAAGAGCCACAAATAGGGCATGGTTGATCCTCTTTTAATTGTAACGCAAAAATACCTGCTTGTTTTCTAAAATACAATTTTTCCATTTGATTATATTGCATTCTTTCATGATCAACTTGTTTTTCAACAACTGTATACTCTTCTTGTAAATCACTTTTATTTTCATTAAGTTTGAGTATTTGATCATAATAATCCGACAATTGATGAACTTTTACTTTTTGTTCGTTTAAACGAACATATTGTTGTTTGATCAGTTCATATTTAGATTGTACTTGTTGTTCACTTTGGATTCTTTCTTGATCTCTTTGAAGCCCATTTTCAAATTTTTCTTTCTTTTTTAAAAAGAGTTTATGTTCTTCATCTAACATTCTATATTGTTGTTTTAGAGTTTGTAAGTTTTGATAATCATTTTGATATTGATAGATTTGATTGATTAATTGTTTCGTTTTTTGAATTTGGTTTTGTAATTTTTCTTTTGTTTGTTGTTTGTAGTCAAGAGAATTTGCTTGTACCTTTTTTTCTTGATAATCTTTTTCAAGTTTTTTTAATTGTTTTAAAAAATCTTCTTGATTTAATTTTAAGGTTTGAAGTTTCTTTTGTTGTTTAATATAAGAAATATATAAATAATTTGTTTCTTGTGCTTTTTTTAAAGTATCTACAGTTTTATTTAATTTTTGATAATCATTTTCTTGTTTCTTTAAATCTTGAAATTGTTGTTTTAAATCTTTTAATTGTATTAATCGTTGATTTTGCAAGCGATAGAGTTGTAATTGTTGTTTCTTTTGATCTAAATCTTTTTTTAAATCATCATATTCTTTTTGTTGACTTGCGATAAGTTTTGTTTGTTTAGATAAATATTCTTGATGATCTTCAACTTGTAATTCTTGCATCAAATCTTTCCTTTTATTCAATAATAAATCATATTTATCCTGATACGTTTTTAGATGAACTTTAAGTTTTTCTTCTAACTTTTGATACGTCTCACTATGAAATAACTCTCTTAATACTTTTTCTCTTTCATCACTTGAAGCCATAATCAATTTTGTAAATTCTCCTTGAGCAATCATACAAATCTGTTTAAATTGTTGATCATCGACCCCTAATAAAGAAATCATTTTTTGATTGACTTCTTTAATACCTTCGACCATTTTGCCATCTGGTAAAATAAGTAACGCTGAAGGTTGTTTAGGTGTTTTTTTCCCTTCTAGATAATATTTAGGATTTCTTTTAATTGTATAATTTTGTTGATGCAAAGAAAATGAAAATTCAACAAAAGTAGGAATTTCATTTAAGGCATGATCACACCTTAAACTGTCCGTTTGTCTAATTTGACCACTTGTTTTACCATATAAAGCAAAGATCATGGCATCAAAAATCATCGTTTTTCCACTACCTGTAGGCCCTGTAATTAAAAAGAGACCATCTTCTTGAAATGATTCAAAATCGATTGTGATTGTATCTGGATAAGGTCCAAACGCTGATAATGTAAGGCTAATGGGCATCATCTTCACTTACCTCCTCTAGTAATTGTTGAATAATTTCTTCACTTTCTTGACTCATTGCTTCACCTTTCATTTTTTCATAGAATTCTTTAAATATTTCTATTGGAGATTGTTTTTCAACATCTAAGGAAGAAGCTGTTTGATTTGTTTTAAGTTTTTCTAGTGATTGATAAGTAATTTGTAATAAATAAGGGTATTTTTCTTTTAAAAAATCATATGCATGACCAATGACTTGTTTATCTAATAATTCTACCGCTACAAAATCATTTTCATTATTTGGATAATGTAAAACATCTTCATATTTTCCAACGACCTTCACTAGATCTTTTTGTGGCTTTAAAGGAATAATTTGCGTAGAAACCCCAGTTTCATCAATAGTTACTTCAACCATTCCTTTTTTTTGATGAACTTCATCAAATGAATACTTCATTAAACTTCCTGCATATCTTACATAATCATATTTAATTTTTTGACTTGCATGAATATGACCTAAAGCTACATAATCAAAATCTTTACATAAATCAACATCAATAATTTCACTACCACCCACGGAAAGAATTACTTCACTTTCACTTCTAATCACTTCTTTATTTCCCGCAATAAATTGATGTGTTACAAGAACTTTAGGATGGTCTTCAACAAATGTTTGTTGACTTAAATAATATGCAAAAGCATCCTGATACGTTTTTAAATCATCTTTTTCATATAAATAACGTATATAAGAAGGTTTAAAAAAAGGAACCAAATAAAAATAAACACCTTCTATTTCAATTGGTCTTATTTCTTTTTCAGGATAAGAAACAATATACAAACCTTGACTTTGAAGTAAAGAACTTGCAAAATCAAGTCTTTCACTGCTATCATGATTTCCTGAAATGATCAATACTTTTTTATGATAATGTAAAATCATTGCTTCTAAAAAATGATTTAAAGCAACTATACTTTCTTTAGAGGCAATCGCACGATCATAAACATCTCCAGCAATTACTAAAGTATCTATTTTTTTTTGAACCATATAATTCATCACTTGATTTAATAAATCAATTTGAATATCTAATAGATTATTTTGATAAATAATTTTACCTAAATGTAAATCCGCTAAATGTATAAATTTCATAACTCCTCCAAATTCAAACAATATATTCTTTTTATATAATCACCTTGATCAAAATCTTTCTTCAAACATGCAGGTACTTCTTTTGTTTCAAGATACTTAAATGGCAATGACTCAATAATCTTACGACTTGCTATATTATCAGGAGAACATGTAATCATTAATTGTTTAAATCCTTTTTCTTTTGCTTTATCAAACAATAATAAACAAGCATCTTTACTATAATGATGCCCTCGGTATTCCTTTTCTATCGTATAACCAATATGTCCATCATAATATCTTTCTTCATTACTACCTTCTCTTAAGACAATTCTTCCTACTTCTATATGATCGACCATGATTAAATATATATAATAAGGTTTCCAACCACATGGAAGATTTTCTTTTTCATATGTTAAAAGTTCTAATTTCATAAAATCACCTATCCCTATTGTATCATGTATCTTTCAACAAATTAATATAATAATCTCTTTTAAATCCATTTATTTCCACTTTAAAAATTTATTTTACATATTCTTTATTTATTTAAAATATGCTATTATAGATAGTAGGAAGTGATAAATATGTATAATTTATATAAAGAATATCTAGAATCTGAAGAAACTGATCTAGAATACTTTGACTGATTAGATAATCAAATACTTTTACGTTCTCGTGATAGAAAGCTTGAAGAAGCAAATAAAAAATATGAAAATCTAATCAATGAAATAAAAGAAATGATTGATGAAACAAAAGAGAGCATTATCAAATACTCTCAACTAAAATTTCATGAAGATATAAGCAGTTCTATAAATACTCTTTCTAAATATCAAATTTTTGATCTTTTAGATCATTTAGATCATTTATATGATTTTAAAGAATTTGAAGAATTAAAAAAACATCTTCAAAACTTAAAAATTTTAATTTTTTGATAAAAAAGAAGAAAAACACTCATAAAAAGTCAATATAAATAATGGAGGACTTTTTATGAACAAAAATAGAGAGAATTTTAAAAAATATTCAAATGATTTATATTTTCATCATTTGCTTGTTGAAAATGAAAGAATTAGAACCCTTATTTGTCAAGAGCTTATTTTAGACAGAGAGATTGTTTCTACTAAATTAAAAAACGCACAACAATATGGTAAAAATTTCTATGAAAAGAAACTTATTTTAGATATTTTAGCTATTGATGATGTAGGTGATCTCTACAATATCGAATTATAAACTTATGGTTTAAATGAAGAGATACTTGTTCGTTTTGAACTTTATAATGCTGAACTTTTAAGACAACAAGTAAAACAGGGAGAAGATTATACTAGTGCTCATGTTGTAAGATCATTAATTATTAGTTATGGGCATATTTTAGACAATGCTCCTCTTTATAAATGTCACTTTAGAATGGTTGATGATGAACATCATATTGTCTATCCATTTAATCGCATGGAAATAACAATTATTCAACTCGAATATATCAATCAAGTAATCAATGAAATGACGAGTTTTAATCAGTTGATGTATCTCTTTAAAAACGAAAAACCATATGATAAAATTGAAATAGATTATAGAATAAAGGAAGCGATACAAATGCATGACAAATATATATCTTCTGAAGAATCATACCTAGAATATCTTGATCGTTTAGATAATGAAATATTGCTTCGTTCTCGTGATAGAAAAATTAAAGAAGCGAATCAAAAAGTCGTGGAAGAAAAGCAAAAAGCGGAGGAAGCGAATCAAAAAGCCGAGAAAGAGAAGAAAAAAGCGGAGGAAGCAAACCAAAGAGCTGAAAAAGCAAATAACGAAATAGATAGTATTCTTGATGAAACAAAGGAAAGTATTATTAAGTATATTAAAATGCAATTTCATGAAGATATCAGTGATTTTATAAGCACTTTTTCTAAACAACAAATTCGTAATCTTCAAAAACATCTATATGATTTTGAAGAATTTGAAGAATTAAAAAATTATTTTCAAAAACCAAAGGGTTTGTCAAGAAAAGTGTGTAAGTAATTTAAAACTTACTAAAAAATAGGTTATTCAAGTTTGTAATTATTTCTTGTAGTGTCACTAAAAGAACTTGTATTTAATAAACAGCAGTGTTAAAACCTATCTTTAATACTGCTGCTTTTTGAATATATAAAAGGTTATGCAATATATGAATAATTACATCCTTCTCAAATCAAAAGAATAAGCAGACTCGCTTATTCTTTTTAACTATCTTATTAATTGTCTTAATTCTCCAACATCAAGAGAATATCTTTCTGCTACCATACGATTTACTTTTCCAGTATTTACTAAAGTAGCAAGTGATGCATTTAATGTTGTCATTCCTTCATTTCTTCCAGTTTGAATCATTGTATCTATTTGATGACCTTTATTTTCCCTAATTAAATTTTTAATAGCGTCATTAGCAATCATGATTTCTAAAGCAGCTGCTCTTCCTTTACCACTTGCAAGTGGTAAAAGTTGTTGAGTAACAACCGCTTGTAAAACAGAGGCTAATTGAGCACGAATTTGAGCTTGTTTATGAGGAGGGAAAACATCAATAATACGATCAATTGTTTTAGGAGCACCAATAGTATGAAGCGTACTAAATACAAGATGGCCTGTTTCAGCTAAAGTAATAACTGCTTGAATCGTTTCATAGTCTCTCATTTCTCCAACAAGAATAACATCTGGATCTTCACGCATGGCACTTTTTAAAGCTGTATCAAAAGAATCAACGTCTTCATAGACTTCTCTTTGATGTATAAGAGCTTGTTTTTGTTGATACACATATTCAATTGGATCTTCAATGGTAAGAATATGACAATTTCTCATTGAAGAAATAAAATCAATCATTGCTGCTAAAGTTGTTGATTTTCCACTTCCTGTAGGACCGGTTACTAGAACAAGTCCTCGAGGAAGTAAAGCCAATTTATGTAAAACATCAGGTAAATTTAATTCTTCTAATGTCTTGATTTGTTCATTGATGATACGAATTGCGGCTGTCATATAACCTTGTTGAAAATAAATATTAACACGATGTCTTCCTAAATCATTTACATAGACAAAGTCAGCATCTTCATGTTTTTCTACAATCTTTAAAATTCGATCTTTACACATTGATAAAATCATTTCTTTTATTTCTTCATTACTAAAAGTTTGTTCAAATTCAATAAGTTTTCCATCTTGTCTCAATGTTATACCTGTATTTTCACCAATATGAACATCACTACATCCTTTAATTCTTGCATCATTTAAAATATCATTAATATTTGCCATAACATTCCCCTTTAATCAATATAAGCAATAATCTTATTGAATTCATCTACTGTTGTTTTACCTTCTTTAACAAGTTTTAAAGCTTGATCTCTTAAAGTTTCTACTCCTTGTTCTTCAACAAGATATTTCATAATATCATCTATTTCTTCTTGATTAGAAATCATTTTACGTACTTTACTATCTATTTCAATAACTTCATGAATAGCAATTCTCCCCTTATAACCTGTTTGATTACAATGAGGACAGCCTGTTCCTTTAGATATATATTTGATTCCTTCTTGTAAAGCTAAACGATCAGATAATGAAGTAGCTACTTCCTTTTTACAATAAGGACAAACCTTTCGCATTAAACGTTGCGCAACAACACCTACTAAACTGTTAGCGACCATATAAGGTTCAACACCCATTTCTTCAAGTCTAACAATCGTACTAATAGCATCGTTCGTATGTAATGTACTGACAACCAAATGCCCTGTAATAGCTGCACGAACAGAAATTTCAGCAGTTTCTTTATCACGCGTTTCTCCAACCATGATTACATCTGGATCTTGTCTCATTAAAGCACGCAATCCTCTATCAAATGTAAGACCAGACATTGTATTGACTTGCATTTGATTAATACGATTTAATTTTCTTTCCACAGGATCTTCAATTGTTGAAATATTTATTTGTCCTTGTGCTAATTTTTCTAGAATCATATAAAGAGTAGTTGTTTTACCACTTCCTGTAGGTCCTGTTACATAGATAATTCCATGTGGCATAGACATCATATGATTCATTTTCTTAAAGTTTTCTTCTGTCATTCCAAAAGTACTTAAGCGGTCAATAGTACTATTAGAATTCAAATAACGCATAACAATCTTTTCACCAAAGATAGTAGGAATAACAGATACACGAATATTTAATTCAACTCCATCAATTACCCCCATAAAATGACCATCTTGAGGTAATCTTTTTTCAGCAATATCCATGTTAGATAAAATTTTAATTCTAACAATCAAAGCCGCTTGTATATTTTTATTTAAATCTAAATAATCAACAAGCATTCCATCAATACGCATTCTTACATGCAATCTTTCTTCAAATGGTTCAATATGAATATCAGAAGCACTTGTATTATATCCTCTAATTAACAATGAATTTAATAATTTAACAACAGGTGTATCATCTTCATTCGCATCAAATAAATTTAGATCCTCTTCTACTTCAGGTAAAATCGATTCATCAATATCATCTACTAAATTCAAAGTATCAACATCTGAATAATATCTTTCAATAGCAATTTGAATATCTGCTTTTGTTGCAAGTGAAACGCTAATACGACAACCTGAAACAAGTCTTACATCTTCTAACCCATAATAATTTAAAGGATCACTTGTTGCTACTGTTAACACATTATCATTAAAAGCATACCCAATGACATTATATTTTTGTGCCATTGCTTCAGGAATCTTTTTAACAGCATTAATATCAAAATCTATATTATCCAATGAAACTAAAGGCTCAGCTAATTTATCAGATAAAGCTTCTAACATTTGTTGTTCACTAACAAAACCTAAATCTATTAAATGTTCCCCTAATCTTTTACTTCTATCTTTCTTTTGGGCATCTAATGCAATCTGTAACTGTTCTTCATTAATATACCCATATTCTTTTAATACTTCACCTATTGGTAAACTTTTCATGTGTCAACCTCCATCAATTTACTGTACTCCAAAAATAATTTGGATTTGGATTACCATTAACAATTTCTAACATATGTGGCCATGTTGTTGGATTATTATCTTTATTTATATTTTGCATGGCTTTAAGATATCCTAAATCTTGAGCTTCAGAATATAAAACAATATCACCCTTTAAGTATGCACTATTTTTATTCCAGTCACGAGATAAAATTTGCCATCCAGAAGATGCACTTGATCCGGGACCTCCAGATCCATCCAATACTTTCAAATAATATTGTTTAATACCGTTTTTTTCTTCATTATATATATAATCACCTATTTTATAATCCGTTTTATTAACATCATATTTAGGAATGCTATTTATTTGGCTTTCCGTGAGTCGATCCAATTTATTTAAAACTGTATCAGTTCTTCTTATTGAAATATCATCACAATTATGTACATCTTTTGTAACCGTATTTTTAGGACCAATATACTTCCAATAGGTCTGCTTTCCATTAAATCCATCTGGCGCATATCCATCAGAACTATCACTGCCAACTCCCATAGAATACATATCCTGTAAGCATTGATAATAACATTGTTCTTTTTCAAAAAAAACAATATCACCTTTAGTATATGCACTGAGTGGACTATAATTTTTATTTATCTTTTTCCACCATCTTGCTTTACTTTTATCAGGTGAAGTAGCATTACTTTTATCTTGAATTAACTGCCACCATGACCCATCACAATAAACAAAATCACCTTTACTATAATGTCTTCCTTCTACATAATCACCACGATTATTTTTCGTATTAATACATTCAACCTGTTTAGCAACTGTGATTTCACTGTCCTCTTTCTCATTATCATCGCTATTATTAGACGAATCATCTTTTATATAATAAAGTTTTGTATTTTCTGATAACTGTGTCGTACTAGAAATATTACTAAATAAAGTCGTTTTATCAGTTGTATTAATATTAAAATTAACCAACTCATATGTATTCCTTGTTGAATATACTTCTTCTGTTCCATTTAAATACTTAAGCGTTAAATCCAAACGATATCCATTAGTGGTAAAACCTCTAACATCCATTTGTAAATCTCGATTATTAATATAATAATCATCATCAAAAACTGCTTTACCATCACGATAAAGTCTACCTTTATTTTTATCATTTTTTAATACATAAAGATAATGCCAATCTCTATCATCTGGTTTAGTATTTGATACTCTTACATCTGTTGCATAGGTGATTTCATTACTAATAAAATCTAGAACACCATCTAATGTTTGTTTATCTAAAGATTTCTTGGTTGTTGTATCAAAATAACCTAATGAGTTGACTAAGATTCCACCAGTAATTGTCATAATAATAGAAGCAATTAAAAGTACAACAACAATTTCAACTAACGTCATACCTTTATTATTTACTTTTTTTATCATCTTAGTCACCCTCTTTTCTATTTTGATGTTGTATAATAAATCCATTCATTACCACTTATTATTTTATAAAACTCTGAATATGTTTTATTTTCAAGTATTTTTGTATTTATTTCACTTTTTGGAATTAACCAAGTATCTTGATCATCTTCAACAGTTGTATTATCAAGCAATGCCCATATATCTGTTGAACGATCTCCTTTTTTTGCCTTATCACCAACTAAAATGTATACATACTTTTTATAGCCACCATCTTCAAAAAAATCTTTATAAGTTAAATTTTCTCTAGTACTATCTGATATATACATACATGGTGTAATATATTTATACTTTTCCTTATCAAAATCTTTGTTATAAGTTCCAATAACCTCTAATAATGAATCTAGTTCTATATCAGGGTATATACTTGCATATAATTTAGGTAAATTTGTAATAAAATCTGATTTGTTTGCACCTGTTTTTTGCATCATCCACTCTTTTATATACTCTTTAGTCTTTCCTTCAAATAATTTATCATTTGACGTGACTCCTTGCTCTTTTAAATAATTCGAAAATTCTTGCATCATTTTGCAATAATTTTTATAAATATTTCTTCCTTTTACAGTTTCACTAATTTGGATAGATGGAATAAAATTTGAAAGATTAACATCCTTATATGTTTTACTTGTTGCTTTTTTATAAGTACCATTGACGATAATTGGATTACCACTCTCATTAACAGTAATAGAATAATTAGCTAAAGTATCATCCACATCAATATCTGTATCTTTATTTTCTTCATCAACTAAAGCTTTTTGTTGTTTATTCGTTACATCTTTATAATGATTAGAATCTGTAAAAAGATTAAGTGCAGTAACAAAACCAACCACAATAATTAAAGATGCTGTACTAATAATTAATAGAGAGATGATTACTTCAATAAGTGTCATACCTTTTGTATTTTTCATATTCATCCCTCCTACTCAATTTTTAACCATTGATCTGTATTGCTTACAGCATTTTTTATACTGTCTACATTTAAAAAATCACTTTCACGAAATGTTTTATTTTTAGTAACATACCAAGATTGATCATAATAAATAAGATAAACTTCTCCATTACTTGCACCACTTGAAGGAGATGCATAGATAAAATACTTTCCATTACTATTTGGAAATACATGAAAACTAACATATAATAAATCTGGATACCATGTATTATTGTTAAAAACAATATTTTGATCTTTAACTTTTTGATAAATATCATCTTCCAACTTATCAAATTGATTATTTTGTGTCATACATGTTAAATACGCTTGTTTAATATGAAAATCAGAGCCCTCTTTATTCTTAAACCACCAATCGCAATTATAATTAGCATCCGTAGTTTTATTCATATACTTACATTGATCTTTATACCAATCAATAAATGTATAAATATTTTTAAAATCTCCATAGTATTGATTCAACATAACCGTAAGTCTTTTATCAAGTGTATCTGCTATATTACTTCCTTCTGGCAAACCAATATTATTGTCATTATCATTATCTGTACTACCATTATTCCCTGAATCATTTCCACTTGAATTACTATCAGTAGAAACATTTAAATTTCCACTTGTATCATACCTTTTACATTTCCATTGATTATTAGACTGCGTTAAATAAGCATAAATTGTATAATCTTCATCATGGTAATTAGCTTTTAGTGATGCAATAATTAAATTTTCTTTTTTTCGATTAATTTTAATATTTGAAACTGTTCCATAAGGAACAGAGCATTTCATCTTTGATACATTAATTTGTTTACCTGTATCTGGAATTAGCTGCGAACTATTTTCATCATTTTCAATAGCACCAGCTAGAGATTTAATTGCCGAATTAGCAATCAATTCAACTTGTGTCTTATTTCTATTTTTAATAGATTGATTATAAGACATATATGCAAAAGACAAAGAGGCACCTACAATGACTACAAGAACCATAATCAATGTAATTGCCCATACAATTGTTGATCCCTTTTTATTTTTCATTGTTTGCACCTCTTTTACTATTTTTCTACCATATAAACTGTATATGTAATTGTTAAATCCAAGTTACCTGTTGAATTTTCATAAGCAACAGAATTAATATGTAAACCACTCATATTTTTAACATCTTCAATTAAATTGAGTAAATTAGCTTTTGTTCCTTTACATGTTTGTGTAACAACACATGAATAAACTAAAGCATTGGATGATTTAGATTCATCTGTATTATCATTTGCGTTATCAGATGAATTATCATCACTCTTTTTACTTGATAAATCTGTTTGTGTTATTTCAGACATTGTTAAATTAGTAGGACTGATTTTATGTTCTATTGTTAGATTTGTAATCAATTGATCAATATCTTCTTTTGACATAAGATTGTAAAATTGATCATTTAAAGCTTTAATTTCTTGATTAATATTCATAATTTGTGTTTTGATATCTTCTGTTGAAGAAGATGAACTTGTTACTTTTAATTCAGTAAGTTGTAATTCTAAACTATCTTTTGAAGACTTTAATGATGTATGTGATGTTAATTGTGGTTGTAATAAAATCAACCATCCAAAACAAACAATCAATAAAATCACTAATATATAAATCAATGTCTTTTCTCTAGAAGAAAGTTTTTTAAATGAATCTTTAATCTTGTCCACTTGTCGTACCTCCTTCTAATGTACATGTAATCGATGATTTATAAGTAATTGGTGTCGTATTCGTTACTGTTTGTGTTGTTGTCGCACCTGTTGTAGGATCTGTTACGGTTTCCGTTGTTTCACTAACACCACCATCTTGAGTATACCCATTATAATCAACTGTTTTAAAAGTACCTGATTCTCTAAGTGTTCTTACTGTTTCTTCACAACCATTAACTTTAGAAGCTGTTACAGTAAGTGATATAGCTCCTGTTTCTTGATTAAATGATATTGAATCAATTGTTAAGTTCTTACATGATTTATCAATTGTTTCTAAAATACCTTTATCAATTTGAGGGTATTTTGATAATGTTTGTGTAATTGTTTGTAAGTTTGTAAGTTGTTCATTGAGCTTACTTAATTCTTTTTGTTGATCAGAATTTGTATTAGATGCTGTTGCAGCAAGAGCCTCTTCTATTTGTGTTTGCAATGTATCAACATCCTTTTGCAAGTTTCTATTAGTGATTGTTAAATAAAGTGTACTTGTCGCAAAAATAAGAAAGAGTAAAACAGGTAATGCTATAAGCAAGAGTGTTTTAGAATTTATATTTATTTTTTTCTTTGTTTTATAGACAGATAAAAAATCAATATCTTTGTTACTGTTTCTTGCCATCTTATCTCCTCCATAAACTTCCTACAAATAAATATTTATGAATAGGAAAATTATTATCTTTACTACAAGTATAGTTTGTTGGTTTAAAACGAGATGTCTCAATACTCAAATTAGAAGAAATAGTTGACATCAACATATCTTCTTCATAAGTTTCTAGCCCCGCAAAATAGATTTTTTCTAATTGGGCATCTTTATAAGCACCTTTAGTAAACTGCATTAATTTAGTAAGTGAATTGGATAATTCAGTAATAAAAGCAACTGTTCCACGATCAGAGAAAATACGTATTCTATTAGCTATTTCATATTGTCCATTAATAAATAAATAATGAATAACATCTTGTCCATTGATTACTGTTAAAACATAAGATAGATTTGTTAATTTAGGAATAGATTCTGTTAATTTAATAATTGAATTTGTCATAATATCAATTGATTCTAATGAAATTCCCATTTCATCAAACAAATCAATATACGGCTTTAAAAACTCTTTTTCCATTGCCGCACATAAAACGAGTTGACCTTCTTTACCTTCAACTTTATCTTTTATGATTGCATAATCATATAATAAATCCGTATATTGACTTTCAACGTCAATAAATTCATCATTTACAAATTGAAGAATTTGTTTATGAGAAACGTTTGGTAAAACAGCACACTTCACTAAAATTTGCCCACTATCGACAACAAGTCTCACACTATCAACATTTTCTTTTTTTAAATCAAGTAAAACATCTCTAATAGGTTGATCATCAAGAATATTTCCATCAAGCATTGTTCCTTCAACAAATTCAAATTCTTTGCAAGAAGAAATATGAATATTATTTTTTGAAACATTTCCTTGAACCATTTGTAATCCTTTTGTTGATAAAAATACAATATAACTCATAATTCCTCCTACATATTTCCTACATTGTTATACAATGTATAAATTGGTAATAATACAGATATAATAATTAAACAAATCACAACCGCTAAAAAGATAATCATTAATGGTTGAATAAGGGTAATCATTCTCTCTGATGCTTGTTCTGCTTCAAAATCAAAATCATCTGCAAGAGTTGTAAGCATTGATTCCAAACGTCCACTTTCTTCTCCCACAAAAATACTACTTGTTAATTTAATATCAAAACCATCAATGTCCTTGATTGCTTGAGATAAACTTTCCCCGTTTCTTAATTTCTTAATAGCTCCGTCAAACTGTGATTCAATATAAACATTACCAATCGTTGTTTTAGCAATATTTAAAGCATTAACAATAGACATCCCACTTGTATATAAAGAACATAAAGTTCTCGCAAATCTACTCGTATAAATTGTCATCAACAATTTACCAAACTTAGGAATTTTTATTTTTAATTTATCTACTTGAAAACGTACCTTTTCTACTCTAAGTAAAGCAATAAAAGTGACAACCAAACCTGCAGCAATCAATAAGACAAAATACCAATAATCTTGTAAAAACTTAGAAATACTAATATTAATTTTAGTAATCAATGGTAACTCAACGTTTTGAAAAATATCAAAGAAAGAAGGAAGCACTGCTAAATAAACAATCAACAAAACAGCAATTGTAATAACAATCAAAATAATAGGATACATCATTGCTGATTTAGTTTTACCTTTAATACGATGATCCTTAGAATACTGATCAGACATCGTTAAAGCCGTTTTATCCATATTCCCACTTGCTTCACCTGAACGATACATTTGAATCATTAAATTAGGAAAAGCAACACCTTGAGCTTCCATAGCAGCGGATAAAGTATATCCTTGTTGTAACTTTACATAAATATTTTCATAAATTTTTTTTATTTTTTTATTATCTTCTCTTCGAACCATAATAGAAAAAATACGAATCAAAGATAAACCAGAAGCAAGCATTGTTCCTATTTCTCTAGAATAAGCTGATAATTCATTTAATTTCATTTTATACTGATTAACAGTCTTTTTAGTGACATCTTGGCAACTTACTAAAAACAAATTTTGTTCTTTAAGCTTTCTCACTAAATCATTTCGATCATCAGCTTCTAACGTTCCTCTTATTGTTTTAGCTGACATATCTTTCGAAATATATTTAAATGTAGCCATTCTATCACCTCTTTACATCATTAAATTTAAATACCAACTTATAATTTCACTACCATAAGATAAAGCAATAAAAATACCAATTGATAAATAAGGACCAAAAGCAATATGTCCTTTTTTATTAATCTTTTTACTTACCAATAAATAAATACTATAACTTCCTGCAAGTAAAATACCAATAAAAGCAGCAAGTAAACTATACTTCCATCCTAAAGCTATTCCTGAGACAAACATTAATTTAATATCTCCACCACCAAAAGATTCAGCAATTAAAACATTTAATAAAATCATTGGTACAGAAATACAAAACATACCCATAATACTTTCTAACAAAGACATATGTCTTACATACATTAAAACAATAGAAACAATGAACATGGCTATATTTAAACCATCAGGAATAATCATTGTATCAAAATCAATCATTGTAATCGCAAGTAAAATCATCGCAATCACAAACATTAAAATCGTTTCAATACTAAAACCAAAACGATAAAAACAAAACATACCAATCAATCCACCAAAAATTTCAATCAAAAAACCTCTAATAGGAATCGAAGTATGACAATAACGACACTTACCCCTTAAAAAAATATAACTTACAATAGGAATCAAATCATCCCATTTTAAAGTCTCACCACAATGATCACAATGACTTCTTCCCTTGACAAAACTCTCATTTCTAGGAACACGATCAATCACAACATTCATAAAACTCGCAACACACATTCCTATTAAAAACATATATACATAAATCAAAATAATAATTGAATCCATAAAAACCTCATCTAATCAAAATTATGATTACTATCAGTACTTACAATCTTTACATCCTTATTCTTTGTGAGTATAGCTTCAATATGATGATCATCATCACTGATCCAATACATTTTATAAGTATTGCCATTTCTTTCTACATCAACATCATCTAACTCTGTCTTTTTTGCAATAATGCCTTTCAATTGATTATTATCTGCAGTAGCAATTGTATTACCACTCAATATATCTTTAATATAATTATCTATATCTTTTTCACTAGGATCATCTGTTGCCTTATACTTAGCCACTTCCGTTTCAACAACTGTATAAATAGAATGTGCCTCTTGAATATAGCGAGACTCTTTAGCTTCATTTACATAACCAATTACAGAAGGTACAGCAATCGCAGCTAAAATAGCTAAGATTACTAATACAACAATAATCTCTACCAACGTAAAACCTTTCTTATTTTTCATCTTCCTCACCCTAATTAACACTTACTGTTATATCTTTATTTCTTTTAATTACAGAATAAACATTCTTTCCACCATCACTTATAAAATTAACATAGTACTCTGCATTATCTTTTCCAATATGACTACAAGTACCAAACGTCACATTTTGAATACCCGTTTTTTTTGTTATTGTTTCTGTTAATTCTTTTTTATACTCAGTATCATTATAAGTATCATCATTTAATTCATTGCCTAAAGCTTTATACCTTGCTTCCTCTGTTTGAATAACTGTATAAATAGAATGAGCTTCTTCAATATAGCGCGTCTTTTTAGATTCATCTACATATCCAAGAACAGCAGGTACAGCAATAGCAGCTAAAATAGCTAAAATCACTAACACAACAATAATTTCTACCAACGTAAAACCCTTGTTATTCTTCAATCTTTCCTTCATATGCCCATTCCCCTTTTTTGGTTATATTATAACATATATATACAAAATTTCTAATAATCCGACAAATATCTATTATAATTACAAGAAATAATTAAACAAAAATGGCTTATAATAATATAAGTCAATGGCGTCAACTTAAGGAATTATGCATTCTTTAAGTTGGCGCTATTTTTGTTA
>ERZ837910.1358-NODE-1358-length-34583-cov-7.006053_pt1 | contig 34583 bp, 34 predicted proteins | sample MGYA00519940_ERZ837910 | MGnify/ENA primary metagenome ERZ837910 (study PRJEB31850, sample SAMEA3708825) | human gut metagenome | biome: human gut; feature: human-associated habitat; material: faeces | place: China | collected 2014 ... | reverse complement strand
TATCCTTATTATATCACTTTTTTCTTCTTTTTCATAGGGGTTTTTAGAGGTTACCTATAGTACATCTCTTACATAGAGAACACTTTCATAAAATCCTGCTCGGCATTAGCCATCCTCGTGACAAAAACGGCGTAATCCGGTGCGTCCACAGGGATTTTTAGGCCGTGCTTGATAATACTGATATTGTCTCGTGGGCTGACGTTAGACTCATAGGTAGAACCCCGATTCATACATAATCTCAGAGCATCGTGATTTCCCACTTCCGGATAGAAATAGTAACCGGTTTTGGCATCAAAACGGAACATATAAGCAAGCGCCTGTAGATAATCACGATTACCGATGTTGTCAATCGGCTTATACTTGGCATCGGCAATCATCCGCGTTTTGCTGTTGCGACTGATGAAATCAGGATAAATAAGACCCACATTTCCGTCAAAGAGCCACTGTGCGCCCTTATGCGCTTTATTCATCGGGTGATAGAAAATATCCTCTATCAGCGAGTTGATGTACTCTTCCCACAGCCACGCACCGTCAAACAGGATTCCGTATATCTGCTTGGACCACGAACCGACTTGATGTTTCCGGTGTTGAAGAATTAGAAGACACAGCTTCTGCAAAGCAAGATACTCTCCAAAATATACATGGCGGACAGTGTTCTTCTTGTTCTGTTCAATGATTTTCTGTCGTTCATACGGTTCATATCCCGGAGTTGCGTCTATTATGAGTTTGACCTTGCCCTTCACTTTGATGAGGAGTTGGTTCCCGTAAGGCTTTCTCTTGATGAATTCAATGTTGTGTCGTACCAGTTCCATTAGACTGTTATCATAAGAAAACTCGCGCTGACTGTATGCTACATTTCCTATAAATGGTGTGTTCTGCTTTATATGGCGTGCGATATTGATAGTGCCTTTTACATTTCCGTCATTGTATCTGCGGTGGATATACTTTTTGAATAATCCTTTCCGCATAGCCTTCTTGAGATAATATGGAAACAAGAACAGTAGGAAATTAAACAACCGGTTATTTTGATTGACATCGGACTCAAAATCCACGATATTCGGAAAATCCAGAACTCTGTCCAGGAGATACTGGAAAAAGTAATCTTCACCATCCCCGCAGAAGCGGGATTCGATAATCAGGCGTTCATCTCCGCAGCCGAGGAAGCCCATCACATTACTGGTGCGATAGGTGTCATTGACGCTTTGGAGAATCATCTGATCCTTCGTAATAATATCCTCTGAATCCCTTATGATTTCTGGAAACACGAACACGCCTTCATGCTCAAGCTGCTCTAATGTCTTATCGGCAATCTTCCCCGTGAGGTTTTCAATATGAGAAAATGTGCCTTTTTTCTGTTGTGAATTATCCTTGATATTGAGTAGCTTCATTCACATCACCTTCAATGGGCTTCTTATAACCGTATGCTTTTGCAAAGCGGTTGAATAAGGAGGAAAAGTACCATGAAAATTGACTGGAGAAGAAAGCTGACATCAAGAAAGCTGTGGGTTGCTACAGCGGGATTCATCGCGGGACTTATCGTAGCGTTCGGGGGGAGCTCTGAGACAGCGGAAACCGTTTCCGGCTGCATACTCAGCGGCGCGGCAGTCGTGGGGTATGTCATCGGCGAGGGGCTGGCTGATGGCGCGCACAAGGAGGACAGCGACGATGGCGATAACATTTGAAGCGTATGCAAAGAATAATCTCTGCTACAAGGCTGCGCGAACCATGCCGACAGGCAGCCCGGCAGGTATCATAATCCACTCCACCGGCGCAAACAATCCGAACCTTAAGCGCTACGTCAACGCGCCGGAGATCTGCGGGGAGAATCCCTACAGGAACTACTTCGACCGCCCGGACAGCAATGTCTGCCCGCACGCGGTCATAGGCAAGGACAAGAACGGCGAAGTGAAAGCGGCTAAGCTGCTTCCCTGGAACGTCTGCTGCTGGGGCTGCGGCTCTGGCTCAAAAGGCAGCTACAACTACGCCCCGGCATACATACAGATTGAGATCGCGGAGGACGCGCTGAACGACCGCGCCTACTTCGAGGATGCCTTCGGGCTTGCAGCTGACCTCTGCAAGCGGCTCATGAAGAATTATCCGACTATCAAGCCGGAAAACATCATCAGCCACAAGGAAGCCTGCGCCCGTGGTTACACTTCCAACCACGGCGACCCGGAGCACTGGCTCGCCAGGTTCGGCAAGAATATGGACTGGTTCCGGGGGCAGGTCGCGCCGGAGAAGCAGGTCAGGATCACTGCCGAGATCTCAGTCGCCCAGAGCAAAGTAGAGCGTTACCGCCAGGCACTCCAGGCGCTGGGCTGCTCTGTGAAAATCGAATAATGATTATCCCCGGGGCGTTGGCTCCGGGGAATTCGTTATTTTGCATAAAACAGGGCTTGAATTTTTTGGCAGTTGCATTTACCCTACTTGTCACGATAAAAACAGTTTTAACGCCAAACTTGACACCCATGTTGACACCCATACTTGCGAAAAAATACGCAAAAATGTGGTAAAATACATTCGTTGCGCGTCGCGATTCCGGATAGCAAAAATCCCCGTCAAACAGCTAATCAAGCCATTTGGCGGGGATTAAGTCTTTGGAGCGGATAATGGGAGTCGAACCCACCACCTCAGCTTGGGAAGCTAATGTTTTACCGATAAACTATATCCGCATCTCACGAATATATTATATCATCTTTGGTCAGATTTGTCAAGACCCCGGAACACCGCTCCGGGAAATTCCTGCGGAAAACCCCGAACACTGCCGCTAATCCGGAGGCTCCTCCGCTGAAAGCGCTCCGTGAGCGGAGATCATCGCTTCCTCGCGGGAGCCATGGAACCTCCGTGCTGAGAAATTTCGTGTTATCTGAACCACCTTTCCGGAAAGCAGCAGAACTACCGGAAGATTCACCGCCGCCATCACGCCGTTGAACAGGTCGGCAACGCCCCAGGCCGCAGAAACGTCCAGCATGCCGCCAACTGCCGAAACCGCCGTGAATACCACCAGATAAGGCACCCGGGAGCCTTTCCCGAACAAGTACTCCGCCGCGCCGCTCCCGAAGCAGCTCCAGCCGATGACCGTCGTGAACGCGAACATGACCACCGCCGCGCTGATGAGCTTCCCAGCCATTCCGCCGAAAACAGACGAAAACGCCGCCGTTACAAGCTCCGAGCCGCTCACTTCCTCAATAACCACCCCGGAGATCTCACCGCCCTGCCCTACTCCGGTGATCTTCATGATGTTCGCGCAGGTGATACCCCCGCTCTTCACGGGCGCGCTGAACGTACCGCCGTCCGCTGTGCGGAACTCACGAAGCTCCCCGCCGCCTGAAACCAAAAGTTCCGCCCCAGGCGTAACCAGCCCCTCCTGCTCCGTAAGCCGGAAGTACTGAGGCTGCGCAGTGATGTTCTGAAAAACTTCGTCCATCGGAGCCGCCCGGCAGGGACAGCACAGCAGCACCAGTGCCGTCATTGAGCACATTATCAGCGTGTTGAAGATTATCTCAACTATGCTCCACATGCCAAGAATGCACGGCTCTGTTTCCTCCGATAAGGCATGCGCCGACGGCGACGAACCAAGCCCCGCTTCGTTCGAAAACACCCCTCGGCGTATCCCCATGCCGGCCGCCTGCTTCACCATGTAACCGCTGACCCCGGCCGCCGCCTGCTCCAGCCCGAATGCTCCGCGGAAAATCTCCCCCATCACCTCCGGGAGCCTCCGGAAATTCACCGCAATTATCATCAGCGAGCCGATTATGTACAGCCCCGACATCAGCGGCACCAGCTTCTCTGAGACCTTCGCGGTGCGCTTCATTCCACCGAATATCACCGCCCCCGCGCACACGGTGAGCGCCAGCCCGGCTATCCATGCGGGCACCCCGAATCCGGATTCCAGCGCCAGAGCCGCCGAATTCATCTGCACGATGTTCCCCATTCCGAAGGACGCAAGCACGCAGGCTCCCGCGAATACCGCCGCAAGCGGCTTCGCAGCGCGGCTCGTGCGCTTGCGCTCAGCCAGGCCGTACCTGATGTAGTACATCGCGCCGCCGTGCCATTCCCCGCCGTTTTTCCTGCGGTAATAGCCGCCGAGTACGTTCTCCGCATATCCCGTCATAGTTCCGAGAAGAGCCGTCACCCACATCCAGAACACTGCCCCCGCGCCTCCGGAGGTCAGCGCCGCCGCCACTCCCGCGATGTTCCCCGTTCCCAGGGTCGCCGCAAGCGACGACGCCATCGCCTGGAACGGCGTGACCCCGCTCCCTGAGCTGTTCCGGCTGCTCTTTGAAAACACCGTGGACCTCAGGCAGAACAGCCAACGCCTGAATTGCAGCCCGCCGGTCCGCAGCGTGAAATATCCTCCGGAAAACACCAGCGCGGCTAACATTGGCGCTCCCCACAATATGGAATTTGCTTCCTCAACAAGTGAAAAAATGACATTCATTGCAGCCTCCCGAACTCGACGCCTGACAAGCCTGTTACGATGTTATTCCTGGAGGCATATCTTTATTCAATTTTTATTACTCAACTTTACATTGTTTTGTGCATTATGTTGCTTTTTGGTAATAAAAAATATTCCAATCGTTAAAAAAATGTGATATAATAGTGATGGATAAATGAAAAATTCCGGAGGCGAGTACATGGAGTTCAGATACAAGGTGCTGGTAATTGACGACGACAGCAGCGTCAACTTTTACATAAAATCTGTTCTGGAAGCCCAGGGGTACGACGTTATCGTTGCCGAAAACGGCAGGGATTCCGAAATATTCGCTAGCTCGCACTGCCCCGATATTATACTGCTTGACCTCGGGCTTCCGGATATGGACGGCGTCGCCGTGCTGAAGAAAATACGCGAATGGTCGGCTGTGCCGGTGATCGTTGTGTCATCCCGCCAACAGGAGCAGGACAAGGTACGCGCCCTCGAAAACGGAGCCGACGATTATGTACAGAAACCATTCAGCACGCAGGAGCTTCTCGCACGAATCAGGGTAGCGCTCCGGCACTCCCGCAACAGCGGCACGAACCTCTCCATAGCGCGGGATTCCCGGTTTGAGGTCGGCGGGCTGGTAATAGATTACGCGAAGTACCGCGTGTATGTCGACGGAAACGACGTTGAACTCACCCAGAATGAATACCGCCTGGTCGCGCTGCTGGGGCAGTACGCCGGAACGGTTCTTACCTACGCTGACCTGATACGCCGCATGTGGGGTCCCAATGCGAAGCAGGACAACCAGATACTCCGCGTGAACATGGCGAACATACGCCGCAAGATCGAGAAAGACCCCGCGCACCCGCGCTACATCTTCACCGAGACCGGCATAGGCTACCGTATGGCGGATAAATAACCGCCGACTTCAAATCCGGCGATAACCGGACTCCGCACGGAACCGGACAATACGGGGAATGACGTCCTCCCCGCGGGCAATCGCCCCGAACCGCCCTTACGGGCTGATGGCATCTGCAAATACAGATCAGCCGGGAATATTCCGGCGCGGTTTTGGTATCTGCGGGCTGTCAGCCCTTTTTGTTACGCCGCGCCCCGGCAGGGAGGCTTTTATGTTACTAAGCATTGCACTTATCCTTATCTTCGGGCTGGCGCTCGGGGAACTCGCGGGGCTTCTGCGGCTGCCGAAGCTCACCGGAATGATCGCCGCCGGGATACTCCTCGGCTCGCTCGGGTGGCTCGACCCGGCACTGCTCGGAATCTCCGCCGACCTGCGGAAGATCGCGCTGATCATTATACTGACACGCGCCGGGCTTAACCTGGAGCTGTCAGACCTGAAAAAATGCGGCAGACCCGCACTGCTGCTGAGCTTCGTCCCGGCGGCGTGTGAAATCGTCGGAGTTACGCTGCTCGCGCAGCTTCTGCTGGGGCTTGACATAGCGGAAGCGGCTACGATGGGTTCTGTGCTCGCGGCGGTGTCCCCTGCCGTTATCGTTCCGAAAATGCTGAAACTCATGGAGGAAAAACGCGGCACCGACAAGCAGATACCGCAGATGATACTAGCCGGAGCTTCAATGGACGACGTGTTCGTTATCGTGATGTTCTCGGTATTCTCAGGGCTTTGCGCCGGCGGCGAAGTCTCGGCGGTCTCCATCGTTAACATTCCGGTGTCCATTCTGCTCGGAGCCGCCGTGGGAGCCGTCTGCGGAGTTCTCATGGCGCTGCTGTTCCGGAAGCTCCACATGCGCGACAGCGTAAAGGTGATACTGGTTATGAGCCTCGCGTTCCTGCTGGTGACACTGGAGGACTTCCTGCCGGACTTCATCGGGTTCTCCGGACTTGTGGCGGTCATGACGGCGGGTATCGCGCTGCGCCAGCGTGAGCCGGAGCGCGCCGTGCGTATCTCCGCAAAATACTCCAAACTGTGGACTGCGGCGGAGCTCATGCTGTTCGTGCTGGTCGGCGCGGAAGTCGACCTGAATTCCATCGGCGGCATATGGCTTCCGGTACTTGGAGTTATCATCGGCGCCCTGGCGTTCCGCTGCGCGGGAGTGTTCCTCTGCCTGCTGAGAACCCGGCTCTGCCTGAAAGAACGGCTGTTCTGCATGCTCGCGTATACTCCGAAGGCAACGGTGCAGGCTGCCATCGGCGGAGTCCCACTCGCGATGGGGCTTGCATGCGGAAACGTGATACTTTCCGGAGCAGTGCTTGCGATACTCGTAACAGCCACGGCGGGAGCGTTCCTGATAGACCTCACCGCACCCTGGCTGCTGAAAAAAGAGGAGTAAGATTTCATAAACTAATGCAGGTTACAACAAGCGGAACACTCGCTGCTTTATAGTTTACCTAAAAAAACGGACAGACTCGCCTTGTCTGCCCGTTTTCTACAATCCGCCGCCCAAATGCAGCCTTTATTTCTTCTTATCCTTAATATGGAGCTTCTCCTTACAAAGCTGCACCCGGTTAGTTACCACAGCCTTGAAAGAATGCTTATTCTCAGGCTCCGGCGCAGGAACCTCCTCCGGCTCGTCGCAGACGTAATCCGGCGTGATATACCCCACGTCCCGGGCGTAATCCGAAGTCTTCTGCGGTAGCTGCCGCTTTCTCAGCCTGCCCTCGATGAAATCCTTGAACAGCATGTAAACCACCGCGCAGACCGGCACTCCCAGGAACATTCCCAGCATGCCGAACAGACCGCCGCATACGAGTATCGCGATCAGTATCCACACCGCCGGAAGTCCGGTGGAATCTCCCAGTATCCACGGCGCAATGATGTTCCCGTCTACAGTCTGTAGCACCACAATGAAAATAACGAACCACAGCGCCTGTATCGGCTTGTCGGACAGAAGCAGCAGAAGCGTACACGGGATAGCGCCGATGAACGGACCTACGAACGGTATCAGATTGAACACGAACATTATCGCCGCGATAAGCAGTGAATACGGCAGGCGGAGTATCGTGCAGCCGATGAAGCATATCATGGCGACAATAAACGCCTCGATTATTTTCCCCACGATGGAGCCGAGGAACTTCTTGCTCGCCTCGCGGCATACGCCGAGGAACCGCTGTGCGCGCTCCACCTTCAGGAACGCGAATATCAGCTTCTTGGTCTGACCGATGAACATTTCCTTGCGCGCCAGCAGGTAGATCGAAATAATAAGCCCTATCAGCACGTTCTTCATCGTGTCGATGACCGCCCACACCGTCGACGCTACGTTTCCGGCTATGTTCATCAGCTCGTTGGAATACTCCTTCCATATTCCCGCTATGAACTTGTTGAAATCGTCCAGCGGGTTCCCCAGGAACTCAACCAGCGTGGGATTATCGTCGAAAATGTTGCTCAGCCATTCCTTGATGGTGTTGATGTAGGAATCCATGTTGCTGAAGATCACGATCAGGTTCTCAATAAGCTGAGGTATCACCATTATAACTATCAGACCCAGTATCACAAGAACCAGCAGCATGGTCAGCGTAAGCGCGATACCCCGCGCCTTGCTCCGGTTTTTCTTGTTCGTGGAATCCGACAGCTTTTTTAAGGGACCGGTCTCGATTCTGGTCATGAGCGGATTCAGCAGGTAGGCGCAGAATATCCCTATGATTATCGGGGTCGTGACCGCGCCCAGCACCGACAGCTTAGCCATCACCGAATCAAAATTGAATATCACCATCACCGCGATGGCGCTGACGATCACCGCGCAGGTCGCGTAGACCGCTATCGTCAGGTATTTTCTGTTCCAGTTTATGTTCATATTATCTCCCCCAGGCGCACGCCGCGCGGCGTGTATTCTAATTAATTATACTACACGGTACGCAAAAAATCAAGTGCGGTCAGCAATAATATTGGCACAACTTTCCTGAATAATACCGCGCCCCCGGAGCAAAATATCAGTGCGGCGAAAAGCCGGATATTTACGGAGCCTAGCTCCATAGGAGGAAAAACAATGTCCAACCAGAATAACCAGAACAATCAGAATCAGAACAGAAACCAGCAGAATCAGCAGAATCAGCAGAACCGCCAGAACCAGAACGATCAGGGTCAGAACCGCCAGAATCAGAACCAGAACAGATAACGGACTGACTTCAGGCTCAATGCTCCGGGCGAATCGTCCGGGGCAGTTTTTTGCGCTTTTTCCAGACAAAAGCGGCTCTGTAAAAACAAAGCCGCATTCAATATCTGCGCAGAGGCTGCGTACGAAATTCACGCCTGTTCAGCCGCAGTCGTATCCCGGAACAGCAGCGAAATGCACCACGCTGCAGACAGCGCGACCAGTATATAGACGATACGGCTGAGAACAGCACCCTGCCCTCCGAAGAGCCACGCCACCAGGTCAAAGCTGAATACCCCGACAAGACCCCAGTTGAGCCCGCCGATGATCAGCAGAACGAGTGCCAGTTTATCTATCCACATAGTTTTCCCTCCTTTCAAAAATACGCGGAAATTCCCGCTGCTGTTATTATGCACAAATCAGGGCGGATTATTATGTCGATTTATTTTTTTACAACTCAGTTTTTTTATGGTAAAATATTTATATATTATATTCCAACATAAAATACGGAGGGCTGCATGCTTATATACATATGCGATGATTCGAGGGCAGACCAGCTCCGGCTGGTCCACAACATAGAAAGCTACGCAAAGGAAAAGGGCGCGTCGGTCACGGTGAAGCTGTTCAGCAGCGCAGACGCACTCCTCAGGGAGTACGAAACTTCCACGGAGAAGCCCGCGGTCATTTTCCTTGACATCTACATGGACGGCACCAACGGCATGGACGCCGCCGAAAGGCTCATTGAACTCGGCATGGAAAACGGACTGGTTTTCACAACGTCGTCTGAGATCCACGCGGTCAAGGCGTTCAGCATCGGTGCCGACGGGTATCTCCACAAGCCGTTCACCCATGACGATTTCGTCCGCGCCATGAAGCGGTTCAGCCGCCTTTTCGAGGAGTCCCGGCGGTATATCACCGTTATGCAGGGCCGCGAGGAGGTCAACATATACCTCAACACGCTGCGCTTCGCTGAGTCCGTCGGACACAGCACCGTGCTCCACACCTCCGGCGGCGAGGTCAGGGTTTACCTGCCGCTCAGCAGCTTCTTCGGACAGCTCGAGGGCGAGCCGGACTTCCTGATGTGCGGCAGAAGCTACATTGCGAACCTTTCCGCTGTCGAAAGCTTCGACGCGGATTCCGGGGAACTCACCTTCCAGGGCGGCGAGTCGCTCATAGTTCCGGTAAGGCTGCGCCGCTCCGTAAAGGAGCAGATGAAGTCCGCGGGAAGATCGGAGGGCTGATATGTATGCTGTTTTCTGCGGCGTCCACATTGTGGTGCTCATGGGAGTTTTCGTGCTGTTCCTGCTGTGCGTCAGGAACACCACCTCACCGGCGAAGCTCTCGTTCATGCTGACCTGCTTTTCGCTGTTCATTCTGATTTTCGGAATGTACCTTGAAATGGTGGACTCAGACACCACCGAAGCCGCTATCAGCGCGCTCAGGATACAGTATATCGGCATGTATCCGTTCTCGCTTTCGCTGCTGTATTTCACCTCCAGCATGGGCGGGTTCAAGGTACCGAAGCCGATGTGGATAACCTTTGGCGTGCTAGACTGCGCAAGCTTCATCGCCATGCAGACCACCGGGACCTCCAAGGAAGAAAACCACGGGCTGTTCTATTCCACGATGAGAATAGAATCCGACGGCATTTACTCACGCATTGAAGTTGGCAAGGGTATCTTCTGGTTCGTAACCTATGCGATTATTCTTTTCATCATAATTTACATCGTCGTCAACCTCATTTTGGCGCTCCGGAAAACCACCAACAAAATACAGCAGCGCCGTATCGCGCTTATTCTGGGCGGTATCTCGGCGATGGGGCTGGAGCTTGTCATGAAGTGGTGCGGTCTGTTCGGCAGCTATAACCCCTTCGCGTTCGGAGCATTCGTGCTGGTGTTCTGCATGTATGAGTCCATGATTCGCTACGGGTACTTCTCCTCGGTAGTATCGGCACCGGCGAACGTTCTTGACATCGGCGACGAGGGCGTTTTCATGCTCGACGAGCACGGCGGACTTATCTATATGAACGCCACCGCCAAGCGAATACTCCCGGAGCTTTCCGAGATGAAAAACCCGTCCAGCCACAAGGTCGTAAAGGAAGCGCTCTCCGGCGGCAGGAGCACCGTCAGCATAGACGGCAACGTTTACGAGCTGCGCGTCGAGCGTATTCAGGAGTTCAGCTCCCCCTGCGGCTACGTTATCTGGCTGATAAACATGACGAAATATCAGCACCGGATCGACGAGATAAACGCCGCGAACACCGCAAAAACCGAGTTTCTCGCGCGCATGAGCCACGAAATACGCACGCCTATCAACACAATGCTGGGTCTGAACGAAATGGTAATGCGGACATCTACAAACCCGGAGGTACTGGAGTACTCCGCTGACATAGCGGACGCGGGCGGCATGCTGCTGACCCTGATAAATGAGATACTCGACATTTCAAAGGCAGAAGCCGGAAAGCTGACGGTAGAACGTGCGGAATACGACACGCTCACAATGCTCCGGGAAATACGCCTGCTGGTGATACAGAAAGCCGAGGAAAAGGGTCTGGAACTGGATTTCCGCATCGACCCCGGACTGCCCAGGAAGCTAGTCGGAGATCAGGCAAGAATAAAGCAGATGGCGGTGAACCTACTGACGAACGCCGTGAAGTACACGCAAACCGGCTTCGTAAGGCTGACCGCATTCATGGAGTCCGACACACTGGTAATTCAGATAGCAGACAGCGGCTGCGGCATACCGCCCCAGAAGCTTCCGCTGATATTCAACAATTTCGAGAGGATAGGCGCAGTCGGCGACGGAGTGGGGCTAGGGCTTCCGATAACGAAAAACATCGCGGAGATCATGGGCGGCGCGATAACCGCAAAAAGCTCCCCGGGAGCTGGCAGCACATTCACGCTGAAAATACCGCAGAATATCGCGGACGCGTCCCCCATCGGGGAGTTCACGCCGGAGCTTCCGGTGCGCCCGCATGTCAGCGCATCGCACTTTATATGCCCGGAGACCGAGATACTCGCCGTGGACGACAACCGCTACAACCGCGTGGTGATCGAAAAACTGCTGCGGCGCACCAAGGCAGGAGTAACGACTGCGGAAAGCGGCGAAGAAATGCTCCGGATTGCAAGGGAGCGGCGCTTCGACCTGATAATGCTCGACGCGATGATGCCGGGAATGTCCGGCGTGGAGGCGCTCCGGAAGCTGCGCAGCGACCCCGCCAGCCTCTGCCGGGAGACCCCCGTTGCGGTGCTGACCGCGGACGCGGTAGTCGGCGCCCGGGAGCGCTACATGAGCGAGGGCTTCGACGAGTACCTCTCAAAGCCGATAATCTCCGAGGAGCTTGAGCAAATGCTCTCGCGGCTTGTTCCGGGCAGAATTGTGACGGACAGCCTGCCGTCAGCGCAGAAGTCCGGAGAGCCTGGAAGCTCTCTGCTGAACACCGCAAAGGGTCTGGAGTACTCCGACAACGACCCGGATTTCTACAGGGAGCTGCTCAGGCTGTTCACCGAGGAGGCTCCGAAGTCGCTGGAGCGGCTTTCCAGCGCGCTTGCCGATAACGACCTCGAACTCTACACCACCCTGGTACACGGGCTGAAAAACAACGCCCGCGGAATAGGCGCTGATTCAGCCGGGGAGCTTTGCTTCGAAGCCGAGCAGACCGCCCGTGCCGGGAACTCGGCTCCGCTTCCGGAGCTGCATTTAAAAATCGAGCAGGCGATAACCGAAGCGGCGGCAGAAGCCGCGCGGCTCTCCGAAGCAGAAAAGATAACGCAAGGTCACCTCTAAAAACCTTGTTTGAGTGAAAATGTGTATAGCACACCGACTGCTTCTTCAAACCTCCTCGTAAGGCATACAGCCTTACTTCGTCGGCTTTCATCGCATTCGGCGCACTCTACCCATTTTCTCTTTTCAAACCGGTTTTTAGAGGTTCCCGCAATAAAATGAACCCTTCCGCACCAGAAAGCGGAAGGGTTCTCTATATAAGCGGGAAGAATCAGAACATTACAGCTCGTCAGGGTAGAAGAACAGTTCCCCGTTCTCGTCTACCGTGAATGTCACGCTGGTGGTGTAGTAGTAGTTTCCGTAGATGTCGTAGAGCGACATAGAATAGCTGTAATCGGCGGCGGGAAGCGCGTCGTACTCTATCTGGAGCTCGCCGCTGACAGTGATGTCGTCGCCGTAGATGTAGTCGTTGAACTCATCGGAGAACACGAAGTAAGCCGGGGCGATAACGTCGCCGTCCTTCAGGGGCTGGGTGTCCCTGGAGGCTACGCCGGTCTCGGGGTCGATACCGGACCAGGTCCCGCATACGCGCCACTCGCTGCTGGTGAAATCGTACTCGATACGCAGGTTGGTCTGCTCGCCGTTAAGGGTTATCGGCGCCGTGTATACCGAGCGGTCCTCGCCGACGCTTACCGCAACTATGGCAAGCGGCTGTCCCGCGATAGATGGCCATGAGCCGTCAAAGCCGTCCTGGAGGATCATCGCGTCGTAGTCGGTGACGACCTCGTCGTCCTCGCCGAGGTAAACGCTTGTGCCGTCGTAGGTCATGAACAGCGTGCAGGTCGCGTAGTTGAACGCGCTCATATCCGAGAGCTGAACCGTGTAGGTGCCGTTCTCGTCAAAGTATACGCTCTGTATGCCGATGGTGCTGTTATCATCTGCGTAGGATACGTCGCTGTAGTTTGAACCTACGTTCGGGTCTGCCGTATAGCCGTAGTTCCAGATGTCGTCGCAGTCGGCGATAAGGCCGCTGTTGTCGTAGTCCGAGAGGTCGCCGCCGGTGGTGCCGTACGCCGCAGAGTCAACATACGCGAGGTAATAGGAGCTGGTGCAGATGTCCGCGAACACCGAAAGCTCCTCGGTGCCCTGGACTGAAAGCGGATAGTACAGGGAAAGTCCGCCGGCTCCTTCGTGGTTGTCGCCGTTTACGCTGTAGATCACCGCTTCCTTCAGCTTTGCAATTGCGTCGGACGCGGAGGGCGCGTAAGGCTGCACCGCATTGAGAAGTCCAAGCAGGTCTACCATGTTGGTGTAGCCCTCGTTTCGGTTGTTTCCGCCGAAGTTATCCGCGGAGTACACCGCGCGGGCGATGTCGGTCATGCTGTCGCTTTCGTACATCTCCTTCGCGGTGGCGTCGAATGCGGTCAGAAGGCCGTTTATCTTTGAAAGGTCGGTTATTGCGAAGGTAGTGCCGTCCGGGTCGCCGTTGTCCATGCAGTGCTGATAGTAGCTCTGGCACTGCATCTCGCCGAGGTCGGCGCCGGTCGCGTCGGGGTACCCGGAGAGGAAGTCCACGATGTCGGTGTAGTTCCAGCCGCCGCCCGGCTCGGTCTCCTCGGAGGCGAACATGTAGCGCGCGTACGGCGCGATGATGTTCGCTGTCTCAAGGGTGCTCATAAGGCAAGCGTCGAAGCCGATGAACTCGAACTTGTCGCTCATCTGGCCGTAAACGGAGTTTAGCGCACTGTCTATCTCACGCAGCGAAAGGCTGTCCGAATCGTTCATCTCGTCGAAGCACACGCCGCTTATGCTGCCGCCGCCGTGGTTCCAGAACACCAGACCCATGTGCTTCGCGGGGTAATTCTCAACTCCCCAGGAGACAAAATCCGCGAGGGTCTGGGGGTCGCCCATGTTCTGGAGGTCGAACTCATCTACAAGCTCAAGCTCGCCGTTGTTTGTGACGTAGCGCTGCGATACGCTGTTCGAAATGCCGTAGTACTCGTTCCACTCGGCGGTTCCGCCGGTCTGGTAGACTATGCGAACGTCGTCGCTGTATGTACCGAACAGGGCTTCCTCGATATCCATTGAAGCCGCGTAGCAGTCGCTCTCAAGGTCGGTGCCGCAGAGGTACACCATGATCGTCCAGCCGCTGTCGCCCATCGGAGCCGACTCGGAACGGGTGCGGCGGTGGATATCGAGGCTGCCGTTCGTCATGGAAAGCTGGGTCGCTCCGTTGTCGAAACTGCGGCCTGCGTTGTCGTACTCCTCTTCCCCGCCGGACTGCACCGGAGCCTCGGCGGTGTATTCTGCCGTGCTGTTTCCGGCTTCGGCGGTGGCGAAGAAGTCCTCATCGATGTCAGAACAGCCCGCCATTGCAAGCGCCATTGCCCCCGCAGTCGCTGCGGCGAGCCATTTTCTAATTTTCATGCGTTTCTCCTTAATATTATGTCTGCGGAATTCCATGCCTTACGCGCGGGATTCCAGATATATTTTATAACAAACCGAAGATAATGTCAAGCCGCATAACGCAATCAAAGCCTGTCGGCGGCTGTTCCGACAGGCTTGATCATCCGTACCAGACAGTTTTTTAGTTTCCGGTCACCCAGGGAGTGCCGTCCTTCTTGGTGAACTTACCGGTGGCAACATTCACGATGTCGATGATGTAGCCAACGCCGAAGCAGCCGCAGGTCAGCAGCCAGATGATCCCGGTGCCGATCTTGCCGGTCATGAATCTCGGAACTCCGAGCTCGCCGAGAAAAATAGTGATAAGTAACGCAGGTGTCTTTTCCATTATGTATCTCCTTACTGATTATTTGCGGTCAGCCCGCATAATTTGGTGCTGAAGAAAGTATAACATATGAGGCTGTTTCAGTCAATAAAATCTTCCTGATTGTATGTTTTACCTTCCTGATTGTTTTTGAGGCGACCTTTTTGTCGTGCCGGGAAAAAAGCCTGTTATGCGTCAGCCGCCGAAAAAGCTGAGGAAGCTGAAACCAGTCGGCATGGGTATCGTGAACATGTATATGGTTCCGAACAGGAATCCCGCGATTGCAACGCAGGTGATCAGCATACGGTTCGGCAGGCGGCGGAAAGTCCCCACGATACCGAGCATGAACAGCACGACGGAATAGATGACGGTGACGAGATTGAAGGTGTCGCCGCGGGTGTTGTCCTGCTGGCCTTCGGCGAGAACTGCTTCGCTCTCCGCGAGTATCTCCTGCGCGTCGGCGTAGTAGCTGTTAACGTAGTCCTCGTCGCTGAACGGGCTTACTGTGGACTTCTCGTTGTTTATCACCCAGTCGATTATCTGGTCGGCGTCGAAGTCAAAATCGTAGTTTATGAGGTCGGCGATCTCCTGAGTCAGGTTGTCGGCGCAGATGAACTTGATTTTATACGCGCTCTCATACAGCTTGGATTCGTCGCCGGTCTGGTCTGCGTAAAGCACCTCCACCTGGTAGTCGCTTATCATGTTCCACACCTGCATATCCTGCATGAGCGTCTGGGAAGCCTCGTTCCAGCGGGCGTTGCCGTCGGCTGCGAGGTTGTTGCTCTTAGTATAGTTGGTGGACATGTTGCCGCCGTGCAGCGAGCCTATCCACGAAGCCCAGGCAGTAGCCAGCGCGGTCACGCCCAGAAATACCGCTATGATTATTTCAAGGATATCTTCCTTGCTGCGGCGGGGCTTTTCCTGTGCGGGGGTCTGTGTGTTGTTTTCGGACATTTCGGTTCTCCTTCTCAGATAGTTTTTTTATACCTGTTGATTTTATCGTTTTTTGCGGCGTATGTCAATAAAATCTTCCTGATTGTCGTTTTTTTCTTCCTGATTGTAAATTCGGAACGACTTGAATGACAACATTTCTTATTTAATTGCATATCACCAGGTCAATGAAATCTGCAAGTGTAATTATGCACAAAAAAGCTACAGGAAAATGAAGATATTTCACAAATTTTTTAAATGTACAAAAAAAAGCTTTATTTTAAAGGGGTTTTGTGGTAGAATATATTTATAAAAATTATCATAGATATTCTGGGTGCGTATCTTCAAAATAAGGATACGAATCTATCAGATCGAGAGGGGAATAACATGTCACAGATCATTGCGGTTACGGCAGGCAAGGGCGGCACGGGCAAATCGACCACATCGGCTAACGTTGCCACTGCACTTGCAGCGCTTGGTAAAAAAACTCTGGTGGTCGAGCTGGACTTCGGTCTGAGGTGCCTTGACATCATGCTCGGCATCAAGGATAAGGTAAAGCACGACATCGGCGAATATCTGGAGGGTAAAATTGATATCCTTACAGCCACAACTAAAGTGGACCGTGTTGACAACCTCTATCTGGTCTGCGCGACAAGGAATCCGTTTATAGATATCAATCCTGAAAAGATCATGGAAGTATGCCAGGAGATGCGCAAGCACTTCGATTACATAATCATGGACACCGCAGGTATCGGCAGTTCGGTATTCAGCGTTATTAAGGCTGCGGAGCTTATCCTGATGGTAACTACCCCGGATACCGTGTGCGTACGCGACGGTGCGATACTTTCTGACTTCCTGTACGTCAAGAACTGCACTAATCAGCGTCTTGTCATCAACAAGGTCAGCCCGAACTTCAAGGACGAGGATATCCTCTACGACCTCGACGAGGTAATGGACAGCGTGGGAATACCGCTCATCGGCGTGGTTCCCGAGGATATGAACATAAAGATATGCGGCGCGAAGGGACAGCCTCTTCCCCAGAACTGCGGAGGCGCCAAGGCTTACGCGGCTATAGCAAGAAGAATTCTTGGTGAGGAAGTTCCGCTCACCATCAACATCAACTAAGGAGGGAGCAGCTATGAATATTGCACTCATCGCACATGACTCCAAAAAAGAACTGATGGTTCAGTTCTGTATCGCATATTGCGGTATTCTCAGCCACCATGATATTCGCGCTACCGGCACCACCGGAAAGCTCGTTGCCGAGGCTACCGGACTTCATATTCAGCGTTACCTCAGCGGTTCCCAGGGCGGCGACCAGCAGCTTGCTTCAAGCATTTCCTGCAACGAAGTCGACCTGCTGATATTCTTCCGTGACCCGCTCAACGCAAAGTCTCATGAGCCAAACGACATCAATATTCTCCGCCTCTGCGATGTACACAATATCCCCGTTGCAACGAATATTGCTACCGCCGAGGCTCTTATCCACGCCCTCGAGCGCGGGGACCTCGACTGGAGAGAATACATGAGAAACTGATTTTTTTCAACAATTCAACATAAAAACAGGGCTGGTTTCAGCCCTTGTTTTATTTTCCGCGAAATTCAAGACGACTACTGGAAATACCTCATTGCAAATTTTCCGAAGGTCTGACTTCAAAGACAAAACAGGCAGGCTCACCGCCTGCCTGTTTTGTATATTCAGCCGAATACGGCTCAGTGATTCCAGCTCAGATTTTATCCGCAGCAGTCGTTCACGACATGAGTCTCAGGAGCCGCTGAAAGCGACTCGCTCTCATATACCACGTCCGAAAATTCATCGCCGCTGACAGTATAGCTGTCGGGAACTCCGTCAAAGAACTTGAACGAACGCTCCACCAGAGCGGATACGTCAGTAGATTCCTTCAGCAGCCCTATGTCGTGTAGGTCAGCAGCAACGTTCACCAGCGCGTCGTATCCGCCCTGAACGCTCGGAATATACTTGTATCCCTTGAGTATCTCCGCGTTAGCCCTGGCGTCGCCGCTGACATACTCGCCGTCGATCTGTATCTGCGCTGCCTCCTCGGGATTCTCCGCAACAAAAGCGGAGGCCTTCAGAACCGCCCTTGTGAACGCCGCGGCAATGTCCGGGTGCTTCTCCGCAAGCTCGGATGATACGAAGCTTACGCAGCAGTATTCACTCGCGTACGGCTCCGTTACCGCTGTATCGAGCAGCACCTTCAGCCCATACTCGTTCTCTGCGTTTGTGGCTACCGGGTCAGGCGTGGAAATAGCGTCTACCGCTCCGTTCATCAGCGCTGCCGGCTGGTCGGTGGGGCTGTACACCGCAAATGCGACTTCCCCGCCGTCCGCGGAAATATCAACTCCGGCTGCGTTAAGAGCGCGCTTTGCGGTTATCGCCTCGGAACTTGCCAGGGAGCTTACTCCGATGGTCCTGCCCTTCAGATCGGCAACGGATTCGATTCCGGAATCCGCGCGGACGAGCAGCTTTGTGCAGCCCGTGTGCATTCCTGAGGTAATGACCATGTTCAGACCGTTTTCTATCGGCTGAATGAACTTTCCGACAAGTCCGAAGCCGCAGTCGATCATGCCGGAGCCGAGAGCCGCCTGAATGTCGGAGCCGCCGAAATCAACACGCTCCCACTTGATTCCCTCATCGTCGAGGTAGCCCTTCTCCATCGCCACCTGGAGCGGAGCGTGGCAGAGCGCGCCCTGCACCTCGCCTACCTTGAGTACGTATTCATCGCTGCCGGAGCCAGAGCCTGCGCTCCCGGAGCCTTCCTGCTGTGCGCACGCTGTAAGCGCCAGCGCGAGCGCCGCTGAAACCGCAGCTGCGGCTATTTTCCTGAAATTCATATTGATTACCTCCATTAAATCGTATATTCCACGTCTTTTTCCCTGCCCGCGAAGTCCAGGACCTTGAGTATCTCGCTGCGAAGGCGGATAAACTCAGGATTGTTTCGGTCACGGGGCTGGCTGAGATGCACTTCGAGTATCTCCTCTATCTTCGCGGGACGCGGCGACATTACAACTATCTTGTTCGAAAGGTACACCGCTTCGTCTACGTCGTGAGTTACCATCACCATGGTCATGTTCTGCTCTGCCTTGATGCGCAGCAGCTCGTCCTGCATGTTCATTCTTGTAAACGCGTCCAGCGCGCCGAGAGGCTCGTCGAGAAGCAGCGCCTTCGGGTGACCGATTAGCGCCCTTGCAAGGGAGGCTCTCTGGCACATTCCGCCGGAGAGCTGGTGCGGGTAGGATTTCTCAAATCCGGTCAGCCCGACAAGATCCATGAATTCCCTGACGGAATCCCGCTTCTGCTTGAAAATGTGCCTTGCCCTCAGCCCGAAGGATATGTTGTCGTAGATGTTCAGCCACGGGAACAGGTTCGGGTCCTGGAACACAAGTCCGCGGTCGTAGTTGGGTCTGGTTATCTTCTCGCCGTCGAGGTATACCGCACCTTCCGTCGGCTGGTCAAGGCCTGCAAGCAGCCGCAGCATGGTGGATTTTCCGCAGCCGGAAGGTCCGATAAGGCAGACGAAATCTCCCTGTTCTATTTTCAGATCCACTCCGTTGAGCGCATGTACGATTTCCCCGTCGGGACGGCGGAAGCTCTTCTTCACGCCGCTGAATTCTATTGCTCCTACCATTTGATGACTCCCTTCTGCCACAGCAGCACCTTATCCCTTACCTTGAAAAGAACCGTGATAACAAGGTAGAACAGTACTGCGATAACGATAAGCCCTGCATAAACGTTGGCGTAGCACATCATTTCCTTCTGCCAGTTGACGTACCAGCCCATGCCGTACTTTGCGCCGATCATCTCCGCCGTCATCAGCGTTACGAACGACGAGCAGATACCGTTGAACAGCCCGAGGAATATACTAGGCATTGCGGCGGGCACTCCCACCTTGAAAACACGCCAGAAGTGATTTGCTCCCAGTGTGGAGGCGACCTCGAAATACGAATTCTTTACGTTTGAGATACCGCTGGAGGTCAGCACCACCGTCGGGAACCAAACGGAGATCCCGATGATAAACGCGCTGGCTGCACGTGCAGTCGGGAAAACCAGCAGGAAAATCGGTATCCACGCCGTGGACGGTATCGGACCCAGAATACGTACCAGCGGGTTTATCCAGTAGCTCAGGGTCTTGCTGAAGCCTATGCCCACGCCCATCAGGAACCCTACGATAAGTCCTCCGAAGACGCCCGCGGCGAGTATTCCCGAGGAGTAGCCGACGCACTTCAGGATCAGCTCCCAGTCCTCGAAAAGGGTTCCGAACACCCGGTCGAGGGACGGGAAATACAGCGTAGGAAGCAGCGCCGTCTTTACCGTTACGATGTTCAGAACGTTCAGAACAAGCAGCACTCCCGCCAGGAACGGAGCTCTGTAAAACAGGTCGCTTTCGTTCGGGGTCTTCCTGTTTTTCAGGTGTATCAGGATCGCTCCAACGAAATAAACCAGGGTTATCGCGATGATAAGCCCGGCGAAATACGGGAGATTCGCCGGCTGGTGCTTGGCGGAATCAGGAACGGCAACCGCGACTGCCTCAGCGGCTATCGCCGATAGAAGAAGTATGCCGGCGCGAAACAATGTCTTTTTATTCATCTGAATGTCCTTTCCGGCTTACTTTATGCTGCCGAGATTTGCTCCGGAATAATCCGGCTCCTCGCCGACCGGCGCAAGCAGAAGCTTCTTGTAGTAAGCCCGCGCCTGGTACAGCGCGCCGACAGGGTTGTGGGCGAGCACTCTGTCCTTGGTGACAAGCGTTGTCGTTATCCCCTTCGCGTACTTGTAGAACAGGCTGTCGTGTCCAACGCACAGCCCCACTACTACGTTCAGGTCTACCTTCGCCTTGTTGAGCAGCTTCGCCTGCATAATGGGGTTGCACATTACCTTTCCGGTAACGCAGGTGTATTTCTCATCTATCCCTATGTCGGTCTTATCCACCGAGCCGACCTTGCAGCCTATCCCGTACACCTCAAAGCCGTTCAGCTTCAGTATCCGCGCGAATATGCGGCTTTCCTCAATAAGCCCTACGCAGGTCGCAATGCCTATCTTTTTTGCGCCTATCTTGCGGGCAAATTCGATTATCTCCTCCACCCTCGTGTACTTGCCGTAGAATCCGCCCTCTACCTCTGCGGAAGCAACCGCTATCTTGTGGTTCGTGCGGTTTTTTATGTAGAGGTCCGTGACCTCGTTTATCTCCTCCTCGGTGAGCGCCGCTGTCGGGCAGAACTCAGGATACGAGCCGCTGCGGCGTGCGCAGTTGAGCACTCCGCAGTCTGTGCAGCTATGGCAGATGTTCTTGTTGTCGGGCATGATGTTTTCCTCCAATATTCAAAAAAAAAAGCGCATTTCACTGCGCTCCGGATATGTTCGGTTCGGGTCAGAACAAAACTCACATTCGGAATACGGACGCGCAGGGCAGTTCTTCAGCCATATGGCACATGACTGTACACATCATTTCACAGCAGATCATCTTTGCACAGCTCATTTGTAGTTCTCCTTTCTCCGAGTATTCATATATTACATATTAATCTGATATGTTTTGTTGGCGTAATGCTATTATAACTTTTTTCCGGCTGATTGTCAAGTAGTTTTGGAAAAAAAGCTGCCAGCAATTAACGTTTTGTATAGATTATACAATTACTTTGCCCAAGGGACAGTAAATAAAACACATTTTCCAATATTGTATAAAAACCGGGTCGATGTTCTTATTATAGGGAACCTCTAAAAACCGGTTTGAAAAGGGAAAATGGGTAGAGTGCGCCGAATGCGATGAAAGCCGACGAAGTAAGGCTGTATGCCTTACGAGGAGGTTTGAAGAAGCAGTCGGTGTGCTATACACATTTTCACTCAAACAAGGTTTTTAGAAGTGACCTATAGATGGGGTTACGTACGAATTGTGAAACATCTCCTTTCCCGTTGACATCGCGGATAAAAAAGTGATATAATCAAAATATAAATCGGGACCCTAAAAGGAGACAAAAGCATGAAGATAAAAAAAGTTGCAGTCCTGGGCACTGGAGCCGTCGGCTCTTATGTTATCTGGGGACTTTCCGCGCTCGGCTCGATCGAACTGGGAGTAGTTGCGCAGGGCGAGCGCGCACAGCGGCTGAGAACCAACGGCTGCTCAATAAGAAAAAAACGACGGACTTTTTAACTACACAGCCGGTGCTGAAGCAACGCAGTCAAATTAAAACGGAGGTGTCCAACTTGGGCGACTGGGATTCCAGGCAATACACAAAATTCGAAAAGGAACGCACGCAGCCATCTATCGACCTTATAAGTCGTATCAGCATTGACCCTGGGTCGATACTTGATATCGGCTGCGGTCCGGGAAACAGCACGGCTCAGCTTGCAAAGCGTTTCCCTGCTGCCGAGATACTTGGAGTTGACAGCTCCGACGACATGCTTGAGCGCGCCGGGAAAAGCCACCCGGAATTAACATTCAGAAAGTGCTTTGTTCCAGACGGGCTGTCGGAGTTCAAAAACTTCGACCTGATTTTTTCCAACGCATGCCTTCACTGGATACCGGGTCACGAAACGCTGCTGCCGAATCATGGAGAAGCTGACTCCCGGCGGAATGCTGGCGGTCCAGATACCGCTCACACAGCAAGCGGTATTTTACAAGCTGCTTCACGAGCTGATACAGGCTGACAAGTGGGAAATGCTGAATGAGATACACAATTTCCACAACCTCACGCCGAACGCCACATACGACGTCCTGGCGGGGTGCTCGGGTGAAGTCGCCATGTGGGAGACCGTATATTATCATGTAGTTCCGTCGCACAGCGCCGTTATCGACTGGTATAAGGGAAGCGGCTTAAAGCCGTATCTCGACGCCCTGGGCGAGAATGAAAAGACGGAGTTCCTCGGCGAACTCCTGGAAGCTGTAAAGGGGAATATACCTATTCAGGGCGACGGAAACGTCATTCTGAAAATGCCAAGATTATTCTTCACCGCGAAGAAATAATAAAAAGCTGCACGAGCAAATCTCCCCGCTTTAGTCATGGGGAGTGTCGTGCAGCTTTTTAAATTCGGAATTCCGGTGCCGCCCAAGACGAAACCTGTCAGCCTGTAAAATTCCCAGCAGTTTTAATTCCGCGCGAAGCGCGCACCTTAATTCCGAATTCCTAATTCTGAATTCCGAATTTAAAATATCACGCTAACATGCTCATTATCTGCGCGGTGAGCAGTCCGCCGCCGGTCCCGACTACATAACCGAGCAGCGCCATGATTATCCCGACGGGAACCAGCGCGCTGCTGTACGTCCCGGCGAGTATCGGAGCCGTCGCGGTTCCACCGATATTCGCAAGCGACGCGACTGCGCAGGTGAATATATCCAGCCTGAACAGCTTCGCGAGAAGCAGCATTATCCCGGCGTGTATCACAAGGATAAGCAGCCCCGCCGCCAGCCATGCCGGAGCATTCCCGATACCCCGGAGGTCGGCGCGGGAGGCTATCAGCGCAATCACGACATACAACAGCACGTTAGAGACTTCCTCGGTGCCGCGGAGCTTCCCGAACGGGGTCATTGCCAGGAGTATTCCGAGCACCGTTACAATGAGCACCGTCCAGGTAGCGCGGTCGAAAAACGGGAGCATATCCCCGACTGCTCCGCCGAGCTTCGTACAAACCGCCGATACCAGAAGTCCCGAGCCTGTCAGCAGCAGAATGTTCTGCCAGGCGAGCGGGCGGGAATCAGCTGCGTATTCCTGCTCGAGGGAGGCTCCGACGGCGTGTATCGCAGTAGTATCCGCCTTCGTCCAGCGGTCGAACTTGTCGGAAAAGCCTATCGCCCACAGCAGGAACATGATATACAGCGTTCCGCAGATGGAATCCATCACCAGCGCGTACGCCATCGCGGATTCGTCGATATCAAGCGCCGCCTGTATCGCCAGCATGTTTCCGCCGCCGCCCATCCAGCTTCCGCAGAGCGCCCCGAGGGACTTCCAGGCTCCTTCCCCGAGCCACCCGCGCATTATCGCAAAAGAAACCACGAACCCAAGCGAAATCGAAACCGTGGCGGCGAGAAATCCAAGCAGCATTTTCGGTCCCAGCCGGAGTATTTTCCGGAGGTCGCAGCGCAGCAGCATAATGAACAGCATGGCGTATAACAGCGGATTTTTCAGGCTGGAATACGCCGCGGAGGTCGCCTGGAGATCCCACGCGCCCAGCGTGCAGAGCGCCATCAGCCCGAGATATATAAGCACAACCGGCGGCGCAAAGCTGAAGAATTTACGGGCGGCATTCCCCTTTATCAGCCGCGGAAGGTACACCAGCACAGCCGCGGCGAATATCAGCACGGCTATGTAGGTGAAGCTGTCTTTTATCACATTCACCACTCCTTACGGCTGTATTATCTCCTGCGTCGCCGGAAAAATACATGCGGTAAGTACCCGTTTTATGTCAGGTCAAATTCAAGCTGAATATCGAACGGCTCCATTTCGGCGGCTTCCCGGAACAACTCCCTCGCAGGAACGCAGCCCAGCGCCTTATAAGCCGCCTGGCTCTCCTTTGCAGAGTGAGACGAAATAAATATCCGCTCTGCGCCGGTTTCCCTGACAAGCGGCAGAGAAGCCTCGAACACCATGCGGCCTATCCCCTTCCCCCGGTACAGTTCTGAAACATGGAACATGTGAAGCTCCACGTAATTCTTGCGTTCGCCGATAAGCTCGTTTCCGTAGAACGTCCAGCCGACTAGCTTTCCGCCGTCGAACGCGCCGGTTCCGAAGTAACCACGCCGCAGATTGCCGAGCATCCTTTCGGCGGCTCCCCGGCGGACATCCGCGTCCCAGTCCTCAACAAACGGTTGGTATACAAGCTCCATTTCATTTCCGTTCTTGCGCCAGACCTCCGTGACCTGCTGCCTGCGGCGGAAATCGTCCAGCGAATGCTCGTTAAAATTGGATAACGTCAGTGGTTCTATTATAATGTTCATCTTTACCTCTCAATAATTCGCCAATTTTGCTATAAGCCGCATTCCAGTCGCGCTGAGGGTCGTCAAGCATGAACGACTTCACCGGAAGCTGCGGCAGCATTTCAAGCTCGCGGCGCTGGCGTTCCTCCAGAGCCGCAATGTACCCCTCAAACCCGGAAAGCCCCCGCGATCTCCCATATTCGCCGCTGCAATGATAGTCCACGACGGCGTTCAGCCAGTCGTTTCCGCGCTCCGGCAGCGCCGACCTCACGAGCGCCGCCGGGTCGCTGCTTTTAAGGTATATCACCACCGGCTCAAGCGGCGCAATAGCCGAACAGATGTCCCGAATGAATTCAAAGGACTGCTCCTGCGGCATTCCGAATCTCATCATGGTTTCGCACATGGGGTTCTGAAGCAGCACGCAGTTAAACACGTTAACGCCGTCCCCGGCGCGCTCCGCGAACTCCTGCCACTTCCGGAGCATTACCGGGCGCTCGGTCTGCCAGTCAAGGAAATCATATATTTTGAATTTAAGAGCCTTATTGAACAGCTCTCCGGACAATCTGCTCAGCGGAACTACTATCCCGCCCGGCTGCGGGGTTCCATATTCGCGGAGCAGCGCGGTTTCTTCGGCTGTGAACCCCTCCGAGCCGTCCGGTATGAACGCATGGAATGTGTAATCTGCGGGGTGTTCGTCGCAGTCCTCGTCAAAGAACGCTCCGCCGGTCTGCTCCGCAATATAGCGCGCGGTGGTGCTTTTTCCGGCGCACGGAAGCCCCTCCAGGAAGCCGCGTATCGTCCGTATAAGGTACGAGATTCTGGCGAAGGGCGAAATAACCCAGCTCGAGTACAACAACGAGATGGCAAAGCGCACCACGGCTGAAACGGAATAAGCATAAGCCCTGACAGACGGCACAATAAAGCACCGCAGCGATGAACTGCGGTGCTTTATTATGTCTGATAAATCATGAAATAACCTGTCAATCGTCAAACAGGTTTTCCCAGGTCTTTTTCTTGCGCTTTCTGGAAACTCGGTCCTCCTGCTTTTCCTGCATAACCGCAAACTGAGCCATTACTGCTGCGGCAAGCTCCGGATCGGTCTCCTCCGGCTGCTTCAGACCTGCGTTCAGCTCCAGAATGTAGAACGGGGTGTGCCTCGGTTCGCACAGGTCGTCGTGGCGGTCGAATATATAGCGGTAGGTGAAGTCACGCACGCCGGTCACCACCGTGACATGATATCCCCGTAGCTTTCCAAACAGCGTGGTCGGCTTGTATATTACCTCGGAGATATCGCTGTAATACAGGTAGTCGCTGCCGCCCGGCGTGACCGCCTCAAGCTCCTTATCTCCTGCGTAGTAGGTGCACCGCCTTCCGTAGATTATCACCGGAATAAACACCAGGCATATCACCATCGGAATTATCCAGAACACGCTGCTCATAAATCCCATGAAATCAGTCGGCGCTCCGAACAATACCAGACCCACTATGAACATACACAGGCACAGCGCGGCACCTATACCGCACATGATTATCAGCTTTTCCTCGCTGCCGTAGCCTACGCGGAAGCTGCCGCGGCGTATCATAGGCTTCTTTTCGTTGTTTTCGGTTTCCATAGCGCTCCCTTCTGCCTGACCCGGCTGCTGAAACAGCGCCGCAAAGCCTGCTGCGGCACTCGCTGATTTAATAATACCACAAATATCCTCTTATGTCAAGTCAGCCCGAAATCTCCCCGCGAAGCTCCCGGAAAAGCTGCCGCGCGAATCCGTCGGTCATTCCGCAGACGTAATCCGTCACCAGCATCAGGCGGCTGTACGCCTCGGCGCCCTCGCTGCTCCAGCCGGCGCGGCATATCTTCACGTAATTCTCGGATATTACGCTGATCAGCTTGCTGTCCGTGATCTTCTCCTGTGGTGTTTCGAACCGCAGAGCCGCGCCGCTCAGCCGCTCAAGCAGGCAGTTCATCATCTCCGACACCGACAGCTCTATGCGCAGTATCTCCTTTGAGTTGAACGCGTAGCGGTACGCGATATCGCTCAGCGCGTCGGATAGCGTCCGCGCCGGGGAATCCGCCAGCAGCTCGGTGCGAAGCCCCCCGCGCATTATTCTGTCGTAGTTTCTTACGAACGACTCCGCCGCCGCACAGATCATCATCGACTGCACCCGAACAAGGAAATTCTGCACCGCGTTCTCCTCCGTGGAGGGCATTCCGCGCTCCTTCGCGGTTTCCAGGTAGTGCGGGAGCATTCCAGCCGCCTTTTCAAGCAGCTCGAGTTCCTCCGCAGTGCGGCATTTCTCCCGGAGCTGCGGCGAGGTAAGCTCGGTCAGCAATATAGTGTAGGTCAGAAGCCCCTTGCGCTGTGCGTCCTCAATATCCGCAGTTTTGTATGCGATATCGTCCGCGGATTCCAGCAGCCAGGTCAGCGGATAACGGCAGCCGACCGCGCCCGTGGAATTCGTGATCTTTTCGTAAAGCGGCTGCTCCGCTGCGAAATATCCCATTTTCTTGGTGCGGATATCGCCGCTCTTTTTGTCGATCCCCGTGGACGGTACAGGGTACTTTATTATCGTGTTCAGCAGCGCGTAGGTCAGGTTCATTCCGTTCTCATCTACCAGGAAATGCAGCCTTGTCAGCACCCTGAGCGCCTGCGCGTTGCCCTCGAAATTCTCGAGGTCTGCGCGCTGCTGCGGGGTAAGGAGCTCATACACGCTCTTTCCCCGGCAGGTGAGCTTCGGGAGGTTGTCGCTGAACCATTCACGGATAGTGTACTCCCCGAAATGCCCGAACGGAGGGTTCCCGATATCGTGTATCAGACCTGCGCAGCGCAGTATCTCCACACAGTCTGCGCGTACCTGTGGGGTGATCTCCGGGTGATCCTCCGCGAGCCTTGCGAATGCCGTGTCCGCAATCGAACCCGCAAAGGAGCTTACCTCCAGCGAATGCGTCAGCCTTGTGCGCACGAAATCTCCCCTGTCCAGCGGGAAAACCTGCGTTTTGTCCTGAAGTCTGCGGAAGGACGCGCTGCTGATTATCCTATGATAATCCTTCGCGAATTCCGAGCGGATATCACCGCTGCGCTTTGCGGAAACGCGGCTTCGTTCGGAGGACAGCAATCTGTCCCATGTCATCTGCGACATAATTTACCTCTTTTCTGCGAATTACATTAAGCTCCGCTGAAAGTACTCACTCAGCGGCTGAGTGCGGAATAAAATGTAGTGACCGGAAGATCCGGTTTTTCATAGAAACTGCCTGTATATCTTCCGCGCGGCAGTCAATACTATGATCAAACAGACCGCGCCGGAAAGGCAGGGAACGATAGGAAAGGAATGATCGTAAAATGCTGGTAAAACGAGGAGAAATATATTATGCGGATCTGAGCCCGGTGGTCGGCTCAGAGCAGGGCGGAATGCGTCCTGTGCTGATAGTTCAGAACGACGTCGGAAACAAGCACAGCCCTACGGTGATAGCCGCCGCGATAACGAGCCAGAAGGACAAATCCAAGCTGCCAACACATATTTCGCTCAACGCCGCTTCCTGCGGGCTTGCGAAGGACTCCATCGTGCTTCTGGAGCAGGTGCGTACATTAGATAAAAGGCGGCTGAAGGAGCGCATGGGCGAGCTGGACAGCAGCTCCATGTCGCAGGTCAACAACGCGCTGTCAGTCAGCTTCGGGCTTAACGGCTGACAGGATTATGCAGGTCGTGGTAGGAAACTCTTTTTTATAAGTTGGTGACACGTCCAAAACAGTCCAGTCGACTGTTTTGGACGGTGAGCGTTTGTAAGACAATATGCGGCAGGTGGGGGAAAACTCTTGTTTTCCCCCACACCCCTTTAGCGCTCTTTTGCGTTTAACCGTGCTTCCGCACGGAGTAGCCGCACTTCGTGCGGAGGTTTCGCCTGCGGCGACAAGGGCTCCGCCCTTGACCTGCAAGGGGGACACGTCCCCCTTAACTCCCGATATGGGGCTGCTGAAAGTTTTTAAACCTCAAGCATAAATTATGGTTTGTCTGCGATTTTTGGCGCTGTGACTTTATCCACTCAATGCTTTCTCATGTAGAAATACAGCAGCCACTGCCCCGCTGTCAGAACCGCCAGCAGCACCATTATAAGTATCTGCACAACGCCCCAGGAATTCATCATCAGACCAACTATCACCAGTGCGATGGTGAGAATCACAGCGTTCCGTAAGAACGGTTTTGCCTGGTTCCTCATCTGGACTGTATGCGCTTTGCCATCACAGTATTCTTCATCAGCATTGCGATGGTCATGGGACCTACGCCGCCGGGAACAGGCGTGATATAGGAAGCCTTTTCGGCGCACTCGTCGAATACGCAGTCGCCGCAGAGCTTGCCCTCGGCGCTGCGGTTGATTCCAACGTCGATGACTACCGCGCCTGGCTTCACCATGTCGCCGGTAACGAAGCCGGGTCTGCCTACCGCTGCAACAAGGATATCAGCGCGTGCGCAGACCTCCTTGAGGTTCTTCGTGCGGGAGTGGCAGATGGTCACGGTTCCGTTTTCGTGCAGAAGCAGCATCGCCATCGGCTTGCCAACTATGTTGGAGCGGCCTATAACTACGCACTCCTTGCCGGAAACGTCCACGCCGGTGCTGTGGATAAGCTCCATGCAGCCTGCGGGTGTGCATGGCAGGAATGCGTAATTTCCTATCATTATCTTGCCGACGTTCGAAGCTGAAAACGCGTCAACGTCCTTCAGCGGGGATATCCTAGCAATGACCGCCTCCTCGTTGAGGTGCTTCGGCAGCGGAAGCTGAACCAGTATTCCGTTTACCTTGCTGTCGGCATTGAGCGCGTCGATGAGCTCCATGAGCTGCTCCTCGGTGGTCTCCGCAGGAAGTGCGTACTCGTAGCTCTTTATGCCGCAGACCTCGCACGCTTTCTTCTTGTTGTTTACATACACGCGGCTTGCCGGGTCGTCGCCTACGATAACTACTGCAAGTCCAACATCGAGACCCTCGCGTTCTATCTCCTGGCGTACCTCCTCCTTTACCTTTGCGGATACTGCCTTTCCGTCAATTATCTGTGCTGCCATTTTACTGCTCCTCGCTTTCGTCGGTTTCGTCAGATGTTTCTGTAGTTTCGTTTGCCGCTTCCGGGGATTCGGAAGTTTCAGTTTCCTCGGATGATACTGTTTCAGGTTCGCTGGATTTGCTGGATTCACTGGAATCATCGTTCAGCGTAACATTTTCGGCGTCCTCTGAGAGTATGCTGGGAGCCTGCTCGGTCTTTTTCGCGAGCTTCTTTTCACGGCGCTGCTCCTCCGCCTTTTCGTCGGCTTCGTTGAGCGCTCTGCATGCTTCGGTGTTGACGTACAGCGGTATGTGCTTCTTCTCGGTAAGTATCTTGAAAACTATCACAAGCACGGTGCATACAACGAAGCATGCCGCAGCTACGACCTGTGATATCCTGAAGTCGCCCGCCATAAGGCTGTCGGTGCGGAGACCCTCTATCCAGGCTCTGCCAAGACCGTACCACGCGAGGTACATCAGCATGATCTCCCCGTCGAATGTGCGAAGCTTCTTGGAATAGAAATGCAGCGCGATGAATCCCACAAGACACCACACGCTCTCATAAAGGAAGCAGGGGTGTACGAGCGCGCCCGCCTCCAGACCGTCGCGGCGGATAATATCCACGCTGGTCATGCCGAATATCCAGTCGGGGCTGCACTGTGCGCCGAAGGCTTCCTGGTTGATGAAGTTGCCCCATCTGCCTATGCACTGCCCGATGAGGAATCCGAGCGAGGCAATATCCGCCATCGCGCGGAAGTTGACCTTACGTATCTTGCACATCACGAAACCGCCGAGGAATCCTCCGATAACGCCGCCGTAAATCGCGAGGCCGCCGTCCCGTATGGTCGTGAAGGTGGTGATGAGATCAAAGCTCATGCCGGAATTCGGGTCGAGGGTCTGGAACACGCAGTAATAGATACGCGCACCGAGGAATCCCGTGATGAGCGCCACGAATACCACATCGAACATTCTGTCCTTGCCAAGTCCGAAGTCCTTAGCGCGCCACATCGCGTAGAGGTACGCGAGAACCACGCCGATTGTGATGAGCACGCCGTACCAGTATATCTTTATTCCGAAAAGCTCGAAGCCCTGATAGTAGCTCAGGGTTATACCGCCGAAAAGATTCGGGAAGGTCAGTTCCACCTCGGGGAAGGCGGTGGCTGAAGCTAAAAGTGTTGATAACATATGTCAGTCCTCCGTAGGGTTGATTATCGAAAGAGCGTAGTTGTCCGGATCGAAGTCACGCAGCCGCGCGAGCATACCCTCGTAGTCGGCAGAAGCCGCGATATCCGCGTAGTCGAAAGCGGAGGTTCCGGTCAGCGCTGCGTCGGAGAGGTTCTGCGCGACGCTTTCGACGTTGTTGAACGTGCGGATATTGTCGCCGTAAAGGTACTTCTTCGCCCGCAGGAACGCCTCCTCGGACGGCGGGCAGGACTTCAGGCGGTGGTATTCGCGGACTATCTCCTCGGCTACACGGTCAGGCTCATCGGACTCGCCGTAAATTCCCGGAATAAAGAACCCGCGGCCCATCATTATGCTGCTTTCGAAGGTCTCGTTGATAAGCCCCTTATCGCGCATATTGCGGTAGAAATCCGTAGCTGCGCCTACCGAGGTATCGCTCATCAGCGTGCGGTAGATATACTCCTCGGTCATTGCCCTGCCGGAAAGCGCCGGCTGCTTGAAGCCCATTGCGAAGTTAGTCTTGCCCAGAGGCATTTTCATCTCGCTGCGGCGGGTGAAAACCTCCGGCGGCTCCTGCTCGAATATCGAAACGACATTTTTCCCGGTGCGAGTAAGCAGGCAGCGCTCGCAGACTTCCACGGCGCTCTCAAGATCGAAGCCTCCGGCAATGCAAAGGTACATGTTCGAAGGGTCGTAATATGCGTCGTAGACGTCGTACAGCAGCTTATCGGTGATGAGCGCTATGCTCTCCGCGGAGCCTGCGATGTCGTTGCGCACCGGATTGTTCCGGAACATATCGCGGTACAGCTCCATGCAGACGCGCCAGGCGGGGCTGTCGAGGTACATCGTTATCTCCTGCGTGATTATGCCGCGCTCCTTCTCGACGTTCTCCGGGGTGAAATAGGGGTGCTGAACGAAATCTAGCAGTATCTCAAGATTCTTTTCGAAGTTCGCGGAACAGCTGAAGTAGTAACGCGTGCTGTCGTAGGAAGTTCCGGCGTTGCAGGAAGCGCCGGTCTCGGCAAACCTTGCGAAGGCTTCCTTTTCCGGTGACTCGAACAGCTTGTGCTCAAGGTAGTGCGCGGTGCCGTCCGGAATGCGTACCGGAGCGCCGCCGTCGATGGAGCAGCAGTTGTCGATAGAGCCGAACTTCACTGAGAACTGCGCTGTTATCGTGGAATATCCCTTCATCGGGTAAAGAAGCACAGTAACGCCGCTGCTGTGGGTGTATCTGTAGTATTTTTCGCCTAGCCTGCTGCTCGTGATCTCTTCCAGCATTACTGCACCTCCTCAGGGTATAAAGTGTAGACCGTATCCAGGCAGTACTGGCGGCACGCGTCCATTACGCGCTTCGCGTCCACCTCGCTCACGCCTGCGGCGTATTCCTCAGGGGTGAGCATCTTATCATCGGTTATCTGCGAGGAATACCAGCTTGAAAGCGCTCCGGCGGAATCGTACACGGCGCGTGCGCTCTCGATTATCTCGAGCTTCGCATGCTCAAGCTCCTCGTCGGTGACGCCCATCATGCTGATATTCATGAATTCCTTCATGACGGCGCGCTCCGTCTTTGCGATATTCGCGAGGTCTACCCCGGCGTACACCGTGATGATCTTTTTAAAGCGGTTGGAGTAGCAGCTGCAATAGTAGCACAGCGACTGCTTCTCGCGGATATTGCTGAAAAACCTCGAGGTCGTCATACCGCCGAGGATCATCGAGAGAACCACACCGGCGTAGCGGTCGGTCATCTTCGGAGCCTTGAAGTACATGCGCAGGATAGCCTGCTGCATTTCAACGTGCTCCTCAGTGCGGAAAACGTCCTCCTTGAGTACGCTGGGCTTCGGCGCGGGTACACAGATACTGCTGCGTGAAAGTCCCGCAAGGCGCTTTTTGATGACCTCCTCGGCGGCGGTGAAATCGCTGCAGCCTGCGGCGAATACCTCGATGCGCGCGTGCTCCAGCATTGAACGGTAGGCGCTCCACGCCGACTGCGGTGTTATCGCCTGAGCCTGCTCCAGGGTACCGTTTACGGGGTAGCCGCACGGCTCTCCGGGGAACGCCGCGAGTGCTCCCTGCTGGGCGGCGTACATACGCTTGTCGCCCTTTACGCTCTGGATAGCGTCGATAAGCTCCTGACGCATTATTTCGATGGTTTCCGCCGGGAACGCGCCGTTTTCAGTGCAGGGGTCGAGTATGCAGTCCAGCAGGAGGCCGCAGCACTCCTGCTCCAGCTTTTCGCCGGCGAGGGTGTAGCGGTCGTCGATACAGCTTATTGAAAAGGTCATCTGACGGCTGTCAAAGGAACAGCCCAGGTTGTCCGACACGGAAGCTCCGTAGAGGTCGGAGAACTTCTCGGTGAGCCGCGTGAGGTTCGGATATCTGCGGCAGCTATCCGTCAGAATATACGGGAGTATCGCGTAGTCCGCGCGGCGCTCCTCGTCAAAATCAGTGTAAAACGCTATGGAGATACGGTTAGTCTTGTATCTTCCGTCGATTATCTTTGAAAAGTAGATCCCATCGGCGATCTGTTTTCTGTCCAGAATAATAAACATCTCCTTATTATATCAAATCATACTATATTAGTATATCACAACTACGGTGATTTTTCCAGTACCTTTCTGTGAAAATTATCAGAAACTATTGCCTGGAAATTATCCGGGCAAAAAAAAATGACCCTTGCGGGTCGGTGCAGATAACTGCGGAAGTGAAATAATAATTATGTGTAGAACAAAAGAAAGGAGACAACTAAACAAAACAAATGAACGGAGATTTAATGAACTCTGACCATTTATTTGTCTATATTATACCGTGATTTATCGGATTTGTCAATAACTTTTTTGAAGTTTTATTTTTTTCATACAAAGTTCACAAAAACACAGTCGTTATTTTGATACGTATATAGTGTTTTATTTCCTTTTATGCTATTTCATGTAATTTGAAAACCGCACTAACACACTGTAAACAACAAAACCAGCTATGGTGTGAAAAAACAATGTTGCTCTTTTCTCTCAATCATTCAGAATTTTTTACAGATTCATAATGTTGCCTGACCTTGTGAAAATTCGCAGCAATCCATCTACAATTTGTATTTTTTGCATCAGGTATTACTATTTGTGTTGCAAGCGCACGTTTATTTCTCAAATTGTGTGTTAATTACTCTGTTTTTGGCTGAATTTCTCAGGCAATGCGGCTGATAGGGTTATTTACACTCCCCATTCGGATTTTATACAAATCGTTATATTAACCGTAAAGTTTACACCAGTGCATATAGTAAACTCAATTGCGTCCCAGCAGATCCACCAGATGCGGTTCAATTCCACTACAAGTACCGCAGCTACATTGATAGGACTTCATGCTCAATTAGTCGGTATATCAATGTAAGTTCGAATACTCCGGGTAATTTCGGGCAAATAAAAAACGCCGTGAATATTTCCACGACGAATTTTGTTATTATCAGCGAAACCGACATTTTTCGCGGCTCTAAAATAAAAATGGAGCGGATTACGAGGCTCGAACTCGCTACCTCCACCTTGGCAAGGTGGCGCTC
>ERZ837910.1349-NODE-1349-length-34721-cov-12.202446_pt1 | contig 34721 bp, 22 predicted proteins | sample MGYA00519940_ERZ837910 | MGnify/ENA primary metagenome ERZ837910 (study PRJEB31850, sample SAMEA3708825) | human gut metagenome | biome: human gut; feature: human-associated habitat; material: faeces | place: China | collected 2014 ... | reverse complement strand
AACTAATAGGTATGACAGGACAAAAGACACCCACTGCGCTGGGTACGGAAAAGATTGGGAAGCTTTTAATGCAGTATGCCATTCCGGCAATTATAGCCATGACGGCATCTTCTCTTTATAATATGGTAGACAGTATTTTCATCGGTCACGGTGTGGGGGCAATGGCGATTTCCGGGTTGGCACTGACCTTTCCGCTGATGAATCTTGCCGCGGCTTTCGGTTCGTTGGTCGGTGTGGGAGCGGCGACACTTGTTTCGGTGAAACTGGGACAGAAAGATTACGATACCGCACAGCGGGTACTTGGCAATGTACTGGTATTGAATATTATCATCGGGCTTGCCTTTACAGTCGTCACATTGTTGTTTCTCGACCCTATTCTTTATTTCTTCGGTGGTAGTGATGCTACAGTAGGTTATGCCCGCGATTATATGATCGTTATCTTGTTGGGTAATGTCGTCACCCACCTTTATTTAGGTCTGAATGCTGTACTGCGTTCGGCGGGACATCCGCAGAAGGCGATGTATGCCACGATTGCTACGGTTGTGATTAACACAATACTCGACCCTGTTTTTATTTATGGCTTTGGTTGGGGAATACAAGGAGCGGCAATCGCTACCATTACCGCGCAGGTTATCGCGTTGGCATGGCAATTTAAATTATTCTCCAACAAAGAAGAATTGCTGCATTTTCACAAAGGGATTTTCCGGTTGCGAAAGAAGATTGTTGTAGATTCGCTTGCCATCGGTATGGCACCGTTCTTGATGAACCTGGCGGCTTGCTTTATTGTCATCCTGATAAATCAAGGATTGCAGCGTCACGGAGGTGACCTTGCCATCGGGGCGTTCGGAATTGTGAACCGGCTGGTGTTCCTTTTCGTAATGATTGTGATGGGCTTGAATCAGGGAATGCAACCGATTGCAGGTTATAATTATGGAGCCAAGCAATATCTTCGTGTGACGAAAGTGCTGAAAATAACGATTTATGCCGCTACCATAGTGACAACTGCCGGATTTCTGATGGGAATGTTGATTCCCAAACTCGCCGTTTCCATCTTTACAACGCATGAAGAACTGGTGGATATTTCTGCCAAAGGGTTGCGAATCGTCGTGATGTTCTTCCCGATTGTCGGTTTTCAGATGGTGACTTCCAATTTCTTCCAGAGTATCGGAATGGCAGGCAAGGCAATCTTTTTGTCAATATCCCGTCAAGTGCTCATTCTGATCCCCTGCCTGTTGATTCTTCCACAATTTTACGGACAATTGGGTGTCTGGATCAGTATGCCGGTTTCCGATATCACAGCCAGTCTGATAGCAGGAACAATGCTGTGGTGGCAGTTCCGGCAGTTTAAAATCCGGGAAAAATCATAATGGACTAGAAAATACGCCAAATCGGACAAAAATTGTCCCGATGTCCCTTTGTCGTCTTGCTCGTTTGAGATACATTTGTGGAAAACAAATTGCAATCTAAAATATGAGACGATTCAACTTATTATTAGCAGGAATTTTAGCCGTTCTATCGGCTTCCTGTGGTCATCGTACGCAGGGTACGGAGGACAGGCCGACAGTAAAAATCGATACAGTACTTTCTGCCGATGAGCAGACATCATTGCAATTTCCGGGTAGGGTGAAGGCTGCGCAGGATATAAGTCTGGCTTTCCGGGTGAGCGGGACTATTTTACGTATGCATGTCACTGACGGTTCTTATGTACGTAAAGGCCAGCTGCTTGCCGAGTTAGACCCTACCGATTACCAGATTCAACTGGATGCGGCGGAAGCCGAATATCAACGTGTGAAAGCGGAGGCCGGACGTGTGATGGCACTTTATAAAGAAAATGTGACGACACCCGATGCCAATGACAAGGCTGTGTATGGATTGAAACAGATTACCGCCAAATATAATCATGCCAAAGATCAATTGGAGTATACCCGTCTGTATGCTCCTTTCAACGGTTATGTGCAAAAACGCCTTTTCGATTCACATGAGACGCTTGCTGCCGGTATGCCGGTGGTGTCAATGATTAGCGAAGGCAAGCCGGAAGTGGAAATTAATCTTCCGGCTGCGGAGTATATACGCCGGGAACAGTTTACAAGCTACCATTGTACGTTTGATATTTACTCCGGACAGCAATATTCATTGAATCTGATAAGCGTCACTCCCAAAGCAAATGCCAATCAATTGTATACCATGCGCCTGCAACTGGAAAGAACGGGCGGACAACCTCTTCCTTCTCCCGGCATGAATACGATGGTCACCATTGAACGTACTGAAAACGGGCAACGAAATTTATCTGTACCTACAGGTGCGGTTTTGCATGAAAAGGGAAATACGAGTGTTTTCCTGTATAATTCTTCTACGCAGACTATTCACCGTTGCAGTGTGACGATGACCCGTTTGCTCAGCGACGGACGTTGCCTGGTCACTTCGGATGAAATAAAGCCCGGAGCACTAGTTGTGGCGTCGGGTGTGCATCATGTGAAAGATGGCGAAAAGGTGGAACCTCTTTTACCCGCTTCTGAAACCAATGTAGGAGGATTATTATGATAGATATAAGTAAGTGGGCATTTGAAAACAAGAAGCTTATTTACTTCTTGATTGCCGTGCTAGTGCTTGGCGGAGCTTATTCGAGCTATGAAATGAGTAAACTTGAAGATCCTGAGGTGACGGTGAAAATCGCTATGGTAGTAACTGTCTATCCCGGAGCTTCTGCGCATCAGGTAGAGTTGGAGGTGACTGATGTGCTTGAGAAGAATATCCGCACGATGGGAAACATAGATAATGTGGAAAGTTACTCTTACAATGACCTCTCCCTGATTCAAGTGGAACTGAAAACTACGGTCGGTGAAGACGACGTGGAACAATGTTGGGATTTGTTGCGCCGAAAAGTAGCGAACGCGCAGGCGGAGCTGCCCGCGGGTGCCGATCCTCCTTTGGTGAAGGATGATTTTGGAAATGTTTACGGAATGTTTTATGCTTTGACGGGTGACGGCCTTTCGGATAGGGAACTATCCGATTATGCGGAGCTTATCAAACGGGAGGTCAGCGAACTCGACGGAGTGGAACGGGTGGATTTGTATGGAGAGCGTTCGGAGTGTATCAATATCTCTCTGCTGCAAGACCGCATGGCGAATCTGGGGGTGAAACCTGCGGAGGTGCTTGCTACGCTGAACGGGCAGAATAAAACTACTTATACCGGATATTATGATAATGGCGATAATCGTATCCGTGTGACGGTCAGTGACAAGTTTAAGACGGTGGAGGATATCGGACGTATGCTGATTCAGGGACATGATGACGACCAGTTGCGTCTGAGTGATATAGCCCGCATCGAAAAAGATTATGAAAATCCCACTCGCAATGAATTGTTTTACGACCGGCAACGAGCTATGGGAATTCTGGTCGCCGCTTCTTCGGGGGCGGATATTATCAAGGTAGGTAAAGGAGTAGAGCGTAAATTGGAGCAGTTGAAGGCGGAACGGCTTCCGACAGGAGTCGATTGTCACAAGGTGTTCTACCAACCGGAACGTGTTTCCGGTTCATTAGGGACATTTATTATCAATCTGATAGAATCCGTCATCATTGTGGTTGTCATCCTGATGATAGCAATGGGATTTAAGAGCGGGATGATTATCGGTATCAGTCTGGTAGTGACGGTGTTCGGCTCTTTCCTGTTCCTGTATTTTATGGATGGTACGATGCAACGTGTTTCTTTGGCTTCGTTTATCCTCGCTATGGGGATGCTGGTAGATAACGCGATAGTCATTATTGACGGCATTTTGGTGGATCTGAAGGCGGGTAAAAGCCGGATGGAAGCAATGACAGCTATCGGGCGACAGACCGCAATGCCCTTACTCGGAGCTACTCTGATTGCGATTATTGCTTTTCTCCCTATCTTTATGTCGCCCGATACTGCCGGAGTCTATACAAGAGATCTGTTTATAGTGCTGGCTGTTTCATTATTGCTGAGTTGGGTGCTTGCTTTGGTGCATGTGCCTTTGATGGCGGACCGCATTTTGCATCCGGGAATTACAGATAAAGAGACAGATGCCGGAAAACGTGTTTACGAAGGGAAGATATATGCAGTATTGCGTTCCTTATTAAGATTCAGCCTGTCACATCGCTGGAGTTTCGTTTTTGCCATGTTGGTATTGGTAGTACTTTCCGCTTTCAGCTACCGTTTTATGCGGCAGGGATTTTTTCCGGATATGGTGTACGACCAACTTTATATGGAGTATAAATTGCCGGAAGGAACTAATTTCACGCGTGTCACGAGCGACCTGGAAGAGATTGAAGCTTACTTGAAAACCCGTCCGGAGATTACGCATGTCACGGCTTCCGTAGGAGGAACGCCCGGACGTTATAATCTGGTACGTAATATAGCCAATCCCTCTCTGTCCTATGGTGAACTGATTATCGACTTCACTTCTCCCGAAGACCTGGTGGATAATATGCCCGAAATTCAACAATATCTCTCGGCGCATTATCCGGATGCTTATGTGAAGCTGAACCGTTATAACCTGATGTTTAAAAAGTATCCCATTGAGGCGCAGTTTACAGGCCCGGATCCTGCTGTGCTGCATCAATTGGCGGACAGTGCCCGATGTATTATGGAACAAAGTTCCGATGTGTATCTTATAACCACTGACTGGGAACCGCAGATACCGGTGCTGACCATCGAGTACGACCAGCCCACCGCCCGTGCTATCGGGCTGAGTCGTAATGATGTGAGTCTTTCCCTGCTTTCGGCTACGAGTGGGATTCCGATAGGTTCATTCTACGAAGGAATCCATCGGGATAATATTTACCTTCGTTGCCTGGACGAACAAGGCAGACCGATTGAGAATCTTGATAATACCCAAATCTTTTCGTCTCTTCCCTCACTGAACGGCCTGTTGACGCAGGAGATGATGATGAAGTTGAAAACAGGTACGCTGTCAAAGGAAGAGTTGGTGGAAACGCTGATGGGGACTACTCCGTTGAAACAGATAAGTAAGAAGATTGATGTGAGATGGGAAGACCCGGTGGTTCCCCGTTTCAACGGACAGCGTAGCCAACGGGTGCAATGTTCTCCCGTTCCGGGAATAGAAACGGAGAAAGCCCGCCAGTCTGTGGCGGAACAAATAGAGCAAATCCCGTTGCCGGACGGATATAAGCTGCAATGGCAGGGAGAAAGGAATGCCAGCACGAAATCCATGCAATATTTGTTCAAAAATTTTCCGTTTGCCATCATTCTGATGATTGCCATATTGATTATGCTGTTCAAGGATTATCGCAAGCCGACCATCATATTTTGTTGTATTCCTTTAGTTTTTGTCGGTGTAGTGGCTGTAATGCTGCTTACCGGGAAAACATTCAATTTTGTAGCGATTGTCGGAACTTTGGGGCTGATTGGAATGATTATTAAGAATGGCATTGTGCTGATGGATGAAATCACATTGCAGATCAGTCAGGGGATAGAACCGGTTACGGCTTTGATTGATAGTGCGCAAAGCCGTCTGCGTCCGGTGATGATGGCCTCGCTGACTACGATTCTGGGTATGATTCCGTTGTTGCCGGATGCAATGTTCGGTTCTCTGGCGGCTTCCATTATGGGAGGATTGTTGTTCGGTACATTGATAACGTTATTGTTTATACCTATTTTATATGCTCTGTTCTTTCATATAAAATATTCCGGTCATTCCTAAGGAATGTCCAGAATATTGGTGATAATTCTGACTTGTCGGGGAGTGAATGTGCGTGTTCGCGGATGGTAGCCGGTTTCTGTCAATAAACGGAATAACTCTTTGTTCATTTTAATCCATTTGGTGAATATACGTATGGCACAACGTGGGGTGATGCTTGGACTGTACATACAGGCTAATTCCTTTTTTGTATAGGATTTGAAAATGAACGGTTTTTCTTCTTCTTCGATTGATAATTCCATTTTTATAGTTTTTATTGTTAGAAGTTGTAAATATACAAAATTATAGGGCGTTTGTCAAGGGATTAATAGAATAATGTGGAAGAGAGTGTCATTTTACTATTCATTGTGACACTCTCTTCCTGCCTCAAAGAGGGCAGGGATTATTCTCCCGGATCGGGAGCTTCTCCATCCCCTTTGTCCGGATTTACCGGTTCATCCGGTTCCATAGAACCATCAGCGGCGACAATCATCTTTTGGACACTGACTTTATTCAACATCTCTTTAAATTTATATCCTGGGGTAAAGATGATTTTCACTCTTCGGATAGTATCGCTATCCACATCTTTGGCGGTATCCTGACTATCACAATTCAGACTGGGACGAAAGCAGCCAAAATCACCTAATTGGACTGATATACCTTTATTCAGGTTCATATTCAGCGTATCAATGAGCGCGTCGAGCACAAATTTGACAGCTCCACTGGGCACTAATCCGACTTTGGTAATTTCATCACACAGATTTCTGAAATCCAACGTATTGGTGATTACATTCTGCGCTACATACTTTTCGGTTTTAGTCTTGTCAAAACCGAATGTTCTTTTTTTAATAACATATTTCAGTGACATAATTTTGTTTTTTTAATTAATACTTTTGGTTATCGTTTCTCTTTCTTTGTGATCACGATGCAAAGATATAACAGTCACTTACCGGTGAGGTGCTTTAATGGTGCTCAATGAATGCAGATTGGTTTAGACTTGTGTATACGCTTAATTTTCCGACTCCTTCTTTACGGATAACCCCATCGCTGATGAATGAATTTAATTCTTGGATAGCAATCTTCTTATTCCGTCCGGTTAAGAGGGAATAGTCTGTCCGGCTGATAAATAAATGATTCTCCAAATATTTGTTGAGACGTGCAAGGCAGGTTTCCCGGCTAATGCTGTTCCTTTTGGGACGGATCGGTGATTCGCCACGCTGTAATCTCATTTTGTCACTGACCTCCTTTTTGAATGAACGGCTTGCGCGAAGATGGATGTTTTTCATTTTAATAGAGGTGGAGCGGATTTCTTTTTTATCTTTTACCGGTGGGCATTCCAGCGATGTGGATAGGAAACCGAAATTTCCTATTTCTACATTCCAGCCCTCCGCCAGCAAATCTCTGGCTTCATTGGAAAAAGATTCCATTGCACCTGTCAGCAGGCTGCGGCTGATTCCTGTGAATTTATGCACACGGTCCAGAAATTCGTCTTTACTTATTGTTCCTTTGGATACAATGCGGGCATGTAACGGCTGTTTCTCCTGTTTGTTAGGACTGGGAGTTTCAAATAAATCATATATTGCACTCATATACTGATGTCTGTTGCTTTATTAGTTAGTATTAATTCGTTTTACAACTGTTGACTTTTAGTTCCACAGTTGTTTCCCTTTAGTTCTATATCTATTATCGTTTTGTTCCATATCTGTGGAACGAATCGGTATCTACTACAAAAGTAGATAGTTTATGCAGCGTGGAGGTGCTTTAGATAGCAGGAGCGTCTTTTATGTTTATGAAATCAGTGGTTTGTGGTAGGCGGGCTGGATTGGTGCTGTACCATCAAAATTTGAGTCTGTTGTTGATGAAACTTGATTTATCTTTTGCGAATTGTTAGTTTATTCCATAGAATAGCTTAACTTTGTTGCTAACTAAAAAAGACCGCATAATATGAATCAAGTAAAAAGAATCCCTTACGGAATATCCGATTTTAAGCAGTTGAGAAACGAAAACTGTTATTTTGTGGATAAAACCATATATTTGCCGTTAATAGAGCAAATGCCGAACTATTTGTTTCTTACCCGGCCGAGACGTTTCGGCAAAAGTGTCTTCATTAGTATGATGCGTACTTATTATGACATATTGCAACGGGATAACTTTGAGAAATATTTTGGTGATTTGTGGATTGCTTCCCATCTTACCGACCAGCGTAACCGCTTTCAAGTTCTCTATTTTGATTTCTCCAAGGCTGGCTGTTCCGGAGTGGGTGATGGATTGATGGCAAGTTTCAATGAGTATTGTGGGTTGGTTATCAATCAATTCGCAGATGACTATGCCTCTTTTTATGAACCGGATTTTAAATCCACTATTGAAAGTATTAGCAATGCCAAAGCCAAGCTGGCTTATATCGAGATAAAGGCAAAATCCAAGGGGTATCCTCTTTATCTTATCATTGATGAATACGATAATTTTACAAATGTCATATTAAGCGAGCACGGTCAGAAGATGTTTCATGATCTTACCCATGCAAGTGGCTTCTATCGTGAATATTTCAAGCAATATAAAGGGATGTTCGACCGTATTTTCCTGATGGGAGTCAGTCCGGTTACGTTGGACGATTTATCTAGCGGATATAATATAGATTGGAATATTTCGACAGATTGTCGTTTTAATGCTATGATGGGCTTTAGCGAAACGGAAGTGCGTAAGATGTTTCAATATTATCAGGACAGCAGTATGCTGATCGGTGACGTTGAGGCTATGATAGCAGGGATGAAACCTTGGTATGATAATTACTGTTTTGCCCGGATGAGTTTGAATGACGATAGGGTTTTCAACTGTGACATGACTTTATATTACTTAAGTAGCCAAGTACAGAAACATCGTGCTCCTGAAGATATGGTGGATAAAAACATTCGTACCGATTACAGTAAATTGAAAATGCTTGCCCGTATCGATCATGATGGTAGTCACGAAGGTAGTCGTATGAGTACTATTGAAGAGATTGCTGCAAAAGGTGAGATATTGGTCAACCTTCATACTTCATTCCCGGCAGAGAAAGTGGCTGATATTGATAATTTCCGCAGTCTGCTTTATTATTACGGACTACTGACCATGTGCGGTACACGTGGAGACTTGATTCGTATGTGTATTCCCAATCATTGTGTACGCGAGCAATATTTTGGCTTTTTGCGTGATTATTATCAGAAATATAGTTCTATTGATTTGCATTACCTCAATGTAATGCTGACCGATCTCGCTTACGACGGTTGTTGGAAACCTTTTTTTGAGTCCGTAGCCTGTGCTTATCGTGAGAATTCATCTGTGCGTGACGGTATGGAAGGAGAAAGAAATTTGCAGGGGTTCCTTAAGGCTTATCTTGCATTGGTTTCTTATTATCTGGTAGAACCGGAATTGGAAATGAATTATGGTTACTGTGATTTCTTCCTGTTGCCGGATAAACAACGTTATCCGGATATAGAGCATAGTTATATCATCGAACTTAAATATGCTGCCCGTACAGCTACTGATGTTGAGCTTGCCGCACAAGTTGAGGAAGGAGATCGGCAGTTACTTCAATATAGCGAAGATAAAAAGGCTCGGCAGCTGGCTACTGGGACAACTCTTCATCGGTTGCTGATTCAATTTCGCGGTTGGGATATGGTGCGCTGTGAAGAAGTATGAGCTTATTGTATGTTCATACATATGAGCTATCTTTCCGCTTCTATGGTATAAGTAAAACTGTCAGCCCGATAATATCCTATGTTGTATTCGATAGGTGTTCCGTTCACATCATAGACGAATCTCTTCCTTATTAATATAGGGTCACTGGATTTGATTTCCAGTTTTTCTGCGATAAATTCTCCTGCAAGTCTGGCTGATATCTCTTCTTTGCTGGTTTTGGCAATAATATTATATTGTGTTTCCAGTATTTCATAAAGCGGACGGGTGAAATCTTCATCTCCTGTCATTGGAATAACCGGATTAAAATATGAGATGAAGTAAACAAAAGGATATTCTTTGTTTCCTCTTACTCTTTCCAGAACAATGCATCGCTCCGTATCGGAATAAGGGATTGTATTAAAGAAATTGGCAATTTCTTCTGTTAATTTCTTGCGGCTGATATGTAGCTCGAAATTGCGAATCTCAATTCCCAGCATTTTCATTTCTTGTGAGAAGCTGAGCCAATTTTTGATACCGCCTACTATGCCTTTTTTGGCAACCTTTGTACCTACACCCTTTCTCCTGATGAGCAGTCCTTCTATAACTAATTTATTTATGGCCTGACGCAATGTGTTTCTTGATATGTTTAATTGTTTAGACATGTCTGTTTCGCTGGGAAGTAGCTTTCCATTCTTATAATCATTCTCCTCTATGAGTCTTCTAAGAATCTCTTCTGCTTGAAGATGAAGTGGTTTGCTGCTGTTTGGGTCAATTTTCATACTCGCTTTATTAATTATTATGAGGCAAAAATAGTTTTTTTTGAAAAAATATCCAAGAATTTATTGAAATAAAAAAATAATATTTATATTTGCACAAACCTTTAAATGTTCATACATAGTATTAACTATAAAAACACATATTGCTTATGGAATGAAACTATAATGAAAAACAAAAGAGAGAAAACAAGAAGTTTTCTCTCTTTACGAATCTAAAAAATGATTTCTTCAAAACTTCTACGATGACAGAAATCAGCTTAATGTTTAAAATTAAAATCTTTAGATTAACTGCAAAGTTATGAAAAAAAATCAGTTAACAGCATTGAAAAACAAGTATTATTCAAATTGGGGCCTGCTTTCAAAGATGAAGGTGGGAATGGCATTCATGCTGCTTGGCACTTCGCCGGTGGTGATGGCGAATGCGGACAAAAGTAACTCCGACTCAGTTTATGAGATAAACCAACAAACTGGGTTGACGTTGAAAGGAGTAGTAAAAGACGTGAAGAACGAACCGCTGATTGGTGTGAACGTTCTTATAAAGGGGACAACGACCGGCGCTATCACGGATTTGGATGGTGCTTTTACGCTGAATGTGAAAAAAGGGGATATTTTGGTTATCTCGTACACCGGATACGAAACTCAAGAAGTAGTGGTGAAAGACAACTCTCCGCTGAATATCGTGCTGAAGGAGAACTTGACGGAATTGAACGAAGTGGTTGTGACGGCTTTGGGTATCAAAAAAGAGACAAAGGCCTTGACTTATAATGTGCAGGAGATAAAAGCTGCGGAATTAGTGACAGTGAAGGATGCCAACTTTATGAACGCGCTATCCGGAAAAATTGCGGGTGTAACTATCAATTCTACTTCTTCAGGTGTAGGTGGTGGTGCCAGAGTCGTGATGCGTGGTACGAAATCCATTTCCGGCAACAACAATGCGCTGTATGTAGTAGACGGTATTCCCTTGCCAAATCTTTCTTCTACACAGCCGAGCGACTTGTACACGGGCATGGGGCAGTCTGGTGACGGTATCGCCACTTTAAATCCGGATGATATTGAAAGCATTTCGGTGCTGACCGGTGCCGCTGCCGCTGCATTGTATGGTAGCGATGCTGCCAATGGTGTGGTAATGATTACCACCAAAAAGGGAGAAGTTGGAAAACTTTCGGTAAGCGTGTCTAATAGCACGACTTTCAGTTCCCCCTTCGTATTGCCCGAATTTCAGAATACCTACGGCTCTGAAACAGGGGAGTATGCAAGCTGGGGACAGAAATTGGTTACTCCTACTAGCTACGACCCTGCCGATTTCTTCCAGACAGGCTTCAATGTAAACAACTCCATCAGCCTTTCCACCGGAACGGAAACCAATCAGACTTATTTCTCGGCCTCAACGGTGAACGCCAGAGGTATTGTGCATAACAACGATTTCGAACGTTATAACTTCTCCGTACGAAACTCAAGTGATATGTTGAACAATCGTCTGCACATGGATTTGAGCTTCATGTATATGCGCATCAACGAGCAGAATATGTTGTCGCAAGGACAGTATTTCAACCCGTTGGTTCCCATCTACCTCTTCCCGCGCGGTGATGATATAGCCAAGTACCAGACTTTTGAACGTTACAATGCTTCTCGTAACTTTAAGACTCAGTATTGGCCTTACGGTGACCAGGGCATGATGATGCAGAACCCGTACTGGATTACGGAACGCGACAAGTTCAACAATAACAAGGACCGTTTTTTGACTGGATTGGGACTGAAATTCGATATCACCGACTGGATGAATATCTCCGCCCGCCTGAAATACGATGGCACCAAAGAGACAAGAACCAAGAAATATAATGCTTCTACAGCGGCGCTTTTTGCTGGTTCCGATATGGGTGCTTATTATAAGGATGAGGTAAGCACTACGCAAATTTATGCAGACGCCATGCTGAATGTAGACAAATACATCGGTGACTTCTCTTTGAAAGCCACTTTGGGTACCAGCATTCGTGACATGCAGTACAACTATTCTAGTTTGGGAGGTCCATTGCAGAGTACAGCCAATTTGTTTACTTATGGCAACTTGAACAAGAACAGCATCCGTCTGGCACAGAACGGTTACCACGATCAGACACAGGCTATTTTCGCTACCATACAAGCAGGTTACAAGAGTATGGTCTACGTGGATGTGACGGGGCGTAACGACTGGTCAAGCGCTTTGGCGGGAACTAAATACAAAAACAAAGGTTTTTTCTATCCTTCGGTAGGTATATCCGGCATTTTGACAGAATTGCTTCCCATCAAGTCGAAGGTGCTCTCTTTCATGAAAGCCCGTTTCTCTTATAGTGAAGTAGGTAACGCCCCACAGCGTTTTATCCCTATCAGTACTTATCGCTTGCAGGGTAGTGGTTTCCCCGAAACTCAGACTTACGAGGTAAACCCGAATCTGAAACCGGAAAAGACTCGTTCCTATGAACTCGGTTTGAACACTAAATTATTCGGAAACAAACTTAGCATCGATTTGACTCTGTATAAGTCTTCTACTTATAACCAACTTTTCAATCCCGAAATCTCTGCTGGTAGCGGTCATAGTTCTTATTATGTCAATGGTGGACGTATCGACAATAAGGGGATTGAGTTGACCGTAGGCTTGGACCAAAACTTAGGGCAAGTAAACTGGACAAGCAACTTGACCTACTCCATCAATCGGAATAAGATTAAGCAACTGATGCCCGCAACGACCACCCCTTCCGGTACTCCTGTTGAGGCCATGACTGAAATGAACATGGGTGGAACAGACGGTTATCGCATGATTTTGAAAGAAGGCGGTTCTATGGGTGCTATCTACGTGAATACATTGAAGACGGATGAGCACGGACATATCATCGTAAACTTGATTTCGCAGAAAGTAACAGCAGATCCGGATAATTTTGTCTATGCTGGTAACGCTAACCCTAACTATACGATTGGTTGGAGAAATAACTTTGAGTGGAAGGGCTTGACTCTTGGAGTTGTAGTGAACGGACGTTTCGGCGGTGTGGGTGTATCTTCTACACAAGCCAAACTGGATGCCTACGGGGTGTCTAAAGCCTCTGCCGAAGCACGTGACAATGGTGGTGCTTTGGTAAACGGACAACGGATTCCAGCCAAAGACTATTATCAGACTGTAGGTGGTGGTAACTCCGGTATTTGCTCCATGTACACGTACGATGCTACCAACATTCGTCTGGCGGAATTGTCTCTCGGCTATAACATTCCTGTCAATAAATGGGTGAGCTGGATTAAGGGTGCTCATGTATCCGTTGTGGGACGCAACTTGATTATGTTCTACAACAAGGCACCGTTCGACCCCGAGTCAACAGCAAGTACCGGAACCTATTTCCAAGGTATCGACTACTTTATGCAGCCCAGCCTTCGTAACGTAGGTTTTTCTGTGAACTTGAAATTCTAATGTGTAATGTTAAACGCAACAATAATGATAAATAAAATATATTCATATAAAAAACTGCTCTTGTTGTGTGCCGGTATTTTTTTGCTTGCCACAACAGGATGTACGGATAAGTTTGATGAATGGAACACCAATCCTCATCAAGCTACCGAGGAAATGATGAACCGTGATGACTTGGCAGTGGGTGCATTTTTCGTGCAGATGCAAAGGAATGTGTTTGTGTTGGAAAACTTGGCATCGGACGGTACTGGTATCGGTGCGGACACTTATCAGGTGATAGATAATTTGGCAGGTGCTTCCTTTGCCGGGTATACGGGTGCTACTAATATTTGGTTCAGCAACTCCAACTTTATGACCTATAACATGACGGTAGATTGGAGAGACAGGGCATTTGGGCATATGTATCTTTATGTAATGTCTCCGTGGAATGAGATTATTAAGAAAACTACCGAGCAGGAGCGTCCTCAAGTAGCGGCATTGGCTGATATTGTCAAGGTGCTCGCTATGTCGAGAATCACCGATATGTATGGTCCTATCCCTTATACTAAATTTGGCAGTGGCGATTTTGCTGTTCCGTATGACAGCCAAGAAGCGGTGTACGATGCCTTTTTTAAGGAATTGGACAATGCTGTATCCGTTCTATATGATATGTATCAAAAAGATGCTTCGGCCAAAGTGTTGGAGAAATATGACTACATTTATAAGGGTAACACGGAAAGCTGGATTCGCTTTGCCAATACATTGAAACTGCGTTTGGCTATGCGCATAGTTTATGCCAATCCCGGCAAGGCGCAACAGATGGCAGAAGCGGCAGTAAGCCATCCGGTGGGTGTGATGACCAAGGCGGCGGATGCGGCACGTTTGCAGCGTACGGATGACTTCAGTTACCGTCACCCCTTGTTTGTGATTGGTGCCGGCGAGTTCGACGACGCGCGTATGGGTGCCACGATGGATTCTTATCTGAACGGTTACGGCGATCCCCGTATCAGTTCTTATTTCCGTATGGCCGAAACTGGTAAGTATACAGGTATCCGTTCCGGTATCAATATAAACCGTGATAACTATACTAATGGCAATTTCTCCCAGTTGGCTGCTGCTAGTGGTGACGATGTTGTTTGGATGAATCCTGCCGAAGCCTATTTTTTGCGTGCCGAAGGTGCTGCCCGTGAATGGAATATGAATGGAACCGACCAGGATTTGTATGAATCCGGCGTACGTATGTCTTTTGAATTCTTAGGTGTTTCCGGTGCAGACGCTTATTTGGCGAACAGTACCAACAAGCCTGCTCCTTATACCGATCCGGCTAATAACGGAAATAGTATTGGTGAAGGTTCTCCCTTGTTGGGAACAATCACTATAAAATGGAATGCAGGGGGAGGATTGGAAGAAAAACTGGAGCGTATCATAACCCAAAAATGGATTGCCATTTATCCTGACGGACAGGAAGCGTGGTCAGAATTCCGCAGAACGGCTTATCCGAAGGTCTTTCCGGTTATGATAAATAATAGTGGTGGTACTATCAATACGAATAAGCAGGTTCGCCGCATCCCATATCCGGCTTCCGAATATCGCAACAATGCGAATAATGTAAACAATGCTGTCAGCACGTTGTTAGGCGGTGCGGATAATGGTGGAACCCAGTTATGGTGGGATAAAAAATAATCATTTAAGTCTGAATGGAATATAAAAATTTTATGATGAAATTAAAATTGAAAATAGCAGGTTTGTTTTCTGTTGCACTGTTGGCAGGAGCAATGGCTTCATGCACGGATATTGAAAACGAGGAAATACAGAAACCTTATACTTATAGCGAACAATATTACGAGAATTTAAGGGCTTACAAGGCATCCGAACATCAAATATCCTTTATGTGGTTTGCTGACTACTCATCTTCTCATAGTATGGGAATTCGTTTCTTGGGATTGCCGGACAGTTTGGATATTTGTAGCTTGTGGGGAGGTATCCCCTCAGATATAGAGGGTAAGCCGAATACGTTCTATAATCCTCAGGTGCACGAAGAAATGCGGTTCATCCAAAAGGTGAAAGGTGTGAAACTTACGTATGTGACTTTTCCTGGAGTAAGTGGATTGGATTGGGTTATGAGTAAACCGACAGCAGAAGAACGTATACAAGTATATGGTGATTCTCTGTTACGAATTGTTTATAATAATGATTTGGATGGAATGGATTTGGACTATGAGATTCATGGTGACTGGATGCATGGTACGAACTTTGTAAATTTGATTAAATATTTGGGCCAATATATTGGTCCTAAAGGAAAAGATCCATCAAAAATGTTGATTGTGGATGGATGGCCTATTGAGATAGATGCTTCAGTGTATGAGTATATGACTTACTTTATCGCACAAGCATATAATAGTAGTGGAAGCGTTGATTTGCAGGATCGCTTTGGTAAAGTTTGGCATGATGGAATTGGATTACCTCCGGAAAAATACATTGTGACAGAGAATATTGGTGATAATTTTGCGAATGGTGGAGTTGCTTTCACGGAAGCGGATGGAAATCAATATACGGAGACCGGAGAACGCATGTATTCTTTGGAAGGCATGGCTCGTTGGAATCCTACTCAAGGGAAAAAAGGTGGATTTGGTGCTTTCTATGCTCATAGAGATTATAATAGTGATCCACCATATAAATATTTTAGAAGAGGCATTCAAGCACAGAATCCTGCTGTTAAATAATGATTTATAGAATAGTTATGAAGAAGAATATAAGAACAATTATTGCTTTGTTGTTTTTACCTTGCTTGATATTTACATCTTGCGATAATGATGTTTATGACTTTCAGGGTGATTCAGAAAATAGGATATATATAAAGCCATTAGATAATACGGTCAATGGTTTTAATAGAAGTAAACTCTCTGTTATTGTAACTCCTTTGTTTGTTCAAAAAGAGACTTTAAGGTTGCCTGTATCTTCTACAGTTCCTGTAAAAGGAGATGTAAATGTTTCATTTACAGTAGATTTGTCTTTGGTGGCAGATTATAATTTGCAATATGGAACGAGTTATCAAGCAATTCCTGCGAAAGCGGTCGAATTGAAAAATTCAGAATTGACGATTTCTTCTGGTAAAATGGTATCCGATAATATTTTAGAAATCAGTGTGAATGATGATGAGGTTACTAATCTGTCAGGTGAATATTTACTGCCTGTCAGAATCAAAGAAGTAGCGGGCAATGCTGTTGTTAGTGCAAATAGAAATGTTTCATATGTACTTGTTAATGTATATGCGGATTTAGATAATATTTGGGATACTCCTTTAAGTGAAAGTGCTATTGGCGATTTGTTGACAGTTGATAGAACAGGTTGGCAAGTTACAGCAATAAACTCTAGTTTTTCCAATATTGCTAATATGCTTGATGGAAATACATATTCGAATGAACAGTATAGTGTACACTTGTTAGATGATAATACGGGATTTACTATAGATATGCTGCAAGAATATTCGAACATAACAGGTATCCGGCAACATTTTTATAGTGGAGGATGGTCTATTACCAGCTCTGATATTTTTACGAGTTCGGACAATGAGAATTGGACTTATCAAGGACATTTTAATAATAGTGTGGAAGTTGCCAATATTTGTTTTTATGCACCGGTTAAAGCTCGCTATATAAAAACGATTGTACGTGCGCATAGTAGATATGTCTATATACGTGAGCTTAATATATATACAAAAAACTAATCTATTTGTGAATTATGAGAAAAAATGTATTATATACAGTATTATGTTTTGGCTTGGCTTTATTGACAAGTTGTCAGGAAGCCGCAGATTCGAAAGATGTAATCTTATTTACAGGAACAGAAAGTTCTCCCAAAATAACTTTTACGATTGAAGAACCTCGTGATATGGGGATCACGGTTACTGCAACTAATAAAGTAGAGAAGGACACAAAAGTCTTTTTGGATTTGGGGGACAAATCCTTGTTGGAAAGTTATAATGCACAAACAGGTAAAAAGTATGAACTTCCCCCTGCTGGGAGTTACAAACTTTCTGCTAAGGAAGCGGTAATCAAAGCAGGAAATTATGTTTCTGAAAACATAAAAATGTCTATCTTGTCATTGGATAAGTTTGTGGAGGGAGTGAATTATTGTGTACCGGTAGTCATAACCGGCACGGATGGTGATATGTCTGTTTTGGAAGCATCACGGGTAATGTATGTGGTGATAAATCGTACAATCATTTCAAAGGCAGTCGATTTGCATGGACGTTGTGGATTTAATGTGCCGAAGTTTATGACCGATCCCCGTTTGGCAGCATTGGATCAAGTAACGATGGAAATAAGGGTACGAGTAAATAGTTTTCCATCAGAATGGGCTAATCCCGGTATTTCTTCGTTGATGGGTATCGAAGAGAATTTCTTGTTCCGTTTCGGTGATATCAGTATCGAGAAAAACCAATTACAGTTGGCACCTGCTATAATTGGCGGAAAGAAATATTTTACAACAGGTGAAACACGTTACACAGCGGGTAAATGGCATCAGGTGGTATGCGTGTATGACGGTTCGTCTACAGCTATCTATGTAGATGGTAAGTTAGACGTGCGATTTAGCGCAGGTCCTGGAACTATCAACTTGAATGATGATCCAATGGGATTTGGCGGATTTTGGTTTGGCAAGTCATGCGGAGGACGTTATCTGAATGGTGCAATCAGTGAGGCTCGTTTTTGGACGAAAGCCTTGACTATGAACGAAATTCAGGATAACGCTTGCTACGTAGATCCGAAGACGGATGGCTTGTTGGCGTACTGGCGTTTTAACGCAGTGCAAGATGATGGCGTGACGGTACATGACGAAACCGGAAACGGTTTTGACGCCATTGCAGAAAACAAGGTGTTTACTTGGATTGAAAACGTAAAATGTCCGTTTTAACAGATACATATTAGATTAATTATAAGGGAAAAGGTTGTTTTAGTTAAGAATTATGATGGCTGCTTAAGATGCAGTCATTTAGGCAGCCACATGATTCTTTTTTCTAAAAATCAGTAAAAACAAGTTTTATGATAAAGTATCACTCCGTTTTTAAATTTATCCTATTCGTTTTGTGCATACCACTTTCGACAGCGGCACAGGAGCGGTTCTTGTATCAGGATACTACCCGTTCTCCGGAAGAACGGACGAAAGATCTTCTTTCACGCATGTCAGTGGAAGAAAAAGTCGGGCAGTTGTTATGTCCGTTGGGTTGGGGAATGTATACCAAAGACGGTAAAAAGGTTAACTGTTCGGATGATTATAAAGAACAAATAAATTCTAGGTATACAGGGATGTTTTGGGCTACCTTCAGAGCAGATCCTTGGACAAAAAAGACATTGGAAACCGGATTGAGTCCGCGACAGGCAGCCGAAGCTGCCAATGCTTTGCAGAAATATGCCATGGAAAACACTCGTTGGGGAATTCCGGTGTTTTTGGCGGAAGAAGCACCGCATGGACATATGGCTATTGGGACGACTGTATTCCCTACCAGTATAGGGCAAGCAGCCACTTTTAATCCTGATTTAATAGAAGAAATGGGACGTGTTATAGCCAAAGAAATCCGTTTGCAGGGAGCGCATATCGGTTATGGTCCGGTACTCGACTTGGCACGCGATTCAAGATGGTCGAGAGTGGAAGAGACATATGGAGAAGATCCGGTGTTGAGCGCAACAATCGGAGCGGCCATGGTGAAAGGTATGGGAGCTGGAAACTTGTCGGAACCTCATCATGTAATATCTACGTTAAAACATTTTGTAGCATATGGCGCCACGGAAGGAGGACAGAATGGTAACCCCTCAGTAGTGGGGTTGCGTGATTTGCACGAAAATTTTCTGCTACCTTTTAGGGCTGCGGTGGATGCGGGCGCTCTGTCTGTGATGACTGCATATAATTCGATGGACGGAGTACCTTGCACTATGAATGCCGGAATGCTGACGGACGTATTACGCCATCGGTGGGGATTCAAGGGCTTCACCATATCTGACTTATATAGTATTGAAGGAATTAAAGACAGCCATCGCATTGTGCAGACAGTGGCAGAGGCTGCGCAATGTGCATTGACAGCCGGTGTGAATGTCGATTTGGGCGGTGATGCGTATGCCACACTTATTACGATCGTAAAAGAGGGGAAAATTCCGGAAAAAACGCTTGATGAGGCAGTGGCTTATGTGCTGCGGCTGAAGTTCTGTATGGGGTTGTTTGAACATCCCTACGTAGATCCGAAAAAAGCCGGAAAAGAGGTACGGAGCGCGGCGCACGTTGCCGTGGCACGGAAAGTGGCGCAGCAATCGGTTGTGCTGTTGGAGAATAAAAACGATTTATTGCCTCTTCGTAAAAACTGTAAAATAGCGGTGATTGGTCCCAATGCCAACAATCAATATAATATGCTTGGCGACTATACGGCACCGCAGGAGGATGGTAATGTGGTAACGGTGCTTGAAGGTATTTTGGCACAGGTGGACAATAAGTCGCAAGTAAATTATGTAAAAGGATGCGCCATCCGCGATACCACCAATACGCACATCGATGAGGCGGTCAGGGTTGTTCGTGCCGCGGATGTAGCCGTGGTAGTGGTGGGCGGTTCGAGCGCACGCGATTTTAAGACTAACTATAAAGAAACCGGTGCGGCTGTAGCTTCCAAAGATCATATAAGTGATATGGAATGTGGTGAAGGATACGACCGTGCTACACTGGACTTGTTAGGTAAGCAATTGGAATTGTTACAGGCTGTCAAGTCAACGGGTACGCCCATGGTGGTAGTATATATCCAGGGACGTCCATTGAATATGAATTGGGCTAAGGAGAATGCAGGTGCTCTGCTCACTGCCTGGTATCCCGGTCAGGAGGGAGGTCATGCTATAGCTGACGTCTTGTTTGGTAACTATAATCCCAGTGGGCGATTGCCGATTTCCGTCCCTCGACATGTGGGACAATTACCAGTCTATTACAACAAGAAGAACCCGGTGTCTCATGATTATGTGGAGATGGAAGCTGCGCCACTTTACAGTTTTGGATATGGAAAAGGATTCTCTTCTTTTACATACAGCAACTTACAAGTGGAAGAAAACGGACGTCACCGATATAAAGTGACATTCGACTTGCGGAATGAAGGAAAGTATGACGGGGCGGAAGTTGTCCAACTTTATTTGCGGGACGAATATGCTTCGGTGGTTCGTCCGCAGAAACAACTGAAGTCTTTCGAGCGAATCTTCTTGAAGAAAGGAGAAAGCCGGAGAGTAGTCTTGACGCTGTGTGAGGACGATTTCAGCCTGCTTGACAAGGAAATGAAAAAGATAGTAGAGCCGGGAATTTTTACGGTCATGGTAGGAGCGGCTTCGAACGATATACGATTAAAAATATCATTAACTATAAAATAGACAATTGAAATTATGAAATTATTGGTGAAATATATGGCGGTTGGCGCAATGGCGATGGCTTGCTTTTCGTGCGCTACCGATTCAAAACAAGTATTGGTGAATAGTATTGAGAACGACCTCTCTTTCCAACAAGTAGACAGTATGGGGCGTGCTGTACTTGGTAAGGGACTGAATGCCGGCAGTGGCTATTCGCAAGTGTGGGCGCGGGACCTTAACACATTTATCGAAACTGCCTGCGAGGTCGTGGACACGAAAGACCTGCGCGGAGCTATTTTAGTTTTTTTCGGTTTGCAACAACCCAATGGGGAAATGATAGACGGCTATGTCCTAAAAGGAGAATTTGATTGGGACGATCCCAACCAATACTTCTCGGATGCCGCCCCTGGGCACGTAGGTTTTAAAAATACAGTGGAAACCGATCAGGAAACATCACTGATTCAAGTGGTGGGAAAATACATTCGCAAGACGGGAGATGTCTCCATCCTAAAGGAAGAAGTGGCCGGTAAGAGCGTCTACGACCGTATGAAGTGGATGATTGACTATTTAATGCACGAGAAATACGATCAGAAACACGGCTTACTGACAGGTGCTTTAACCGCCGACTGGGGAGACGTTCAGGCAAATGATGATGAACTGGTGGACATCACTGAAAACAGCATTATTACCATTGACGCATACGACAATGCCATGTTTGCCATCGCATTGGACTATATGGCAGAGATGAGCAAGGGTGATGATAAGGAAACGTGGCAGAAGATGCGCAAGGATATAGCGGATAATACTCGAAAATATTTGTGGGACACGCAACGTAACAAGATTATTCCTCATGTCTATATTGACAAGACACCGGACTTAGGTGATTTTGATGAAAACGACGTGCATTACCACGGAGGAACCGCTATTGCTATTGAGGCGGGAATCCTGACAAAGGAAGAAATTGCGATAGTGAACAAGCAAATGTTGGAAAATGTACGCTTGTCAGGAATGCCGAGTATCGGTTTGACATTGTATCCTCCTTATCCGGAAGGTTTCTTTCACGGCAATATGTCGAAACCTTATATCTATCAGAACGGGGGAGACTGGACTTGGTTTGGCGGACGCATGATACAGCAGTTGATTGCTAACGGATATGTAGCGGAAGCGTATGATGAGATTCGTCCGATGATTGACCGGGTGATAAAGAACAAAGGTTTCTTTGAATGGTACGGACAGGGTGGAGTGCCGAGTGGTTCGGGACATTTTAAGGGATCCGCCGGTGTGTTGTGTAAAGCGATTGAAATGTTTAACGATTGGGCAAAGGAAAATAAGAAGTAATGAGACGGGCTAATTACGATAAATATCCGTCAACGAAAGTAGACGGAACCATTTGGTTGGGTTGGAAAGATATCCGGTCGGAATTGAGTGGAAGAAAGCTGCTTGCAGTAGATTTCTATACAGGAGTGATGGAAGAAGAAGTGATAGAGGCATTCGACCCGTTAGGGGCAGAGTTGGTGATAAACACACGTGACCTTTTGAAACCGGAAGCGGAAATCCGCCGGATGACGGAACGGTTTATGACGGACGATGTTTTGTTCGGTTATGTCACGAATATGCAGTTGAGAGATTACTTTCAGCCGGAGAAAGTTGAACAGGCTCGCTGGCAGATAGAACAGGCACAAGGAAATGTGCTGGTGGTAGGAACGGGAGCTACTTGGGTGATGCAGGGAATGGATGCTACAGTGGTGTATGCAGACATGGCACGTTGGGAGATTCAGCAGCGTTTCCGGGCACACAAGGTGAAGGCATTGGGAGTGGACAATCGTGATGAAGCAATTTCTTTACAATATAAACGCGGCTATTTTAATGATTGGCGAGTGTGTGACAAATATAAAAATGAAATCTTTTATCAGATAGATTATTGGTTGGACACACACCAGAGCGATATCCCCAAAATGATTGGGGGGGGGACTTTTATGGAAGGTATAGAACGCACGGTGCGTACACCGTTCAGGGTGGTTCCTTTCTTCGACCCGGCTCCGTGGGGCGGTCAGTGGATGAAGGAAGTCTGTGACTTGGATCGCGAACGGGATAACTTTGGTTGGTGTTTTGACTGTGTTCCCGAAGAAAATAGCTTGCTTTTGAATATCAGCGGGACGCTGTTCGAACTTCCTTCTATGGATTTGGTCTTGCTCAAGTCGCGTGATTTGTTAGGAGAGCCGGTAGAAGCTCGTTTCGGCAAGGATTTTCCCATTCGTTTCGACTTTTTGGATACCATTGGCGGGGGAAACCTGAGTTTGCAGGTACACCCCACGACACAGTTTATTCGCGAGCAGTTTGGTATGTACTATACGCAGGATGAAAGTTATTATATGATGGATGCCGAAGAAGACGCTGTGGTCTATTTGGGACTGAAGACGGGAATCGACCGCCAAGTCATGCTTGACGACTTGCGCAAAGCCCAGAATGGCGAATTGGTGTTCGATGTGGAGAAATATGTGAATAAGATTCCGACAAAGAAGCACGATCACTTTTTGATTCCGGGAGGTACCGTTCATTGTTCGGGAGCAAATAGTATGGTGCTTGAGATCAGTTCTACCCCCAATCTGTTTACTTTCAAGTTGTGGGACTGGCAACGTTTGGGATTGGACGGAAAACCGCGTCCCATCAATGTGGAACGTGGAAAAGAGGTCATCGACTGGAAGCGGGACACTGAATATGTGGAGAAATATTTGAGAAACCACGTACAACCTATTGCTTCTGGCGATGGATGGGAAGAGGAAAAGACCGGTTTACATGAAAATGAGTTTATTGAAACACGTAGGCATTGGTTTACTAAAAGTGTTACACACCATACTAATAATAGTGTGAATGTTCTGAATTTAATAGAAGGTAATGAGGTGATAGTAGAGAGCCCGGTTAATGCTTTCGAACCGTTTGTCGTGCATTATGCGGAGACGTTTATTGTTCCGGCTTGTGTCGGGGAATATAAAATTTCTCCGGTTAACATGGTAGAAGGAGAACGGTGTGCGACAATTAAAGCTTATGTAAGATTCTAAAATTGAAGATACTATGTATAATAATGATAATAGGATTGTGATGACTTTAGATGCCGGTGGGACTAATTTTGTTTTTTCTGCAATTCAAGGTAATAAAGAGATTGTTGTTCCGGTGTGTAAGTCGGCTCCAGTTAATGATTTGGCATTATGTCTTAACGCATTAACGGATGGTTTTGAACAAATAAAAAAACAACTGGAGAAACAGCCTGTTGCCATAAGTTTTGCTTTTCCCGGTCCTGCAGATTATGAGCATGGTGTGATAGGGGATTTGCCTAATTTTCCTGCTTTTAGAGGAGGAGTGGCATTAGGTAAATATTTGGAGCATAAATTTAAAGTTCCGGTATACATAAATAATGATGGTAATTTATTCGCCTATGGAGAAGCGTTGACTGGAATGTTACCGGATTTGAATCGAAAATTGAAAGAATCCGGTAATGATAAGCAATTTAACAATCTGATAGGTATTACCTTGGGAACCGGATTTGGAGCTGGGGTTGTTATTGGTCGGGAATTATTGACCGGTGATAATGGTTGCGGCGGGGATTTGTGGAATTTCAAGAACTTGTATTATCCGGATATGATTGCGGAGGAAAGTGTAAGCATTCGTGCAGTGAGAAGGGTATATGCTGATTTGTCAGGAGATACAGATGTTCACTTAACCCCAAAAGATATTTATTATATTGCTGACGGAGTGAAACAGGGAGATGTTAATGCTGCCCAAAAAAGTTTTTCTATGTTGGGATATGCTTTAGGGGATGCGATAGCATATGCTCTTACTCTCATAGATGGAGTGGTTGTTATTGGAGGAGGACTTTCGGGCGCCTCTAAATATATACTTCCTGCTGTAATGGAAAGTCTGAGAGGGAAATTGGCGCTACATTCCGGAGAATCTTTCTTCAGATTGCAAATGCAGGTTTTAAATTTGGAAGACGAAGCACAACTTGCAGAATTGTTGAAACCTGAAGTAGAAACTGTTCCTGTGCACGGAACAAATATTTTAGTACCATATAATAGGGGAAAGAAAACAGGACTTGCAATAAGTCGGTTGGGTACAAGTCGTGCTGTTGCTTTAGGGGCATATACTTTTGCCTTGAATGAGTTGGACAGGCATAATAGGTGAAATGATATATATTATGAATTCGAATAATAAAGTAATACGTTTTCAAGCATTTTTTGAGAAAAAATCTCCAAAAGTGAGAGCTTTGGCATTTCAGCTATTGAAATCAGAAGAAGACGCAAAAGATATTACTCAAGATATTTTTGTGAAACTATGGGAAAATCCGGATTTATGGATGAATTGCGAAAGAATTAGTAATTATCTTTACACTGTTGAACGAAATTATATTTATAATTATCTTAAACATAAAACTGTTGCATCTGATTACTTGGAGATAGCTGCTGAAAGAATGAGGGTTGCGGAACAGGAGCTTCCGCAACCTCATGATGAATATTGTTTTCATGAGGTTGAATTATTACTTCAAATGGCTCTCGAACGTATGCCGGAGCAACGCAGACGTGTTTTCTCTATGAGTAGGGAGGAAGAAGTGCCTTTGGGGGAAATAGCAGAAAGATTGAATATCTCAGTTCGTACAGTTGAACGTCATATTTATAAAGCACTTCAGGATTTACGAAAAGATATTATGTATTAATTTTTTTCTGAATGAGAAATGTAAACGCAATTTTGTTGATTTTATTTTCTGTCATGTCATGTGCGAGGCCTGCAGAGAAATCTCCCGTTGATTGGGTAGATACCCAGCTTGGGGCTACTCATTGTCGCTGGTTCTTCTACACACCGGCCGCTCTTCCGTTCGGTATGGTTAAACTGGCACCTACTACCAATGCTTATGGAAGTGCCGGTTCATGGTTACCTAATGGGTATGATGACCGTCATACTTCTATTGAAGGGTTTGCGCATCTTCATGAATTTCAGATAGGGGGAATTGTTACGATGCCAACTATAGGGGAATTGAAAACACTGCCCGGCACATTGAATAATCCGGACAGTGGCTATCGTTCTCGTTTTGAAAAATCTACCGAACAGGCTTCTCCCGGTTTTTATGGAGTCATATTGGCCGATTATGGTATCAAAGTGGAGCTTACGGCTTCCGAACGGGTTGGTTTTCATCGGTATACTTATCCGCAAGCGGATACAGCACGAGTCTTATTTGACATAGGACATCCGCAGGGAGAGAGTGCCGAGGTGGTGGACACACGTATTTCTTATAACCCAGCTGAACGTGCTCTTAAAGGATTTCTGGAATGTTATCCCGTATATGCTACATTTTGTGATAAGGGAAATACTGTGAAGAGCTATTTTTATGCTCGTCTGCCGGAAAATATTACTTCTTTCGGCACTTATCGGGACAGTGTTGCCTATCCGGACAGTATGCAAATTTCGGGACAGGGAACCGGTATGTATATTGAATTTCCCACTATGGCAGGTGAAGTGGTGGAAATGCAAGTGGGACTTTCTTACACATCAGTAGAGAATGCTCGGATGAATTTGGAGAAAGAAACTGCCGGAAAGTGTTTTGATGAGGTTAAGGATAATGCACGCAGAGTATGGAATGAAAAACTTTCCAGAATAGAAGTGGAAGGTGGAAAAGAGACTGATAAGATAAAATTTTATACAGCACTTTATCATGCTCTTTTAGGGAGGGGAGTATCTAATGATGTGGATGGCTCATACATTACTCATTCAAAAAAGATAGCGAAGCTCCCGTGTGATGAAAATGGAATTTCTTTGTATAGTCATCATAATACAGATGGTATATGGGGAGGTTTTTGGAATTTGACGCAAGTGTGGACATTGGCTTATCCAGAAATCATGGAGAGTTATATATGTTCTACTTTAGACTTCTCGGAAGATACTGGTGGGTGGTTGCACGACGGGGAAGCGGCAGGAGTTTATACTAATGGAGTACAGACTAACTTCCAGGGGTTGATAGCTGCTGCTGCATTCCACTCTGGAGTGTTTCGGGGAGATGCTGAAAAACTGTGGAAAGCGGTTTATCAAAACGAGATGGGTTACGAAGGACGCCCCGATGGAGCCGGTCGTTACGACAATAGCGAGTTTGTGAAAAGAGGCTATGTGCCATTGCATGACTATACATTACCTAATGGATGGGTTACCAATTTTGGCGCTTCACATACATTGGAGTATTGCTTTGCTGCGTATGCAGCTTATCAGTTGGCTGAATCACTGGGAAAGAAAGAAGAAGCGGCAGAATTGAAAAGATATGCAGAAGGATATAAAAAGCTTTTTGATAAAGAAACCGGTTATATCCGTCCTCGTGAGGAATCGGGAGAGTTTATGAAGGAATTTGATCCGATGAAGGCTTGGCTGGGCTTTCAAGAGGGAAATGCTGCTCAATATACTTGGTATGTTCCACATGATGTGGCAGGGCTGTTGGCGTTGGTCGGGAAAGAAGAGTTTAACAGGCGGCTGGAGAAGACATTTGAAACGGCAAGTGAAAATCTTTATGGGGGAAAGACCGGTGAATTTGACAGTTTCTCAGGAGTTGAGCAGTTGTATAACCATGGGAACCAACCTTGTTTGCATAATGCATGGTTATTTAATTATTCGGGAAAGCCGTGGTTAACGCAGAAATATACACGTGATATCTGTAATGTTTTCTATGGGACGGAACCAACCCATGGATACGGATATGGGCAGGATGAGGATCAAGGGCAACTTGGTGCATGGTATGTATTGGCTGCTATGGGATTGTTTGATGTGCAGGGAGGGACGAATAAGATGCCGACAATGCAAATTGGTAGTCCTCTATTTGATAAAGTGACGATTCAGCTGAATAGGAAATATTACCGGGGAGATACTTTCATTATCAAAACCTATGCTAATTCTGAAAAAGCATATTATGTACAAGATGCGGTGTTTAACGGAAAATCATTACAGAAATGTTTTATAGGTTTAAAAGATATTCAGAAAGGTGGTATATTAGAGCTGACAATGAGTGAGAAAATAAATGAGCGTTGGGGGATTACGGAAGTTCCTCCTTCTATGAGTGATTCTATATTAAAGTAAAAATATTATTTAATGAACACACAAAATTCAATATTTACAACCCTTCCCGTTCTTTTCGGGTTCTTTGTTATGGGCTTCTGTGATATAGTCGGCATTTCTTCCGATTATGTTCAACGTACTTTCAATTGGTCTCCTGCGATGACCGGATTTGTTCCTTCGTTAGTTTTTATCTGGTTCCTGTTTTTGGGTATTCCTATTGGAAATCAGATGAACAAATGGGGGCGTAAGAATACGGTCTTGCTTAGTATGGGAATAACGGTGGTAGGTATGCTTCTGCCTTTGGTTATTTATGATAGCATGACTTGTATGATTGCGTATGCGTTGTTAGGTATAGGTAACGCTATTCTGCAAGTTTCACTGAATCCGTTACTGAGTAATGTAGTAACTGGTCAACGATTATTAACCAGTAGTCTGACGACAGGACAGGTAATCAAAGCAGTATCTTCTCTTGTCGGACCGGAGATTGTATTGCTGGCTGTAGCGCACTTTGGAGACGACAAATGGTATTATTGCTTCCCTATATTAGGGTTCATCACGTTATTATCCGCTGTTTGGCTGATGGCTACTCCTGTTAAACGGGAAGATTCTAGTGCCGCGACCCAACAACTTTCTATCAGTGATACTTTTTCTCTTTTGAAAGATAAAACGATTCTGCTGTTATTTTTGGGTATCTTCTTTATTGTCGGTGTAGATGTTGCTACCAATTTTATCAGCTCCAAACTGATGGCGGAACGATTTGACTGGACGGCAGAACAAGTGAAGTTTGCTCCACAGGTTTATTTCTTAAGCCGTACGGTAGGTGCTTTGCTGGGTGCTTTCTTGTTAGCCCGTATTGCTGAAATGAAATATTTCCGTGTGAATATTGTTGCCTGTATGATCTCTTTGCTTATTCTGGCCTTTGTGAAAGATGATATGATAAATCTGATTTGTATCGGTGCTGTCGGTTTTTTTGCTTCATCGGTATTCTCTATCATTTATTCGATGGCTTTACAGGCAAGGCCGGAAAAAGCAAACCAGATTTCAGGGCTGATGATTACTGCTGTTGCCGGAGGTGGAGTAGTTACTCCGGTGATTGGATTTGCGATTGGAACAGTAGGTATTATTGGAGGCGTTTTTGTCACTTTAGCTTGTGTGGGTTATTTGACTTATTGTGCTTTTGGGGTGAAGACCGCGAAAGCATAGTATTATTGCGGAGAAGATGCTATCTTCGCCCGAATCCTACTTAGCGACTGCGGAGTTATCCACAAGTAAGACGCAATATGTTTTAAAGGTACATATTGCAATAATTCCGGAGTCTCTTTGATAAGGTTGAGATAGCGTTCTTTAGCCCGTGGGCTTCCCGAACTGATAAGCCAGTTTTCCTGTTGAAGAAACTGATGATCCATGAGGCGGAGCCCCAAATTAGCGAGTCCGATGGATGAGGCGAATAGCTGATTCAGAGCTGTTCGGGAAATACAATAGGCCACACTGTCACACATGACCTCAATATTTATTAATGAGTAGGCATTATCTACATAACCCCAGACGGAGAAAGCAGCTTCTCCGTCTGAAGCAAACCAGATGGTAGTGTCCACTCCGTCTTTATGATAATAGGCTCGCCATATTCCTGTCTTGATAAAATAAAGATTACAGTTCTTTGTCCCCTCGCGTACTATTAAATCTCTCTTTTTGAAATGCACCTCTTCCATACAGTTCAGTAGAGACTGTACATCGGTTTTTGATACCTTGTATCTATCGCAAAGTTTTTCAATGAATGTTCTCATATTGCAAAGATACTTATCGTCGGCAGACAATGAAACGATCTTTCAAATAAATTCCGAAAATATAGAAAGTGGTTAATAACTCTGCCAATGGTACGGCTAGCCAGATACCCGGTGTACCCAATACCGGAGGGAGCGCAAAGAATCCGATCAACATAAACACTACTCCCCGGAGAAGAGTGATAATTGTTGCCCGCTGACCTCTTTCGACACTCTGGTAATAACCAATGCCAATCATGTTGACGGCAAAGAAGATGAATCCTGCTCCAAAATAAGGAAGCCCGTTTACTGCTATATCGAATGCAGCGTAACTGCGGTCAATAAATAATGAAACGATGTCTTGGCAGCATAGTACGGTAAGAATGAAAAAGCTGATACCGCAGATTAAAGCGGTCCGAATGGCGAGATGCAGTGTCTTTCGTACACGCTCGGGCTGTCCGGCTCCGAAGTTATAGCTGATAATGGGTTGTGCGGATTGTGCAATGGCATTATAGACCATGAAGATGATAGGGAAGAAGTAACAGGCAATACTAAATGCAGCTACTCCGTCTTCACCGAGATGGTGGATGAAAACATAGTTCCCCAGAAACATCATACAGGCAATGGAGGCTTCACTGATAAAAGCAGAACTTCCCAGTTTAATCATATAACCGATGTTGCGAAGAGTCAGTAACAGACTTTTAATACTGAACTTTATCCGGCATAGATGGAGGGTACGAGAGAAGCGGAGGAGGTAAATCAGTGTCATCAACCCTCCCACAACAGTCCCCAGACTGGTGGCAAAAGCTGCTCCCATCATTCCCCAACCAAATTCGAAGATGAATATATAATCCAGTATGATATTGAGTATGGCTGCAACCGCATTACACATCATGGCATAGGTGGGCGAACCATCCAGGCGGATGCAGAACATTCCTATATTTAATACTTCGTAGAATACGAGAAAAGGGATGTACCATGCCATATATTCTACGGCTAACGGCAACAATCGGTCCGAACTACCCAATAATCTGGCTAATGGCTCTATAAAATAAAGACACAGAGCAGACAGGATAAGTATGAGCAATGCGGAAAAAGCAATTGCCTGAGTGATATTAATGCTTGCCACTTTGCGTTTTCCCTGAGATAAATGAATCGAAGCCACTACCGAAGCTCCCACTCCGAACATCAGCCCGATGCCCGCTGGAATCATAAAAAGCGGTGCAGTGATATTTACTGCTGCCAGTGCGTCACTGCCAATTCCTTTTCCTACAAATATACCGTCCGTAATAACGAACAGCGCCGAGAATACCATCCCAAGTACCGTAGGAATTAGTAACTTACGGAACAACGTGGAGATGTTCATACTGCCGAAATCAATACTATCTTTCATAATTTTCTACCTTTGTTGTTGAAAATGGCGACAAAGGTAGGGTTATGAGAGGAGATAAAAATTACCATTTGGTAATTTTTATCTCTATATTTAATAGGGAAAAGAATCTCTTATGTATATTCTATCAATTATTTGAGCATGTTGAAATCCTTTATTCCAAAAACTTCAGTGGATATTTCACCCAGCCAACCGCTTTTACTATTAACACCCACTTGTACTTTGATAAAATCAACGTACTTCAGGTTTGCATCCTTACCGTCGAAAGTTACAGCATGAGATATCTTGAAATGATTGTCAGACGGTCCGGCATTATAGTTGTCATCATCTGTCAGACGATCAATGGCGCTGAAATTATCAGCATATCCCCATTCATAACTATCATTTACCCAATAAGTACCATTACCGGATTGATCGTAATTACGCTCTTTCAGGCGAGTACCTCGCAAAGTATATTGTTTCTCCTTTACCCAGGCGGGATAATAATAATCTTGCCGGTGAAAAGCACCCAGATAATCAATAGACCCACTTTGACCATGATTGTCTGTCCATGGGGTGGGAAGCTGAATACCGGTTGGTTTATGATAGGTGACGGCATAGTCCTGCCAGGTTTCGGCTTTTCCATATTCGGATCCGCGCAATTCATACCAAGTGTCATTGGGTAACCCATCACCATTTTCGTCCTGCATTACCCATACAATTCCGGGTTCTGATGAACCATCGAAAGCATTACCAGTAACAGCGATGTTGTAATCTCCGTCGTTCACGATACTATGATCGAATCCAACGATGATGTATCCACCGAATCCGCCTAAAGAGACATAAGCAGTCTGATTGATTCGTTCTTCTGCATAGGTGCAGGCTTCTGCCATGGTAGTTACTGTATAGTTCTCATTAACAAACTGACCGGGAGCGGGTAAAAATTCATATACTTTGTTCATAGAAGCAGAACTAGTAGCATTTATCTTGCGTTGGTATGTTCCCTCGGGCGGACAAACGTTGACTTTTAATGTTTGGGTGACAAGTATATACGAATTTTTCATTTCTACTTTAATTGTATGTTCTCCTTCTTGGTCGGATGTGAACAAATAACTATCGCTTGCTCCTGATTGTACTTGTTTGTTATTTACAGACCATGTATAAATAGCATCTTGTGCATTTTTTATATCTACCGGCTTGATTTGAATCGTTCTACCTGATGACATATTATATTCGTCTTGTAGAAACGTCCAATTGAAATCTATTTGATCCGGTGAACATACTTCGACTTTAAAGGAGATTTCATCTTCACCATCTTCGTTATGAGTCGAGAAGCGAACATCATATTCGCCAAGCTCATTTGTAGGGAATGAATAATTTGGTTCAGTTGAAACTTCCTGACCATTTATTTGCCAAGAATAACTAGTATCTAGGAAAGAGTCAACTACCGGTGTTATGGTTAGTTCGGATCCCTGAAGAACTTTGAAACCTTTGTCTGCATCGGCTATAGAAATGGTGGGTACATCAAGTTGGAAAACATCAATACGTATTTCTTTTTCTGTTGTTCCTCCGGCGTTAGTTGCGGAAATCAGGATATAATATCTTCCGGCTTCATCGGCTGAAAATGTCAGGGTGGAAGCGGTACAGATACTCTTTCCATCTATTGTCCAATTAAAGGCCGTTTCCGAATCGGTGTTTTCGTAAATAGGAGCGATGGTTATTTCCCGACCGATTTTGGTTTTATAGATGGGGACTTCTTCTTTCAAGGTAATGACAGGAGCGGCAGGAAGAGGAGATTTCTCCTCTTCTTCCGCACATGATATGAATGTCAATAAGGCGAGTAGTAAAAGTGTAATGTGTTTCATTAGAATCTTACCGCTACGTCATCATAACAAAAATAGGCCGGTTGGCTGAAACCGTAACCATTGTCACTGTCACCTGCCATATTAAACTCAATTTTCGAAACTTTGCCTAACGAAGAAAGATCCCAGTAAGTCCATTCCTGAATATTACCTCCAGCATTAGCAATGAAAAACTCTAAATGATTGGTTATTTCTTTACCTGCTGCATCAAAACCGATGGCGATTATCTTTACATAACCATCCGGACCGACAGGCTCAGTCAGGCTGTTACCGTTAAAAATACAGTTAGCTAAATAAGTATTCCACATGACATACATATGATCTACTACACGTGCTTGGTTATCGGAAAAATAAATGGATGGTAATTTTGCACCATCAGTAAATCCGGAATCATCCTTATACCCATAGTGTACACAGAAATTTTTAGAGCCATTATGACCGCCAAAACCAGTTATTGGATCTTGGTAATAGACACCAAGTTGATGTAGATAATCTCCGTTGGCCATATCTGTTTCTACGTAGTTTGATATGGCATGTCCACCACCCCAATATTTATAGTCACCCCATCCATTAGGAAGTTCGGAAGCTAGGAAAGTGTTGTTTTTGTCATTCCATTGATAGAGAGTACTTGTCGTAGGATAAAGTAGAGGACCGTTATATTGGGGATTATCAATTAATGAAGACCAGTTTGTTTCTCCTACTATATTAGCATCACCTTTGTAATCGGCGTCTTCAAATGTTAAAAAGCGTGCTTCATGAACTGCTCTTAATTGCATTTTTATCACTTTTCCAAAGGCTTTGGATGGTGTAACAAGTATTTTAAGTTCACCATCCTTGACATCATCACCTGAAACTGCTGGAGCTGTGATTTTTAAATCTTTATCATTAAGAACCGCTGTCCATCCTTGCGGGATAGCAATTAATGTTGCATCGTCTATATTGGCGGTTGTAAGCAGATACGTCCTTGTTTCATTAGACGAGAACAAAGTATAATCTCTATTGGCAATGTCAAATGTATATGTTTCCCCTTTGGGTAATGTGAACGACGTTCCATCTGCAAGAGTAACTAATACATAGTTGTCATTGACTGTAACGGATTTGAAGAAAGAATCTCCATCTTCCCCTTTTGCTTTTATAGGTTTACCGTCTGCCCCATTTATTGGTTGGGCTCCGTCACCTGTATCAACCGTCCAGTACCCATCGTCGTCAACTCCCATGATTGGGGTTGTACCCGTTACTTTTAATTTGTTGTCTGCATCCGGAAGCCAGTCTGTAACCCCATTAGTGGTAATTGTCCAGTAATATGTTCCGTCTTCATCTGCTTTTATTCCAATGACAGGAGCATCTGTGCCGTTTGTTCCATTCTTTATGGACACTTTGCTACCATCATTGAAAGTCAATGTATAACCTTCAGAGGTTTGTTCTGTATTTATGATTACTTTCCCTTGATTTAGCGCGTCTACCAAATTCTGTAAAGCAGTAATGTCAGAGTTCATTCCCTTGACGGTTGTTTCCAGTGTTTCCACTCGTCCGTCGAGGTCATTGACTTTATCCCAAAGATCATCATCATTGTAACAACTGCATACTGTAATGACAGTGAGCAGTAAAAATAGAACTTTCTTCATTGTTTTTGTTTTTTTAGTTATTAATGGTTATGAATTTAATTATTCAATCTCTTTTAGTTTTTTGTATGTAAAAGCAATATGAGCAGGAATATCTCCGGTTGTGACTGACCATTTCTTTTTTCCATCCCGGGAGAAACAGTATAATGTGCCGGGAGT
>ERZ837910.1345-NODE-1345-length-34832-cov-4.762257_pt1 | contig 34832 bp, 24 predicted proteins | sample MGYA00519940_ERZ837910 | MGnify/ENA primary metagenome ERZ837910 (study PRJEB31850, sample SAMEA3708825) | human gut metagenome | biome: human gut; feature: human-associated habitat; material: faeces | place: China | collected 2014 ... | reverse complement strand
AGTGACGGGGGTGAATCCGTTAAAACCGACCGGTTTACCTTATTTATATTATAAGAACCGACGTTATATCCTAACAACCGGCATTCCGGCACAGGCCTACTGCAGCGACTCAGGAGCCGGAATCAGGAACAGCAATCCGATCAGCAGGATCAGACAGACCACCGCGATCAGGATTATTTTTCCCAAACCGGTTTTCTTCTTTACGGGCACTGCGGTCTCGTATCCGGCGAACGCTTTGGCGTCGGAGTTCGCCGCGTCGGAGTTCGCCGCGCCCAGACGGGCCATCTCCTGCTCCATGCGCTTCGAACGGTCGGCGGCCAACTCGGCCTGCTTCCGGCGGCGGGCCTCCTCCGCGGCCTGCTGCTCGCGCACCTGCCGCTCCTGCTCGTCGCGGGCCTCCTGCTCGCGGCGCGCCTGCTCGGCGCACAGGTATTCGATATACTTGCCGGCCCGGAAAACGTCCACGAAGACAAACATCTCCTCGGCGCTGTACTGCTGGTCCAGCTGGATATCGTCGCGGATAAGCCGCTGCAACGCGTCGTAAACCATCGTCAGCGGTTTGGACAGATACTCCCGGCGGATCGAAGCCGACAACTCCCCGGCCCGCTCCAGCATCGAGCCTTCGAACGAATCGAAGCCGCGCGCGAGGTAATAGACCGTCTCGGCCAGCCGCACGTCGTCCTCCCGGTCGCCGAACACCGCGCGCACGCGGTCCACGGCGGCGCTTCCCTTGGGCGATCCCGTGTTGCAGTAGGCCAGAAAGCCCCAGTAACGCTGCCAGTAATCGTCGGTCAGCTCCTCCTCGTAACTCTTCACCGATCCGGCCGGATCGAGAATCGCCATGGCGAGGAAATACCAGTATCCCACCTCGTAATTCGACGAAACCTCGTGCAGCGCCGTAAAGGTCTCCAGACTCTTCAACCCCTGCTCACGTTCGGCCGCCGTAATCAGACGCTTCGCCGCGGCCTCCAGTTCGGCCCGCTGCACGGAACTCAGCTCCGCCGCATTTCCGGACGGAGCGCGCTGCTGCAAGGCCCGCAGAATCGAAGCCTGCGTTCCGGCATCGATGCGAAGACGCCGCGCTTCGGCGTCCAGCTGCTGCTTGCGCGCCGCGTCGAACGGTCCGGGAGCGCCCATGACGCGCGCCACGAACACGCGGTACTCCTCGCGGGCCTGCTGCTCGCAGTTCTCGCAGCGCTTCGAGGTCTCGACATAATACTCCAGCGCCACCTGCCCGCCGCATTGCGGACATACCACACTCTGGTCCATATAGATACGCTTGCCCGAAACCGCGCACTCGACGATCTTGTGCGACTGGTCCTCGTTGATCGTATTGTGAATCGTGATGTTCGAAGCCTCGTACTTCTCCTGTTTGCCGATGATCGTACTTTCGTTGATCAGGTTCTTGTCGCCGACCAGCGGTCCGGCCTCTCCGGTTTCGGGTCCGGACTTGGGTTTGCGTTTCACCTCCATCGTGCGGCACTCGGTGCCGCACTCAAGACAAAACCGGGCGTCGTCCGCCAGTTCCGAACCGCATTTATGGCATTTTTTCATGCTTGTTCCCTGTTTTCTGTCGTTTCACCATTATCCATCTCTCCGGCATCCGCCGCCGCTTCGACCGCATCCGCCACCAGCCACCCGTGGCTCATGCGCCCTGTCACGACCACCTCCTGCCGGTCATATGCGGCAAAAAACGGATCGTCGGCGGACGGCACGCCCTCGCGGCAAAGCTTCAGGACGCTCATGTCGTCGTCCCGCACCAGAAAGGCGTAACGCCCCTCCGATTTCGATCCGGCATTCTGCAGCCGGACCAGTATCACACCTTCGTAGCGTTCCATACTCCGGCTTATTTGAGGTCACGCCCGCAATGGGCGCAGAAACGGACTCCCTGAGCGGCCACCGTGCCGCAGTCGGGGCATACGCGGCCGACGGACTGCGGGGCCTGCGGCTGGGGCTTGGGAACCGCCTGCTGATTGTTGCGGGTGGCGTATTCGAGGGCGCTGTCCTGCGTCTTGTCCACGCGCTCCTCCTGACGCTCCATGCGTTCGCGGTAGCGGTCGCGCTCCTCGTCCTTGTTCTGCACGATATGCCCGGTCATCGTCGTGGCCATCTCCTTCATCTCGCGCATCATCTCCAACATGCGGTCCTCGTGACGCTGCGAATCGGCGATACGGGCCTCGGCGGCCTGCTGCACCTGTTCGACGTTCTTCCCCGCCGAGAACGACTCGGCGAACTTCACCGCCGCCTGCGAATCGAGGTTCTCCCCGGCGGCCACGGCCATCAGCTGTTCGGCGGTCATCCGCGCCTTCTTGTCGAGGGCTTCCTGCTTCAGACGCTCCATCTCGCGCTCGTGGTCCAGATCCATCTTCTTGTCCTCGCGGTTGATCTCCTTGACCTTGCGCAGACGTTCGATCTGGGCGTTCATCTCGGCGTCGTCCAGCTCCAGCTCCGTCTCACGGTCGGCCCGCATCTGCTCGCGCTCCTTGGCGCGGCGGTCGTCGGAGTACTCGTCCTCCCGCCTGCGGTGCGCCAGCGTCAGCTCCTGCAGTTCCAGCCCCTGACGCATCGTCTCCACGGCGATCTGGCCCTCGCCCGCCGTACGGACCTTCTCGAATTCGATCTCGTCCTTCAGCTGCATGAGCTTGATCACCTGCCCGCGCTGGTAACGCCGCTCGGCAATGTCGATCCGCAGGTTCTCGACGTCCTCTTCGCGCAGCAGGCCCGTCTTTTCGATGTCGGACAAGGCCGCTTCGACCTCCTCCTCGCTCTGCGCATCGCGGATGCGCTTCTCGCGCGAAAGCACGGTGTAGAACTTATCCAGTTCGTCGTCGGCCAGCAGACGGTCCTTGTTGACCTCCTGCAATCCCTGATATAGCTGCAGGTCGCTGCGGGCGTCGGCGATGGCCTGTCCGTTGGTCTCCGTCGCCAGCCGGTTGCGGAAATCGTTGGTCCGGCGCAGGAAATCCAGCTCCTGCTCCGAGAGGTAAAGCTCGCGGCTCAGGCTGCGCAGACGCTCCAGATCCTCGTTCGACGCCGCCACTTCGGCGACGCGCTCCAGCGTAAGGCCGTAGAACTGGTCGCCCGCAGCGACGATCTTGGCCGTAATCAGCTCGACGACGTCGGCGGCAATAGACGTCCCTGCAACCTCGCGGTCCTGCATGACGGCCTGCACGGCGTTCTGAATCGTGGGCTGCAGCTTCGCGGCGATCTTCAGCGTCGTGGCGACGCGCTCGTCGGTCAAGAAGTACTCGGCGAAGCGTTCGAAATCGCTGATGCGGAAAATCGCACGCAGCCCCATCTGCAGGTCGAGCAGTTTCGTACGGACGGTCATCGGCTTGAATTCGGCCATCTCCTCGGCCGTTCCCGAACCGAAGACCAGCGAGAAACTCTTGTCGAGTTTGAGCGTCAGCGAGAAGGCTTCGTGCCGCTTCATGCTCTCGATCACGGCGTCCAGCGAACGCTGGCGTTCGGGATCGCCGCTCTTGTCGAACTTGTCCTTCACACGGCGGCCCAGCAGGGCGTTTATCAGGAAACGACCGCCGCCCGCAAGCGCGCCCGCCGCACCGCCCCTGCGGCTTTCGAGTATGCGCTCCAGTTCGTCGGGATCGACGAAATCGTAGATACCTCCGTGAATCTCGGCCAGCACCTTGCCGTTGGCCTTGATATAGGCCGTGGTGCCGTCGTTCACGATCAGCCCCTGCGCCGAGTCGTAGCTGACGAATTCCGACTCGTTGACCCGGCAGGCCACTTCGCCTTTCTGGATGTTCCAGAAAATCTTCTGCTTCACGGCGGCCAGCTCGCCCCCTTCGGCGGCCTGCGCTTCGGGTGCGGGCGCACTCTCCGGCGCAGTTGCGGCCGGAGCGCCGCACGTCGTGCAGAATTTGGCGCCGGGCAGCAGCGGAGCATTGCACTTTCCGCACACGCCGCCGGCTGGCTGCGCAGCGACGGGCGTTCCGCAGGTCGTGCAGAATTTCGCCCCCTCAAGGAGTTCTGAATTACAATTCTGGCATTTCATAGTAGTCGTTCTATTTAGTTGATATTATTGATTTCACATCACCCTTCATGTCGGCCGTCGCCGTGTGGCGGCTCTCGATCGTGCCGTCGGTCTCGACATAGTTGAAGGCGTAGAATTCATCGCCGTTGCCGTATCTGAGCCGGGTGACGGTCGAGAGTTTGCGCGGCTCCACGCCCAGCCGTTCGTAAAGCTGTTTGTCTACCGTGGCGCGTATGGCCAGCAGGTTGCGGTCCACGGCGTTGCGCACCTGATCGAGGATGGACGCCGGAACGGCCTCGTACACGCACTTGCGTTCGACGACGGCGTTCACCGGCCCTTTGGCCAGCGCCTTAACCTCGCGCAGCTGAACCTTCGCTTCACCCCGCCGCGCCCCGACACAAAGGTAGGGATCGCCGAAAAGGTTGAACTCGACGATCGTAAGCGCCTGATGCGGCGTGAAATAACCGTCATTATAGTCGAAGAAGCTCTGACGGGCCAGATAGAACGCCTCGCCCGCGCTGTACCCTTCGAGCAGTCTGGACATATAGACATTGGTCAGGCGGTCGGCGTTGTTGAGATCGGCCGCCGAACTGCTCTGCGACGCCCCCCACGCAATGCGCGACGAGCCGAGGTAAAGCAGCGTCTTGTCGCCCATGGCGGCGAGCAGCATCGTCTCGCCGCGGCCGTAATCCTGAAATTTGGCTCCGTAGCAGGCTTCGGTCACCACCACGTTCGCCGCTTCGGCCGAAGCCAGCTGGCGCGGCGTGATCGCCTCGTAGCACTGCTGCCGGTAGGAGGCATAGAAACTGCACGCCGTCGGCGCGTCGCTTCCGTGCAGGTTGAAGTAATACAGGTCGGCGTTCCGGTCGAAGACCTTATCGACGATCGACCGTTCGACGCAGGGGCTGATAAAAAGATTCCGGGAGTAAATGCGCTCGTCCAGCCGCTCGTCGCCCCGGTAAAGTTTGTGGCGGCGGAAGGGTTCGCTGACCGAAGCCGAGGCCGAAAGCCACGTCAGGTCGGTCTGGCCGTACACACGTCCGATACCGAGCGTGCCGGGAGCCTTCGCCGCACGGCGCAGATACCCCGCCAGATCGTCCAGCGAAGCGTCCTCCGCAAGCGGCAGACGTCCCACATGGAAATACTGTTCGTACTGGAAAATCTCCGCCGACCCCAGCATGGGATAGGTCTTCTCGCCCAGCAGGTAGGCATACGGAATATCGGTGTCGATGTCCGTATCGCTGTAATCGGGATCGGAGATATACTGCGGCACCACCGGCATCGGGATTACGTCGCTGCCGCCGATGATGAACAGATAGTTGGTCTCGTCCTCGGAGGTGCTGCGCCCGAAACGGAAATAGTCGGCCAGCAGATATCCGTGCCCGACCCACGAATCCGACGGCGAAAGGCTCACCCGGCGGTCGTCGCCCGCTTCGGGGTTGATGAAAGCGTAATCCGCGGCGTCGATGATATGGTAGCGAATACCGTGCGCGAGCGACGCCTCGGCATAAGCCGCCAGCAGTTTGCGCACCACGCCGGCATCGGTGCCGAATTTGCGGGAGAGCGCCCGCAGGTTGGTAAAAAGGACTCCTTCGGCCATCCGCCCGCCGGACTCCTTGACATAGGGACTCTGCGCACCGCCGGGTGCGGCAGTCCCCGAAGCCGTGCCGGGAGCGGCCGGAGCCGCAGATACCGGCGGAACGATCGGAGCCGCAGGTGCTGCGGAGACTACCGACGCGGCCGAAACGGTCGGCGCGGTCGGTGCGGTCGCAGAAGCGGAAGCCGACGGGGTGGAGAGGACCGACGGGGCGTCCGAACCGGAGTGACCCGCCGGAGCAGAAGCGGCCGGAGCCGGGGACTGGCCGCCGGAAGCCGCCGAAGCGGACCGTCCGGCTGCTGCGGGCAGTTTGGTGCCGCAGTTCCAGCAGAACAGGGTGTTATCCTCGCACTTTTTTCCACAATTGGGACAAAACATCGCGAATCGGGTTTTAAGGGTTAGTCAATCTTGACGACCTGCGCCGCGACCCGTTTCAGGTCGGGCATCGCGTCGCCCACGTCGGCCCCCACGTAAGTCGGGTCGCAGACGACATAGCGTCCGGCGCCTATCTGCATGTAGTCGCCCTTCACGTCTTCCTTGAAACAGACCGCCGTGGCGATATGCTCCGGGTAGTAAAGCAGGACTACGTCCAGTTTCATCAAGTCCCTGACCAGCCGTGCGAAGAGGATCGAACGGTCCTCGCAGTCGCTGTAGGGGTAATGGAACATCTCTTCGGCGAAGAGCGTGCGCTCAACGCCGAACTGGGCCTCGTCGGTCTTATAGGGAAACGCCCGGTGCAGGTAGTGCAGCAGCAGGTTGGCCGCGTCGTACTCGCCTTTGCCCGCCAGCGCGCTGCGCAAGGTCGGATAAAGCTGGTCGCGCACCGCCGGAGTCAGTTCGGTCGCCGCATAAATGCTCCAGTAGCAGGGCGGATAATCGGCATAGAAATCCATCAGGTTCCGGTTCACCGTCACAGTCGTCGCGAGCGATCCTTTCCCGCACTTCCGCACGGCGGGCTGTCCGGATTTCTGCGCCAGCACGGGCGGCACGGGCATCACCAGCGACAGCGGGCGTTCGCCGGGCATCCTGAAATTACAGATGTTGTACGATGCGGCCCGCGCCATATCGTCCAGCAGGTAGAAGGTCTGCCCGTCGATCTTGAAATAGGGTTTGGCATAGACCTGATCGTCGAGCGCCAGCAGCAGGCAAAGGCGGTCGCCGCCCCGTGCCAGACGCACTTTGCAGCCCGCTTCGGCCATCAGGAACGACTGCAGCACGACCGATTCGGCCGACTGTTTGCCGAAAAACCCGTCGCTGAGCGTACGTACCAGCGCGTAGTAGCCCCAGTCGTTGAGCCGCAGCTGTTCTTTCAGCTCGCGGCACTCCTTCGCCACCGGATCGTAGGCACCGCCCGCGACGCGCTCCCACGCATCGGCGACGCTGTTTTCCTGCAACGACGCCAGTTTGAACCGATGTTTTGCGGCCAGCGACACCGAGCACTCCGTGCCGTAGAACGTAAAACGGCAGGGGCGCGAAGTCACGACGGCGGGAGCCGGACCGCCCTTTCCGGTCGCGGCAGGAGGCGTACGGTCCCCGTCCTTTTTCGTGCCGGGGAGTTTCGGCCCCGCAGGGGCGTCCGGCACTTTCGGCCCCTCAGGCTCCTTCGGAGCGCCGGGAACTTCCGGCGCGGCAGGCGTCGCGGGGATCGCCGGAACCGTGCGAACGGGCGCTTCGACCACCTCCTTATAGGGAATCCGGTCCTGCGTGGGCGCCGCCGATTCGTCGGGCTGTTTCACGACGGGCTGCGGCGGCTCCTTCCTTTCGGGAAGAGGCACCGGAGCTTCGGAGCGGAAAGCCTCCCAGCGCTTGCGCATGAAGTCGGCGCAAGCCTTGCGGTAGTTGTCCTGAAACTCGGCGTAGGCCTGCCTGCGGCGGGCCTGATATTCGAGCAGGGCTTCGCGCCGCGACTGCGCCGCAAGGGGCACGGCGAAAAGCAGCGACAACAACAGAATCAGGTAGCGTTTCATAGACGGAACGGTTACGGATAAGAGACGGCGGCTTCCCTCCAGCGAGGGGAGCGCCGTCAATCGGACAACAATATCGGCTGGCCGCTATCGTGCAAACGCCGCCATCTGCTCTTCGAAGATCTTCTTGAACTGCGCGCGGTCGAATTCCAGATTGAGCTTGGCGTCTTTGGCGATCGCATCCTCCACGGCGGCTTCGAGAGCGGCTTTGGGAAGCTGCATGCAGACGTAGTAGCGCATCGAGCCGTTGTCCTGACGGAACATCTTCTCTTCGACGATCTGCACGTCGCGCAGCTGCTGGTTCACGGCCGTATAGGCCAGCTCCTGATACTGCGACTTATGCTCGGCCGAGACGCCCGTATCCTGATTCTTCACATAGTTTTCGATAACCGTCTTCACATCGGCCTGAATGGCAGCGGCCAAGTCCTGACGGCAGTTCTGCATGGCGATCTTCTGCGCCGTGCTGCGTTCGGTGCTCACGCCGTTCTGCACGGCACGGTAATATTCCGCATCGCTGCGGTACTGCGGCCCGCTCAGCGGAATGGCCTCTTCGACCATGCCGGCAGGGGCAGCCGGGCCGGCGGCCTTTTTCGAAGAACTGCACGACACGGCGCCGGCAGCGAGTACGAGAGCGATCGCTCCAATGAGGGTTCTTTTCATCTTTCCGATTTATTTAGTAGTAAGTTTGTAAGGCAGTGTAAAATTGATCTCCGCGGTTTTTCCGTCCGCGGGATTACAGACGACGAGACGTCCCTTGACGACGTCCAGTTCGTTCATCGAACGGGCCAGTGCGGCCGCCGTTTCGAAACTCAGGGTCCGCTCGCCTTGCGCGATCCGGGCGGGTTCGACCTTCGCGGCGGCAAAGCGCGCGCCGTCGGCGGGATTCCAGAACACAAGTTCGCGCACCTCGGCCTGCGCGCCGTTCACGCGCAGCTGGATGGCGCCGCGCAGCAGGCTGCCGGCCTGCTCGAAACGGACGACACCCTTCGGGAGCACGGCGACCCGGCCCTCGGCAGGATCGAAATAGATCGTCCGCGACACGCGGGCGCCGCCGAACAGATACGTGAGGTCGATCTTATTGACGTCGGCCGGCGATGCGTATTTGGGATTGTAGGTCAGCAGATAGAGATCGTCCCCGTAAGGTTTGACGTTCATTTCGAGCGCGGACTCGCTCTGCAGGCGCGGCTGGCGGGCGGTCACGGCCCGGCGGCCGCCGAGCCGCAGCGAATAGACGCAGGCTCCCGGCGTCTCGGACTCGACTTCGACCGAAAGCCCGTTGTAGAGCGCCAGATAGTTGCGTTTCAGGGTCTCGACCGCGCCTTTGCGGGTGGCGTCGAAGAAATAGCCGTACAGTCCGTCGAGTTCATTCACGTTCTGCTGGATGCGGCCGAGGTCGGTGATCGTTTCGAGTTCGCCGCGCAGACGCTCGTACTCGGCCTGCTTGGCGTCGTCGATAGCCAGAAACGCTTCGATCAACTGCCGCCGCGCGGCCTCCGGAAAGGGATAGAGCACCGAATATTCGTAACGGTAGGTCTTGGTCTTCCTGCTGTACACCCGCTCCCAGTAAATCGACTCGGCGTTCGAGAGGGTGATATTGTTCAGGTAAGGCAGTTTCCCGGCTTCGGTCATCAGCACCGAGGAGTAGTCGTTCATCACGCTGACCAGCTGGTCGCGCGTAACCTGCCGCGTGGTCATCTTCTCGGCGGACGAGATGTTGACCGCCACGGCATTGACGATGTACTGCCGGATCGAAGCCATGCACTTGTCCGAAGCGGCGGAAAGGGTCTCCCCCACCTCCGTGACGGCGAAATGCGACGGATCGGACTTCCCGATCCAGTCGGGTTTGCGCTTGCCGCTCGCCTCGACGACCTTGTCCTTCTGGGCAAAAGCCCCGGAAGAGATACAGCATGCCGACAGCAGCAGCGCGAAAGTAAGTAAACGCTTCATCGGATTGTCATTTTAGGGATTTTACCTTCCGCGTATCGGAATCGTAACGCAGTTTCACCCGGTCCGTAAAAGCGCCGAGGGCCTCCGCGTCGTTATGCGTCTTGTAATGGCGGGCGATAAGCAGGGCGCAATCGACGTCGCCCATCCTCCCTTGGCTATGCGCGAAGAAGAACTCCTCGGCCGCCGCGCTTTCGCCGGCTGCGAGCATGGCATGCACTACTTTCAGCCGCAGGTCTTTGCCGCCGTCCCCGTCATCGCCGGCCGATGCGAGGTAACCATCCCGCAGCTTGATCCATTCGGGCTGCGCGGCATAGGCCGCTTCGGCCCTGCGGGCGGCATGGTTGCGCACCGCCAGCGCGCCGACGCCCACACAGCACAACGCCAGCACGACAGACGCGATCAGGATCACCTTTTTGCGGTTCCGGGCATGGGCCCCGGCCTGCCCGGCAAGGGCGTCGTCCAGCCGCAGTTCCATGGCGTCGAGCCGGGCCATCACCTCGGCATTGTCCGCGAAGCGCTCCCGCACCGAAACGGCGTCCTCGGCGAAAACCCGTGCGGCGGCCCGTACGACCACCTCCCCGGCGCTCAGCCGCTGTTTCCCCCGCATCAGCGCAGCCACCAGCAGGATCAGTGCGACAATGGCCAGCAGGTAGAAGAAATTGGCCCCGGTAAGCACACCGGAGAGCAGGCAGAAAGCCAGCGCAACGCCGCAAAGCAGGGGCATCATCTTGCGGACCGTTTCGCCCGGTGCGGGCATCGGGACGGTATCCAGCCCGGCCAGCCCCTCTTCGAGACTGGCGAGCATCAGAGAGGGATCGGCTTCGACCCCGGCGGTAATGTCATTGACCACGGCTTCGACGTAATCGGCGCCGCAGGCGGGACAGAGGTTCTGCGAATCGGGCATCCGGGCGCCGCAGACGGGACAGGTTTTCATCGTAATCCTAAAGTTAGTTCCGACATGGTTCGATCAGAGTCCGAAGAGCCATTCGCCCAGCGACTTGCCTTTTTTCTCATAGGAATCGGCCTTGGTCTGCTTCAGTGTCTTGGCTTCGGCCGCGGCCTCCTGCTGCGTGCGTTCGCGCAGCTGCTCGGCGTCCATCCTGCGCAGCTCCTGCTCCAGAGCGGCAGCTTCGGCGGCCGCGGCCTGCGCGTCGAGCCGGTTCAGGAAGCGGACGACCTCGCCGTAATTGGGGCTTACCGGATTGCACGAACGGCACAAATCCAGCGCCGCGTCGATATCGCCCTGACGGACCAGAATATCGGCTTCGGCGACGGCCCGCTTCACCTCGTTTTCGAGCAGTTTGTTGTAGACCTGCACCTTGAGGTCGGAGACTGTTTCGTACTCATCGACGTTCTCCGGCACTACCGCCAGCGCGGCCATCGCATCCTCGTACTCCCCGCGGGCGACGAGCGAGTTGATCTTGGAGAGGATCTTCGGCATCTGGCGCGTATAGTAGTCGGCGATGCTCTGCTGCACGTCCTTGATCATCTTGACGAAACGCACGTCGTTCACGTTCACCTTGTTGATGAGCGAACGCATGCAGGCCTCTTCGCTCTTGCCGTTGGCCTGAAGCGATACGGTCTGGCTGGCGAAAACGGTATTCTCGAAGAGGTTCTTGACCGAAAGGGTCAGGTCGGCACGCACGACATGCACGGTCGTCATGCCCGTATCGACCGTGCCGTCGTCGGTGACGGTAAGCGTCGGCGTGACGACGAAAAGCCCCGCCGCATCGGCCATGCCGTTGCGGGTGATGATCTTGCTGATCTTGTTGCGGAGCGCCGCGGCGTTGCTCTGGCCGAGCTGCGCGGCCGTGTCTTCGTCGATATAGGCCGAAAGGTCGATTACGGTCTGCGCCCGGAGCGACAGCGCGCCCAGCGCGAACGCCGCGAAGAGGGATAGTTTGCGAAGCAGATTCATGGTCTGTTGTTTAGTAGATGATTACGTCGATGGAATTTCCCGTGATCGTACGCGACACGGAGAGGTTCAGCCCCTTGAGGTACTGGTAGAGCGCCAGCGCGAAGTCATTGACGTCGGACTGCATGCCGTCCTCCACGGAGTTGTCCACGAAGATGTCGCTGAAGGCCAGCAGCGTGCTCGTACGGCCCTGCGTATGGTATCTGCCGTTCTTGGCGTGGCGCTTGACCCACGACACGAGAATGTCCGAGAGCGGCATGATGTTGTTGATTTCGGTGTCCATGTCGATCGCCGAGCCGGGATCAATCGTGAAACGCACGGCCACGCTCTGTCCGGTCGAGATTTTGGTCGCCATGCGGGTCGAGATCTGCTTCATGAAGTCGCCGATCATCGCCTTGGCCATGACGCCGCACAACACGTCGGCCGTGGTGCGCTTGCGGCCCGAAATTTCGGATTTGGTGGCCAGCGTATTGCCCGTGGCGACCTCGATCGCCTGCAGGGTCAGCGACACGCGCACGCCGCCGTCGTTGACGTCCTGATTGATATCGACGCTCACCGAGACGTCGGCGCCGGAGTTGGCGAGAATCGCATCGTCCAACGACATGCCGTCGCCCATGCGCACCTGATAGGTGTTGGCGTTGTTCAGCGAGGTGAGCAGGTCCTTGGTCTCGACGCCCTCGCCGATGAAGCCTTCGTTCACCTTCGAGATGGCCATGCGCATGTCCGAATTGTTGCGGATCGCCTCCTCGTAGGATTCGGCTCCCTTGCGGAAAGGCACCACCATGACCGTCGGCATGGCGATCGCCTCCTGCGTCTCGGAGAGCGCGATGTCGGAAGCGCTGCGCCCGATGACGCCGTTGTTGATCAGGTCCCGTTCGAGCGACTCGGTGTAGAGGTCGATCGTCGCGAAGACCTGTATGTTCTTATCGGCCGTCTTGTTGGTGCGGTCGGCGATCGTACAGCTGCGGATGAAATTGGCGTAGCGGGTCGTGCCGAGCAGCGTGCCCACGTACTGCGAAGCGTCGGCCGAAGGTTTGTAGCCCAGCAGGGGCTTGTTGTCGTTCAGGCCGTCTATACCGTTATATAGATAAGTATATATCACGGATTTTTTCGCCATTTCGGTTGCCTCCTTCTTCGTACGGGCGATTCCCGAACACTCCAGCGTCGCAATTTTTCCGGTCGTGTTCTTCAGGATGGCATCGGTCGTATAATTCTGGGCCGCCGCCGGGATCAGGGCGCAAAGAACGACGATAACTGACAATACGGACTTCCTAAACATTTGATTTTGTTTTTAAGTTTGAACGGATAAAGCCCCCGGAACGCCGTCGGCATCCCGGAGACTGTATGGAACAGGATATTTTTCGAAGCGCTTATGCACCTACCAGACCTTTGAGGAATCCGCCTGCGGCCGTTCCCTGCTTGTCGACGATGACGATCAGCTTCTCGCCGCTGTTGAACTTCTCCTTGATGGCTTCCTCGCCGGCAGCGACCTGACATTTGGTAACGCCCTCCATCACCTCGACGGCGACGAGTGTACCGATCTCCGACTTGGTCACCTTAGGACCGATCTTGCGCTCGGTGTAGACCTTGAAGCGCGTCTTCTTGGCGACGCCCATCTCCGAGCCGCCCGAAATGTAGAGGTCCTTCACGCGGCCTTTCTTGTCGGCTTCGCCCAGCTCCAGAATGTAGGTCTCGAACTTGAAGTGGTTATCGACGAATTTGGTCATCGCCTTGCGCAGATCCTTCATCGCGTCGTTGAACGCGCCGTCCTTCGAATCGGCATCGACACCCGTCACGGCGACGGTCTCCGATCCGACCATCGCGCCGTCGATGATATTGTACACCTTCAGCGCCAGCGTCACCTCGGCCTTGTTATACATCTTGCCGTCGATGTCCGACTTGAAGGTCGAAAACGAAACGTTGTTGGCCTGACCGATAACGACCTTCTTGGCGCCCAGCGCCTTGTAGGCGGCTTCGCTCTCGGATTTCCAGTTGGCGTCGTTCACCACGTCCTCGGCATTGCGGTCGGCGTAGAGTTTCGACAGCGTTTCGTCGGTCAGGGCGTCGACGATGTGGAAACGCCCCCGGTCGGAAAAGCCCGACAGCACGGCGGCGCGCATGTTGTCGCATGCAGCCTGACTCACGGCGTCGGTGCAGGCAAAGGGATTGATGATCACGGTCTCCTTCGAGGGGTCCTCCTGCGCCGCAGCGCCCAGCGTTACAAACACGGCAGCAGCCGTCAGAAAAGTTCTGAATACGTTTTTCATAGATATGTTTAAGTAAGGGTTAGTGTGTTCTCCGCATCAACAGGCGACGCGCCGGTTCAGGCCCCCGCACCGAAAGGGTCCTGCATAACATGTCATCGTTAAAAAATAAGGAAAGCGTGGTGCTGAATGCTTATTTTAGAGTGGGAGGTTCTTGCAAAACCTTGAAGAATAAAATAAGCAACAGTCCCACGCTCTATATCCGAAAACGGACAGAACGTGAAGAAATGCCGGCCTATTCTCTCCTTCGTAATAATTTGCAAGATTTACCACTCGAGAATAAACTTACACTTTCCGTGTTAGTCAATATGTTACTACAAATGTAGGAAACATATTCGGAAAATACAACACCGACACTTCTTTTTTGGGACTGTTGCGAGTACAATTTACGACAAAACATTCAAAACGGCAATATTGATTCTAAAATATCTTATTTCATATTGCGGGAACAGCGCCTTCCGGGAAAGGGTGCGCACAGCCGTCCGATTTGCAACGGCACGCAGACGGCGGCATCCGCGCCCGGACTTCACGGCCGCCGGAACCGCCGGCGCGGGACGCAAAAAAACCGGACCGCAAATCCGGCCCGGCACGCATATCCGACAGCGGTTTTCACATGCCGAAGAGCGCCAGTGCGGCCATCGGCACGACGGCCCACCAAAGCACGCGCCGCTTTTCCGCGGGCATCAGCCGGGCAAGGGTCTGCGAGCGTTCCAGCCAGCAAAGAAATCCGAACCACAGGCCGCCCCGGACCAGATTCAGCACCTCGGTACGCACCAGCCCGGCATAACCGCCCGACACCTCCGGATCATAACCTGCAACCAACGGGGCGATCACGGCCACACCGTGCACCAGCACCCGCAAACCGGCATACCAGCGGACCAGAGGCAGCCCATAGGATTTGCGCAGCGCCAGCGAGCAGAGGAGCGCAACCGGCAGCAATGCCCCGGCAAGTCCCAGCAGCTGCATTCCGGCGGTCAAGCCGTCGAGCCGCAGGTTCCCGTTCACGCACTGCATCAGCAGCGCGAAAGACCATTCGCCCAGCCGGGTCATGCCGTAAGCGCCGAACAGCCACACCGGCCCCGGCAGTTCATTGAGATTTTGCAGGAAAGGGGATTTCATAAGGAATACAGTTTGCAGTCTGGGGCAAAGATATAAAAAATCAGGCCATTCAACACATTCGAAGCCATGACTTAACCGACGTACTCCCGGACGGCAAAAAGGCCCGTGTATCTGCAAAAGACGATACACGGACCATAGATCAAGCTATATATAAACTCAAATCGGTCGACAGAGTCTCATCTCTCAGAAGTTTACTGGGCAGTAGCCTCAGCGTAGGTAATCGTGTAACCGCTGGGAACGAACGTCCAGTCCTGCGGGCGGTTGCCGTTCGTGCAGGTCACGTTGGTCTCGCCCCAAGCGCCGTCGGCAATCGCCTTGAACAAAGCCGTAGGATCGTTCTGCGACCGTGTGCGCAGGTTGAAGTGCATGATCGCACCGTAACCAGCTTCAGCTAATTCATAAGCACGGTCGCCAGCTGTAGAAGGATTATTGTACGAACCAAGGTTGAGAGACAGCGGAGCAAAGCGCTCTTTGGTAACACCGGCTACACCGATGAAAGTGCTATACCCGAAGTTAGCATAAACGTAATCGATCTTGGCGCCGGCCGTGGCGTTGATCTGCGAAGAGCCATAGTTGCCCCATTGGAATACAGTGATGAGCTTGTCGGCCGGCATCTTAGCGCGCAGTTTGGTAATGATGTTGCCCCAAGAACCGCTGACGGTAGTCGGCGATCCGTCATATTCGTTATCGAATCCGATACCGTCGAGACCGTACTTCTGCACGGCATAGGCAAGGATCGTAGCGAACTGGTCAGCCTGCGTGTCGTTCATGCTGGTGACTCCGATATTCTGCCAGTCGCCCAGCACGGTAAGCAGCACCTTGATGCCCATATCCTGCAAGGGTTTCACATAGGTCAGGTAACCGCCGTTCTCCAGCAGGTTGGTCATCTTGTCGTTCAGGTAGAGCGTCGGACGCACGACACCGTTCACCGTCTCCTTGTGAATATTGGAAGCGAAGAATTCCACGATATCGGCATAAGGCTTGCCGTTGGGAAGTTTGTAATCGCCGGCATTGAGCGGATTCACGTCGTTGGTCTCGACGTAAATGTTGACGATCGGAGTTTTGTCTCCGAATGCACGGGTCATTTTCGCCTCCGGCTGAGCTGCATCCAGCTGAGGTTCCTCTGCCTGTTGGCAGGAAAATAACATGGTTGCTCCGATAAAGAGCGAACTGAAAACATTGATGTAAGTTCTCATAATCATGAAGTTTTAATTTTTGGAATTCAAGCAGTTTGAATTCAAGTTTTTTTGGATTTAGCAGTTTTTTCTTTTCAGAAAAATGTGAGAGAGTTGGATGAAACCTGTCGACCGATTTTAGTTTCATATTCAGTTTACCAATCTTTCAGCCATTTGCCGTAACCTCCGGTTCCGTCCGGCAATATGCTGAGAGCGCGGTTTATATCGAAAGTGTAACTGTAACCGTTGCGAGTCCCGAGAATCCAACGGCTTTCATCGTCCATATAAGTACAACATCCTGCAAATGTCTGGTCCCAATAGGTTTCGTATTTGTCCTGTAAATTGGTTCGGATATCGTCGAATACGACAATCTGATTCGGTTTGTATTTATTCTGCACCCAATCGACAAGAAAATCCGGCTCCCTGTAAGCTATTTCCACCGGGTCTGCCGTGCCGGGATAAATCGGGAAATTGACACAGCCATAACGTTCTTTAGGAAGATTCGCAATCGGCTTCTGCGTATAGGCCGATACATACTCCAGCTCGGTATGCCACGGGTCGAGCAGCTGCACAGCCTCGTTGTTGTTATTGTAGCCCGACCATGCGTAGTCGATGTAGTCCCCGACGGCGATTCCGCCCGACGCCTCGGTGTCCCAGAAAGACTCCGTCGGTTTGTCGTAGACGGTGACGGTAATCATCTTTTCGGAACCCAATGCTTCGCGCAGGGCTTTGATCAGCTTGGGGTAGGAGGTCGTATTCATGGCTGGCATGCCCTCCTTGCCGTAACTGGAGTTGCGGTCCCAAAGGTTGACGCCGTCCAATCCGTACTCATAGACCACGGCTTTGATCTGGGATGCGAAATCCGCGATCTGCATATCGGAAAGATTGCAGAATCCCAACCCCTTGCCGCCGCCTTCGATACTCATGCACAACTTACGGCCTTTGTCCTGAAGCGGACTGTTATATTTCACGTAATGGTCCAGAACATAGCGCATATCCGAGCCGAGGCTGAGTTTGGCGCGTCCGGTTTCCGCTTCGTAATCGAGCCTGACGGTACGCAGGTTGATGATATTGCCGACGGTGCTGTACCATTTGACGGTCGATCCGCGGGCCAGTTTTTTCTGCATGAAATAATCATCCACCAGAAGAGGCTGGTACTGCGATGTGTTGATGTAGAAAACAAAGAACAGGTCCGAGCCGTCGTGAAGTTCATAGTCTCCCAGCTGGGGCTGACGAATCGTAATCGTATAATAAAGCACCTGCCTCTCATCGACATCGGCAGCATTTTTATCGGCGACGGATACCGGCAGCAGGTATTCTCCCGGCTCCAGCCCCTCGGCCGACACCTTGATTCGTTTCGGGTCGGTTCGCAAACCCTCCTTGGCTACGGTCAGGGTTTTACCGTCCGGAAATTCACAATTCGCTTCAGGCAGCAGTTCATACTCCGTTTCATTCGCCTGATTGAAACCCTCCAAAAGCGAATTATCGACCCAAATTTCCAGCGCAAGGCCCTCGGCAGCGGGTTTGGTGATCTGATAATAGATATTATCCGTCACAAAACCGGCCCCCTGCGTGAGTAACAGATACGCCTCATTCTCGCTCGCCCTGTTACTGCGCAGCATGCCGTAGGTATTCTCAAGCCCGTCCTTGTCGGGCAGTTTGCCTCCTTCGCGTTCCACGGGGTCGGCGTCGCAGGCCGTAAGGCCCGCGAGCACCGCCGCGCAGAGCAGCGTCACTACTAATAAATTCTGTATCTTTTGCGTCTTCATAATTTACTCCTCCACTTCATTAATTTTCGGAATCTCGATGCCGTCGGGCCACTTCAGGTCGTATTTCGCCTGACCGTCGTTGCCGTAGCGCGAGTAATCCTTCACCGTATTGCCCTTGCCGTCGTTGAATTTCCAGTAACCGAGCAGCGTCGGGTCGTCCTTCGGGTTCTCGACGTTGTACATGTTCTCCCATATCTGTTCGGGAGTGCGGGCGACGGACCAGACGCGCGCCTCGGCGATCTTGCCGTTCAGCGGACGGTAGTCGTTGTACGAATAACTGATAAAGAACTGGCGGGCTTCGCTGTAGGTATCGTAGCCGAGCGTCTTGTACTGATCCTTCTTGCCCGGATCGGTCTCGTTGTCCCACAGGTCGTACAGCGCACGGCGGGCCAGATGGATGAAGTTCTTGTCGTCCAGTGCGGCCGGCCCCATCTCGGTCCCCTCGCTCTGTATCCTGCCGTTGACATAGACACGCACGACGCGGGTGTTCTGGTCGTAAGTGCAGGCGACGTGATACCAGTAGCCCTTCTGGAGGACCTTCGTGTTGTCGCGTCCGGGGAATTTGCCGAATCCGACGCCCGAACCGTCGAACTGCAGCTGTTCGCGTTCGAAATTCGTGTCGCCGATACGCAGCAGCGCATAGTCCTCCTCGCCCATCACGGTCGAAATGCTCACCGGATTGCCCTGAATGTCGGTCAGCGCGAAATCGTCGATGTAGATCAGCGCTTCGTAGGTCATGGCCCGGAGTTTATTCCACGGCATGCTGTTGTCGCCGTACTTGTCGAGCGACGGGAATTCGATCCAGTTGTCCGTAAGCTGCGCCGCGACGGTGATGGCCGAAGAGCGTTTGACGACATAATAGGCGGCCTCGGAGCCTTTCAGTACCGACATCGACGAATGGGAGATGCGCACCGGCAGCAGGTAGGTCTCGTCGATGGGCAGCGCGCCGGTCTGCTGTTCGCCTTCGCCCATCAGCCCTTTCAGGCGGAGCGTCACCACCTCCGACGCGGTCTTGCCGGCATGGATGGTCACGTTGTCGGACGACAGCTCGTAATACTTCGCGTCGAGCATTTTCCAGTCCGAACCGTAGCGGGCGTTGTAGGTCGCCACGAGCGACGGATCCACCGTGAGCGACACCGCGACGTCCTGACCTTCGGGATAGGCCAGCGTCGCCTGAATCGGCTTTTCGACCGTGGGCGTATTGTTGCTGAAGGTGGCCGGCTGCACCTCGTCGGTCTTCGACACGTCGAGGTACACGACATTGTCGAACTTGTGGTCATCGGCATCATAGTTATCGCAGGCCGTAAAGGCCCCCGCTGCCGCAACGCCCAGTATGAGATATTTATGTATTAATTTCATAGCGTCGGTTATTTAGAAGGATTAAGCGTCTGGATGGCCTGACGGATCATTTTGTAGTTCATGTCCGCATTGTAGTAGTCGTTGCCGATGTTGTAGGCCCCCAGTCCGCACAACGGACCGTAGGCTATCACGCGGCGCGACATCTCCTCGACGGCGGCATACTCCACGCGGTCTTCGTCCTTGAGGGGCGCTCCGGCCTCGGCCGCCAGCAGGAGTTTCGAAGCCGGAACGGCCGCGTAACCCGTGGCGTTGAGTATCTGCAACTTCACGTCGCCGACATCTTCGGTTTTCTCGGTGTCGAGGATGAAATAATCCACCTTCGCACGGTCCGCTTCGACGACGAAGAGCGGATTGCCCTCGAAGACGAGCAGCTTGCTCTCGTCGGCCGAGAGTTTCGAGACGATCAGCGCTGCGGCCTGCACCGCTGCCGGATCGCCGGCGTTGGGAATCCCGGTGAACGAATAGCCGTCCATGCCGTTGGCGGCGACGGACGACACGACCCGGTCGAGCCATGCGCCCAGTTTCGCGGCGTCGGCGAATTCGGCGGCACGTCCGGCATAGTCCACCTGCCAGAGCACTTTCGTGCCTTTCTCGCGCATGACGGCCATATCCTCGGCATCGTAACGCGAGAAATTGTCGGCATTGGTCAGCGCCACGATATCGAGCGAATCGGGCAGGCAGCGCATGAAGTCCTTCTCGCTGGCCGCCGGTTCGGGCGAGTTGTGCAGGCGGGCGTAGACGATGAAATGCTCGCTCTTTTTATAGTCCCGCAGAGCGGCCGTATATTCCGCCCACAAGGCCGGGTCCTGCTCCCACGGTTTCTTCACGTTGTTGTCCACGGCCTCCATCTCGGTCCAGTCATTGCAGGCGGCAAGGCCGAAGAGTACGCCGAGGAGCAGGAATAAACCGGAGAAACGTATTATTCTGTGCTGTTTCATAGCGTTTAGTTGTTATAAGGTTTCACGTCCCACCATACGCGGGTTCCCATGCCGTCGCCCTTGCGGCTGCCCTGCGACTCGCTGTTAAGCATCTGTACGGCTTCCTGAAGATTGGCGTTGTTCTTGTCGTATTCCTCGACGGGATAAGGCAGACGGCGGGCGCCCTGAGCCAGATCCACCGTACCGCCCGACTTGTCCTCGACGGCGGGCAGCAGACGCGGATAGCCCGTGCGGCGGTGCTCGGACCACGCCTCGACGCCCAGCGGGAAGATGGCGATCCATTTCTGGGTGATGATACGCTCCAGATTGCGCTCTTTGATGGCCGCCTTGTCGGCGCCTTCGGCGGAATCGTCCTCCCATGCGATGGTGATCGAGCTCAGGGCGGTCGCGCTGTAATTGCCCAGCGGATCGTTATAGGCCGCAGGTTTTCTGGTCTTGTCGGCGATATAGGCGTCGGCGTCCTTGGCGCCCTTGTCCTCGAACGAGAGGCGGATCGCCTGCTCGTAGAGCGCCTTGGCGGCATCCTTCGTTCCCCAGCGCAGCTCGTATTCGGCCTTGAGGAAAGCCACCTCCGCCGCGTTGATCCACAGGTAAGGCGTCGAACTGGTAACGATCATGTTCGAATACTTGGCCTGCGCCTGCGATTTGCTCGTGACGTCGATGCCGATGCGGATGCCCACGTAATCGCCCTTGTCATTGGGCAGGAACATCTTTTCGAGACGCGGGTCTTCGTAGCCGGTCATGTAGCAGAGAATGTCGGCGCCGACGCGGTGGTCGCCCCAGTCGTTGTAGATCAGCGTCGTGCGGTTCTCGGCGGCGTGCATGGCCGCGTTGTCGGCATTGGCCGTGATGACGCCTGCGGCGATGGCTTCGGCAGCCTTCGTCCGGGCGACGTCGGGCTTCACTTCGCTAAGGCGCATCGCCATGCGCAGCTTGAGCGAATTGGCATATTTGAGCCATTGGGCGATATTGCCGCCGTAGACCCGGTCGTAGCGGCTGAAAGCCTCGGCCGGAAGCGTCGTATTGGCGGCGAAGGCGGCGATCGCCTCGTCCAGCTCCCCGAACATCTTCATATAGACCTCCTCCTGCTTGTCGTACTTCACCGTAATCGACTCGTTGGTTTCGAGGTTCGAATAGGGAATAGGCCCGTAGGAGTCGGTCACGCGGTGCATGATCGCCACGCGCAACAGTTTGGCGAAAGCGACGGCCACCTCGTCGTCCGTACCGGTGACGATGCCGCGCCACGGCGTGTAAGTCTCGGTAATCACGTTGGCGAACGGCCATTTGCGCCAGTCGGCCGAAGGATTGAAGGTCTCGAACTTCGTGAGCCAGCTGTCTACCGTCGCTCCGATATAGCCGCCGAACGGACCGCCCGACAGGCTTTCGTTGAACTGGTACATATGCTCCTGCACGGGAACCACGAGTCCCTGCAGCGACTGGAATTTCGTGCCGATCTTGTAGTTCAGGGCATCCATCTGCCCGTCGGTCACCTCGTTCGGATTGCGATTCATGTTCTCGAAATCGCCCGTACACGAAATGCTGAGCAGCACTACCGAAAGCAGCAGTAGCTGCATGTATGCATTTATCTTTTTCATGCTGTTCATGGTTTAGAATTCAAATTTCACGTTGAAACCCAGACTGCGCAGCGACGGCATCATGAAGTAGTCGATGCCCTGATAGCTCAGCCCCGTCGAAGCCACGGCTTCAGGGTCGAAAGGAGCCTTGCAGTAGATCATCCACAGGTTGCGGCCCACGAACGAGACGGTGAGTCCCATCTTGTTGCGGAACCATTTGCGCGGCAGCGTGTAACCCAGCGACAGCTCCTGCAAGCGGAAGTTCGTGGCCGAATAGGTGTAGTACTGCGGAAGTCCCGACTGCGAACCGATAGCCTGATACCATTTCTGGGCATCGACCATCTCGCGGCCGTTGATCAGCACGCCGCCCGCATCGCGCGCGGCTGCCGAAACTTCCGAGACGCCGTACAGGTCCATGTTGGCCTGCGTGGCCGAATAGCAGATGCCGCCGATGCGTCCCGTGAACAGCAGGCCGAGGTTGATCCCCTTGTAGCGGAAGTCGTTGCGCCATGCGAGGTTCTCGCTCGGAAAAACGGAGCCGAGATAGATCTGGTCGCCCTCGTCGGTGAGAAGCAGGTTGCCCGCCTTATCGACCTCGACATAACCGTTGTCGTTGAATTTCAGGTCCGAAGTGGTATAGAGGTCGCCCAGCGTGCCGCCCTGCTTGAGGATGTATTTGGCCTTGCCCAGCCCCTTGATGTCGAGTTCCGAAAGATTCAGCGGCTGGCCCGTAACGGGATTCAGCGCACCGGAAGCCAAGTCGATGATCTCGTTCTTGTTCCACGAGAAGGTAAAGTTCGACGACCAGCCGAAATCGCGCCACTGGTTCGAATAGCCGAGCGACAGCTCGACGCCGGTATTGCGGACATGACCCGTCTGGAGGTAGATGGTCGTATAGGACGACGACGGCGGAAGCGCCGGGTCGAACGTCTGGTTCTTCGTATCGGCGGAATACCACGAGGCCGAAAGGCTGATGTTCTTCCACAGACGGGCGTCGATACCCACCTCGTAGGTGATGGTCCGTTCGGGTTTCAGGTCGCCGATCGGATAGTGCGTCTTATCCTTCCATATCTTGCCCGTAGCATCGTACTCGTAGGTCGGCGTGGTCAGGAAACGCGGGAACGGCAGGCCGACCGAGGCGATCGAACCGCGGAGCTTGAGGTAGGAGAAGGCGTTGCCCAAATCCCACGTCGAGGAGGGAACCCACGAAAGGCCGACCGAAGGGTAGAAAAACGACTTGGAGGGCGACCCGGCGATCTGCGAAGCCCAGTCGTTGCGGCCCGTCGCGGTCAGGTAGAGCATCTGTTTCCACCCCACTTCGACCGATGCGAAGACCGACTGCGTCTGGTCGTGCCAGCCGACCTTCTCGGCGCGCTTCTTCGTGTCGTCGAGGTCGAATACGTTGAAGATATTGGGAAGGCCGTTCTCCTGAATCGGACCGCGGTACGAAAGTTCGTCGGTCTTGATGTTGTTGAGTGAAGCGCCGACGTTGGCCGTGAGCGACCAATCGTCGCCGAAAGTCTTGTTGATGTTCAGCATCACGTCGGCATAGGTCTGCGTATCGTAGGCACGGGCTTCGGTATAGTGGCCGTTCTTGCCGCCGTCGGTGATGGTCGTGTTGGACGAGGCGTAAAGTTTCTGCGTATAGAGCGAATTGGAGTTGTCGAGACGCACACGTCCCGAAACGCTCAGCCACGGCAGGATGTCGTAGCTGGCTGAGAACGACAGCATGTAGCGCTTCTTGTCGGTATTGCGCAGGTTGCGGTAGGCGATCCAGTAGGGATTCTGCATGCGCAGGTCGCCGCCCTCCATGTCCGCCGACCAGAACTGCTCCATGAGTTTGGTGCCGGGATTATAGCGTTCGAATTTCTTGTAAATCGCGAAATTCTCGCCGCGCGGAAAGAGATAGGCCGGGACCAGCGGGTTCGAATATACGCCCTGATTGGTCATGTTCTGGTCTTTCTGATAGATATAGCTGGCGCTGGCGTCGAGCCGCAGTTTATCTTTCAGAAAGTAAGAGGTGTTGCGGAAAGTAAAGTTGTAGCGATCGTATTCGTTGTTGGGAATGATGCCGTCGGAATTGACCGATGCGGCGGAAAAATAGGTCTGGTTCTTGTCCGTACCGCCGGAAACGGTCACGGCGTTGGTGTACACGTGTCCCGTTTCGAAGAAGTCGGCGGGCGTATAGCCGTAGCGGGCCGCGGGCAGGAGCTTCTGGCCCCAGCTGTAAATGCCCGAACCGCTCCTCACGCCGTTCGAACCCGTGCCGTAACGGTTCTGGAACTCCGGCTGCACGAAAGGATCGAGGAATTCGGTATTGCTCGAAAGCGTCACTTTGAGCGCGCCGGCCTTGCCCTTTTTCGTCGTGATCATGATGGCGCCGTTGGCGGCGTTCGAACCGTAAAGGGCCGCAGCGGCGGCACCCGTGAGCACCGACATCGACTCGATATCCTCCGGGTTGATGTCCGCGATGGATTCCGAGGCGCCGCGCGAATCGAACTCCGTACCTCCGCCTCCGCCGAAGTTATACATCGGAATTCCGTCGATGACATAGAGCGCATTGGACGACTGGCTGATGGACTTGTTGCCGCGGAGAATCACCTTCGACGCGCCGCCGACGCCCGAAGAGGAGGCATTGATCGTAACGCCCGCGACCTTGCCCGTCAGCGAATTGATGAAGTTGGCGTCCTTGACCGTAGTGATGTCCTCGGCCTTGACCTGCTGAACGTTGTAACTCAGGGCCTTCTCCTGACGCTTGATACCGAGGGCGGTGACAACGACGCCCTCGATTTCGGAAGCCGCTTCGTGAAGTGTGACGTCGAAGGAAGTCCGGTTGCCGACGGAAACCATGACGGGTTCGTACCCCAGAAAATTAACCTCCAGCTGGGCCGTAGCCGCGGGGGGGGGTACCTGAAGCGAGAAAGTTCCGTCCATGTCCGTACTCGTGCCGACGGTCGTGCCTTTGACCACGACGGACGCCCCGATGACGGGAACGCCGTTGACGTCGCTGACCTTTCCCGTCACGGCGACGGGTTTTTCCGCGGCTTTCTCGGCAAGAATGATGTACGTGCCGTCGATCTTATACGTAATATCCGTATTTTTGAGCACGTAGTCCAATACTTCCTGAATCGTTTTCTGCGTCAGATTGACTGAGAGCTTTTTACCGGTATCGACACCTTTGTTGATAAAAAGATAGCGAGTTTGTTTTTCAATCTCTTTCATAACCTGCGACATGGGCACGTCGGACAGATTCAGGGTTATGCGCGCATTCTGCGCCTGAGCGGTTAAGACACTCGCGCTCAGAGAGATTGCCAATACGAACCCAAACAGTCTTCGAAAGGTTTTGAAGAATACTGTTTTATTCATACTTTTGTAAAGTTTAAGATAATAGGTTAATGGGTGCAAGAATCATTTAATCTGTTATCTTCGCCTGCGGAGGTCCAGTCCGCAGGCTTTTTTTATCGGTCAAATGATTCGGATCGTCAAGTCGTCAGTTGTTTTTCATGCGCATATCTTACCGGGGTTTTAGATTAAACAATAACAGGCGGAGGATCAGCGGATCGTCACCACATTGGTCTCCTCATCCTTCTCGAAGGAAAAATCGGCGGCGTACTGCAAGATGTGGAGGGCATTCTCGATGCCGTCATTCACACGAATCTTACCGCTGATTTTTCCGATGTCGGGAATCGAATTCCGGGCAATGACGATCTTGACGTCGAACACCTGCTCGAACTTGGCCATCAGTTCATCGAACGGGAGTCCGCTGATGCGCACCAGACCTTCGGTCCAGCAGAGCGCCTCCGGATCCCTGATCGTCTCGACGAACAGGCGGCCGTTCGAAAGATTCACAATATCATCGGGTTTCATAACGATCTCCTGCCTGCGCGGATCGAGCAGGTTGGTAACTTTGATCCGGCCCTGCAGCAATGCCGCCGAAAACCGGTCGTAGGTCTCGTCCGCTATTACGTTGAATTTCGTTCCGAGCACGTTGATCTTGGTCGCAAAGGTCTCGACCTCGAAGGGGCATTCGGCGTCGTGACGCACGTCGAACAGCGCCTCGCCCGAAAGTTTCACGCTGCGGAGATTCTTTTTGAATACGACCGGATATTCGATCCGGGCGCCCGAATTCAGCCAGACGCGGGAACCGTCGGGCAGGGTGATTTCGATGCGCTGGCCGTTGGGAACGTGCACCGCAGTCAGCCGGTCGGAAATGGCTTCGTACGTGCGCTGGTGGGCGACGTACCCGCCCGCAAAGACGAGCAGCAGCACGGCGGCCGCACGCATGGCAAAGATCCACACCTTGCGCCACGGAATGACTATTCCGCGCGTCCGGAGCGCTCCGCCCCCCGCGTCGTTTCCGTACAACTCCATCCCCTCGAATACGAAGCGGACGATGTCCAGTTCCTTCTGGTTGGCAACCGGATCGGCTTCCAGCCACTCCGCGACCTGCAAGTCCTCCTGCGGCGTGGTATCGCCTTTAAGATACCTGTATAAAATTTCCTGATTCACGTTATTTTCTGTTTCCGTCTCTATAGTATAAAACAGTCGGGCGCGACGGCTTTACAGGCATTTTTGCGATTTTTCAGCAAATAAATTTATTTATTAAATTCGGCAAAATATTTATTAAATCATATCACTGAAAATCAACCGGATAGCCATAATAAACAAGCTCCACCCGCCCGACTTTCCGGGAAGGAATCTCCCCAGACTCATCCGCCGCGGCATTCCGCAAAAAATCCGCTCCGGAATCGGCATTCCCGAAAAATTGCCTATATTTGCAGACACAATATCACACGAGTCCGGCTCCGCAGCCGGAGGTCCGGACTCCGGGTTTCATACAGGCTGTAACGAAAAAGGCGCCCCGCCGGCACCTTTCATGATTTATTGCAGGAACTCGAAATGAAACCGACAGACCCGACACCCCCTCCGCGACAAAGTGCATCACTCATCAGACGAATATGACCACCGCGCGATAGTTGCGCTTTTTCCGAAAAATGCTAACTTTGACCTCAACCTACCCGGCATAAAAGATGGATAGACAAACACCCGTACTGACTTCGGACGAATTCGGAAAGTTCTTTTCCGAATACAAAAACCGTTTTGTCAGCATCGCATACGGGTACGTACACGATACGGATATCGCGAAGGATATCGTAACGGACAGTTTCATGTATCTTTGGGAACACCGGGAGCAGGTGAATATGGCCGAAAACATCAAGGGATACATCTATTTTTGCGTGAGGACCCGATGCGCCAACCACATCAAAGAGCAGGAGGTGCTCCGCAGGGCCAAAAACGAGATCACCAAAGACGCCTACTGGAAGCTGCAATCCAGCCTGAACTCCCTGAGCAGCGACGAGCTTTCCAAAAAACTCTTCCAGTCGGAAATCATCGAACTGTTCAGCCGGGAACTCGCCAAAATGCCGGAGCTGACACGGGCCGTCTATCAGGCCAGCCGTCAGGAGGGACTCACCTATCAGCAGATAGCCGAACGATACAACATCTCGACCCGGCAGGTGGCATCCGAGATGCAGCGGGCCTATGCGCAGCTCCGCGTTCCCCTGAAAGACTATCTGCCCGTAATCGGACTCCTGTTCGCCATGCTCTCGAAATAGCCGGAGCGCATCCGAATTTCAGGGCTGCCTTCGCCGGGCAGGCTGTCCGGGCGGCGTATCCAGACTGCCCGCACGAAAACTCTCCGACGACACCCCATGAAACGGCAAAAAAGGGAGACCGGTCAAGTCTCCCTTTCAATCAGCTGCCGCTGCGGCGCGCTCAGATCAGCGTTTCGAGAATCTGCACGGCATTGAGCGCCGCGCCCTTCTTGATCTGGTCGCTGACGCACCAGAACGTCAGTCCGTTTTCGCAGGTCAGGTCGCGGCGGATGCGGCCCACGTAGACGGGGTCCTTGCCCGCGATGAAGAGCGGCATCGGATAGACTTTGTCCGCAGGCTGGTCCATCAGCACGACGCCCTTTGCCTTGGCAAAGGCCTCACGGGCCTCGGCCACCGACACGGGACGCTCCGTTTCGAGCCAGATGCTCTCCGAATGGGCGCGCATCACCGGCACACGCACGCAGGTCGCCGACACGGCGATATCCGAGTGCATGATCTTGCGCGTCTCGTGGAACATCTTCATCTCCTCCTTCGTATAGTCGTTGTCCGTAAAGACGTCGATATGGGGAATCACGTTGTAAGCCAGCTGAAAGGCGAATTTATCGACGGTCGGCTCCTTGCCCGCGCCCAGCTCGGCGTACTGCTCCACCAGTTCGTCCATCGCCGCGGCTCCGGCGCCGCTGGCGGACTGGTAGGTCGAGACATGCACGCGGCGGATGTGCGACACCTGCTCGATCGCCTTCAGTGCCACGACCATCTGGATCGTCGTGCAGTTGGGGTTGGCGATAATGCGGCGCGGGGCGTTCTTCGCATCTTCGGGATTGACCTCCGGCACCACCAGCGGCACGTCGGCATCCATGCGGAAGGCGCTCGAATTGTCGATCATGACCGCACCGTGTCTGGTGATCGTCTCCACGAATTCGCGCGAAGTTCCGGCTCCGGCCGAAGTGAGGGCGAAATCCACCCCCTTGAAGTCGTCGTTATGCTGCAACAGTTTGACAGTTATATCCTTTCCGCGGAATTTATAGACACGGCCCGCGCTGCGCTGCGAACCGAACAGCAGCAATTCGCCGATCGGCAGGTCGCGCTGCTCCAAAATCCTCAGAAATTCTTGGCCCACAGCACCGCTGGCGCCCACAATCGCAATCTTCATCTCGATAAAGTTAAAAAATGATCATCGTTCCCGCTCGGACGGACCGTACACGGAAGCTCCGGGACAAATATAGCGATTTCGGCGCGAACGACAAAAAAATCGGTCGGCACAGCGGCCGGCCGACTCTGTTCAGTCGAAGAAATTATCGTCGTCCGCATCCGGGACACGTCCCTCAGGATCGGTCTCCTCGTCGCAGTCGTAGCGCGGCATCATCGCCGGGCGGATGAACTGGTCGTTACGGCTCAGGCCGAGACGGCCGTCGTCGTAGACCCGTTTCATGAAGTCGCCCACGATCGGCAGCGCCATCACGCTGCCCTCGCCGCCCGATACGAAATGCACCGACTGATCCTCGCCGCCGACCCATGCGCCCGCCACGAGTTTCGGGGCCACGCACATGAACCATGCGTCGCGGTTCTTGTTCGAGGTGCCGGTCTTGCCGCCGATCTCCACGCCCGAAAAGCCGTAATCGCGGTTCAGGCGGCCGGCCGTACCCGACGTCACCACGCCCTGCAGCATCGTCAGCATCGTATAGGCCGTGCGCTCGCTGACGGCGTCCTGCGACTGGGGTATGAAGTTGGCGATCACGTTGCCCTGCCGGTCCTCGATGCGCGTCACGAAAATGGCGTCGTTATGCACGCCCTCGTTGGCGAAGGTCGAGAAGGCGCTCACCAGCTCGAAAACGTTCGATTCCGACGAGCCGAGCGCCAGCGCCGGCACGGGGTCGATATAGCTGCGGATACCCATGTTGTGGATGAAGTCGGCGACCGCCGCAGGCTGTTTGGCCTGCTTCATGATCCACGCCGAATAGTTGTTGCGGCTGCGGGCGAGACCCCAGCTCAGCGGGTGCATCACGCCGTCGTACTCGACCTTGCCCGCCTCCTTGGGCGACCACGCCGTGCCGTTGGCCGTCTCGATCGTAACGGGCAGGTTGGGCACCATCGTGCAGGGCGTCAGCCCCAGATGGTCGATGGCGAAGGTGTAGACGAAGGGTTTGATCGTCGAACCGATCTGACGTTTGCCCTGCTTGGCCATGTCGTATTTGAAGTAGCGGAAATTGGGTCCGCCGACGTACGCCTTGACATATCCCGTACGGGGATCGAGCGCCACGAACGACGCCCGCATGATACGCTTGTGGTGCAGGATCGAGTCGCGCGGAGTCATCAGCGTATCGCGTTCGCCCTTGTAGGTGAAGACCTTCATCGAGCAGGGTTTGTCGAACGAAGCGTTGATCTCCTTCTCGCTCGCGCCGGCGTTCCTCATCTCGCGGTAGCGGTCCGAATAGCGGACGGCGTGACGCATGATGCGCTCGCGCTCCGCCTTGTCGGCGTCGATAAAGAGCGTCTTGGTGCGCCGGTACTGAGCGTCCATGCGGGGCTGGATGACCGATTCCATCTGTTTCTGGACGGCCTGCTCGGCATAGGTCTGCATCGTCGAATTGATCGTGGTATAGATCTTCAGGCCGTCGCGGTAGATGTTGTAGGGCGTGCCGTCGGCCTTGCGGTTCTTGCGGCACCAGCCGTAGAGCGGATTCTCCTCGTACTCCTTCACCGCCTGATCATAGTCCCACTCGTTGTAGAACTGATTGCGTTTGGGACGTTCGGCGTTCATCACAAGACGCAGCATCTCGCGGAAGTAGGTCGCCGTACCTTCGTTGTGCGACACGGGACGGTAATTGAGGACGATGGGAAGCGCGCTGAGCGAATCGCGCTGCTTGCGCGTAATGGCCCCGGCGTCCTCCATGCGCGAAATGACGAGGTTGCGGCGCGCGAGGGCGTTGTCGTAATTGCGCACCGGCGAATAACGCGACGGGGCGTTCACCACGCCCACCAGCACGGCGGCCTCCTGCACGTTCAACTCGTGAGGCTCCTTGTTGAAGAAGGTAAGGGCCGCGGACTTGATGCCGTAGGCGTTGGAGCCGTACTCCACCGTATTGAGGTACATGGCGGCGATCTCCTCCTTGGTATAGTTATATTCGAGCTTGAGGGCCGTGATCCACTCCTTGAGCTTCGACGTGACGAGTTTGGCGTTGCGGACCAGCCGCCCGCGGTTGCGCACCGTGTCGCGCGGAAAGAGGTTCTTGGCCAGCTGCTGCGTGATGGTCGAGCCGCCGCCCTGCGAGGTGTTCTGCAACAGCACGGTCTTCACGGCCACACGGGCCAGCGAAGGGATGTCGATGCCCGAATGGGTTCTGAAACGGGCGTCCTCGGTGGCGATCAGCGCCGCGACGATCGGCGGCACCTCGTGTCCTCCGAGCCGGATATGGAGCGTCGAATCGTCCGGGAAAAGATCGGCGTACTGAACGTAGGAACGGTTCTGCACGAAGAAGGTGCCGATAACCTTGCCGTCCTCGGAATAGATCTCCGTGGCGAGGTTGCTGCGGGGATTCTCCAGCTCCTCGAACGAAGGCATGCGGCCGAACAGCCCGAAGGCGGTCAGCAGCAGCATGAAGAAGAGCAGGGCGAACGGCGCGAAGGCCAGACACCAGATCCATTTTATCGTTTTCGGACTCACGTCCGTCTTTTTCTTCTTTGGCATAGGACTTAATTTTGCGCTAAAGATACGAAATTTATTGCAATCAGAACGGAAGACCCACGGCGGCGGCCCACCACACGCCGCCGTTTGCGGGATGATAGACCGACAGCTTGAAGGTCGAAGTCGCCGATGCGGGCTGGCGGAACGCATTGATATCGAATACGATGTCGCCGCCCACGGACCAGATGCGCCGCCACTTCATCCCTCCGCGGCCCACGTCGCGGAACTGGGCGTAATCGCCGCCGACGTTGAGCCGGATGCGCTTGAAATACAGCACCGAGCCGATGCCCCCTTCGGGATACCACACCGGCAGCTGGTAGTCGGCCGAGACGGCCGTATAGTTGTTCGAAATAATATCCGACGAGGTATATCCGCGCGGAATAAGGCGCGTCGAGCGGTAGCTCAGCGGCGCGTATCCCGACGGAAATTTGTAGCCGCCGATCGAAGTCTGGTAGGTGGCGGCCACCTTCAGCGAGTTGTGGGCCGCGAATCCGGGCAGGTATGCCTGTCCGTAGAACGAAATCAGGTCGCTGAAATGGGTGTTGGCCGGGTTGAAGGTATAGGCGGTGCTCAGCATATAGCCCCAGCGCGGCGCGAAGTCGCGGTGTGCCATGCGCACCTGATCCGAGTAGCCCAATCCGAACGAGAGCTTGTGCAGTCCCTTGCGGAAACCGATGCGCTGGATATTGGAGATCTGCCCGGCGTTCCATTCGATTTTACCCAGATTGGCTACCATGCCGTTGGAGTAGTTCCAGCCGGAGGTGACGGAGAGCTGGCGCGTGTGATAGCCCCGCTGGAAATAGAGCGGAAGCGTGGCGGAGAGTCCCACGGAGTAGTACTTGTCGGGGCTGGGACGCTGCTGGTACTCGTATTTTCCCGTCTGCTCGTTGTACTGCCCCACCGAATAGAAGACCTGATTGCCGCCGTACGAAGCGTCGAGGTCGAGACGGACGCCCAGCCCGAAATAGCGCACGCCCAGATTGAAAATCGACCCTTCATTGCGGTTCCAGCCGTACGAAGCGAAGGCTTCGGTATTCGACAGCAGGTTCTGCGAAAGCAGGGTGACGCCCAGATTGAGGTTGATATTGTGTTCGTCCACGGCCTCGAAGGGGTTGAAGGCCACGGGGGTCCAGCTATGGACATTCACCAGATTGGGCACCTTGCGGTATCGCTTCGCGCGGTACACCCCCTCCTGACGCAGCGAATCGACTGCCGAGAAACGCACCGTATCGAGGTTCACGACGTCCCACCGCTTGCGGTCGGGATTCACGACGTTGAGCGGCAGTTTCGAAGGCGCGACCGGGATCAGCGCGTCGGCATCGGCGTCCTGCGCCGCCACATGGTAACCGCGCCTGTCGTAGGCGGTCAGCAGCACCCGTTCCCGCCCCTCGCCGTCGCGCCACGGCACCGGCATGAACGATCCGTAAGCCGACGTCGTGATGCGGTATTCGCGGCGGGTCTTCAGGTCGAAGCAGTGGGCTTCGTCCCGGCCCGAAGCGATCGAGCCGAAATAGAGCCAGCCGCCGCCCGCGCGGAGGTTGCTCAGCGTAATGTAGGCGCCTTCGGTAACGGGATGCACGCCGTCGCCGTCGATGCGGCCGAGCCACATGCCCGAATCGTCGGTGACGATAACGTAATAGCCCCGCGTGGCATCGTCCCACGCCAGTCCGTGAATCTCGGACCGGTCGGGCGTCGCAAAGCGTTTCTCCGCGCCCTCCTTTCCCTGCACGACGACCGTATAGCGGCCGTCGGGATTGTATTCGACCCACGCGACGGCATCCTCCGACGGCGTGGGATAGAGCGCGTTGCGGCGTCCGACGACCATCCGGGGCGTACCGTCGGCGAGGTCCATGTAGCACAACTGCGAATTGACCCGCTGTTCGAAGAGTTTCGATCGGCGGTACTCGGTCCACCACACGCGGCCGCCGGCCATGGCGGGGCGCGTCGAAACCGCCCCCGTATAGCAGATCACCTCCTCCTCGCCCGTGCGGGTGTCGAGCCGCACGAAACGCGACGGCCGGTCGTAGTCGGTCTTGAGCGCCAGCGCCGACGCGGCGTCGAGCGGCAGGGGCCACTGGTAGGTCGTGTAATTGCCGGCGGGCATCGGCGTCAGCGGCTCGGCGCTGTCTTCGACCTGCGGCAGCGACTCCCAGTGCCGCTCCAGCACGTCGAACGTCTCGCGGAAAAGCCTGCTGACATTGGTGTCGTAATATTTTTCGAGCGCGACGCGCGTCGTGGCCAGCACATAGGGGTTGCGCGAGCCGTAGCGCGCCACTTTGTCCCAGACCACCTCGCCGTAGCGGTCGTAGGCGTAGGAACAGATCTGATAGCCCAGCTCGTAATGGTCGGGAATGTAGTCGCGGTAGGAGCCGCAGAACCATTTGTCGATGTTGCGGCGGTCGCGCGTGTCCTTCCGGTCGCGGCCTACGCGGCCCATGGCGCGGTAACCCAGCGAGAACGAGGGCTGAAGCCCCCGGCCGAACGACGACATGGCCGTTTCGGACATCACGGCGTCGCCCTCCATGGCCCAGATCGGCATGCAGAGCAGGCCGATGGTCGAACCCTGCTGCCCCAGAATATAGCTCAGGGCGCGAATGACGCCCCGGTCGAGGTTGTTGTACTGCACGGCATGGCGGTACTCGTGGGCCACGAGCTGTTTGTACCACGGCATCGAATAGCCGTCGATCGCGGGCGAGGTGAGGAACTCCACACGTTTCGGGAGGTACATCACCAGTCCGTTCGACTGGAAATTTTCGGGGTGCATGACGAAGGGAATACGCATCGGACCGTGACGGAATCCGAACGCAATGTCGGGCCGGACGGTACGGATGTAGAACAGCGTACGCCGCGCCACGGCCGAAACCGTATCGGGATAGATCATCCGCACGTCGGGCGTACGGATCGTGCTCCATTTCAGCCCCGCGGGGTCCGAACCCCACGTATAGTACTGGGCCGAAGCCTCGTGCGCGAAACCGAGGGCGCACAACAAGAGGAGGATATGCAGCAGCCGCTTCACCTACGAACCGGCTTTTTTGCAGCGGTAGCCGCTCTTGGTGAGTATCTCGACCACACGGTCGCGGTGGTCGCCCTGAATGATGATCTCACCCTCCTTGGCCGCGCCGCCGACGCCGCATTTGGTTTTCAGCAGACGCGCCAGTTCCTGCAAATCCGCATCCCGCCCCACGAAGCCTTTGACCAGCGTCACCACCTTGCCCGCGCGCTGCTTGCGGTCGAGCCACACGCGCAGCTCCTGCCGCGCAGGGGGAAGCGTCTCCGCCTCCGGTGTTTCGGTCGTTTCATAGTTGAAGTCGGGATTGGTCGAATAGACCATTCCGAGCCTCGCTTTCCAATCGTTGTCCGCCATATTGTTCGAATAGTAGAGATCAAACGTCCTTTCGGAACCTCTTATTTTGTGCAAAAATAATAAAATATTACGGTTGTGCGCGCCCGGCGGCCGAGATCGGCGAAAAAGAGCGCATTCCGCCCTTCAAACGGCGGCGCACGCCCACACGCGATAGGAGCGGCAAGGCGGAGCCGGAGAAAAAGCGACAGCGGCGCAAAGAAGAAGCGGCGCAAAGAAGAGACAGCGCAGAGGACGGCGGCGCAAAAAGAAAGGCGGCAGCGCAGAAGAACCGCGACAGTACAGAGGACTGGAACCAGCGCAAAAGACGGGATCCGGCGCAGAGGACCGGAACCGGCCGCCCCGCCGCTGCAAAAAATCCCGGCCTTGGGAAGAAATTCCGGCCGAAATCACTATCTTTGTTTCCGTATGGCTAAAAAGTTCGGCGACAAACTGCGCAGATTGAATCCCTTCACGCGCCCGGCGACTCTCGAAGAGCTGCCCAAACCGCTGCCGGCCAATCCCGACCAGCGGCTGGTGAAGGTCTATGTCGAAGGCTACGAAGACGTGGCCTTCT
>ERZ837910.1333-NODE-1333-length-35055-cov-7.534429_pt1 | contig 35055 bp, 30 predicted proteins | sample MGYA00519940_ERZ837910 | MGnify/ENA primary metagenome ERZ837910 (study PRJEB31850, sample SAMEA3708825) | human gut metagenome | biome: human gut; feature: human-associated habitat; material: faeces | place: China | collected 2014 ... | reverse complement strand
CAGGGCACAAAATTTCCGCAAAGCGCCGCAGCTTTCATTGTGCGGTGTTGCCCTAATATCAGTCTTAGTAAACGTACTCGAATTCGAGCTCGCCGATGATGACCGGCGCATTTTCCTCGATGCCCATTTCCTCGAGCTTCGCATAGATACCTGCGGTCTGAAGCATGCGATCCATATACTGACGGGATTCGTAGTCGTCGAGATTGACCGAGCCCATGACCTTGTCCACCCATGCGCCGGTAACGACGTAGGCGTCGCCGTCGCGCTCGATGGTCCAGTCGTTCTCGGTGACGGGAGCCGCCTCGGTCTCGACGAACTCCGGCTCGTACACGAATACCGGCGGCAGCTGCTGCAGCTCGTGCCAGGTGAGATTCATCAGCTCCCGGACGCCCTGATTGGTCGCCGCGGACAGCTCCGCGAACAGGAAGCCGTGCTCCTCGGCATACTTTCTCAGCTTTTCGACCGGCTCGCGGTCCTCGCCCAGCAGGTCGGTCTTGTTCGCCACGATGATCTGCGGACGCGCCGCGAGAAACTCGCTGTAACCGGCCAGCTCGGCATTGATCTTCTCGATGTCGTCGAGCGGATCGCGGCCCTCGCTGCCCGCCGCATCGACCAGATGCAGCAGCAGACGGCAGCGGTCGATATGGCGCAGGAAGTCATGACCGAGGCCGGCGCCCTCACTCGCGCCCTCGATGATGCCCGGGATGTCCGCCATGACAAAGTTCTGCTCCTCACCCACAGAGACCACGCCCAAGTTGGGCACGAGGGTCGTGAAGTGGTAATTCGCGATCTTCGGACGGGCTGCCGATGCCATGCTCAGCAGAGTGGACTTGCCGACGTTCGGGAAGCCGACCAGACCGACGTCCGCGAGCAGCTTGAGCTCGAGCACGATGTCGCGCTCAACGCCCGGCAGACCCGGCTTCGCGAAGCGCGGCGCCTGACGGGTCGGGGTCGCAAAATGCGTGTTGCCCCAGCCGCCGTTGCCGCCCTTTGCCGCGACATACGGCTCGTTATCCGACATATCCTTCATGACCTGTCCGGTTTTCTGATCGCGGATGATCGTGCCGCGCGGCACGCGGATGACGAGATCCGCGCCGTCCTTGCCCTTGCAGCGCTTGCCGCCGCCCGGCTCGCCGGGCGCCGCGACATACTTTTTCTTGTAGCGGAAGTCCAGAAGCGTCGACAGATTGTCATCCACCTTGAAGATGACCGAGCCGCCGCGGCCGCCGTCGCCGCCGTCCGGTCCGCCCGCCGCGACATACTTTTCGCGGTGGAAGCCGACCTTGCCGTCGCCGCCCTTGCCGGAAACGATCTTGATCTTTGCAATATCAATAAACACAGTGTTGTCCTCCTTTCAAGTGGCAGTATGCAACAGTATTATGATCATTAAAACAAAATCCCAGACGCCTGTCTGGGATTTGTGTCTTGTTCGGTTTACTGCGGGTAAACGGAAACCTGCTTGCGGTCCTTACCCAGGCGCTCGAAGCGAACAACGCCCTCAACCTTTGCGAACAGGGTGTCGTCCGAACCACGGCCAACGTTTACGCCCGGATGGATCTTCGTGCCGCGCTGGCGAACGAGGATGTTGCCTGCCGGTACGGTCTGACCGTCTGCGCGCTTAACGCCCAGTCGCTTGGACTCGGAGTCACGGCCGTTCTTGGTAGAACCTGCGCCCTTTTTATGCGCGAAAAACTGTAAGCTAATCTTCAGCATCTGTGTGCACCTCCATTACGTTTAAGAAATCGGAATAATTTTGTTCCAGCTCGGAAAAATGCAGCTTTAGTGCCTGAAGTGCGTCCTGACCACGCTCCACCGTGTCTTTCGGCAGGGTAAAGCGGATGTGTGCGCCCTCGTCCTCGATGAGAGTGTCAACGGGGATGTGCTGTACGTCGTACAGCAGAGCATGCGTCAGCATCACCGCACTGGAGATCGCCGCACAAACGATGTCCTCCCCTTCCTCCGCATAGCCTGCGTGGCCGAGGATGTCCACCGAGAGGATTTTGTCCCCTTGCAGCGAAAAAGTGACCTTCGTCACGGCCTTACGCCTTGATGGACGCGATGGTTACCTTGGTGTACGGCTGACGATGGCCCTGACGACGGCGGTAACCCTTCTTGGGCTTCATCTTGAAGATGTTGATCTTCTTGCCCTTGCCGGTCTTCTCGACCGTGCCGGTTACGGCTGCGCCGGAAACGTAAGGAGCGCCGACGGTGAGCTTGTCGCCCTCGCCTACTGCCAGAACCTCGTCAAAAGTAACGGTTGCACCGTCCTCCACGCCGAGCTTCTCGACGTAGATCACGTCGCCCTCAGATACCTTGTACTGCTTGCCGCCAGTTTTCAGAATGGCATACATTATGATTTTCCCTCTCTTTCGTTGTAGAGTCACGCTTGGCACGGCGGAGCGTCGGAAAGACGCGCACTTAATAAGAGCCTATGCACAATGCGGCTTGTAATAGCATAACACAAGCCCCTTCTTCTGTCAAGCGGTTTCCCAAAAATCCGAACGTAAAAGAGAGTACGATTTCCGCATTCTTTTCTGTGCATTTTTACCGCAGCGCGATATATTTGAACGTATACATCGGGTTATTGCCGTTGTAGAGCGAGGACGAGCTCAGCACGTTGAAGCCGTTCTTCGCGATCTCGACAGTCTTTGCGGGCGATGCCGCCGTCGCAAGGCCGCCGTAGATCAGATTCGCCTGCGAAAACGCGCCGTCCGTGCGGCAGATGAGCACGGCGCGCGGCGTAAAGCCGAGCGAGATGAACTGGCTGGTCTCGCCGTCGCCCTCGTAGGTGCCGAACACAAAAAGCTGATCCACGCGCGCGTTCGTCTCGGCGTCCGCGGCGTTCATCGCCTCCACCGTGCTCTGCATGCTGTCCGTGAGCGAGCCGGACAGTGCGCTCAGCGACGCTTGCACCGCGCTCTGCTCAGCCTTGCCGGCGAGCTCCTGCTGAAGCTCTTGCGCGAGCATTTCGCGCGTCACCGTGCCGCCGTAGGCGCCGATCACGAGCGACTCCATGCGCTCCTCGAGCGTTTTTCCGTCCGCGCAGACCCGGTTGAGCGCCTGCCGCAGCTGCTCGGGCGCGCTGTCGAACCACGCCTTGAGCGCGTCGGGCGCGAGCGTCGGCTGATCGGGCAGGTCGGCTATGCGCTTTTCAAAACGGCTGATCTGATGATCGAACATAACGTTACCTCCTGTTTTTGTGTGAGGACGCCCCGTCGGCAGATACCGGAGCGTCCTCATTATCTCAAGACTTCATCCCCATGAAGCAAGCCTTAGAATAGGAATTTTTCTGCGTTTTGTCAAGCGTTTCGGGTGGTCAATCTTTTGACCAGCAACAAAACCCTGCCGAGGAGCCGCGTTTTTCGCGCTTCAGCAGGGTTTTTCGAATTTTTCAGTTGTCCTTTTCCTGCTTTGCCGCATCAATATCCTGTAAAAGCTGCGCGCGCGTGTCGTCGAACAGCAGCTTTTTGTTGTGCGCAAAGTAGGCGTCACAGCCGAAATTCTGGATGAACCACGACGTGAACCAGTTCGCGGTCAGCTCGGTGGCGAACAGCACGAGCTCCTGCGAATCCGGGATGGCCGCATCGAGAAAGGCGAAGGCGTTCGTCAGCCCCTCGTCTGCGCGGTCGGCCGCCTGTGCGCGCGCCTCGACCTCGCCGCCGAACAGCGCCTTGAGCCGGTCGAACGCCTGACCGCGCGGCGTTTTTTCGAGCGCGAGCGTCTGCTGCCAGGTATCCAGCAGCTCCGCCTCGCGCGCTGCGACGAACAGCGTGTCCCGGTCGGGCGAGCCGCTGCGGCGGCGCATCAGCTCCTCTCGTTTCTCGTCGAGCAGCGTGCCGAGCGTCTTTTCCCCTTCGCGGACGCACAGCAGGTCGCCGTGCAGCGCGTCGGTCAGCGCATCCTGCCGGTAAGCCGCGCGCGCCGTGTCCGCAAGACGCGAGAGCAGCAGGCCGAGCACGCCGAGCTTTTCGTCAAACGGCGCGTCGCGCAGCTCGGAGGCGCGCACCTTCTCCCATGTGCCCGAAACGATCTCGTCGACGCGGTAGACCTGACGATACTTTTCGTAAAGCTGCAAATAGTTCGCGAAATCCGACGCGATCTGCGGCAGTTGGAGATACTGCTCGACGACCTGCCGGTCGACCGGGAGACCGAGCGTTTCATAGGTCTGCATCAGCTCGGACAGATCCTCCCAGCCGCGTGCAGTGACAAACTGCAAACCGTCCGCCGTCGCCTCGACGCGGTAGAAATTGTCGCGGCGGATCTCCAGATAGGACAGGATCGCGCCGTGAATGCCGCGTTTTCCGGCGTATTCCTTCCAGACGCCGAAATCCTCCTCAATGTCGATCTTTTTCACGCGGTCGAGCGTCACAACGTCAAATTCGCGCACGGATTTATTGTACTCGGGCGGATTTCCGGCCGCCACGACCATCCATCCTGCCGGGAGCTGCTGATTGCCGAACGTCTTGCACTGCAAAAACTGGAGCATCATCGGCGTCAGCGTCTCCGAGATGCAGTTGATCTCGTCGAGGAACAGGATGCCCTCGGAAATGCCCGTGCGCTCGATCTCGCGGTAGACCGATGCGATGATCTCGCTCATCGTGTAGCTTGTCACCGTGCGCTCCTCGCCGCCGAGCCGCACCTTTTCGATAAACGGCAGGCCGAGCGCGGACTGGCGCGTGTGGTGGGTCAGCGTATAGGAAACCAGTCCCACGCCGGTCTCCTCCGCGATCTGCTGCATGATCTGGGTCTTGCCGATGCCCGGAGGGCCGATGAGCAGCACCGGCCGCTGCCGGATGGGCGGAATGCGCCACGCGCCGAACTCGTCCTTCGCCAGATAGGCGCGCAGCGCGTTCTTGATCTCCTGTTTTGCTCGTTTGATATTCATGAAAAGCACCTCGGCTTTGTTTCTGTCTATTCCCTACTATACCACGCCTCCCCCGGCCGCACAAGTGCCGCCTTGCCGTTGTCCGGCGCACGTGCTATAATTTACACGAGAAAAAGGCAAAGGAGCGGTAGCCATGCGCTGCATCGACGGCGAAAACGAACTGATCCTCACCTGCGAGACGCAGGCGGAGGGGGTGTGCATCCTGCGGTGCGAGACGCGCGACCCGGTCGTGCTGCTGCCCGACGAGATCGACGGCGCGCCCGTCACCGCGCTCGGCAGATATGTCCTGAGCGGCCGCGCCCCCGACCTCTCCGGCCGGGACACATTTTCCGTGCGCGTGACCTGCGGCGGCCCGCTCCCCGTGCACGAAGCGGACAGCATCCGCGCGGTGACACTGCCGAAGCACGCCAGAACCGTCGGCAGTTATGCGTTCTACAACTGCCGCTCGCTCGAGGAGCTGACCATGACGGACAGCGTTTCCGCGTTTGACGGCGGCTCGCTGATGAACTGCCTCAGTCTGCACCGCATCCGCCTGCTCGCGCCGCCCGGCGGCGCGACCTGCCTGCCGAAGATACTCGGCGAGACCGCGAGTGAGCTGGATGTGCGCTTTCTGCACGGCGATGCGTGCACGCCGCTGCTGTTCCCGGCCTACACCGAGGAGCTCGAGGACCTCAGCCCGGCGCACATCTTTCAGCGCCGTATCCACGGCGCCGGGTACAGCTACCGCCAGTGCTTTGACGGCGCGGCGCTGAACCTCCGGCAGTACGACCGGGCGCTTTCCGAGCTTGCCGAGCGGCACGATTTTTCGGTCGCGGCACGGGTCGCGGTGCGCCGGCTCGCCGCGCCCTTTGCTCTGTCGGACAGCGCACGCGCGGACTATCTCGCCGTTCTGCGCGAGCACGGCGGCCCGCTCGCCTGTGCGCTCGCAAAACAGGGCGACAGCGTTTCGCTCCATGTGCTGCTATCGCTTTCCGTGCTGTCGGATGCCGGCATAGACGCCGCCTGCACCGCCGCGCGCGAGGCCGGGCAGACCGCTGCGCTCTCCGTGCTGCTCGCCGCCGCCGGCCCGTCAAAGCCGCGCGGACGCGCAAAAACATTCGATCTGTAAGGAGGCTCGGCCATGCAGTCCGAACGATGGGCCAATATCGGGCGCGAAATCCTGTTTTCCGCCCGCAGCGAGCTTTATATGAACCTGCCGTTTCTCGACGGCGCACTCGCGGCGCTGCCGGTGCAGGACGGCTTCGAGACGAGCTCGCTCGCGACCGATGCAAAGGCGCTGTATTTCAGCGGCGCGTGGCTTGCGCAGCGCTTCGAGCGCAGCCGCACGAGCGTCAACCGCGCCTATCTGCACACGGTCTTTCACTGTCTGCTGCGCCATCCGGCGAAAATGCGCGGCCGCGACCGCGATCTCTGGTCGCTCGCGTGCGATATTGCAGTCGAAAGCCTGCTCGACAGTCTGGATTACCGCTGCCTCACGCCGGACAAGACCTCGGTGCGGCGGCGCAGCCTTTACCGCTCGCTGCACGAGCATATGCCTGTGCTGACAGCCGAGGCGATCTACCGCCATTTCCGCCGCGAGCGCATGAATTCCTACGACTGCGCGACGCTCACGCGCGTGTTCGCGGTCGACGAGCATACGCTCTGGCCCGAGGATGACGACGATCAGGACCGTCGCTGGCAGCAGCAGGCACAGCGCACCCAGACCGCCATGGAAACCGTTTTCGCAAACGAGGCGACCGGCGGCGAGGCCGTGCGCGAGCAGCTCGCCGTTTCGGCGCGGCGGACGACCGACTACCGCGCGTTTCTGCGCCGTTTTTCCGCCCTGCGCGAGGAAACCGCCGTAGACGCGGATTCGTTCGACTACGGCTACTACGCCTACGGTCTGCGCCGCTACGGCAATATGCCGCTGATCGAGCCGCTGGAAACGCGCGAGACGCGCAAAATCGAGGATTTCGTCATCGCCATCGACACCTCCATGTCCACCTCGGGCGAGCTTGTCCGCGCCTTTCTCGAAAGGACCTGCGAACTGCTCCAGCAGAACACGAGCTTTTTCCGCCGCATCAACCTGCGCATCCTGCAATGCGACGACAAGCTGCGCTCGGACAGGGTCATTCACGACGCGAAGGAATTTGCCGACTACATGGCGCATTTCGAGCTCATCGGCCAGTCTGCGACCGATTTCCGCCCGGTTTTCGAGCACGTCGACCAGCTTGTCGCTGAGGGCGCGTTCCACTCGCTGCGCGGTCTTCTCTACTTTACGGACGGTCTCGGCCTGTACCCGAAAAAGCGCCCGAAGTACGACGCCGCCTTCGTCATGCTCGAGGGCGAGGCCTGGCCGGACAGCGTTCCGCCCTGGGGCATCCGCGTCATCCTCCGCGAGGATGAGATAATTACAGAGTAATCGACCGCTGTCTCCGCGTCCCGCACGCGGAAGCGGGCAAGAATTTGCACAGCAAATTCCGCGGCCCGGTGCAAAAGGACTTTTCCCCTGCACCGGGCCGCTCTTTGTGTATCTGGTTGTTTTCGCGGGTTACTTGACGATTTCCTTTGCGGCAGCCGCCAGAACGTCTACCTTCGCCTCAGCCTCGGCCTTGTTCGCGCCCTTGGCCATGATATATACCTTGACCTTGGGCTCGGTGCCGGACGGACGGATGATAAAGGTCGTGCCGCCCTCGAGCTCGTAGTACATGACGTTCTGACCCTTGAGCTCCATCTGCTCGACCCTGCCGTCTGCCATGCAGGTACGGATGCCCGGCATGTAGTCGCGGGTGAAGTCGACCTTGTCCGGGCCGACAGCGGTCAGCGGCTTGTCGCGCAGCTCCTGCATAAGCTCCTTCATGCGCTGGAGACCGGAAACGCCCGGCATGACGATGGAAATGGTCTGCTCGCAGTAGTAGCCGTACTTTTCGTACATCTCTTCCATTGCGTCGTACAGCGTCTTGCCCTGCGTGCGGTAATAAGCCGCCATCTCCGCGATCAGCATGGAGGCGGTGACTGCGTCCTTGTCGCGCGCGTAGTCGCCGCACAGGTAGCCGTAGGACTCCTCGAACGCGAAGATGTACTCATGAGAACCGTCCTTCTCGAACTGCTTGATCTTCTCCGCGAGGAACTTAAAACCAGTGAAGGTGTCGAAGCATGCAACGCCGTTCTTCTCTGCCGCCGCGCGCGCCATCTCGGTGGTGACGATGCTCTTGAGCACCGCCGGATGCGCCGGCATGGTGTTCGTCAGCTTCTTCGCAGTGATGATGTAATCGGTGAGCAGCACGCCGACCTGATTGCCCGACAGGGTGACGTACTCGCCGGACTTGTCCTTGAGGACGATGCCGGTGCGGTCCGCATCCGGGTCTGTGCCGATGATGAGGTCAACGTCGTTCTTCTTTGCCAGATCAATGGCCAGATAGAAGCCTTCCTTGTACTCCGGGTTCGGGTTCTTGACGGTCGGGAAATCGCCGTCGATCTTCATCTGCTCGGGCTCACAGATAATGTGCTTGTAGCCGAGGCGGCGGAGAATTTCCGGAACCAGACGATAGCCTGCGCCGTGGAACGGGGTGTAAACGAGCTTGAAGTCGTCTGCAACCTGCTTTACGCAGTCCGGGTTGACCGCGACCTTGATGACCTCGCCGAGGTACGCCTCGTCGGTGTCCTTGCCGAGCATACGGATCATGCCGCTCTTGACGGCCTCATCGAAGTCCGTGGTCTTAACGCCGGTGAAGATGTCGGTCGCCGCCATTTCCTTTGCGACTACGTCCGCCTCGGCCGGGGGCAGCTGTGCGCCGTCCTCCCAGTAGACCTTGTAGCCGTTGTATTCCTTCGGGTTATGGGATGCGGTGATGTTGATGCCCGCGATGCAGCCGTAGTGACGGACTGCAAAGGACAGCTCCGGGGTCGGGCGCAGCTCGTCGAAGATCAGCGCCTTGATGCCGTTCGCGGCGAGGATGCACGCGGACTGCTTTGCGAACTCGGGCGAGAAGTGACGGGAGTCGTATGCGATCGCAACGCCGCGGTCCATCGCCGCCTGACCGTTCGATACGATCAGCTTCGCAAGGCCCTGCGCCGCCTGACCGACGGTAAATCGGTTCATTCGGTTGAGGCCGACTCCCAGAACACCGCGCAGGCCTGCCGTGCCGAACGACAGCGGCGCATAAAAACGGCTCTCGATCTCTTCTTTATCGTCTGCAACCGACTGCAGCTCTGCGTGCTCCTCTGCGCTCAGTGCGCCGCTCTCCAGCCAGTGCTTGTATTCAGCCATGAAATCCATGTCTATCACCTCTCCAGATATTTGCCCCGGCAGACGCGCTTTCGCCATCTGCCGAAGCCTCTATCTAAATTATACGATATCTGCCTGTCAATGCAAGGGGATTTTGCACGAATTATAAAAAATTCCCGCAACATCTCGTTGTTCTGCACAGTCTTTCGCCATTTCTTTTGTGCATTCATTCAGGGAAGGTCTGGAAGCGCCGTCGGACTCCGATCCGCGTTTCTCTTGCGATATACGGCTGATTATGCTACGATGATACTATATTCAGGCGGAAAGGGCGAAAAAAAATTGATACAGTGCTTTGTCAAAAAGGAATATGAGCCGCCGTTCGGGCTGACCCGGCCGCCGCGCCTGTTTTCCGTCAGCCGGACAGATGCAGAGGCGTCCGCGCATCCCCGCGTCATGCACGCGCATGACGATCTGGTGGAGATCGTGCTCGTGCGCGGCGGCGAGAGCCGTTATTTCGTCGGCGGCATGCCGTATGACGCGCGCCGGGGTGACCTGTTCATCTACAACAGCCGCGTGGTGCACGATGAGCCGTCCGGTCCCGACCGGCCGGTTGCCTCGTTCAGTCTGGCGCTCGGCGGTCTGAGCGTGCCCGGACTGCGCGAAAACGCACTCATCCCGGACGATGCCTCGCCTGTCTGCCCGCTGACCGAGGCGCAGACCGTCCGGCTCGAGCGGCTGTATGATGTGCTGTACAGCGAGCTGACCGCAGGCAACGACGACGGCGCGCATCATCTGCTGATGGCGCTGCTGACGCTCGTGCAGCAGTTCCTCGCCGCCGCCGCGCAGGATGGCAGCCGCGGAGAAAACGTGTTCGCGCAGCGCATCAAGGACTACATCGACCGGCATTTTGCCGAGGATTTCTCGCTTCAGTGCATGGCGGATGCGCTGCATGTCAGTCCGTACTACCTCGCGCACGTCTGCAAGGATGTGACCGGCTATTCGCCGCTTCAGTATGTCCTGCGGCGGCGCATCGGCGAGGCGCAGACGCTGCTCATCACGACCGAGCTGCCGGTGACGCGCATCGCCGCGCAGGTCGGATACGACAATCCGAGCCATTTCAACGCGCAGTTTTCCAAGGCGGTCGGCATGTCGCCGCGAACGTTCCGGAAGGAATATGTTTTTCATAAATAAGCGGTCGCGAAACTTTGTTTTCCGATAAGCTGAGAGCGCTCCCGACAGGGAGCGCTCAGTTTTTATCGTTTTTCCAGCTCTTTGATCTGCTGTTCCATGGTCGGCACGTCGCATTTTCCGGTGCGGATCGCCTCGAGAACCACCTCCGGAGACGCCGGAACCTTATTGATGCGCACGCCGATGGCACGCGACACGGCGTTCAGGATCGCCGGCGTCACCGGCACGGTCGCTACCTCGGAAATGCCCTTCGCGCCGAACGGGCCCTGCGGTTCGGGGTCCTCGATCAGAATGATCTCGTAATCCGGCGTATCCTCGGCGCGCGGCAGACCCAGCTGACGGTACAGCGTCTTGACCGGATAGCCGTTTTCCGTCGGGTATCCCTCGGTTAGCGCATATCCCTGCCCCATCGAGCAGGAGCCGTGCATCTGACCCTCGATGATATGCGGATTGATAGCGCGGCCGACGTCATGCGCCGCGATAACCTTGAGCAGGCGCACCTCGCCGGTCTCCCTGTCCACCTCGACAATAGCGGCCTGCGTCGCATACGCATATGCCGGGAAGTTGCGGTACTTCGCGCCGCGCTTTTTCGCGCCCTCGAAGTCACCGATGGCAAAGCACGGGTCGCACGCATAATAATACTCGGCACGGCGTTCCTCGCCCGGCTGCCACGGACGGCTGTCTAAATCCTGTCTGAGCTTGACGCACGCCTCGTACACCGCGCGGCCGCCGCACAGCGTCTGACGCTCGGAGACCGACTCGCCGGTCGGTATCGTCAGCTCGGTATCGCCGTTCGTGATATAAATATCGCGAATGTCCATATCCAGCGTTTCCGCCGCGATCTGCGTCATGGCGGTGCGGAAGCCCTGTCCCATATCCGTGCCGGATACGATCATGTGCAGCCGTCCGTCACCCTGCAAAATCAGCTTGCACGCGCCGTCATCGGTGAAGATGCCCTTGCCGACACCGACGTTCTTGAAGCCCGAGGCCATGCCCCAGCCGAGCACCCGGCTGCCCTTCGGATACTGTCCTTCATACTTCTTGAGTGCTTTTTTCAGGCTTTTTTCACACTGGTTGATAGTGTCCATCATGCCCATGCTGTATTTGAGCACTTCGCCGCCGACTGACGTTGCACCCGGATAGACAGCGTTGCGGCGGCGCAGCTCGAACGGATCGATGCCCAGCTTTTCCGCCATCATGTCCATCGCGGTCTCGATCGAGATCGCCGCCTGATTGATGCCGTAGCCGCGGAACGCGCCGCCCTGTAAATTGTTGTTGCGAATGGCCGAGCCCTCCACGCTGACATTGGGAATGATGTACGGGCCGCCGCTCATCAGCGCGCCGGTCATCAGCGTGCCGTAGCTTTCGCATTCATACGGTCCGCCGTCCGAGAACATCCGGCAGTCCAGATACTGAAATTTTCCGTCCGGCGTAAAGCCAATCTCGTAGTCCGTGTGATAGCCGTGCCGCTTGGTGGTGAGGAGCAGATCCTCTCTGCGCGTCAGCGTGATCTTGACCGGCTTTCCGCACGCGAGCGCGGCCACTGCCGCCGGCGCCTCGAGGAACGCATCGCACTTTTTGCCGAAGCCGCCGCCGAGCGGCGTTACGATGACACGGATATCCTCCTCGGGCTTGTCCAGAATCTTCGCCAGCATGCTGCGGATCTCGAACGGCGCCTGCGTGCAGGCATAGACGGTTGTTTTTCCGTCCTGCACCATGCCGATGGCGGAGACCGGCTCCATGCAGGCGTGCTCCTGCGGTTCGATCTCCTTGGAAACGTTTATCTTTACGATGTCCGGCCGCTGCTTTGCCTGCTCCACATCGCCGCTCTTGCGGCCGGTGTGCACGATAAAGCTGTTTTTTCGATACCCGTCCGCCATCGTGTAGATGCCGGGCAGTTCCTCATAGTCGATCCTGACCAGCTTCGCGGCCGCTCTCGCGTGCTCCACGGTATCCGCTACGACAAGCGCCAGATGGTCGCCGAGGAAGTTCACCTCGTCCGTGCAGAACACCGGCTGCTCAGGCGTCCACGTGCCCATTTTGTTCATGCCGGGCACATCGGCGGCGGTGACGATGCGGACAACGCCCTCCGCCTGTTCGGCGGCGGCGTAATCCACCGCGTTGATCTTTGCGTGCGGCACAGGCGCCCAGACGAACGCACCGTGCAGCAGGGTATCCGCGCCGATGTCCTCCGCGGTGTAGTCGTCGCAGAATTTGAGCTTGCCGCCGGTCTTGTCCATGCCGTCCACATCCCAGACCGACTTGCCGACTGCGGAGCCGGTGATGGGCGGCACGGTCTGGTTTTCACCGACCACGATGACCGTGCTTTCGTGCGTGCGGAAGCTGTCGATATCCGGTGTTTCGCCGCGCAGGCGTGCTGCCGCCAGCTTGACCGCCTCGATGATCTTGACATAGCCGGTGCAGCGGCAGTAGTTGTTCTTCAGTCCTTCATAGATCTCCCGCTCGGCCGGCGCGGGATTGTGCAGCAGCAGCGCCTTGGTTGCGATGACCATGCCCGGCGTGCAGAAGCCGCACTGCACCGCGCCGACATCGAGGAACGAGCGCTGAATAACCGGCAGCATGGCATCATTCGGCGCATTTTCGATGGTCTCTACCGTTTTTCCGTCCACCCGGCGCAGCAGCGTCACACACGAGCGCATCAGCTTGCCGTCCACAAGGACGCTGCACGCGCCGCAGTGACCCGTGCCGCAGGCCTCCTTCGTGCCCTTCATGCACCTGACGTTTCGGAGGAACTCGAGCAGCGTGCGGCTTTCGCCGTCCTGCACCTCGACCGGTGCGCCGTTGAGCGTAAATCGAATCATTGGCTTTCGCCCTCCCTGCCGTTATCTGATCTTTGCCTTGATGCGCATGAACCGTCTGTGGCCGGAGTCCAGCGCCTCATAGAAGTCCTCGCTGTCCTTGGGGTCGTCCTTGGTCAGCTTGGAAACCACATACATCAGCACGAGCGCCACGGCCAGACCGATGGTGCCGTACCACACATAGCCGAGGTCCCACACGAAGAACGTCAGGCAGATGGTGATGGCGCCGGCCGAGATGGAAACGATGGCCGCCTTGCGGGTCGCCCACTTGCAGTAGATGCCGAATACCAGCGCCGGGAACAGCGATTCGACCAGAGAATCCGCGAAGATCATCAGATTATAGACATATTCCCAGTGCATGAGCGATACGCCGACCGTCACCGCGCCGAACAGCAGAATGACCACGCGGACGACCGAGGTCTCGGACGCCTTGAATTTGCAGTGACCGATGCCGACCAGCAGGTCCTTGTAGATGATGGACGACATGACCATCAGCAGCGCGTTCGCGGTGGACAGACCGACCGCCAGCACGCCGATGAGGAACACGATCATCAGCACCTGCGCCAGTACGCCGTGCGTGCCCGCGATGATGTTGCACATATACGGGATAACCAGTTCGGTCTCCGAGCTGGTAAGGTCCGGCATGGCCGCGAGCGCGACCAGACCGATGAGCATCGTGCCGCCCCAGACGATGATCTGGAGGAAGGGCGCGAGAAATGCCATCTGGCGCTGGTCCTTCAAGCCCGCGCTGTAATAGCCCGAGCGCACAAAGACCTGCGGCAGCAGCAGCGTGTAGCCGAACGCGCACGCGAGCGGATAGCTGACGCGCGACGGATAGGTGCACACGCCGATCGGACCCGGATAGGAGAACCAGTCCGGCGTCTGCACGCGGACGGTCTGGAAGGCTTCGATGATGGAGCCGTTGAACACGACCTTGAGCGTTACAAAGATGAGGGCCCACAGCGCAAGGATGAAGAACCAGCCCTGTACGGCATCCGCCAGCGCGGTGGACTTTACGCCGCCGAGCATGACGAACACGGTCATGATGATGCCGCAGATGAGCGTGAACGTCTGCGAGGACACCGCGCCGCCGGTCGCGACCTCAGCCGCGCGGCCGCCCGCTACCAGGACCGCCGAAATGAACGGCACGGCGCAGACGATGTAGACGAGGTCGATGATAACGGTCAGCGCCTTGGACTGATAGCGGCAGAAGAAGAAATCCGCCGGCGTGGTGAAGTGCTTCTGCTGGTTGACCAGCCATACCTTGGTCATCGTGAAGTAGCAGATGATCGGGAACATGGAATAGATGCACATCTCCGAGAAAAAGTATCCCAGTCCGTAGCGGTAATACGCGCCCGGGCCTGCAAAGAACACCCAGACGCTCATGCACGAGGCGATATAGGTCATGACCATGACCGGCCATTTGAAGCGGCCGCCCTGTAAATCGACCCTGCCTGCATCGCGCTTTTCCTTCCATGTCGTATAACGTGCGATAGCGATCAAAAACAGAAAGTATGCCGCAAAAACGATCCATACTGTTCTGCCCGAAAGTAAACCCTGTGTTGTCATTTCTCTGTTATCCTTTATCTGTTCCGTTCGGTTTCAGCCGCGGGATGCGTATCCTTCTGCGCCGCTTCTTCCTGTTCCTCGTCCTCGATGAGAGGATATTCCTTTTCGGTCAGCTTGCAGCCGATGTACACGGAGAGCACCGTGCCGATAAAGCTGATCAGGCCGTGCACGATGCAGGCCGTTTCATTGCCGTAGGCCGGAAATCCCGGGAAATTATAAAATACCCAGAAAAAGAACACCGCCGCCAGCCAGCATTTTTCCGTTCTTCCGATTTTCATAGCTTATTTCACCTTTTCATTCCTTCTGCGAGCGCCATTCGCCGAGCAGCGCCTCCGAATCCACGACCAGTCCCAGATGCAGCGAGATCATGCGCAGCGCCGGCTCCTCCAGATGCTCGGAGCCGCGGGTCAGATCGCGCGGCACGACCACGCGGAAATCGCGGTTCGCGGCGTCGAACGCGGTATTGATGACGCAGCAGTCGGTCATGCAGCCGGTCAGCACCACGCGGCGGATGCCCAGATTGCGCAGCAGCAGCTCGAGATCGGTGGGGTAGAACGCGCTCAGGCGCTTTTTCGTCGTCACCATGTAATCCTCGTCGTGTACGTCGATGGACATTCTGTTCCAGCGCGTGCCCTCGAGGGCGTGCTCTGCGATGTTGGGGATTTCGCCGACCGTCACCGGAAACACCATGCGCCACGCCGACGGGAACAGTTTTTCATCCGCGCCGTCCCTGCGAAGCGTCGAGCGCACATGGATGACCGGCAGGCCGAGTGCGCGCGCCTCGTCCATAAAATGATTCAGCGGCTCGATGATCTCGCGTCCGCGCGGAGACGGACACGGGCAGTCCGGGTCGGTTGACAGATGGCCGTCGTGCATGTCAATGGTGATGACTGCCGTGTCGTGCCGGTCGAGAAAAACCTCCCGTAACCCTTCCGGAACCTCCTTTTCGATGCTGTCGAAATATGCTTTCATTCGTTTATACTCCTTCCCTGTCAAGCACCGCCGCTCTTATGATGCGGTGCTGCCGATAGCCGTTTTACAGCTATTATAGCACACGTGTCATGACACGTGCAAACTTTTTAGTCTTGCACGAAAAAAAATCCGAGGCACATGGCCTCGGATGAAACTGTCGTAAAACGATCGTCTTTCCTCTGTATCTTCTGTTATTTCTTTGCGGCGGCGGCAATATTGCTCAGCGCCTTCGCGACCTGCGCCCGGTTTACATTGCCCGTCGGGTTGAATGCGTTCCTGTTGTCTCCCTGCATAAGGTGGTTCTTGATGCAGAACGAAACCGACGAGATGGCCCAGTTCTGGATGCTGCGGCTGTCGCTGAACTCATAGACCGCCATGCCGTCGCCGGGGACGATTTCGGCAAGGCCGTTCTCCGCGAACAGCTTCATCGTGCGCTGAAGGACGGCTGCGAACTCCTGCCGGGTGATAGCGGCGCCGGGGTTCAGCTTTTTGTCCGAGCCGGTCATGATGCCGTTTTCGTAGCAAAACGCCATCGCGTTGTAGTAATCCTGACCGATTTCAGCGTAATCCGCCATGCCGGAAATGCCGCTCTGGCTCGGCTCAGCGGCGAATTTTGTGCTCAGGCAGCGTGCGGCGCGGTAAATCGCGTCCGCGACCTCCTGACGGGAAACCGTGCGCGACGGCTCGAAAACGGGTGCGCCGTTCTCCGGGTGTCCGACGTCCATCAGGTCATATTCCATCACATAGCGCACCGCCGGGGCGTACCAGTCCTGCGACGCCACATCGGCCGGGAGCATGATCACCGTATCATCCGAAGCGAACGCCGCCGTCGTCATGGACAGCGCGGTCGCGCCGGTCAGAAAAAATGAAAGAACCTTTTTGAAGGTCATCGTGTGTAGCTCCTTTCGAGGGAAATTGGCGAAGATGTATTTTCTTCGGCTATATGATTATACCACAGGTTGTGCTTTTTGTGTATAGTATGGGTGCAACTGTAACGCAGGTGTAACACTTTGCTTCGGGGCGCAAAAAAGCCCTGCTTTCCGAGGAAAACAGGGCCTTGCGTATCCTTAAAACAATTAAAAACGAATGATATCGCTTACTCTGCGGTGTACGGCAGAAGAGCGATGTGACGTGCACGCTTGATTGCCTCGGTCAGCTGACGCTGATGAGCAGCGCAGGTACCGGTCATGCGGCGGGGCAGGATCTTGCCGCGCTCGGACATGTACTTCTTCAGCTTGCCGGCATCCTTAAAGTCAACGTGTGCAACCTTATCTACGCAGAAAGCGCAAACCTTGCGACGGCGACGGCCGCGCTGCGGACGCTCTGCACGCTCCGGACGGGGAGTAAATTCCTTCTTGGTTTCTTCCATTGTCACGTAACCTCCTTCAGATTAGAATGGGACATCGCCGTCATCGTCAGCGAGCTCCTGAAAATCCGAATCTCCCGCCGGGAGATCGAACGCCGGAGCAACCTGCGACGCGGCAGGCTCGGGCCGCATCTGCGAACCATTATCATAGCCGCCGGTAAAACCGCCCTGACCGCCTGCGTTGTAGGCGTCGCGGGACTTCTTGGTCTCACCGAAGGAAACCTCATCGCAGTTGACTTCAATCGCGGTGCGGTTGTTGCCGTTCTGATCCTGCCAGCGGCGGGACTGGATACGGCCGACTACGATCGCCATGGAACCCTTGGTGAACCACTGTGCAACGAACTCTGCCTGACGGCCCCATGCGACGCAGTCGATGAAGTCGGTCTGGCGTTCGCCGTTCTGATCCTTGCGACCGCGATCGATCGCGAGAGAGAACGAGCACACAGCCATGTTGGACTGGGTATGACGAAGTTCGGGATCACGGGTCAAACGACCCATCAGAATAGCCTTATTGAGCATTTTCAGTTCACCGCCTTAGTCGTCCAGGCTGACGATGATAGAACGCATAACGCCGTCCGTGATCTTGTAGATACGGTCCAGCTCAGCCGGGAACTCGGGCTTGGACTCAAAACGGACCAGAGTGTAAACACCCTCCGTCTGATCCTCGATCGGGTACGCCAGGCGACGCTTGCCCCAATCCTCGACCTCTACGTTCGTGCCGTTTGCCTCGACGAGAGACTTGAACTTGTCCACAACAGCGGTAGCTGCTGCCTCTTCCAGAGACGGGTTGACAATGAAGATCGTCTCATACTTGCCAGAAATCTTTGCCATATTCTTAGCACCTCCTTTTGGACTTTTGGCCCACACCCTTTGATGTGAGCAAGGATACTATACCATTATAACCAACCGTGGCGAAAAGTCAAGAGAAATTTTCAAAAAAATCTTGACGAATTTTCAAAACCATGCTATACTGAAAAAGCTGTGAACGAGAAGGCCACTTCTCACTATATGGCATGCTTGCGTGGCTCAGTTGGTAGAGCAGCGCATTCGTAATGCGCAGGTCGCCGGTTCGAGTCCGGCCGCAAGCTCCATTGACCCTTCCGAGAAATCGGAAGGGTTTTTGCTTTATCTGTCGAAAAACTGACGTTTTTCCGACAAGATGTGTTTTGACTTCGCAAAACACGGAAGTATAAAAACCGAGGCACATGTCCCCGGTTTTTATCAATTTGCACCGCAAATTGTATTTTATGCGTGCTTGCGCACGACTTTCCCTCACCCCGCTGCCATCAGCGCCGCGGCGGCGGCGTCAAAGGACTGCGAGCGTTCCTCTTTTCCGGCGAAGGTGCGCCACAGCCTGTCCACGCGCGCCAGACCGCCGCCGAGCGCGGTATAGAACACGAGCTGCTCCATGCCCACCCGCGCGTTGGTCAGCCGCAGATGCACCATGCACTGCCCGGCGCTGAGCGCGATCGGGTGCGTAAAGCGCAGCTCGTCAAAGCCGCGTATATAGGCCCAGCGGAACAGCTCGCCCTCCGCCAGCTCGTGCACCGTGCCGTGCTCCCCGAGCCGCACCGCCGTGCTGCTCAGCACCACGCCTGCTCCCATGCTCGTCAGGCTGTCGCGCTCCCGCTCGGGCGCGTCGCCGGTATCGAGGACGCAGAGCGCCGCTTCGCCGCCCTGCCGCAGGCGGACACAGCGCCGCGCGACCCGGACGGCCGTCTTTTCCGCGTTTTTCCCGCTGTTTTCACCCGTTCTGTGCCGTTTCTCTGTCAATGTATTCGTGTCCGGTTCCTCCGTTTACCTTGGATTGCCGCAGCGTGCTTTGTCTGCGGCGGATGCCTATTGTATCACGCCGCCGCCGCGAGCCATGCCGAAGCGCGCAGGGAGGAAATGAACACTTGTGACGGCTGTATTTCCCGCAAAAAAAGCGTTCCCGCTTGAGATTTTCTCTCACGGGAACGCTTTTCGTTTTATTTTACCAGCTCCGCCGCCATCGACAGCATTTCTTCGCTGTCAAGGCCGGTATCGAAGCCGCTCAGCGAGTATTCCACGCCGTCCTGCGTCCAGATGACCGACTGGAACTGCGTATTCTCCACCTTGTCCGAGCCATAGCTGATGGCGAGCTCGCCTGCGCGCTCCTGCTGCTTCTCCTCGTCCGTCGGCTGATAGTCGGGCGGCACGAACAGATACGCCGTATCGCGGAACGCGAGCGTCACACCGTTCACGTCACGCTCGACGTCGGGCGCGTACGGGTCGTCCTCGCCGTCAAAGACCGTGTACGCGGTGTGGGCGCTGAAGTCGAGTGTTACGCCGTCCTTTTCGTACTCGGCGTTGACCTCCTTGACCTGTTCGCGCTCGCCGGCGGCGCTTTCCGCGAGCGTATCCGCATCATAGCCGTAGGAGAACGTAAAGCCGCCGATGCTCTCGGGGAGAGTAAATTCTACTCCCGCCTGCTCCATGTGCTGCTGCGTCTGCGCAAGGCTCATGCGCTGATTTGCCCACGAATGGCTCGTGATGCTGCCGAAGCCGCCTGCGGCGAACGCGCCCGTGACGGCGATAGCGGCGACCGCCGCGAGAACGGCGATACGCTTGCCCCAGCGATGGCGCGGCTTTACCTGTGCGCTCCTCAGCGCAAAGTCAACGCGCGTTTTCATCGTGTCCGGCGCGTGCAGGTCATCTGCGCACTCATGCAGCATATTCTTCATCTTTTCGTCAAATTCCGTCTTATTCATGTGATGCGACCTCCTTTGGTCTGCTTTCCCGGTCGGTCAGCGCCTGCCGCAGATGGCGGCGGGCGGAAAACAGGCGGCTCTTGACCGTGCCTTCGGTCACGCCGGTCGCCTGTGCGATCTCTTTTACGGAGCGGTCGTCAAAGTAGTACAGCACGACCGTCACGCGGCGTTTTTCGTCGAGCGTATCGAGGGCGGCATACAGCCGGCGCTGCTCGTCGGTCCGGAGCACGGCGGAAAGCGCGCTTTCTCCGGTTTCCCCCTCGAAAAACTCGCTGACGGGCGTTTCACGCTTCGCCTTGCGGCAGTATTTCCACGCCGCACGGCTGAGCGTGCGGAGCAGCCACGGCCGGAATTTCGACCCGTCCTTCAGCGAACCGATCGACTGCGCACAGGCGACAAACGCCTCCTGCGCGAGATCCTCGCCGTCCGTCCGGTTGCCGGTGATGAGACAGGCGAGCCGGTATGCGTCGTCCTTGTAGCGCTCGTAAAGCGTGTCGAACGCCTGCATATCGCCCTGCTGTATCCGCCGGACGAGTTCACAATCTGTCATTCTATCCTGTCCTTTCCTGGCAGGCGCGCCCCCTGCCCTCGATGCATCTGTATATAAGAGCCGCGAGGAGGATTTCGGTTCAAAAAAAATTTCCCGGCTCCGTTTTTTTCGGGAACCGGGAAAGAGTCAGCTTAAAATTCCGCCGTCACCATCAGCTTGGCGAAGGCCGCGCGGGTGATGGTCTGCTGCGGACGGATCGTGCCGTCGTCATAGCCGGAGATCAGACCGCGCTCCATGCACAGCGCGACTGCCGCGCGCCGGGAGGCCGGGATGGCCGCGGCGTCTTTGACGTTTTTCAGCGCTGCTGCCGTTTGCTGTTCTCCGGGGAACGCTGCGCCGCCGCGCACGAGCACGTTCGCAAACACCTGCATCGTGTCCGCGCGGGTCATCGCCGTCTCAGGGTCGCGCGTCGGGTCAAGACCGTCCAGCAGACCGGCGTTCTCTGCGGAGGACATCGCGCCCGCGTACCAGACCGTGCTGTTCGAGGCGGTGCTCAGGCCCTCGCGCCGCGCGAGCGTCATACACACCTCGGCCTCCGTGACCGTGTCCTCCGGGCGGAACGCGCCCGAAGCGCCGTTCATCAGGCCGTCAGCCGCCGCCTGCTCGATATAGCTGGATGCCCAGTAGTTCGCTGGAACATCGGAAAACGTCGTTTTCGCCGCCGCGAGCGGACGGGTGTACGGCGTCAGCAGCGCCGCATAGCACGCGCTCTTATGGTCGACCGCAGCGCCGAGCGCTTCGTAGGTCAGCAGATAGCTCTCCGTGTAGGCGCGGCGCGTCTCGCTCTCGTATTCGTTATAGTAATAGGTAATTCCCTTCGTGCTGATGCGCGGAAAACTGTACAGATACAGCTCATGCTCCGCCGGGAGCAGCTTTTTCACGGTATCGATATAGTCGCCCGTCAGCAGATCGGTCAGGCGGTACTGCCTGCCGGTATTGAGATCAAAGGCAAGGCTGTTGTTCCAGACCGACGAGCCTGCGCCGCGTCCGCTGACGCAGTTCGCCCACACGACGAGCACGCTGCCCTCGACGGACGCGCCGTAGGTACCCTCGAGCGCCTCGTATTCCGCCGTGACCGAAGGACCCTTGAGGAAGAACGAGCGGATGTCATCGTTGATGCTCTTCTGCACCTTTGCGTCCGCAAGGCCGCTGATCTCCGGGAAATCGACGTTCCAGCCGTGCTCGGTGCCGTCCGACTGATATCCCATGAACTTCTCGTAGTGCACGGTTTTGGCCGTGATGCCGCTGCCGAGGTCGAACGAGGCCGCCTGCGCCAGCAGCGTCCTGCCGGTCGAAAGATTGATGTATTTCGTAGTCTCATCCTGCGTCACGCGCACGACGTTTTCGCTCAGGAGCGTGGGATTTTCCGCGTTCTTCAGGCTTGCAAAATAGCCGCCGTTCTTTTTGAAGAAGATCAGGCTGCCGTCCGCCATGCCGTGCCACGAAAGACCGTAGCGCAGCTCGTTGAACCCGCCGACATAGCTCATCGTGCGGTAGGCGATGTTGCCGTTCGCGTCCACCGCAGAGGCCGAACCGTCCTCGCTCCGCGCGGCATACAGGCCGTCTCCCATGTAGCTGAGGTAATAATACGCCGGCGCAGTCAGCAGCTTTCCGTTCGTGCCGATCAGGCCCCAGCGGTTGATTTGGCGCACCATCGCCGCGCCGTCACGGAACTCGGAGATCGTCTTATAGAGAAAATCCGTGAGATATTCGCCCTTCGAGATCGAGTACAGCGCACTGTTCGTGCCGTTGGTCATGACGACCGTATCGCCGCCGTAGACCGTGTAATATACCGGGTCCGCACCTGCGTCGAGCGTCGCTTTTGTCGCGCCGGTGGTGTCGATGACGAGATAGGCGCCGTTCAGGCCGCGCACGAGCGCGAGACCGTCCGAGAACGCGCCCGCAGCGGCATATTCCGCCGCGAAGGCCGCCGTGCCGTCCTCCTTCACAAAGGAATACCGGCCGGTCTGCGCATTTCTGCACAGCAGCAGCCCGTTCTCAAAAAAGCCCTCAGCGCCCGGATAGGAACCGAGCTTCGTGCCGGAGAGCGTGTAGTAGACGCTGTGATCGGCGTAGCGGTAGGCGATCATGCTGTCCGAGAAATCGACCGAGACCGGAGACTCGGTGTAGTCGACGATCAGCTTTCCCTCGCGGTCAATGACTGCGGTCTGCCATTTTTCGTCCTCGACCGCCGCAAGGCCGCAGGGCGCGAATTCTCCTGCGCTGGCGTAGGCGAAGGGCAGCACGGCACGCCCTTCCTCGTCGAGATAACCCGAACGGGTCACGCCGTCGATGTCCGTGCGGCTCGCCGGGAAGATGTTTCCCACAGCTCCGGCCGCCGTCATCACGGTGAACACCGCAAAAACGGTGCACAAAAGTTTTTTCATCATAGCAGTTTTCCATCCTTGGAGCAGTATTATTCACAGCGCCGCGCGGCGCTGCTCACGTATCAGACCGGGGACATATATCCCCAGCTAAAATTATACCCTCCTGCTCCGCCGGAGACAAGCAAACCGGACCAAGTGTAACAAACATGACACAAGGTAGAGAAATGTTACACTTATGTTTCATTTCGAAGGAAAAATCATGTAAAAAAAGACCGGAGTCTTGCGGCTCCGGTCCCGGTATGCAGTAATGTCAATTCTGTGCTGAATCCAACACTGTGTTCAGCGCTTTCTGCAATTTTTCGCTTGTTTCCACGAGGGCGAGCCGCTCGTCCGGCTCCATCCGCTCGAAGGCGGCCTGCTCGAAGGCGCAGACGGTTTCGCTGAGCGGCTTTGCATAGGCGCGGCCCTCGTCCGTCAGCAGGACGTGGCGGCGGCGGTGGTCGTCCTTCGCTACCTCGCGCACCGCGTACCCCCGGCGTTCGAGCGTGCTCACCATGCTCGCGACCGTCTGCTTGGGCAGGCCGAGCCGCGCACCGATTTCGCTCTGCGTCATGGGCGCTTCGGCGCAGTACAGCGTGTCGAGCAGATACAGCACGTTGGAGGTCACGCCGCACCTCGCCGCGATGCGGTCGTAGGCCGCGTTGATGCCTGCCCACGTTTCGTAGTACCGCGACAGCAGACGGTGAATATCGGTGTTTTTCATGATGTTTTTCTCCTTTTTCACGCGCTGTATTTGTCAACCAGAAGCCGCGCCATGTCCATGGCCTTTTCGGTCTTTTCCAGACGGAGCGACAGATAGGGCGACGAGCCTGCGTTAAGCAGCAGGCGGCCCTTGAACGCGGCGTCGCCGCACAGCGCGGACAGGCGCACGAAATCGGTCTCCGCGAACGTGAGCAGCAGGCGTCCGTCCTGCTGTTTGATCTCGGCGATGCCCTTTTCGCTCGCCTGCGAACGCAGCAGCGCAATATCGAGCAGCGCCACCGCCTCCTCTGGCGGCTCGCCGAAGCGGTCGATCAGCTCGTCGAGCATATCGCTGCGCTGCTCCTCGGTACGGATGAGCGCGATGCGGCGGTAGAGGTCGATGCGCTGACCGGCGTCCGGCACATAATCCGACGGCAGGTTTGCCGACAGCAGCAGCTCGGCGGCGCAGTCCACGCGCGGCTTCGGCGTTTCGCCCTTTTCCTCCTGCACGGCCTCCTCGAGCAGCTTGAGGTACAGGTCGTAGCCGACGCTCATCATGTGGCCGGACTGCTCCGGGCCGAGCACGTTGCCCGCGCCGCGGATCTCGAGGTCGCGCATGGCGATCTTGAAGCCCGAGCCGAACGCCGCGTACTCGCGAATGGCCGACAGGCGCTTCTGCGCGATCTCGCTCAGTGCCTTGCCGTGGCGGTAGCAGAGGTAGGCGTAGGCGTGGCGCGAGGAGCGGCCGACGCGGCCGCGGATCTGGTGCAGCTGCGCCAGACCCATGTTGTCCGCGTTCTCGATGATGAGCGTGTTAGCGTTCGGGATGTCGATGCCGGTCTCGATGATGGTCGTGCAGACCAGAATGTCGATCTCGCCGTCCGCCATTTCATTCATGACCTTTGCGATCTCCTTCTGCCCCATTTTGCCGTGCACAATGCCGATCCGTGCATCCGGGAGCCGCTGCTGCCACATACCTGCACAGCGCTCGATGGACTCCACGCGGTTGTGCAGATAATAGACCTGACCGCCGCGCGACAGCTCGCGCCGTATCGCATCGAGCAGCACGCCGTCGTTCTGCTCGAGCACGAAGGTCTGCACCGGATGACGGTTCATCGGCGGCTCCTCGATGGAGGACATATCGCGGATGCCGGACAGCGCCATGTTGAGCGTGCGCGGGATGGGCGTTGCCGACAGCGTCAGAACGTCCACGTTTTTGCTGATTTCCTTGAGTGTCTCCTTGTGACCGACGCCGAAGCGCTGCTCCTCGTCCACGACGAGCAGGCCGAGGTCCTTGAACTTTATCTTTTTGTTGAACAGCTTGTGCGTGCCGATGACCAGGTCGATCGACCCGGCTTCGAGCTTTTTCAGCAGCTTTGTCTGCTCTGCGCCGGTTTTATAGCGCGTGAGCAGCTCGATCGTGATCGGATGGCCCTGGAAGCGCTGCATCGCCGTCAGATAATGCTGCCGCGCGAGCACGGTCGTCGGCACGAGGATCGCCGCCTGCTTGCCCGCGAGGATGCACTTCATCACGGCGCGCAGCGCGACCTCGGTCTTGCCGAAGCCGACGTCGCCGCACAGCAGGCGGTCCATCGGCCGGTCGGACTGCATATCGTCCTTGATCTCCGCGATGCAGCGCAGCTGATCGTCGGTCTCCTCATATGGGAATGCCTCCTCGAACTCGCGCTGCCATGCGTCGTCCGCCGGGAAGGCGAAGCCCTTGACCTTGGCGCGCGCAGCGTACAGCTTGATGAGGCCGTCGGCCAGCTCCTTTGCCGCCGCCTTGGCGCGCGCCTTGGCCTTTGTCCAGTCCGTGCCGCCGAGCCTGTTCAGCCGCACGCGCTCGGTGTCACCCGAGCCGATATATTTGGAGATGAGGTCGAGCGATGTCGCCGGGACATAGAGAAAATCCGTTCCGGCGAAGGCGATCTTGATGAAATCACGCTCGGAACCATCCACCGTCATGCGCTCCATGCCGATAAAGCGGCCGATGCCGTGATGCTCGTGCACGACGAGGTCGCCGGGCGACAGGTCGGTGAACGACTTGACGCGGTCGCGGTTCGAGCGCTTGACCTTGGCCTTTTTGCGGCGTGCGAGCACCTGTCCCTCGGTCATGACCACCAGACCGAGATCCGGATATTCAAAGCCGGCGGAGATCGTGCCCTCCATGATGTTGACGCAGCCGCCCTTCGGGAGAAGGTCGCTCAGCTGCACCTTGAGGCCGCTGTCGGTCAGCGCGTCGAACATATTTTTACAGCGCAGCGTGCTGCCGCAGACGACCGCGACCGCGCGTCCCTGCTCGGTATAGCTGCGGATGTCGGCGGACGCCATGTCCAGATTGCCGCCGTAGGCATTCATCTGGTTGGCGACGAAATTTTCGAGATGCTGCGGTGCAAGCTCGGGAATGCTGTTCAAAAAGCTGTCCATGCGGACGATCTGCCGCTTTATGCTGCAAATCCCGGCGAAATCCAGCGCGTAGCCGTCCATGCCGCCCGGCAGCTCGCCGCGCTCCATGAGCGCCGTTACATCGTCCGCGATACGGGCATGAAAATCCCGCGCGGCGTCGCGCAGGCGCGGCGTATCCTCGATGAGGATGAGCGTGTTCTCCGGCAGATAGTCGAACGCCGTCGCCATCTGCGGATAGATGAGCGGCAGATACTTGTCCGCCGCCGGGAGCGTTCCGCTCTCGCGCAGGCGCTCCGCATCGCGTTCCAGATTTTTCTGAAGTTCGGCGTGCTGCTTTTTTCGGCGGCTCGAGGCAAGCGCCGCGACCGCCTTCGCCAGCCCTGCCGCGCCGCCCTTCGCGAGCGACGGCAGCGCCTCCATGCACGGCAGACAGCGCAGCGTTTCACACTGCTCCAGACGGCGCTGGCTGCCGACGTCGAATGTGGAGATTGAATCGATCTCATCGTCCCAGAACTCCACGCGGTACGGATGCTCGGCCTGCGGCGGAAAAACATCCAGAATGCCGCCGCGCACGGAAAACTGACCCATGCCCTCGACCTGTGAGCAGCGCTCGTAGCCCGCATCTGTCAGTCTGTGCGTCAGCTCGTCGAGCGGCGCCTCCTCCCCCGCCTTCAGCGTCACGATGGAGGAAGCGAGCAGCGCGGGCGGCATGGTGCGCTGCGCCGCCGCCTGCACGGACGCGACCGCAAAGCACGCACCCGAAAGCGTGTCCAGCGCAGCCAGACGCGCCTGCTCGTAGCCGCGCGACACACCGGCCACATCTGCCATGACCAGCTCGCGCGGCGGCAGGACCACGACCTCCCGCTCGGAAAAGCCGCGCAGATCGGCGGCAAAACGGTTCGCCGCGTTGTCGTCATCGGTCAGCACGAGCACCGGACGCGCCGTATCCGCGCCGAGCGCCGCCGCCAGATTCGCCTTGTGAATGGCGGACAGACCGACCGTCAGGACCGGTGTTTTCCCCTCATTGACCGCTTTTTTCAACGATTTGTATTCATTCAGATAAGTTATACTTTTTGTAATCTCTGTCATGTGTTCACCTCCGTCCGGTGCCTCCGGTTACAGTATACGCCATTCTGCGCGCAGAATGAAGGTTTTCTGGTACATCCGTTTTGTAAAGACACCAAAAGGGCAGATTTTACAATCTGCCCTGATGTGATACGAAATATTTTTTAGTCGGCCTTGTGGCAGGCGCTGCAGTCTGCGTCGCAGCCGAGGATCTCAGCCGGGTCCTTGCCCATGCGCTTGTAGTAATCCGAAATTGCGGAGCGCAGCGCTTCCTCAGCGAGCACGGAGCAGTGCATCTTGACCGGGGGCAGACCGTCGAGCGCCTCGGCAACTGCCTTGTTGGTCAGCTTGAGCGCCTCCTCGAGGCTCTTGCCCTTGACCATCTCGGTCGCCATCGAGCTGGTCGCGATCGCCGCGCCGCAGCCGAAGGTCTTGAACTTTACGTCCTCAATGATGCCGTCGTCCGAAACCTTGAGGTAAATCTTCATGATGTCGCCGCACTTTGCGTTGCCGACCTCGCCGACGCCGTTCGCGTCCTCGATCTCACCGACATTGCGCGGATGGGTAAAATGGTCAAGTACCTTTTCACTGTACTGCATAAAATCTATCTCCTTTTTGTCCAATCAAACGAAATATTATGTTATGGGGAACATTTCTGCGCACTTAATGTGCATGCAGCTCGGTCGCTGCGGTCAGATTCGGCTTGCCGTTCTCCCAGACCGGGCTCATCGAGCGCAGAGTCTTAACGACGTCGGTAACGGTCTCGATGACGTAGTCGACGTCCTCCTCGGTGTTCTGCTCGCCGAGGGTCAGACGCAGAGAGCCGTGCGCGATCTCGTGCGGCAGGCCGATTGCCATGAGGACATGGGACGGGTCGAGCGAGCCGGTCGAGCAGGCCGAACCGGTCGAGCCGCAGACGCCCGCATTATCCAGACGCAGGATCAGGCCCTCGCCCTCGATCGCCTCAAATACAAACGAAGCCGTGCCGGGCAGGCGGTTTACCGGGTCGCCGGTGTAGTGGGAGTACGGAATGTTCTCCATGATGCCCTTGACCAGCTTGTCGGTCAGCTTCTTGACGTAACCCATCTTCTCGTCCAGATGCTCGCACGCATCCTGCATCGCTGCCGCGAGGCCGATGAAGCCTGCGGTGTTCTCGGTGCCGGAGACAAGGCCGCGCTCCTGACCGCCGCCGTATACCAGCGGCTCGAGCTGAATGCCATTCTTCACATACAGCACGCCGGTGCCGCGCGGGCCGCGGAATTTATGACCGGCGAGCGACAGCATGTCGATGCCCATCTCCTGTACGTCGATGTGCATATGGCCGACTGCCTGCACCGCGTCGGTGTGGAACTTTGCACCGACCGAATGCGCCAGCTCGGAGATCTGCTTGAGCGGCTGAATGGTGCCGATCTCGTTGTTCGCCGCCATGACGGAGACCAGCGCGGTGTCCTCGGACAGCTCGTTCTTCAGCTGCTCCAGATCAACATGGCCTTCCTTGTCAACGTTCAGATAAGTGACGCGGTAGCCTTCCTTTTCGAGCGCTTCGCAGGTGTAGAGCACTGCATGATGCTCGATCTTGGAGGTGATGATATGCTTGCGGCCCTTGGAGGAGGGACCGTGCATAAAGCCGCGGATCGCGAGGTTGTCCGCCTGCGAGCCGCCGCCGGTGAACAGGATCTCGCCCGGTGCGTAATCGTTCTTTTCGTTGACCGGCATCGCTGCGTTCAGGCACTTGCCGACGACCTTGCGCGCCTCATTGATGGCCTCCTTCGCCTCGCGGCCCATGCGGTACAGCGAGGACGGATTGCCGTAGTGCTCGGTCAGCCACGGCTTCATCGCGTTAAACGCGATTTCGGACAGCGGGGTCGTCGCCGCGTTGTCCGCATATACAAATCTCTTTTCCATTTTATATCTACCTTTCTTTCCCAAAAAGGATGCTCAGACTTGAACGAATTACCAGTAAAACGGTGGGTTCATTTCGTATATCTAATATACACCCGAAACGGGTATTTTAGCAAGTGAAAAACTGACGAAACAGCACTCATGCGCGGGTGCTTTTTGCATCACTTCGTGCATTTTGTGTAGTTTTAACATCCGGTTTCCGTGGTTTCAGCGCTCGAGATGCTTTTTCAGCTTCTGGAGAACTGCGTCGTACTGTGCCGAACGGGCGGTCGGGTTGCCGCGCAGCAGGCTCCTGCGCGTGCGGCTGAGACGCGAAGCGCGCTCGTCAAAGCGGCGCTGAAGCTCGTCCAGACGGTTCTGAATGTCCTCGCGGACATCGGCGGCGTGCTTGGCGGCGGCAGCGCGGCGGGATGCGGCCTCCTCCCGCGCGTCACGCGTGCGCTCGGCCAGCTCGCCGGCGGCCTCCTCCACGCGGTACGAGAGATTGGTCAGGCGCGTCAGCGCGGTCTCGCTCAGCTCCTGACGAAGCTCGGCACCCTGCTCGCGCAGACGGTCGAGCTCCTCGAGCACTCTGGCAAGATCGAGAGCCGCACGGACGGAAACGATCACATCGGCAAGGAATGCGGCCAACCAGAGCACATCCACCGCGAGCAGCGCCCGGAACGGCAGCGCCGCGATCACCCATTCGACCGGCCGGTGAATAAAGCGCGCCAGAATGAGGCCGAGAAAACCCCAGCACAGCGAGGATTGCAGGCAGATATAGCCTCGGAACTGAAACCGGTGCTCGGAATAGTCCCAGTATTTCACCTTAAACAGTTTTTCCATCACAACGCCGACAATATACTCGAATACCGTCGCGGCGGCCATGCTCGCGAAAAAAAGCGCGGCCGGCCTGTCGTACAGCGGCAGCGAAACGTGCAGCAGGAGCACCGCGCCGAAGCCATAGATCGGCAGCATCGGTCCGCGCAGAAAGCCGCGGTTGACAAAATGGCGCTGTTTGACCGACACGACCGTCGTTTCGAAGCACCATCCCAGTACACAGTACAGGAAGAATACCAACAGCCACTGCGGAGCGGAATAGCTGTAACCCATTGCTTTTCATCCTTTCAGCGCCGCGTTTCCTCCTGCGGCGGCATTACTATATTTTATCTAATCTTTTGACTTTTTGCAAGTAGACTACTATAATATAAGTATCATTTTGTATAACGAAGGGCAGGTAAGGCTATATGCTGAATTTTACTATTAAAACGCCGACCGAAGTCGTCTTTGGACGGGACATCGAGGACGGCATCGGCGAGCGCATCAAGGAATACGGCGCACACCGTGTTCTCGTCCATTTCGGCGGCGCGAGCGCCCGTTCCTCCGGTCTGCTCGACCGCGTGGAGCACAGCCTGTTTGACGCCGGCCTGTCCTTCGTCGAGCTCGGCGGCGTCTCCCCCAACCCCAAGATCTCCCTCGTCCGCAAGGGCGTCGCGCTCTGTCGACGCGAGGGTCTGGATTTCGTGCTCGCCGTCGGCGGCGGCTCGGTCATCGACTCAGCCAAGGCCATCGCCATGGGCGCGGCGACCGGCCGCGACCCGTGGGAGTTCGCCTCCACCGGCACCAGACCGGACAAAACGCTCCCCGTCGCGACCGTGCTCACGCTCGCGGCCTCCGGCTCGGAGACCAGCAACTCCTGCGTGCTGACCAACGAGGAGACTAAGGAGAAGCGCGGCATCACGAGCGAGACCAACCGTCCGGTCATCTCCTTCCTCAACCCGGAAAACACGTTCACCGTTTCCAAGTTCCAGACCGGCTGCGGCATCGTGGACATCATGATGCACACGCTCGAGCGCTATCTGACGCCGGAGGGCGGCGAGAGCGACCTCACCGACCGCATCGCGGAGGGTCTGCTCATCGCCGTGCGCGACGCCGGCCGCCGCGCCATCGCAGACCCGCGCGATTATGAGGCGCGCGCGACCCTCATGTGGGCCGGCAGCGTTTCGCACAACGACTACACCGGCTGCGGCAGAAAGCGCCTGTTCCCGGTACACAAGCTCGAGCATGAGCTTTCCGCGTTCCGCGACGAGATCGCTCACGGCGCCGGTCTTTCCGTGCTGTTCCCGGCGTGGGCGGAGCACGAAATGCCGTATGATTATCCCCGTTTCGCGCAGTTTGCAAACCGCGTGCTCGGCGTCGAGATGGATTTCGAACACCCCGAACGCACCGCGCACGAGGGCATCCGCACGCTGCGCCGCTTCTTCGAGGAGATCGGCATGCCGACCCATCTTTCTCAGCTCGGCATCAAGCCGGAAAACTATGAAAAGCTCGCCGCGAACACGGTCCGCACCGTGAACGGCCCGGTCAAGAGCTATTCGCCGCTCGACGAAAAGGCGATCATCGAAATCTACCGTCTCGCGGAGTAAACGGAAAGGAGCGCTACCTTGGACAAGCAGCAATTCTTCAACGGCGCGGTCTTCGATGCGTGGCGCTGGTTCGGCGCACATCTCGGCGGCGGCGGCGCGATTTTCCGCACGTTCGCACCCAATGCCTCGCGCATCACGCTGACCGGCGCGATGAACGGCTGGACCGAGACCGATCTGCATCAGGACGGCCGCAGCGGCTTCTGGGAGGTCTCCGTGCCCGGCACGCAGGCAGGGCAGCTCTACAAGTACCGCATCTATGCCGCCGACGGCTCCGTGACCGAGCACTGCGACCCCTACGGCTTCGCCATGGAGATGCGCCCGGCGTGCTGCTCGATCGTGACCGACCTCGAGGAATACCGGTTCACGGATGACGCATGGATGCAGGCGCGTTCCGCCGACCCGGACGCTCCGCTGAATATCTATGAGATGCACCTCGGCTCATGGCAGCGCAATCCGGAGGACGCAAACGGCTGGTTTACCTATGAGCAGCTCGCCGACCGGCTCATCCCCTATCTGCTGGACGGCGGCTACACGCACGTCGAGTTCCTGCCGCTCTCCGAGCACCCGTTTGACGGCTCGTGGGGCTATCAGAACACCGGCTTTTTCGCCCCCACCTCGCGCTACGGCACACCGGCGCAGCTCAGGCTGCTGATCGACCGGCTGCATCACGCCGGAATCGGCGCGATCATGGATTTCGTCCCCGTTCACTTCGCGGTGGACTCCTACGGCCTCGCGAAGTATGACGGCACGCCGCTTTATGAGTATCCGCATAGCGCGGTCGGAGAAAGCGAGTGGGGCAGCTATAATTTCATCCATTCCCGTCGCGAGGTGCGGTGTTTTCTGCAATCCGCCGCGAATTACTGGCTCGAGGAGTTCCATTTCGACGGCCTGCGCATGGATGCGGTCTCGCGCCTCATCTACTGGCAGGGAGACGAGCAGCGCGGCATAAACGGCGATACGCTCGACTTCCTCAAGGGCATGAACTGCGGCCTCAAGGCGCGCCACCCCTCCGCTCTGCTGATTGCGGAGGACTCGACCTCCTACCCCGACGTCACCCGTCCGGTGGGCGAGGGCGGCCTCGGCTTCGACTACAAATGGGATCTCGGCTGGATGCACGACACGCTCGAATTCTGCCAGACGCAGCCCGACCTGCGGCCGCGCGACCGCGGCAAGCTGCTGTGGTCGATGCACTATTTCGCAAACGAGCGCTACCTGCTCCCCCTCTCGCACGACGAGGTCGTACACGGCAAGGCCTCCATCGTGCAGAAAATGTGGGGCGCGGACGAAAAGGACAAGTATGCGCAGGCGCGCACGATGTACCTTTATATGTTCGCGCATCCCGGCAAAAAACTCAATTTCATGGGCAATGAGCTGGGGCAGCTTTATGAATGGAACGAGGCCGGCACGCTCGACGGCGCACTCGCGGAGCGCCCGTTCCATCTGTTTTTCCACAGCCTGTGCAAAACTTATCGGGATAACCCGGCGCTGCACTGCGACTACGCGCCGGACAGCTTTTCCTGGGCGGACAGCCGCGTTGACGCACCCTCGCTCATCGGCATGGTGCGCCGAGGGCACGGCGAGACACTGCTCGCGCTGTGCAATTTCGGCAGCGACCCGGCGGTCTATGACGGTCCGCTCGGTGACGCGCCCTCCCTGCTGCTGCACACCGATCTCGTCGAGTTCGGCGGCGACACCGAGGAAGGCGAGCTGAATACCGAGCTTCCGCTCCTCCTGCCGCCGTACAGCGGTATGCTGCTGCGCATTGAATAAAGGCAGCACCGCACAATAAAAGCGAAAACCACCGCAGAACGCATTTTTAACGTTCTGCGGTGGTTTTCCTTTGCACGGGTTGAAAGAAATATGAAAAGGGGTAATGGTTCGATAGAAATCAGCCGTTCTTCGCGGTGACGATGCCCTTGTGCAGGCTCAGCACCGGAAGCAGGACCGCGCAGACGATAACACCCGCAACGCCCTGTACGATGTTCATCGGGATGCCGACGGCGACAGCGGTCGCGGCTGCGGCTGCATTGCTGCCCATTGCGACCTCCATGCCCATCTCATACAGGAAATAGCCGATGACCATGACGGCCTCTGCCGGGATGCCGCTCAGGACAACGCGGACCGGAACGGCGCGCCTGTCTGCGCCTGCGCTCAGACGGAGATACAGCCAGCCGCCGACCATCGCGGTCAGCGCCTTGATGACGAACGTACCCGGAACATAGCTCATATAGCCTGCGAACAGGTCGCTCAGCATCGAGCCGATGCCTGCCGCGAGTGCGCCGAGACCCGGACCGAGCAGCGCGCCGCACAGCAGCACCATGCCGTCGCCGAGGTGGATATAGCCCTGTGTCGGGGTCGGAATGCGGATGATCATGGTCGCGACCGTAGTCAGTGCCGCCATGAGCGCCGCAAAGATAATCTTTCGAAGGCTTGCGTTTTTCATGTCATACACCTGCTTTTCTTTTGTCAGACCCGTGGAAATTTCTTTATTCCCAACGGGTTTGTTCTCTTTATATAGATGATACTCTTTCTCTGGCTTGTATAAAAGGGTCAGTCTGCTTTATTTTTTCAGGGTCAGTCTGTCCGCAGCATTCGCGCGGCTGATCTTGAGCGGCGGCACCGCGGTGTTTCTTTCTTATCTCCAAAAAAACACGGCTGATTTTTATATTTTTGTCTCGTCCGCGTGCTCGGCCCGATCCCCTCGACGGCATGGATCCCGATCGTGCTGATCGCCTTTCCCTCCGCCGTCTCCGCCAGCGCATTCCTGATCGCGCTCGCCGTATGGTTCCCGACCACCGTTCTCACGAGCAGCGGCATCGCCTCCATCCCCAACTCATACTTTGAAGTCTCCTCGACGCTCGGCGCCGGCAGCCTTTACCGCATCGTGATGGTAGGAAGCATCTCCATTTCGGGCGTCTCCAAGCACTTTATCAATCCGTCCGGCGAGCGCATCACCGCGCTCGACAATGTGTCGCTCGAAATCCCCTCCGGCTCGTTCGTGTCGCTCATCGGCCCGTCCGGCTGCGGCAAATCTACGCTCCTGCGTCTGATCTCCGGCCTCATCCCAATGGACGAGGGCGAGCTGACGCTCGACGGCGTGCCCGTCACCGCTCCCGGCGCCGACCGCGGCTTCATGTTCCAGGAGCACACGCTGTTCCCGTGGCTGTCGATCTACGACAATATCGCCTTCGGCCTGCGCGCCCGCAGCATCTACAAGCAGGAAAAGGACCGCGTCGATGAATTCATCGAAATGGTCGGCCTCAAGGGCTTCGAGCAGTCCTATCCGCATCAGCTTTCGGGCGGCATGTGCCAGCGCGCCTCTCTCGCACGCGCCCTTGTCGGCAGGCCCAAGGTGCTGCTGCTCGACGAGCCGCTCGGTGCACTCGATGCCTTCACCCGCATGAATATGCAGGACGAGATCCTGCGCATCTGGAAGGAGACCGGCATGACCGCCATCATGGTAACGCACGACGTGGATGAGGCCGTTTATCTCTCGGACAAGGTCGTCGTCATGACCCCGCGCCCCGGCCGCATCACCGGCACGCTCGACATCCGGCTCTCCCGCCCGCGTGCTCCAGCACAATCCGGCCGCCGCTCTGTACGGCGCACAGTCCATGTATTCCCGCTTCAAAAATCTGAATCTGTAAAAAAAGCTCTCCGCATCGACCTGAACTGCGGAGAGCTTTCTTTTTATGCGTTTGGAATGAGCGGCTGCACCATGCAGCTGTTTTCGTAATTCGCCTGCGGCGCTTCGCGGCAATATTCTCAATCCGCCGCCGTCGGAACGGTACGGTATCCCTCCATGAGGCTGTCGTTTTCCATGATAAACGGGCGCGCCGTGTCCTGATCCCAGGAGGTATCGTATTTTTCCATCAGATAATCGTTCAGCTCGATCCGGTTTCGGAGCTTGACCAGCCGGTA